>Ga0265338_10000396_pt1 | contig 78090 bp, 92 predicted proteins | sample 42126metaG_FD_193579 | JGI IMG/M metagenome (GOLD analysis project Ga0265338, IMG submission 193579) | Rhizosphere microbial communities from Carex aquatilis grown in University of Washington, Seatle, WA, United States - 4-21-26 metaG | ecosystem: Host-associated > Plants > Roots > Rhizosphere...
AACATCGGGACCGACGTCGCTAAAACAGAGAATGAAGAGCCGCCCCCCGCGCTTTGTCACCGACGCGAGGCTGGCGACGTATTGCGACCGTTCCTCGCCGTCAAAAGTGTGGAAGAGCCCAGAGTCGAGAACCGTGTAGAACGATCGCCCCAACGCCTGCAACCGTAAAGCATCGGCCGCAGCAAACTCCGCCTCGATCCCCCGTTGAGCGGCTTTCTCACGGGCCATCGCCAGCGCCGTCTCGGCCACGTCCACGCCGAGGACCGGCAAGCCAAGCGCCGCAACGTGGAGGGCGTTCTCGCCGGTTCCGCAGCCCGCATCGAGAACCGCCTTGGCAAACCGGCCCCCGGATGCCAATCGGGCAATCGCCGGCTGAGGCCGCCCAATATCCCAGGGGGCGGGGCCGTCGTGGTAAGATGCATCCCAAGGCCTTCCCGAAAGGCGCTCGTGACTCGTCGGCCGCCTGTCCATTTTTGTCCCTTTCTCCTCGTCGGCCAACGCTTCGCGCTTGACCCAGGCGCCGCGCCTTGATATATTTCGAAAGTTGCCGTTGACGCAGCTAATACGCCTGGCACCGTGTGCTTGTACCTGACCCATCAACGAAAGCGAGACAATGAAGAACATCCTGGGCCGTAAGATCGGGATGACGAGCGTCTTCACGGAAGACGGGCGTTCGGTTCCGGTTACGGTAATCGCGGCGGGCCCCTGTACGGTCGTGGAACGCCGGACCAGGGAGCAGCACGGCTATGATGCGGTCGCGCTTGGCTTCGAGTCCGTGAAGAAACGCCGCGTCACGCGTCCCCTCGCCGGACACTTCAAGAAGAACAACGTAGAGCCCGTGCGCTTTGTCCGCGAGTTTCGGGACGGCATCGACGGCGTGGAAGCCGGTCAGAGCATAACCGTCGCCGACTTCGAGGCCGGCGATCGCGTAGACGTGGTGGGCATCTCTAAGGGTCACGGCTTCTCGGGCGGCATCAAGCGACACAACTTTTCCGGGGGCGGCGCCAGCCACGGCTCGATGATTCATCGCCAGCCCGGCTCCAACGGCGACACCAACGCCGGCCGCACAGTTAAAGGAAGCCGCCGGCCCGGCCACTACGGCGTCGACCGCACCACGTTGCAGAATCTCGAAGTGGTGCGCGCCGACAGCGAGCGCAATCTGCTTCTCGTTCGCGGCGCGGTGCCCGGCGGTAAGAACGGGTTGCTGATGGTCCGTCAGAGCGTCAAGGCGCGTAAGGCGAAGTAATGGCCAACATTATCAACGCTACCGGCGCCGTGGTCGGAGAACGCAGCGTCCCCGAAATTTTTCAGGGCGACTTCAGCGGCAAGCTGTCCGTGATATATCGTGCCGTTCATCGCGAGTTCGCCAATCCGCGCGCCGGTACCGCGTCCACGCTCAAGCGCGACGAAGTCCGCGGCGGCGGACGCAAGCCATGGCGCCAAAAAGGCACCGGTCGCGCTCGCCAGGGTTCGATCCGCTCGCCGCAGTGGCGGCATGGCGGCGTCGTCTTCGGCCCGCAGCCGCGCAGCTATGTGGAATCCCTCAATAAGAAGGAACGCAAGCTCGCCTTTGTAGCGGCCCTCGCGGACCGATTCCATAACGATGCGGTCACGCTGCTCGATGCCGCCGATTTCAGCATCGCCAAGACGGCCGGCTTCGCCAAGCTGCTCTTTGGCAGCGCGAAGGCGGCGCGCACCGGCCCGAGCACGTTGATCGTCTGCAATGTCGACGAGCCCAACGCCGTAGCGATCGAACGCGTCAGCCGCAACTTACAGCGAGTCGGCCTAACCCACGACGGCGCCCTCGATGTCAAGGACGTGCTGCGCTACGAGCGCTTGATCTTTACCACCGCCGCCTATGACGCGATCGCCGAGCGTCTGTCCGGCATGCAAGGAGAGAGCCGATGAACGCTCGCGACGTAATCGTTGCGCCGCGCATCACCGAGAAGGCCATGGCCGACGCGCTGGTCCAGCAATACACCTTCGTCGTGCATCCGGAGGCGACCAAGACCCAGATCCGTCACGCCGTCGAAGAGATTTTTAAAGTCAACGTACTTGCAGTCAACACCGTCAACGTTCGCGGCAAATCGCGCACCTTCGCGCGGAAGGGACGGCGTACGACCGGGCGGCAGAGCGGCTACAAGAAGGCCATCGTGACCATCAAGCCGGGCCAGAAGATCGAGCTCGGCGGCGTCAACTATTTCGAGCAATAAACATGCCAGTTAAAAAATATCGACCGACTTCCCCGGGTAGGCGCTTCATAACCACGATCGACTTCAAAGATCTCTCGAAGGTCGAGCCGGAGCGTTCGCTGGTGGAAGTGCGCAAGAAACACGCCGGCCGCAACAATAACGGCCACATCACCGTGCGCCATCGCGGCGGCGGCACGCGGCGTCTCTACCGCATCATCGACTTCAAGCGGTCCAAAGACGGCGTTCCCGCCAAAGTAGCGACGATCGAGTACGATCCGAACCGCTCTTGCCGGATCGCACTCTTGAACTACCGCGACGGCGAGAAGCGCTATATTCTCGCGCCGCTTGGCCTGCAGGTCGGCGACAAGATTGAATCCGGGCCGGCGGCCGACATCAAAATCGGCAACGCGCTGCCGATTCGTAATATTCCCGTCGGCACGGTGATTCACAATATCGAGCTCCGTCCCGGTCAGGGCGGCAAGCTGGTGCGCTCTGCCGGCGTCTCCGCGCAGCTGATGGCCAAGGAAGACGAGTACTCGCAGGTACGCATGCCCTCGGGCGAAGTGCGCCGGATTCACATCGACTGCCGCGCGACCATCGGCCAGCTCGGCAACATCGAGCACGAGAATCAAGTGATCGGTAAGGCCGGCCGCATGCGGCACCTCGGCAAGCGTCCGAGCGTGCGCGGCATCGCGATGAACCCAGTCGACCACCCGCACGGCGGCGGTGAGGCTCGTTCGACGTCGGGACGCCCGCCGACGACGCCGTGGGGCCAAATGACTATGGGCAAAAAGACGCGCCGCAACAAGCGTACCAACAAGATGATCGTCCGCCGGAGAGGCTCTAAGTAAATGGCTCGTTCGCTAAAAAAGGGTCCCTTCGTCGCCGACCATCTCGTGCAGAAGATCGAGAAGCTCAACGAAACGCGCGAACGCCGCGTCATCAAGACGTGGAGCCGCGCCTCGACGGTGCTGCCGTCAATGGTCGGACACACCATCGGCGTGCATAACGGCAAGACGCACATTCCGGTCTACATCAGCGAGAATATGGTCGGGCATAAGCTCGGCGAGTTCGCGCCGACGCGCCACTTCCGCGGCCACGGCGGTGACAAAGCGACGGTGAAAACGTGAACGATCGCGCCCCGCAGGCCGTAGCGCATCTGCGCTTCGTCCGTACCGCCCCGCGCAAGCTGCGCCGGGTGGCCGACGCCATTCGCGGTAAGAGCGTTCGCGAGGCGTTGGCATTGCTGCAGTTTTCCGATGTCTTCGCCGCCGAGCCGATCCAGAAGCTCGTGCGCAGTGCCGTCGCCAATGCCGGCAACAATCACGACATGAACGCTGACGAGCTGTACATCACGCGCATTACCGTCGACGGCGGGCCGGGCGGCCGTTTCACCAAGCGGCTCGATCCGCGCGCGCAAGGGCGCGCTGCGTTCAAGCGCAAGCGTCTCTCGCACGTGACGGTCATCGTGAGCGAAACTCCGCCGAAGAAGGCGCGCAAGCGTACGGCGGGCGCTTCGGTGCAGTCCGCGCGCGTAACGCGCCGCGCCGCCGCGGCAGCCCCGCCGGCCAAGGGCGCACGAAAGAAACGCAGCACGCGCAAAGCCGCCGCGGGCGTTGCAGCTCCGATCACCCCGGCTACTCCGGCTCCGGCCACAGAGGAAGCGTAATTGGGACAGAAGATTCACCCGGTCGGCATGCGGCTGGGCATCACCCGCACTTGGGATAGCCGCTGGTTCGAGAAGAAGCACTACGTCGATTGGCTGCACGAAGACATCGCCATCCGGAAGTCGTTCAATCGCTGGATGCGCTCCGCGTCGATCAGCAAGATCGAGATCGAACGGCGCGCCAATCAGGCGCGCGTCATCGTCAACACCGCCAAGCCGGGCATCATTATCGGTAAGCGCGGCGTCGGCATCGACGAGATCCGCAAGAACCTCGAGACGCTCACCGGCAAGAGCATTGCCGTAAACGTGATGGAGATCCAGCATCCCGAGCTCGACGCGCGCCTGGTGGCGCAGAACATCGTCGATCAGCTCGAGAAGCGCATCGCCTTCCGCCGCGCCATGAAACAGGCGATCATGCGCAGTATGCGGGCCGGCGCGCGCGGCATCAAGGTGCAAGTCTCCGGCCGTCTCGGCGGCGCGGAAATCGCGCGCACCGAGCACAACGCCGACGGCAAAGTTCCGCTGCACACGCTGCGGGCCGATATCGACTACGCTCAAGTCGAAGCGTTCACCACCTTCGGCCGGATCGGCGTAAAGGTGTGGATCTATCGTGGCGAGATTCTTCCCGACCAAGTTCGCGGTGACGGCGCTTTACGCGATCGTCCCGAGCGCGGTCGCGAACGCCGCGAGCGCGGTGGCCGGGGTCGTGGACGCGAGATGCGTCCGCCGATGACGCCGCGTCCAGCCGTCGCTTCACCGGAACCTGCTGCCGCGACAATGGAACCCGCGGCCGCAACACCGGAACCGGTTGCCGTTGCCGAGCCGATCGCTGTGGTCGAGCCGATGCTTCCGGCACCCGAACAAGTTGCCGCCGCACCAGAACCCGTTGCCGACGTTGTGGCGCCGGAGCCCGTCGCCGAAGCTAACGTACCGGAGAGTGTTCCGGAGCAACCCTCGCAGGAGGTGAGCGAGTAAGATGCTGACACCCAAACGCGTCAAGTGGCGTAAGGTGCAGCGCGGCCGCATGCGCGGTGCCGCGCAGCGCGGCAGTTCCTTGACGTTTGGCGATTTCGGCCTGCAAGCGATGGAGCCGTGTTGGATGACCAACCGGCAGATCGAAGCCGCTCGTATCGCGATGACGCGCCACATCAAGCGTGGCGGCAAAGTTTGGATCAAGGTTTTCCCCGACAAGCCGGTCACCAAAAAACCGGCCGAAGTCCGCATGGGTTCCGGCAAGGGAAATCCCGAGATGTGGGTCGCCGTCGTGCGCCCGGGCCGAGTGCTCTTCGAGCTCTCCGGCGTGGCGCCCAACGTTGCTCGCGAAGCGCTGCAACGCGCCGCGGCCAAGCTCCCCATCGGCACCAAGATCCTTGCGCGTGAGGAAGCATGAAACACAAAGAGCTTGAAGCATTGCGCGATCTCACGATCAACGAGCTGCAGCAAAAGGCCCGCGACGCCAAGTCGGAGCTCTTCAATCTCCGCTTTGCGCTGCGTACCGGCCACCTGACGGACTTCAGTAAGATCCGCGCGATGCGGCGCTCGTACGCCCAGATTCAGACCGTCATTAGCGAGAAGCGACTCGCCGAGGGAGAGCATGGAGCAGCCTAAAGAAGACTCGGCCGAGACCGTAGCGACGCAAAAGCCCGACCGGGGAACCCGGCGGGTAAAGCAAGGGCGAGTAGCATCCGACAAGATGGACAAGACGATCGTCGTCGTCGCCGAGACACGCGTGCCGCACCCCGCGTACGGCAAGATCGTTCGCAAGTCGACGCGCTTCAAGGCGCACGACGAGCGCAACGAGGCCAAGGTCGGCGACGTCGTGCGCATCGTCGAGAGCCGGCCGCTTTCGCGTGAGAAGCGCTGGCGCCTGATCGAGATCGTGGAGCGGGCGCGATGATTCAGCAAGAGACCCGGCTCAAGGTCGCCGACAACAGCGGCGCTCGCGAGTTACTCGTCATCCACATTAGCGGCGGCGGACGCCACGTTTACGCCCACGTCGGCGACATTATCGTCGGCACGGTCAAGAGCGCCATTCCCGGCGCGGCGGTCAAGAAGGGCCAGATCGTCAAGGCCGTGGTCGTGCGCACCAGCGCGCCGATGCGGCGCGTTGACGGCTCGGTCGTGCGCTGCGACGACAACGCCTGCGTCATCATCAAGGGAGAAAAAGATAATCTCGATCCGCGCGGCACGCGCGTCTTCGGCCCGGTTATGCGCGAGTTGCGCGAGCGCGGGTTCCTGAAGATCGCGTCGCTTGCACCCGAGGTCTTGTAACCATGAAAGCTACCATTTTAAAGGGCGACACGGTAATGATCCGGCGCGGTAAGGAGCGCGGTAAGCGCGGTACCGTTAAGGGCGTCTATTCCACTATGGCGACCGTCGAAGGCGTCAACATCGTCAAGCGTCACACCAAGCAAGGCACGCAATCGTCGAACATGGGCGGCTCGATGCCGACCGGCGGCATCATCGAGAAGGAAGCGCCGCTGCCCCTCTCGGCGCTGCAGTACGTCTGCGAGAAGTGTAAGGCTCCAACGCGTCTGCGCCGCGCGCGTACCTCCGATGGCGTGGTGCACCGCATCTGCGTGCGCTGCGGTGAACCCGCGCGCGATTCGGTGAAGGGATAATCATGGCGGAACGGCTCAAAGAAAAGTACGACAGCCAAGTTCGCGCCAAAATGCAGGAGCGCTTCGGCTACAAGAACGTCAATGAGATTCCCAAGCTCGAGAAGGTCGTCGTCAACATGAGCGTCGGCGAGGCGATCGTCAACTCCAAGGCGCTCGACGCCGCGGTGAACGAGTTGACCGTGATCACGGGGCAACGCCCGATCGTGACCAAGGCGAAGAAGTCGATCGCCGCGTTCAAGCTGCGCGAAGGCATGAACATCGGCGCGAAGGTCACCCTGCGCGGCGACCGCATGTACGTCTTCGTCGACAAGCTATTCAATATCGTGCTGCCGCGCATCCGCGACTTTCGCGGGCTGCCGACCCGCTCGTTCGACGGGCGCGGAAACTACAATCTGGGATTGAAAGAGCAGCTCGTCTTCCCGGAGATTAACTACGACAAGGTGGACAAGACACGAGGCATGGACGTAACCATCGTCACCACGGCCAAGACGGATGAGGAAGCTTCGGAGTTCCTCGTCGCGATGGGTCTGCCGTTGCAGAAAGGCCGCGGCTAATGGCTAAGACGAGTCTGATCGTCAAGTCGCAGCGCAATCCGAAGTTCAGCGTGCGCCGCCACAACCGATGCAAGGTGTGCGGCCGCCCGCGCGGCTACCTGCGCAAGTTTGCCATGTGCCGCATCTGTTTCCGCGAGAACGCGCACACGGGCGTGGTCCCGGGTGTGACCAAGGCCTCGTGGTGAAGGGGACGACGATATGCCCGTAACGGATCCCATCGCCGATATGCTCACGCGTATCCGCAACGCCAACACCGCCAACCATAAGACGGTTGACGTGCCGGCCTCGCGGGCGAAGCAAGCCATCGCGCAGATTCTCCATGAAGAGGGCTTCATCGAAAGCTTCGAGCGCCTCTCCGAGGGGCCGCAGGGAACGATTCGCATTCAGTTGCGCTACGGTCCCGAGAAGGAAAAGGTCATCACCGGCCTGCGCCGCATCTCGCGTCCCGGACTGCGCGTCTACACGCGCAAGACCGAGATTCCGCGCGTGCTCGGCGGCCTTGGTTTGGTGATCATGTCAACGCCGCAAGGCATCATGTCGGGTAAGCGCGCTCGCAAGCGCGGCGTCGGAGGAGAGGTCCTTGCGTACATCTGGTAAGGTGGTGTGGCTATGTCGCGCATAGGTAAGCTCCCCGTTGCGGTCCCCGCCGGCGTCGACGTGAAGGTCGAGTCCGGTGAGGTCATGGTCAAGGGTCCGAAAGGCGAACTGCGCCAACGGATTCTCGTCGACCGCGTAGACGTTCGGTTGGACGACGGCAAGGTGCTGGTCGAGCGCAAGGGCGACGCCAAATCGCATCGCAGCGCGCACGGTCTTACCCGCACGCTGATCGCCAACATGGTCGACGGCGTGAGCAAGGGCTTCCGTAAGAGCCTGGAGATCAGCGGCGTCGGTTACCGCGCGGCCAAGGCCGGCGAGCGGATCAACTTGAGCCTGGGCTATTCGCACCCGGTAAGCTTCGAGGCGCCCAAGGGCGTCACGCTCACGGTCGAGGGCACAACCAAGATTCACGTCGATGGCATTGACAAGCAGGCCGTCGGCCAAGTCGCTGCCGACATTCGCCGGCTGCGCCAGCCCGAGCCGTATAAGGGTAAGGGCATCCGCTACGAAGGCGAGCGGATTCGTAAGAAGCTCGGCAAGGCAGGGAAGGCAGGTAAGAAATAATGAGCAAGGCCGATGCGCGTCGTACGCGCCACGCGCGCCTGCGCAAGAATCTGACCGGCACGACGGAGCGGCCGCGTCTCTGCGTGCGCCGCTCGCTGCATCATATCTATGCCGTCCTCGTCGACGACGCCAAGGGTCATACGGTGGCCGCCGCGTCGACGCGCGAGGCGTCGCTGCGCGACGGGCTCACTTCGAAAACCAATGTCGATGCCGCCAAAGCCGTCGGCAGCGCGATTGCCGCCAAGGCCAAAGAGGCCGGTATTACCGCGGTCGTTTTTGATCGCGGCGGCTACAAGTATCACGGACGTGTCCGAGCGCTCGCCGACGCGGCGCGTGAAGCGGGGTTAACTTTCTAATGCAATATCGTGGTCGCGATCGCGACGGCAGCGGACTCGAAGAAACGGTCGTTCGCGTCAACCGCGTCGCCAAGGTCGTCAAGGGCGGCAAGCGGTTTAGCTTCAGCGCGCTCGTCGTCGTCGGCGATCGCAAGGGGAAGGTCGGCTTCGCCATCGGCAAAGCCACCGAAGTCCCCGAAGCGATCCGCAAAGCCGTCGAGGCGGCGCGTAAGAGCATGGTGACGGTCGCCATGGTGGAGAAAACGATTCCGCACGAAGTGCGTCACGAAGTCGGAGCGGCGACGGTGCTGCTCAAGCCGGCCGCGCCGGGAACCGGCGTCATCGCCGGCGGCTCGATGCGTGCCGTGCTCGAGTTGGCCGGAATCCACGACATCCTCACCAAGTGCTTGGGCACGACCAATCCCATCAACGTCGTGATGGCGACGGTCTCGGCGCTCAAGTCGCTGCGCACGGCCGAACAGGTTGCTGCAATGCGCGGCAAGACCGTCAAAGAACTTTTCGTAGCGTAACCATATGGCGGAGAAAGAAATGCTAAAACTCGGCGCGCTCAAGCCCGCGCCCGGCAGCCGTCCCAAGCGTCAGCGCATCGGTCGCGGCCACGGTTCGGGCATGGTCAAGACCGGCGGTGAGGGCGGCAAGGGTCAGACCGTTCGCTCCGGCGGCGGCAAGGGACCGGCCTTCGAAGGCGGACAGACTCCGTGGGCGCGGCGGCTGCCGCATCAGCGCGGCTATTCGCAGAAGGGGCGCGACACCGGCCACTTCGGCGTGCGCTGCGCCACGATCAACCTGCACCGCTTGGCGGAGTGGGATCCCAGCGTAGAGGTGACGCCCGATTCGTTGCGCGAGCATGGACTGCTCAAAGTAACCCGCGATGGCGTTAAGATTCTCGGCGGCACCGTCGCCGGTAAGACGCTGCCCTCGGGACTGCGCTTCCGCGACGTGCTCTTCTCTGCGAGCGCGCGCGAAGCGCTCGACCAAGCCGGGGCCGTCATTGTTCAATAACCTTCGCGCCGCCGTACTCGTTCCGGAGATCCGGCAGCGCGTGCTCTTTGTCTTTTTTGCCTTCGCGTGGTTCGTCTTCATGATCCACGTGCAGCTGCCCAACGTCAATCAAGCGGCGTGGCAGCGCGTGCTGCAGAGCGGCGCCTTCTACAATTTGCTGGGCTTCCTGTCGGGCGGCGCGCTGCAGAAGCTCTCGATCATTGCCATGGGCATCACGCCCTACATCAACGCCTCGATCATCATGCAGCTGATGACCGTCGTGCTGCCGCAGCTCGAGGAGATGGCCAAGAAAGGCGGCGAGGAAGGGCGGAAAAAGATCAGCCAGTACACCCGCTGGCTGACCATCGTGCTGGGAACCATTCAGGCCACCTTTATGGCGATCTCGATGGAGCGTTCCGGCGTTTTCTACGACACCAGCACGTGGTACTTGCTCTATGCCATTATCGCCATGGTCGGCGGCACGCTCTTTCTCATGTGGCTGGGCGAACAGATTACCGATAAGGGCATCGGCAACGGCGTCTCGCTGATCATCTTCATCGGAATCGTGCTGCGCTATCCGCAATACGTCAGTCAGACCTACGCTTCGGCCAGCCAGGGTGCCGAGTCGCTGCTCAACCTCTTCATCTATATCGCCATCGCGATCGTGGTCATCGTTTCGATCGTCTTTCTCTACCAGGGACAGCGGCGCGTTCCGGTACAGCAGGCGCGGCGCGTCGTCGGACGCAAGATGTTTGCCGGCCGCTCGACCTACATTCCGCTGCGCCTCAACAACGCCGGCGTGATCTCGATCATCTTCGCGATCTCGATTTTGCTGCTGCCCCAGCAGGCACTCTCGTGGTTCGGCCGCAACGGCGCGCAGGCGACGTGGGCGCATCTCTTCGGGCCCTTCGAGTTCCCGACCAACGCCGCGGCTATCGCCAGCGTCTTCAATGTCTGGTTCTCGCCCAACGGCTTTCTCTATAACATTGCCTACTTCGTATTGGTCGTGGTCTTCACGTTCTTCTACAGCTCGATCGTGCTCAACACGCGCGACGTTGCCGACAATCTCAAGAAGACCGGCGCCTTTATTCCGGGAATTCGCCCGGGGCAGCCGACGGTAGATTACCTCAACAAGATTCTGATCCGCATCACCACCGCGGCGGCAATCTATCTCGGCCTGCTCGCCGTCTTGCCGGGCGCCTTCCAGCGTGGCCTCTCCATTACCACCTTTTATCTTGGCTCGACATCGCTGCTCATCGTGGTTGGCGTCGCCCTCGATACGATCACGCAGATCGAGGCGCGTTTAGCGATGCGCGATTACCGAGGCTTCATCAAGCGATAATGCGGGTTGTCTTCCTCGGACCGCCGGGCGCCGGCAAGGGAACGCAAGCGCGTCACCTGCACGAGCGCTTCGGCCTCGAGCACATTTCGACCGGGGACATGCTGCGACGCCACCTGGCCGAAGGCACCCCGCTCGGTCTCGAAGCGCAAGGCTACATGCACCGCGGCGAGCTGGTTCCCGACGGTTTGGTCATCGCGATGATCGAGGCCGAACTCGTACGTCTGCGTAAGGGCTTTGTGATGGACGGCTTCCCGCGTACCGTCGCGCAGGCGCAAGCCCTCGACGATCTGCTCGCGCGCCGCGGCCGGCCGCTCGACGCGGTGATTTCATTCCGCGGGGATCGCAAGGCGCTGATCGCGCGGCTTGCGTCGCGCTGGACCAATCCGCGTAACGGACGTACCTACAACGCGTTGACCAATCCGCCCAAGCGAGCCGGTATCGATGACGACGACGGCGGCGAGCTGATTCAGCGCGAGGACGACCGTCCAGAAACGGTGGCCAAACGTCTGGACGTCTACGAAGCGCAGACGCGCCCACTCGAAGAGTACTATCGCAACGAAGGCAAGCTTACTGAAATCGACGCCTTTCAGAGCGTCGATCGCGTTGCGGAAATCATCGCTGCCGCGATTGGAGCCGAACACGCTCGTCGCTAATCGAGTGTTGCAGCCATGGTAACTCTGAAGTCTCCGCGCGAGATCGAAGTGATGCGGCGAAGCGGCAAAATCACCTCGGCCGTGTTGACCGGGCTGATGAAGGCGGCGCGCCCTGGCATGACCACCGGCGAGCTCGACGCAATGGCCGAAAGCGGTATCCGGGCCGCCGGCGGTATCCCCACCTTTAAGGGTTACAACGGATTTACGGGATCGATCTGTGCCTCGGTCAACGAGGAGGTCGTGCACGGCATTCCCGGCTCGCGCGTTTTGCACGATGGCGACCTGCTCTCCATCGACATCGGCACGACGCTCGACGGCTACGTCAGCGACAGCGCCGTCACGATCGCCATCGGCACGGTGTCGCAGGCCGCGCAGCAGCTGCTCGAAGTAACCCGCCAGTCCCTTACCGTCGGCATCGCGCAGATGGTTCGGGGGAAGCGGGTCGGCGATATCGGCGCCGCCGTGCAAGCCTACGCCGAGCGCCACGGCTTCGGGGTAGTCCGAGAGCTGGTCGGCCACGGGGTTGGACGCGAGATGCACGAGGAGCCGCAGGTCCCCAACTACGGCAAGCCGGGCACCGGGCTGGAGCTTCGCCCCGGCTTGGTCCTGGCCATCGAGCCGATGATCACCGAGGGCGGCCCGGCCGTCCGGATCCTCGGCGACGGCTGGACAGTCGTGACGGCAGATGGTAAACTCGCAGCGCATTTCGAGCACACCATCGCCGTGACGGACGACGGGCCGAAGATTCTCACCCTCCGCGATTTCGCGGAGGATCCAGAGATCGAGAGGTATCGTCCTGCACGGGAAGCGATTGCTTAATGGCTCGCAAACGCGGCGGACGCATGCCTCGTGGCAAAAAAGCGTCCGCAGAGAAAGCCGCGAAGACGGCGATGCCCAAAGAAGAAGCGATCGAAGTCGAAGGTACGATCGTCGAACCGCTGCCCAACGCGATGTTTCGCGTAGAGCTGCACGATGGGCACCGCGTGCTCGCACACGTTTCCGGGAAGATCCGGATGAACTACATCCGTATCCTACCGGGCGACCGGGTTTTGATCGAACTCTCGCCCTACGATCTGAGCCACGGCCGCATAACCTACCGGTACAAGTAACCGCCGGTGGCACCCTGAGCGAAACAAAGGTAAGAAAATAAAGTGAAAGTCAGACCGTCAGTAAAGAAAATTTGTGAGAAGTGCAAGATCATCCGCCGCGAAGGCAAGGTGCGGGTGATTTGCGACGTCAATGCCAAACACAAACAGGTGCAAGGGTAATCTTTATGCTCGGGATTAAAGAAGGCCCTTCGACAACGCTCAGGATTAAAGAGGTAGTTTAGGGATGGCTCGTATTGCTGGTATCGACCTGCCGCGCGAGAAGCGCATCGAAATTGCGCTGACGTATATCTTCGGCATCGGCCCCGCGACGGCGCGTAAGGTTCTGGCATACGCACACGTCGATTCCGACGTGCGCGTCAAAGCGCTCGGTGAAGAAGACGAAAAGAAGCTGCGCGACGCGATCGACGCGCTGCAGCTGCGCGTTGAAGGCGACCTTCGCCGGGAAGTACAGGGCAATATCAAGCGGCTGATGGATATCGGCTGCTATCGCGGAATGCGCCATCGCCGCGGGCTGCCGGTGCGCGGTCAGCGGACGAAGACCAATGCGCGCACGCGCAAGGGTCCCAAGCGCACCGTAGCCGGTAAGAAGAAGACCCTCGCCAAGAAGTAGTCCGCCGTGAAGGCGGTGATTACCGCCGGCGGGCGGATCGACGGCGCATTCGCCGTCGAGGCCGGTACGGCGGTAAAGGCGCTTGCCGTTGTGCGCGGCAACACGATGCTCGACCGCATCATTCAAGCGCTGCGTGGCGCGGGGGCGTCCCGCATCGCGCTCGTCGGCGGCAGCCAGGTGCGCGCCGCCGCACAGAATCAAGTCGACCGATTTATCGACGAGAGCCCGTCGGGCAGCCAGAACATGCTGCGCGCGCTGCGCGCCTGGCCCGACGACGGCGAAGCGCTGCTTTATGCTACCAGCGATCTACCCTACGTCACCGCCGCGACGATAACGGATTTCGTAAAACGCGTGCCGCCACAAACGCTCGGCGTCGCGCTGAGCGAGCACACCGATTACGTCGACCGTTTTCCCGGCGCACCAACTGCGGGGATCACCCTTGCGGGCGAGCGCGTCGTCAACGGCGGCGTCTTCGTGATTCCAGGCGGCAGCGTCGAGCCGCTAGCTGCGATCGCCACGCAGTTCTTCGACGCGCGCAAGCGTCCGTGGCAAATGGCCGGCTTGGTGGGTGCCCCCGTGCTCCTTCGCTTCGTCTTGCGGCGGTTGAGCATCGCCGATCTCGAGCGCCGCGCGCGCCAAACGCTGGGTGTGCAAGCGCTCGGCCTGCGTAACTGCGCGCCCGAGCTTGCATTCGACGTCGACGGCGAGAATGAGTACCGTTATGCGCTCGCGCACGAGTAATCCGTTCGTCCTGGCCCTTTATTGGCTGGGTATCCAGTCGGTCTGGGGCGCGATCTTGGGAATCTCGCTGCAATCCCGTTCGATCGAGCTCTCCGGTGCCGACGCACTCATCGCGTATAGCCGTCTCGCCACGATCGGCGCGCTGGTCGCCGCGGTCGTACAGATCGGTGTCGGTTTCTGGTCGGACGCGCGGCGGCGCAAAGGCAGCCGGCGCATCGAGTTCTACGTTGCCGGCGCGTTGGGCGGTTCGGCGGCATTGCTCTTTTTCTATCTCGCGCCATCGATGGCGTCGCTAACTCTCGGTTATATCGGGCTGCAGCTTGCGCTTAATCTTGCGATCGGGCCCTATCAGGCGATCATTCCCGATTTTGTCGGTCGTGCACGCTACGGCGTCGCGTCATCGTGGATGGCGGCGCTGCAGAGCGTCGGCAATGCCGTTGGCGCGTTGGCGGCTAGCTTTATCGGCGGGGCGCGCCTCCTCGCCGGCTTTTTGAGCGCGCTACTGGTGGCGACGTGTGCGGCAACCTCGATTCACGTCCGCGGCCTGTCGCTGCAGGATGCCGTGGCGGAAGAAGCGCCGGCCCCGCTGCGCGTCACGCGACCGTTTGTCGACCTCTTTGTATCGCGCGCTCTAGTCTACGCCGGGTTTTACACTCTACTCGGCTATCTGCTCTTTTACGTCCGAGGCGTTCTCGGGATCGCAGCGCTGGCCGATGCCAAGCGGCACACGGGGATCCTGATCATCAGCTTCACGGTCGTCGGGGCGCTCGGCGCGGCCCTGGCGGCGCGGCCCAGCGACCGGCTCGACAAACGCTTGGTCGCGACGGTTGGCGGGGGCGCCTTCATCGCCGCCCTTGGAATCTTCATTGCGACGAGCGGATTCAGCGGGGCCGTGGCGGCGACGATCGTGGCCGGCCTAGGCTGGGGCGTCTTCCTGGTAGCCGACTGGGCTATAGCCTGCCGGGTGCTGCCGCCCGCGGCCATGGGGACGGCCATGGGGATTTGGAACATCGCCATCCTCCTCCCGCAAATCGCCGCCCCGGCCGTAACCCTGGCCGTATTGCAGCGCTTGGCCCTGACCGGCGGCCCCCTGGCGCCTCGTGTGGCCTTTGGCTTGGCACTGGGGGAGACTGTGGCGGGGATCGCTTGGTTGTGGCGGCTTTCCCGTCAAGTGGTAGGATAATACCATCCCCTCGCCAACCTGGCTCAAGGGGCGCTTCGCACCAATTACCCCGGCTGCTTCAACACGCCCAAAAGGCGACCTGTAAAGAAAGCGCCATGAAAGCACCGACAATCTCAAGGAGTTATCAATGAAACGACTGAGCACCGGAGTGCTCGCAGGGCTAATTATGTTGCTCTGCGGGTTAAACGCGGTTGCTGCTCCGTCGAACGCGACGCACGGAAACATTGGAAACGGCGTCGCCCAAACGGGGTCGCCGCCGGCGCCGGACTTCGGCAGTCCGCCATCCGGCGAAATTCCGATCCTTTACAACGATCATCACGTCTATTCAAAACCCGACGAGCTCAAGCGTGGACGCGTCCTCGCGGCGCTCGTTAAGGGCGGAACGATTTTGATTCCGCTGCGCTCCATGTTCGAACAGATGGGCGCAACGGTCTCGTACGATCCGGCCAGCAAAACGGCGACGGTCACCAAGCCGGGCGCCGAAGTAAAAGTGACGGTCGGCAAAGCCGAAGTCATTATCAACGGCGAATCGCGGCCTCTCGACGTGCCGCCCGAGATTTATCAGGGCGTCGTCGTCGTTCCGGTCCGCGTGATTTCGGAAGGCATGGGAGCCTACGTACAGTGGGTTCCGGATAAGCGTTTGGTCGTCGTCCGGTACATCCCGGCGACGCCGCCGCCGAGCCCGGCCCCGCCGCCCCCGCCGCCTCCGCCTCCGCCGCCCACTCCGGCACCGATGCACACGCCTAATGTCGTGTTCGTCGCCGGCGACTATCTGTTCAACCCGAAGGTCTATAACGAGTTCTCGCCCGGTAACGGTGGGTCGGGGGCTTCGTATAGCGTTCGCGGTGGCATGATGTTCGATGCCTTCAGCCTGCCGCTGATGCTCGAAGTCGACTACAACAACTGGCAGTATCCGCATAACTGCGGCGTCGCCAAAGCAAATGCGACGGCGCAGAACGCGGCGCAGTGCTACGTGACGACGATCGGCAGTAGAGGATCTACGTACGTGCCTGGCTTCACCGCGGTTAACCGCGATTTCGACGTCCGGCTCGGCTTCAAGGTCTTCAACCCGCACGTGTACATCGCGGTTGGTTATCTCTGGTCGTCGACCAACTACGGATATCCCAACTTGAACGCGGTGGGCGGCGGTCTTGAAAAGCTGCCCGATTATTCTCATCCGTTCACGTACTACGGCTCTGTCTACTACTATCCGAACTTAAGGGGCACGTACACGACGGGCGCCAACGCCATACCTCCGAACGAATCGTTCGGCGTCGGTTATAACCTCCTCAAGTACAGGGTCGGCGTGGACTGGGCGTTCATTCCGGCGGTAGCGATTGACCTCGGCTGGGCCGGCGAAAACGCTGCCAACAAGAACAACTTCCCGATCTCGGGCACGTATAACGGAGCCTACGCAGGCCTCTTGTTCTTCCTGCCCTTCTAAAAAGGAAGTCGATCCCTCCCGTCAGCGCCTGGGCTCAAATGAGCCCGGGCGCTGACTTTTGCCCGGTTTATGGGCTGGTGTGAACGGGCAAGAATCGGTATCGTGTGATTGTGTGGGTAGCAACCTTATGGGCGGCTGCTCGCTCGAAAAGATTTAACAAGGAGGCATTCGTGAAACGACTGAGCACCGGAGGATTCGCCGCGCTTTTTGCGTTGTGCGCGTTCTACTCGGTTGCCGCTCCGTCGGCTGCGGCGCCCGGAAACGGTGGCAACGGGGTCGCGCAGGCGGGGTCGGCGCCGCCGGCAGATTTCGGCAGTCCGCCTTCGGGCGAAATTCCGATCCTTTATAACGACCATCACGTCTACAGCAAGCCCGACGAGCTCAAGCGCGGACGCGTCCTCGCGGCGCTCGTCAAGGGCGGAACGATTTTGATTCCGCTGCGCTCCATGTTCGAACAGATGGGCGCAACGGTCTCGTACGATCCGGCCAGCAAAACGGCGACGGTCACCAAGCCGGGCGCCGAAGTAAAAGTGACGGTCGGCAAAGCCGAAGTCATTATCAACGGCGAATCGCGGCCTCTCGACGTGCCGCCCGAGATTTATCAGGGCGTCGTCGTCGTTCCGGTCCGCGTGATTTCGGAAGGCATGGGCGCCTACGTGCAGTGGGTTCCGGATAAGCGTTTGGTCGTCGTCCGGTACATTCCGGCGACCCCACCGCCGAGCCCCGCTCCGCCGCCGCCGGCGACCGCACCCCCGCCGCCCCCGACCCCGACGCCCAAACCGCTCTACAGTGAAGCGTTTGTAGCGGGCGATTATATCTTCTCGCCCAAGGTATACAACGAGTTCAGCCCGGGAAATACCGGGACGAGCTCCTACGCCGTGCGCGGGGCCGGCGAGTTTAATCTGGGCAGCATCCCGTTCATGCTGGAAGGCGCTTACGAGCGCTGGCAGTATCCGCATAACTGCAACGCGACGACCTCCGCTGCCGGAGGCACCGCCTACTCGCCCGAGTGCTACGTGACGACCATCGGCGGCGCCGGCAGCTCGCCCGTCCAGACCAACACCAGTCTGTACGATCAGAACGTGGACGCCCGGCTGGCCGTGCGGGTTCTGAACCCACGGGTCTACGTTGGCGTGGGATACCTCTGGATGTCGGGCAACTACGGCTACCCGAACATGCAGAGCTGGGGTTTCGGCGGCGAGAAGCTGCCCGACCTCAACCACAATCTCTCGTTCTTCGGCAGCGTCTGGTACTACCCGAACCTTCACGGGACGTACTCCAACGTTCCCTCGGCGCCGATCAACCCGAAGAGCTACGACCTCGAGTACAACCTCCTGAAGTACCAGGTAGGCGTCACGCTTGGTTTTGGAACCAGCCCGTTCTTCATCGAGGGCGGCTGGATGGGCGACCAGTGGTCCAACAAGCAGAACGCTCCGGTCAACCGATCCTACAACGGGCCGTTCGCAGGCCTCGGATTCCGCTTCCTCTACCCCTAGAGGCGGGCGGACCAAGATGGAGAGGGCTCGGCCGTTACGGCCGGGCCCCTTCGCCGTTGACCGGTTTCGCCTCCTAAGGTAAGATACTCACTTGGCGCCTTTTATGCGCCTGTGGCATTGCCACGCCCTTATCGCCTCCGGAGATTTTTTTGGCTGCCAAGAAGCAAACTAAGTCGCGCCGCAAGCGCGAGATAAAGAACGTCCAGTCGGGCGTCGCGCACGTGCATGCGTCTTTCAACAATACCATCGTCACCATCAGCGACCCGCACGGCGGCGTCGTTTCGTGGGCCTCAGCCGGCAACCTCGGATTTAAGGGATCGAAGAAGTCGACGCCCTTTGCCGCGCAGATGGCCGCCGAAGCCGCCGCGCGCAAAGCGATGGAACACGGCATGAAATCAACCGAAGTGCTGGTGAAGGGTCCCGGCGCGGGCCGCGAGGCCGCGATTCGTTCGTTGCAAGCCGCCGGTCTGGAAATCACGATGATCAAAGACGTGACCCCGATTCCGCATAACGGTTGCCGTCCGCCCAAGCGGCGCCGGGTGTAACGATGTCGCGTTATACAGGTCCGGTCTGCCGGCTCTGCCGGCGCGAAACCGCCGCCAGCAAGACCGGCGAAAAAATCAAGCTCTTTCTCAAGGGCGATCGCTGCCTCTCACGCATGTGTGCGGTCGAGCGGCGCGGCACCGCTCCCGGTCAGAAGACGACCGGCAAGTCGCGCACCAAAGTCTCCGAGTACGGCCGTCAGCTGCGCGAGAAGCAGAAGATGCGCCGCTATTACGGCGTGCACGAGACGCAGTTCGAGAACTACTTCAGAGAAGCGGCGCGCGTTCCGGGTCAGACCGGTCGCACCTTTCTCCAGTTGCTCGAGCGCCGTCTCGATAACGTCGTGTATCGTTTGAACCTGGCCTCCAGCCGGGCGCAGGCGCGCCAGCTTGTGACGCATCGCCACTTCCGCGTCAACGGGCGAATCGTAAACATTCCGTCCTACATCGTGCGTCCCGGCGACGCGATCACCATCGCGCCGGGCAGCCTCAAGTCAACTATCTTTGAGTCGAACCTTGAGGTCGCGCAGAGCCGCCGGCCGCCCGAGTGGCTGGAGTGGAACGATCAAGACAAGACCGCAAAAGTACTGCAAGCGCCTCCGCGCGAGCAGATCGATACCCCGGTCGACGAACAGCTCATCGTCGAGTATTACTCGCGATAAAAACCAACCGCCGCTGCTAGGCGTCCGATCGCCGGTCATACCGTATGCCCGGCGGATAACGTAAGCAGCAATAAAGGACACAACCAGAACCATGACCATGTTGGAAGCGCCCGCGGGTGCAACCATCGAAGTACGCGAGCGCCGCGACAATTACGCCAAGTTCGTAATCGAGCCGCTTGAGCGCGGCTTTGGCATTACGCTAGGCAACGCGCTGCGCCGCGTGCTCCTCAGCTCGATCCCCGGCGCCGCCGTCACCTACATGAAGATCGACGGCGTGCTGCACGAGTTCTCCACCATTCCCGGAATGGCCGAAGACACGATCGCACTGATGCTCAATCTCAAGGGTTTGCCGGTCAAACTGAACAGCGACGAGCCCAAGGTCTTAACGCTCTCGGTTAACGGCGCACGCGACGTCACCGCCGCCGACATCGTACCGGATGCCGACGTCGAGATCCTCGACCCGGGATACCGGCTCGCCACGCTCTCCTCGAAAGACGCCAAACTGACGATGGAGATCGGCGTAGAGACGGGCCGCGGCTACGTGATGGCCGACCGCCAGCGCAACGTCGAGCACATGATCGGATTGATTCCGCTTGACTCGATCTTTTCGCCGATCCGGAAGGTAAATTTCACGGTCGACGATACCCGCGTCGGTCAGAGCGTCGATTACGATCGCCTCACCGTCGAGATCGAGACCAACGGCTCGATCACGCCCGACGACGCGCTCTCCAACGCGGCGCAAATCATGCAGGAGCAGCTCGACCTCTTCGTTTCCTTCACCAATCGCGCCGAGCCGCTTCCTGAGACCCCGCCCAACGAGTGGGACATTCCCGTCGAAACGCTCAACCTCTCGGTGCGCTCCTTCAACTGCCTCAAGCGGGCCGGCATCTCGAAAGTGTCGGAGCTGCTCGACCTTACCGAGGACGAGATCATGAAGATGCGCAACTTCGGACGGAAGTCGCTCGACGAAATCAAGCAGGTTCTATCCGAAAGGGGGCTGTCGCTGCGCCAAGCGTAGCGCCGTAACACGATGCCGCATTCGATCGCCTATAAACGCCTCTCGCGCACCGACGGGCACCGCCGCGCGCTTCTCCGCAACCTCGCCACCTCGCTCTTCAAACACGAGAAGATCGAGACGACTTCGACTAAGGCCAAGGAGATCAGCCGCGTCGCCGAGCGGCTCATCACCGCCGCAATGGCCGGCGATCTGGCGGCCCGTCGTCACGTTGCCGAATACCTCACCGAACCCGCGGTCGTGAAGAAGCTCATCGAGCAAATCGCACCGACGCTCAAAGGCCGCACCGGCGGATACACGCGCATCACCAAGACGCGCGTCCGCAGCGGCGACGCCGCCGAGCTGTCCCTAATTGAACTGGTGAAGTAAAGCCGTCAACCTGAGCGCAGCGCCACGTAGTGACGCGCAGTCGAAGGAGTGGCTGGCTGGTGTCACCATGGCTACCTACAAAACCGAAGCCCGCGAACTTGACGCGGAAATACTCGACGCAATCGACGCTTGGACTACCGAAGGCCGCTCGCTGGACGACGCGGCCTTCAACGCTCTCGCGCTTCGGATCTTCGCCCACCAGCTCCGGTATAACGAACGCTACGCGCAGTATTGCGCGCAACTCGGCGTAGCGCTCGAAGCGATGCCGGCGTCGTGGGAAGGCATTCCCGGCGTCCCCGCCGCCGCGTTTAAGGAAGCGGCCCTTAGCACTTTCGACCCCGCACGCGCCGCCCTTGCCTTTGAAACGAGCGGCACGACGGGCCGCACCCCCGGCCGCCACTACATGGAAACGACGGCGCTGTACGACGCCGTGCTGCTCGGCGGCTTCGACCGCTTCATGCTTCCCGATGGCGCGCGTTTGCGATACTTCAATCTGGTGCCCGACCCGCTCGAGCGCCCGCAATCGTCGCTTGGCTACATGATGGCGCGGGTCTCCGCCCATCGCGGAACCGGCGATACCGGCTGGTACCAGCGCGGCGACTCCCTCGACGTCGATAGCCTCATCCGCGACTTGCGCGGCGCAATCGCGGTATCGCAGCCCGTCTGCATAGCAACTACCGCCTTCGGTCTGCTCTACACGCTCGATGTGATGGAACGAGCCGGCGTAGCGCTCGACCTCCCGAGAGGATCCCGGATAATGGAGACCGGCGGCTTCAAAGGCCGCACGCGAGTAATAACGCGCGACGACCTTTACGCTCGCAGCTCCGCGCTGCTCGGCATATCCCCCGATACGATCGTCGCCGAGTACGGGATGACCGAGTTAACCTCGCAGTATTACGACGTCAACGCAACGACGCGCGCCAAGAGCGGACCGCCGTGGTTGCGCGCGCGCGTCGTCGGCCCCGACCGCCGAACGCTGGCCAACGGTAAGACAGGCTCCCTGCTGCACGTCGACCTCGCCAATCGCGCCTCGTGCATCGCCGTTCAAACCGACGACCTCGGCATACGTGAAGGCGATGGTTTCGTTTTGCTCGGGCGCGAGCGGGAAGCCGAGCCTCGCGGCTGCTCGCTGGACGCCGAAGAGTTGCGCGAACGAACCGCCCGAACCTAACGCTTAGGGCTAACCACGGCGGCGATCAGATTTAGCGACGTCTGCAGCAATAACTGCTTGTAAGCGGCGCCGCCTTCGGGATACCGCCAAAAGTCGACGACTCGATCCTCGTAAATCGACGCGGCGGTGCGGCATTCACTGCGCTTCGCAAAAATGGATCACTACCCGTATTCTACGTTAGCTCCCACTACGGCCAAGCATCTGAGTAATTGATCGAATAACTGCGCACGCCTTGTTAGTTGAAGCAAGCCGTGTTAAGATACTTAAGATTCGCTGAGAACGCAGAGCGGGTGACTATTTACCCCTCTGTTAACTCGGCGAATGTTAGTTTACGAAACTGAGAGCCGATTCGTAAGGCTACATAATCTCGGGTTACTCTTTCCTTTGCCGCGGCGAGCGGCGAGGCGTACGAAAGTAGCCTTGTTCGCTCGCGTTCGAAACTTGGAGGACGCGTTCATGCATAAGCTCTTAGCCGCACTGGTTGCCGGTGCAGCACTCGCTGCTTGCTCCAACAACGGGGCCGCCCCAGCCGCACCGTTTTCATCGGCACTATCGCCGACGGGTGTTGCACCGAAGTTCGTCGCCGCTATCAAAGCGGCTCGTCCCGCTCATCGCAAACCCGTGACCACGGGTAGTTGGCATCCGGATCTGTTCGTGGACGATAACGGCAGCCGTACCGTCGATGCCTACAAATATACCAACGCGCAGCAGTGGAACAACTACCACGGCGACATTGATGGAAGCGCGGGAATCAGCGATCCGGACGGCAACTGGGTTGGCGTCGGCGGCGTGAATTATACCTCGAAATGGTTGTTCGTCGCCAATCCACTCGGCGTAACGGTGCAGGAGTATAAGGACGGTCAATCTACCTCGCCGTCATTCACCTACACTACCGGCCTGACCGACCCGGTCAACGTAACTTCGGACAAATCGATGAATCTTTACGTGGCCGATTTTAACGGCGGCTTCGTCAACAAGTATACGATCAACCAAAACGTAGTTACGGCAACGTGCTTCCCCGGCGGCAGCGTCGAAGGGGTCGCGGTAAGGTCGGCGACCGGCGACGTCTACGTCTCCTACAACGACAGCCTCAACGTAGGCCACATCATAAAATACCCAAACTTTATGAGCAGCTGCAGCGGCACGCCGGTCGCCACCGCCATAACGTTTGGCACGCTCGGCGGAATCATAATGGACCCCAACAACCGGCTCTTGGTCTGCGACCAGACCAACGCCGTGGTAGATCGCCTGAGCGGAGCCGGATTCAATACGCTCAGCGCCACCTACGGAGTTGGCTATGTGTCAGATCCATTGCACGCGACTCTCAATCGTACCGCAAGCGGTGGTGCCAACCGACTGTATGTGAGCGATCCGGCGCTTAACACGGTCTGGGTCTTCGGCTATCCAGGCGGTGCATATCAAAGCAAGCTCGACTCCAGCACGATACCCCCGCTCAACATACCGATGGGCGCGGTTCGTTGGAAGAACTTTAACTCGTAGCCTGCCCCCTTAGTCGCTGCTGCTTGAAAGGAATCAACCAATGCGCGGCTTGTCCAGAACTCTTGGCGTCGCGATACTCGGCGCTCTGCTCTCGTCATGCATGGGCAGCGGGCTGCCTTCCCAGAGCGGATCCGCGCCCCGCGTGGCAGCGCGATCGCCCGGGGGCAACCTACCCGTTGCAGCCCCTCGTATGCGTCCCGACTGGAGCATGACGCAGGGAATATTTGTAACCGACCAGGCGGCCGGAGACGTCCGTGCTTTGAAGCATTGTGGAAACGGCCTGATTTGCGCCCCAACGTTTACCTTCAATAATGGAATCAATCAGCCGTTGGGAGCTTGGTCCGACCATCACTATCTCTATGTTACGAACGGCAACGCGACGGTTACGGAATATAAACCGAATCCGGTGCAGACCTTTACCTACAGCACCGGCTTGAACTTCCCGCAAGATGTGGTGACCGACCGGCAGCGCCACGTGTACGTAGCTGACTATGGATGCTGTAATACCGGCTCGATCAAAGAGTACAAGCACAATAACAACAACATCTTCGCGCAGTGCTCGACGCCCTTTTACTTAGGTCCGTACGGCATCGCCATCGACCGGAGTGGCGACGTGTTTGTTTCGTGGTCCGACTACATTAGCGGCCACGTTTCCGAGTACGTTGGAGGCTTGAGCGGCTGCAACCCGGTTACGCTGTTAACGTTCAGCTTCTACGTATACGGGATTGCCTTCGACTCGGCCGGAAATTTATTGATTAGCGATTACAGCGCTAATGCCGTCGATATTTCACCACCTCCGTACAATGCCGCGAGTACTCTTATTTCCGGCATTGCGGCGCGGAACGTGCGAATCAATCGTGCGAACGATCAGCTTCTCATAACCGACGGGTCAAAGGTCTACGTTTACAGCTATCCGGGCGCTGCGCCTCTTCAAACGTTAGGAAGCGTAAACGGCTTGAGCAGTGCGATGACCGCGGTCGATTGGAAGAACTACTCTCAATAATCGGAGGGAAAGATCGCGAAAATCATCTGCGACAGTACCGGTGGTCCCCTTTGGCGTAGACGAATCCGCCCGGCCAGTACTGACGCGATCAGTCTCCTGACTTGCGGGCGCTCCAGCGGGAAGTAATTAACCCGCTGTTGAGCCCGCTGGTCGAGAGCCCGCCGCAGAAGCGCGCGTGCTCGACCTTGATGCAGCGATCGACCACCACCTCCAGCCCGCTGCGGTCGGCGAGCTCGATCGCCTCGTCGTTGACGATGCCGTATTGAAACCAGATCGCTTTGGCCCGGGCCGCAATCGCATCCTCGACGACGGCCGTCACTTCGCTCGGCCGGCGGAAGACGTCGACGACGTCGGGTGCGCCGCGTTCGGCCGCATACGCGACGAGCGACGGATAGGCTTTGATGCCGTCAACTGCGGCAATCGTCGGATTGATCGGCGTCACATCGTACTCCGGCCGGCGCCGCAAGTAGGAGAAGACCGTATAGCTCGGACGCAGCGGATTGGCCGAAGCACCGACAATGGCAATGGTCCGCACGCGGTCGAGGAGATCGCGCCGCTGCGACGGCGTCGTGAGAATCACACGCGCACCGCGGCGCGCAACGCGCTATCGAGATCCCAGGTAAGATCGGCGACGTCTTCCAGGCCGACCGAAAGCCGCACCGACTCCGGCTCGACGCCGGCCTTACGCAGCTCGTCGTCGGAGAGCTGCGAGTGCGTGGTAGATGCCGGATGAATCACCAGGCTCTTGGAATCGCCGACGTTGGCCAGATGACTCCAAAGCTGCAGCGCGTCGATGAAGCGCCGCCCCGCTTCGCGGCCGCCGCGTAAACCAAACGTAAAGATAGACCCCATCTGCGGTTCGCGAACCCAGGCCACTTCGGCGCGCTCCTTTAGGAAGGCGACGATCGCGGCGGTATTCTGCACGTGCCGGTCCATGCGCAGCGGCAGCGTCTCTAACCCCAGAAGCACGAGCCAGGCGTCCATCGGCGACATCTGTGCGCCGACGTCGCGCAGCACTTCGGCGCGCGCCCGCATCAAAAACGCATACTCGCCGAACGTCTCGGTGAACACTTTCTGTTGATAACCGGGGCTCGGCTCGGAGAGCAGCGGAAAGCGTCCGCTGCCCCACGGAAAATTTCCCGATTCCACCATCACGCCGCCGATAGCCGTTCCATGTCCGTTGAGAAACTTGGTCGCGGAGTGTACGACGATGTCGGCGCCCCGTTCGATCGGGCGGCACAGATACGGTGTCGCGAAGGTGTTATCGATAACCAGCGGCACGCCGCACCCGTGCGCCAACTCCGCTAGCGCGGCAATATTGGCGACGACGCCCGATGGGTTACCGACCGTCTCCGCAAAGAGAAACCGCGTTTGCGGGCCGATCGCGTCGCGCATCGCGGCGAAGTCGTCCACGGGAACGAAGGTCGTCTCGATGCCCATCCGTTTGATGGTGACGCTGAGCTGGGTGATCGTCCCGCCGTAAACGCTCTGCGTGCAGACGACGTGGTCGCCGGCCTGCGCCAACGTCAGGACGGTACAGAGCTGCGCCGCCAGGCCGCTGGAGAAGGCAACGGCGCCGAGCCCGCCTTCGAGGCTGGCCATCCGCTCCTCGAACGCGGCAACCGTTGGATTGCTGATACGGCTGTAGATGTGGCCGTAGCTGCGCAGCGCGAAGAGCTCAGCCGCCTGTTCGGTCGAGCCGAAGACGTAGGCCGCGGTCTGATAAATCGGTACGGCACGTGCCCCCGTCGCCGGATCGGGCGGCGTCCCGGCGTGAAGGGCGCGCGTGGCAAAGCCAAAGGTTCGGTCGTCATGCATCTCAGAGGGTCCCAAGCGTACTTCGCGCTATAATGGGCTTATCATGGGCATGACACTTACCGAAAAAATTCTCGCGCGGCACGCCGGACTCGAAAGCGTCGAACCCGGCCAGATCATTAACGCAAAAGTCGACCTCGTGTTGGCCAACGAGCTCTCCGCCGCCGTCGCCATCGGCGTGATGCGCGGCATGAAGGGCGCGACGCGCGTCTTCGACCCCGGCAAGATCGCGCTGGTCGAAGATCACTTTGTGCCGGCCAAAGATGCGCAGTCTGCCAAGCTCGCTAAGCTCATGAAAGATTTCGCCAAGGAGCAGAACATCGAGCACTTCTTCGACGTCGGACGCGGCGGCATCGAACACGTCGTGCTTCCTGAAGAGGGTTTGGTCGCACCCGGCGAGTTGATCGTCGGCGGCGATTCGCACACCTGCACCTACGGCGCCTTTGGCGCTTTTGCCACCGGCATGGGCTCGACCGACATCGCCGCGGCCTTCGTGCTCGGCGAAGTCTGGATCAAAGTTCCCGGCTCGATCAAGATCGTCTACAGCGGAACGCCGGGAGACATGGTCTTCGCCAAAGACATCATGCTGCGCACGGTCGGCGAGCTGGGCATCGACGGCGCGACCTACCGCGCCATCGAATATCACGGCACGACGGTCGACCAACTCCCCATCACCGGACGCATCACCATGGCCAACATGGCGATCGAGGCCGGAGCGAAGAATGGTATCTTCCACGCCGACGAAAAAACGATCGCCTACGTTAAGGAACGCACCGATCGCCCGTTCATCGTCGAGCGCGCCGATCCCGATGCCGTGTACGAGCGGACGATCGCCATAGACATCTCCGAGCTCGAGCCACAAGTCGCGTGTCCGCACACGCCCGACAACGTCCACCCGATCTCCGAGGTCGCGCGCGAAGATCTGCCGCTCGATCAAGTTTTCATCGGCTCGTGTACCAACGGCTACATTGACGACCTGCGCATTGTGGCCAAGATTCTTGAGGGTAAACGCATCGCGTCGAACCTGCGCGTGATCGTCAATCCGGGTTCGCAGAAAGTCTGGATGCAGGCCGCGCAGGAAGGCGTGCTCACCACGCTGGCGGCGGCCGGTTGCGCGGTCAACACGCCGGGCTGCGGCGCCTGCTTCGGCGGCCACATGGGCACGCTGGGCGACGGCGAACGCGCGATCTCCACGACCAACCGGAACTATGTCGGCCGAATGGGCTCGCCGAAGGCAGAAATCTATCTGGCTTCGCCGGCAACCTGCGCCGCCTCGGCGCTGACCGGTCGCATCACCGACCCGCGCACCATCATGGATTCTGCCACCATGAACAATGTCACCCTGAGCGCCGCCCGTGTCACCTTGAGCCCGTCGAAGGATGACGAAGAAGCCCACCGTCAAAAAGCCATCAGCCTACTCTAGCGGAGAAGATCGTGGAATCGAAACTGCGCGGAAGCGCTCATAAATACGGAAAGAACGTCGACACCGACGTTATCATCCCCGGCAAGTACTGCAACATCATCGATCAAGCCGAGTTGGGGCGGCACGCGCTCGAGGGACTCGATCCGGAGTTCACGACGCGCATGAAGCCCGGCGACATCATCGTCGCCGAGACCAACTTCGGTTGCGGTTCCAGCCGCGAGGTGGCGCCGATTGCCATCAAAGGATCCGGTACGTCGGCCGTCATCGCCAAGAGCTTCGCGCGAATCTTTTACCGCAACGCGCTTAACATCGGTTTACCGATCTTCGAGTCGGCCGAAGCCGTGGACGGCATCGAAGCCGGCGACGAGATCGAGCTCGAACCGGCTAGCGGGGTGATCCGCAACATTACGAAGGGCACGACCTATCGCTCGGCCGAGTTTCCACCGTTCATGCGCGCGCTGATCGACGCCGGCGGACTCGTTCCGTACGTCGAACGCCGCCTAGCCGAAACTCCGCAAGCTTAGAACGAAGAGGCTTAGGGCGGAGTGTAGCCGCCCTGCGACGGTACGCCACCCGGTGAAGGATTGACGTTCTCGATCCAATTCGTTTTGGCGCGATACGATGCGGTGAACGGAACCTCTCCCTTGGGCGAGGTCATCTCCCCGATCATATCGGTCGTACCGTCGAGTTTGCCTTCCATCAACAGCGTCGTTCCGTTGGGCAGCGTGACGATCAAGCGAATCTGCTGACCGTCGAGCGATCCCGCCAGCGGATACTTCGTTTTCCCATCGACGTACGTGCCGCTAAGCTGATCGCCGGTCTGCGTCAGCGAGAAGTGCGTGTAGTCGGTGTTGTTGGTGTGCTGAATCGCGACTTCCCAAACGCCTTCGATGCCTTTACGTGACGATGGTGGGGGCGGTGACGGATGTGCGTTCGGCGTTGCCTTGCTGAGCGGAAACGTCGTCGAAGGCGTCGTGCTCGGCATGGGCGCCGCGGGTGGCGGCGTGACCGGCGCGGCGATCGGCGGCGGCGTCGGTGGGGGCGTTGCCGCGGCGGCGGCAAGCCGCGCGCCCGGCGTAGAGATCATCAGTCCGGCTGCGGCCGCCACGCCGGCGGAGGCAGCTAAAAGTACTAGGGGCTTCACCCGCACAGGCTTCTTGGCGCGGCGCAAGGGCCTCCTTTTGACACCCCTGATATAATGCAGAAGTTGTGAAGGTCAAAATTCATCCTAAGTGGTTCCCGCAGGCCCGGGTCCACTGCGCTTGCGGCAGCAGCTTCGTGACGGGCTCGACGCTGCCGGAGATCGCCGTCGAAATTTGCGCGGCGTGCCACCCGCTCTTTACGGGTCAGCAGAAGCTCGTCGACACCGCCGGCCGCGTGGACAAGTTCAATCAGCGCTCGGCCGCCGCACGACGCAAGCAGGAGGAGGCCGCCGCGCGTAAGGTTGCGCGCGAGGCGAAGAAAGCGGCCGCCGAAGTCTGAACGCGCGCCTAGAGTCGATGGCCCGGCGCTTCGACGAGATCGAGGCGCAGTTAGCCAACCCGACCGGCACGTTCGACCAGTCACGGTACACCGCGCTCGTTAAGGAGCGCGCGCAGCTCGAAGCCCCCGTACAAACCTTTCGCCGGCTTGCCGCTGCGCTCGCCGAGATCTCGGCTAATGAAGCGCTTACCCGCTCCGAGGATCCCGAGATGCGCGAGCTTGCCGAAGAAGAGAATAAGCGGCTGCGCGAACGCGTGGCGGCGTTTCAGAGCGAGCTGAACGAGCTCATGGCTCCCCGTGATCCCGACGATTCACGCGACGTGTTCGTCGAAGTCCGCGCCGGTACGGGCGGCGACGAAGCGGCGATCTTCGCCGGGGACCTCGCCCGCATGTACATGCGCTTTGCCGAGAACGCCGGCATGAGGGCCGAACTGGTCTCCGAGAGCCCCAGCGAAGCGGGTGGCTATAAGGAGATCGTTTTCAGCATTAAAAACGGCGAGCCGTACCGCTTTCTCAAGCACGAGTCGGGGGTCCACCGCGTGCAGCGCGTGCCGGCAACCGAAGCGCAGGGCCGCATTCACACCAGCACCGCGACGGTTGCCGTTCTGCCTGAGATCGATGAAGACGTCGAAGTCGAGATCAAACCCGGTGAGCTTCAGATAGACACCTACAAAGCCTCGGGTGCAGGCGGACAGTACGTTAATAAAACCGAGTCGGCCATTCGCATCACACACGTACCGTCGGGCATCGTGGTTGCCTCGCAGCAGGAACGCTCGCAGCAGCAAAATCGCGAGAAGGCGATGCAGATGCTCCGTGCGACGCTGTACGACCGTAAGCGCCGCGAGCAGGAAGAGGCCGTCGATTCGCTGCGCCGCTCGCAAGTCGGAAGCGGCGAGCGCTCGGAGAAAATTCGAACCTATAATTTTCCGCAAGATCGCGTCACCGACCATCGGATCAACCGCAGCTTCGGAAACATCCGCGGCATCATGGACGGCAACCTTGCCCCGATAGCACAAGAACTTATCGCCAACGAGCGCGCCCGGCTGCTGGCCGGCGAGCCGGCGTGACCATCGCCGACGCGCTCGCTCGCGGCACCGGTCTTCTCGAGCGTTCGAGCGAATCGCCGCGCGCGGATGCGCTCTTGCTGCTCGAACGCGTACTCGAGCGGCCGCGATCGTGGATCGTCGCGCACGGGCAGGATCGCACCGCCGCAAGCGATGCCTCGCGGTTCTTTGAACTATGCGAGCGCCGCGCTGCGGGAAGACCGCTGGCCTACGTGCTGGGAAGCGCCGGATTTTACGGCCGCGAGTTTATCGTTGATGAAGCGGTGCTCGTTCCGCGGCCCGAGACCGAGCATCTCGTCGACGACGCGATCGCCTTCATCAAGCAGATGCCGCGCGACCGCACGCCGGCGGTGCTCGATCTCGGCACGGGAAGCGGCGCGATCGCCTGCACGATTGCTTCTGAGACCCCGGCGCGCGTGGATGCGGTTGATATTTCCGCCGCCGCATTGAACGTTGCCCGCGAGAATGCTCGTCATTTAAATGTCGCCGATCGTTGCCGCTTTATCTGCGGAGATTTAACCGCACCCGTAAAAGCCGAGCGCTATGACGTTGTCATCGCCAACCTGCCGTACGTGCCGTCCGGCGATATTCCGAACGGACCCGACCCACTCTCGTTCGAGCCGCGCCTCGCCCTCGACGGCGGCGCCGATGGCCTCGCGCTCTACGGGCGCCTCTTGCCGGCGCTCCCGGAGATCCTCAACCCACGCGCGCTGGTGTTGCTCGAAGCGGCTCCGCCAACGATTCCCGCTTTGTCGCACCTTACTGCCACGACTCTTAAGGACTACGTAATCGAGAGCTGCTCCGATTACGCCGGTTTAGAGCGCTACGTCCGGGCGGCCGCTCGGCCCCCCGAAGGTTTACCATGGCGCTAGGAGAACGTTAACTGCCCCAGATGGCGAAGTACATATTCTTCACCGGGGGCGTCGTGAGTTCGCTCGGCAAAGGCATCACGGCCGCTTCGCTCGGACGACTCCTAAAGTCGCGCGGCCTTAGCGTTTCCATCCAGAAACTCGACCCCTACATCAACTGCGACGCCGGTACGATGAACCCGTATCAGCACGGCGAGGTTTTCGTTACCGAAGACGGCGCCGAGACCGATCTCGATCTCGGGCATTACGAGCGCTTCATCGACGAAAATTTAACGCGCGCGAACAACGTCACGACCGGGCAAATCTATAACTCGGTCATCGAAAAGGAGCGCCGGGGCGATTATCTCGGTGCAACCGTACAGGTGATTCCGCATATCACCAACGAGATCAAGGCGCACATCAAACGGGTCGCCGAAGCCAGCCGCACCGAGGTCTGCATCGTCGAAGTCGGCGGAACCGTCGGCGACATTGAATCCCTGCCGTTCTTAGAAGCGATCCGCCAGATGCGCTACGACGTCGGTGACGAGAACGTGATGTACGTGCATCTGACGCTGCTGCCGCACCTGGGTGCCGCCGACGAGCTCAAGACCAAGCCGACGCAGCATTCGGTGCGCGAGCTGCGCGGCATCGGTATTTCGCCCGATGCCATCGTTTGCCGCACGCAGTCGGCGTCGCCGATGCCGCTGGAGCTGAAGGAGAAGATCGCGCTCTTCTGCGACGTTCTGCCGAGCGCGGTCGTGCAGAACAGTGATGCGCGCACGATTTATCAAGTGCCGCTCAACCTCGAAGCGGAGGGCCTCGCGCAGGCTGCGATTCGGAAGCTCAACCTGCTCGCCGCAGCGCCCAAGCTCGATGATTGGGTCGGAATTTCCGAACGCATCCTCCATCCGCGCCGTCAAGTCACCATCGCGCTCGTCGGCAAGTATGTCGAGCTCAAGGACGCGTACATCTCCATCAACGAGGCGCTGCACCACTCGGGCGTCTTCCATCATGCCTCAGTGGAGATCCGGCGCATCGACTCCGAGCTGGTCGAGAACGAGGGTGTGGACATTCTGCGCGGCGCGCACGGCGTAGTCGTCGCACCCGGCTTCGGCGCACGGGGCGTGAAGGGTAAGCTGCGCGCCATCCAGCACGTCCGCGAGCGCAAGATTCCGTTCTTGGGCATCTGCTACGGCATGCAGCTGGCCTGCGTCGAGTTCGCGCGCAACGTTTGCGGCCTCCCCGAGGCGATGACCAGTGAGGTCGACGAAACCAGCGTCGATCCGGTTATCGACTTTATGCCCGATCAGCGCAATCTCGAGATGTATGGCGGAACGATGCGCTTGGGCACCTATGCCTGCACGCTGCAAGAGGGCAGTCTGGCGGCGCGGGCCTACGGCGAGCTGGAAATCAGCGAGCGCCACCGGCATCGTTACGAGTTCAACAATCGCTATCGCCCGATTTTCGAAGAGCACGGCATGCGCTTCACCGGCCATCACTCCATCGGCAAGACGCGCCTGGTCGAGGTTGTCGAACTTCCCGCCGACATGCATCCGTGGTTCGTAGCTACGCAGGCGCATCCCGAGTTTCGATCGCGGCCCAACCGGCCCGCGCCGCTCTACCGCGACTTTATTGGTGCGGCTCTAGCCCACGAAGAGCGCATGGAGAGCCGCTCCGAAGTCGTCGAGGCGGCCACCTGGACGCAGGCCTAATCACCGCCGTCGTTCTAACCCGCGACGAAGAACGCAATCTGCCGCGTGCCCTAACCAGCCTCCCGCGCGGGATGCAGATCCTGGTGCTCGACGCATGTTCGCGCGATCACACGGTACAGTTTGCGCGCGCGGCCGGTGCGACCGTCATTCAACGCGAGTGGACCGACTTCGTCGATGCGCGCGCCTTCGCGCTCTCGCAGGTGACGACGCCATGGACGTTGATGATCGACGCCGACGAGGCGCTCGACGATGTGCTATGCGATTCGATTTTATCGGCAAACGACGAGCCCAACGGCTACCGTTTGCGGCGCACGACGTATTTTTGCGGTAAGCCGATGCGTGTATGGCGCAACGAGTTGCTGTTGCGCCTCTTCCGAACCGGAACGGCACGCTTGCAGGCGCATCCGGCCGCCGGAAGCGACGCCGCGGTCCACGAGGGCTGGATCTGCGACGGGCCGGCGCCGGAGCTTTCCGGAACGCTGCTGCACTACTCGTACCCCGACGTTTCGACCTATCGGATCAAGTACGACCGCTACACGTCGATCGAGGCGCAAGAACTGCCGTCTTCGTTAGGGCGCGTCCTTCTCGCGGGGGCGGCGAGTATTCCGCGGCTGCTCTGGCTGCTGTTGCGAAAAGGTGCGCTGCTCGACGGCCCGCGCGGCTGGTACGTCGCCTATCGTTCGGCGCTCTACCCCGCCGTCGCCGCACGCAAAGCCTTGTTACGATGACCCGTTCGCGCGTCGGGCTGGACGCGCGGATGACGCGTCAGATGTCGGTCGGAATGAAGACGTACGCTGCCGAGCTCGCCGCGCGCCTGCCTCGGGTCGCTCCCGAGTATGAGTACGTCGCCTTTTCCGATGGTGGTAACTTCGGGTGGAGCGAACAGGTGCGGCTGCCGCTGGCAATGCGCCGCGCCCGCCTCGATCTGATTCACTTCCTGGCGCTCTACGTTCCGCTCGCCGTACCGGCCAAGTTCGTCGTTACGATTCACGATTTGATTCATCTTCGCTTCCCGCAATACTTCAAGTCCAAGGTCACTCCGTACTATCAAACCGTCGTGCGTTGGGCATGTGCTCGCGCGTCGCGAGTTATCACGGACGACGCGCGGACGGTCGACGATCTCGTCGAGCTGCTCGGCGTCGATCGCAGTAAAGTACGCGTGATACCGCTCGGCGTCGCCGAGGAGTTCCGCAAACCCGTGCGGCCGCACGCCGGCCCGCGGCAGTACTTGCTCTACGTCGGAAATCACCGCGAGCATAAGGACTTGGCGACGCTCTTCGCCGCGTGGTCGGCGTTGCCCGAAGAGTGGCACGTGGATCTGTACCTGACCGGGCCCGACGATTTCGGCGGCGAGCTGCAGCAGCGCAGCGGCCACTCGCGCGCCATCCTGGCTTTGGGCGACGTGAGCGTGCAACGCCTGGTTGAATATTATGCGGGGGCTCGGGCGCTGGTGCAGCCGGCGCTGCGCGAGGGCTTCGGACTGCCGATGCTCGAGGCGATGGCCGCCGGTTGTCCGGTGGTCGCCTGCCAAGACGCGGTCCCCGAACCGCTGGCCGACGCGGCCCTGCGCTTCCCGGCGCGCGACGCCTTGGCTTTGCGCGGAATGTTGGAGCGCGTGCTCCTCGACGAGGGACTCCGCGAGCGCTCGCTCAACTTGGGAAAGGAAGTGGCGCGACGGCTCAGCTGGGATCGCTGCGCGCGCGCGACCGCCGAGGTTTATCGAGAGGTCTTGGAGCACGCATGAAACGGGCCTTAGCGCTGCTGGCCCTGGTCCTTTTGGGGGCGCAGCCGAAACCGATCACCATCATTATCAATGGTGACGTTTTGGCGCTCGATCCGCCGCCGCGTTTCGAGCACAACATTCTGTTTGTGCCGGTTCGGCGCACCACCGAGGCGCTCGGGCTACCCTTCGAGCACTCCGGCAAGCATCTCATTACTCAGGTCGGATCGCGTTCGGTCGTTCTGACGATCGGCAGCCGGGTGGCTCAAGTCAATGGGGATCAGGTGCTGCTGGACGCGCCGCCGCTGGACATCAAGAACGTCCAATACGTGCCGTTGCGCTTCTTTACCGACGTGCTAGGAGCACAAACGCATTTCGACCGGCACGCCAATACCGTCACCATCGTCGCGCAGCTCGTCGGCAAATCGGCAAACGGGATGCTTCGAACCGGCAGCGGCTTTCAGCGCTTCGGCACCGTCGCCGCGGTAGACGTGCTCTCCGATCCGCCGACAATAACGCTGCAGTACAACGGCGGCGTCAAAGTGATCGGGATCGCTCCCAACGCGCAGATCGACGTCTTAGACGTCAACGTGTCGGTGACTTCGCCCGGCGAACTGGGCGACATCCGTCCCGGCGACTTCGCGCGCGTCGAGATGCGCAAAGACGGCCGCGTCACGCGCGTCATTGACGAATACGGCTCGCGGAACGGCCACATCGTGGCCATCGCCGGCAGTCAATTCGTTCTGGGCGACGGCCAAGTTATCACGGCGGGGCGAACGACCGAGATCTCGCTCAACGGCAAGGGCGCCTCGCTGAGCGATCTGCACCCGCGCGACCAAGTCACCGTGCGCTACAACGTCGAGACCAACGAGGTACGCGAAATTCTCGCCAGCCGCGCTGCGGTGAACGGAAGCCAGACCGGCAGCGCCAGCATCACCAGCGTGGATAGCGATGCGACGCGTCCCTTGCGCGCCGGCGACACGATTCACGTAACGTTGCGCGGAACGGCGGGCGGTGCCGCGACCTTCGACATCGGCTCGGACGTCGTCGATCAGGCAATGCACCCCGGCTCGCCCGGCGTCTACGCCGGCAGCTACACCATTCCGCGCGGTGCGAACTTCGAGGACGTCGCGCTCATTGGGCGCCTGACCGTGGGTAATACCGTCGCGCAGGCGCCGGCAGCGCAGACGGTCTCGGCCTCGAGCGTTCCGCCGGGGATCTCCGACTTCGCGCCGGACAACGGCGAAACGATCAACACCAACCGGCCTGCCGTATACGCCGCCTTTGCCTCCGACGCGGTAGCGGTCAATCCCGCCAGTGCGCTGCTGTGGATCGACGGTCGCGACGTAACGTCGCAGTGCGTGCGGACGGCACAGTTCATCCAGTATCTTCCATCTTACGCTTACCCGGAAGGCCCGGTTCACGTGACCGTGCGCGTCGCCGATCTCGCCGGCAATACGACTACGAAATCCTGGACGTTTAATATCCGGACGCATTGATGGCCGACTGTATTTTCTGCAAGATTGCCGCCGGCGAGGTGCCCGCCAAAATCGTTTACCGCGACGACAACGTCGTGGCGATCGAAGATCTCAATCCGCAAGCGCCGGCGCATCTGCTGGTAATTCCGCGCGAGCATTTTCCCACGGTTGTCGAATCAATCGACGATGGCGGAGAGGCACTCACCGCAGCCGTGTTCTCGGTAGCGGCTCGCTTGGGTCGCGAGCACGGCGGCGCAGGCGGCTTTCGTCTGGTCGTCAACACCGGTCCCGACGGCGGCCAGACCGTCGGCCACGTGCACGTCCACGTGCTCGCGGGTCGCCCGATGGCATGGCCCCCCGGATGATTTGACGCTACCCGGGGCGTGTGCTAGGCTACTGCAAGAGGCCCTTCGGGGCCTAATTTTTCGTGCTCGGAACGATTATGCCGGCACGCCGAAAGGGGGGTTGTTATTTAATGGAAGTTCGTATCGCACCGGGCGAGACGATCGAGAGCGCGTTGCGCCGTTTTAAAAAGGCCACCCAGAAGGCGGGGATTCTTGCCGAAGCGCGCAAGCACGAGCACTACGAAAAGCCGAGCGTTCGCCGCAAAAAGAAGTCTGCCGCTGCGCGCAAGCGCCGCGCGTAACGCGCACTCGTAAATCGTGGGAGCGCTCAAAGACCGGATCGCCTCGGATCTCAAGGACGCGATGCGAGCGCGCGACCAGTTGCGTTTAGATACGCTGCGGTCGGCGCTCTCTGGCTTTATCTATAAGCGCACCGAAGGCGGCCGAGAGCTCTCTGACGCCGACGAGCTCGACGTCGTGCGACGTCTAGTGAAACAGCGCGGCGACTCGCTCACCGAGTTCGAACGCGCAGGCCGCACCGATCTCGCCGACAAGGAACGTACCGAGCGCGAGATTCTTGTCGCCTACCTGCCGCCGCAGCGTTCCGAAGCCGAAGTGCGCGAGATCGTTCAGAGCGTCCTCGCCGAGCTTCCCGCCGAATCGCGCAATGCCGGCGCCGTAATGAAGGTCGTCATGCCCCAACTCAAGGGCCAAGCCGACGGCAACCTAGTCCGCCAAATCGTCACCGACCTACTCGCATCCTGAACGCGGACACGCCAACCCGGATGCCGGGAGCGGCCACGGTGTTTTACCCGGCCAAGCGACGTAACTTCCCAGCCTAAGCCCAGGTAGCACAGGGCATGAACGCAATGCGGGTCCGAGCGTGGGTTTCGGCCACGCTTTTACTCTTTGGAATGGCCGGAATGGTCGCCGCCGCAGCGCCGGCGGGGGCTCCGGTGGTCGTTGTTCCGATTACCGGAACCGTGGACGACGGTATGGCGCACCTCGTCGAGCGGTCCGTGGACGAGGCTAACCAGCAACATGCACGGGCGGTCGTGCTCGACGTCAACAGCCCTGGCGGCCTGGTGGACGCGGCGTTCCGAATTCGCGACGCCGTCTTTTCAGCTCAGGAACCGGTGGTCGCGTACGTCGGCGAGCGCGCCTACTCGGCCGCAGCGCTGATTGCGCTGTCGGCCAATCGCATCGTGCTGGGGCCGGGGGCCTCGATCGGGGCAGCCGAGCCGGTTCAGGCAGGCGGCACCGTGCCCGCGAGCGAGAAGGTAATCTCCGCCCTGCGCGCCGAGTTCGAATCTACCGCGCAGCGCAATCATCGTAACGCACAGATCGCCGGCGCGATGGTTGATAAAAATGTCGATCTCCCCGAATATAAGCGTAGTGGTGCCATCCTCACGCTCAACACCAGCGACGCGCTGCGCACCGGAATAGCCGATTCCACGGCTCCGACGCTCGACGCGGCACTCGCGCAGCTCAAGCTCTCCGACGCCCCGCGCGTCACCGAAACCTACAGTTGGGGCGAGCAGTTGGCGCGATTTGCCACTAATCCGATCGTGAGCGGATTGCTGCTGACGCTAGGTATGCTCGGACTCTTGATCGAGATGCAGACGCTCCACGGAATCGCCGGTTTAGTCGGCGTCGGTGCGCTAGCGCTCTTTTTCGGCTCGCATATTTACTCCGGATTCTCCAACGGCTTCGTCGCCGTGCTGGCGATCCTCGGCCTCTTTGGAATCTTGTGGGAGCTGCACGTCGTCCCCGGTCATGGGGTGCCGGGAGTCTTGGGGGTTTGCGCGCTTGTGGTAGCGGCATTGCTCGCTTTTGGACTGCCGTTCTTGCTCATTGGAATCGAGACGCTGGCAACGGCGATCGTCTTAACCGTTATCGGCTTTTCACTCGTCGTGCGTGCCGTGCCGCAAAATGCGTGGGCGCAGCGCCTCGCACTTTCCGCCACGCAAGGGCCGGATTATGTGGCCAGCAGCGACTTTCGTGGCCTGCGCGGCCGCGCCGGAACGGCCGCCACCTATCTGCGTCCGGCCGGCATCGCTTCGATCGACGGACGTCGAGTCGACGTCCTGACCGCCGGCGAGTTTATCGCCCAAGGGACTCCCATTAAGGTCGTGCGCGTGGAAGGTGCACGCGTCTTCGTCGAACCCATTCTCGGAGAGGAGAAATAATGGCTATCGGCAGTGAGGTCGGCGCTATCGTCGTCCTCCTCATTCTGGTTATTGCGTTCTTTGCGTTTCTCTATTACTTCCCGATCGGTCTGTGGATCCGCACCATTGCGGCCGGCGTGCCGCTGGGGATCATTGCGCTGGTGCGCATGCGCCTCATCGGCATCCCGCCCAGCGTCATCGTCACTAACTACGTCCGTGCCCGCAAGGCCGGCCTCAATCTTACCGTCGATCAGATGCAGTCGCACTATCTCGCCGGCGGCAACGTCGAGAACGTCACGCTGGCCATGATCGCCGCGCAGCGCGCGGAGATTCCGCTGGAATGGCAGCGTGCGGCAGCCATTGACCTCGCTGGGCGCAACGTGCTCGAAGCGCTTCAGACGTCGGTGAATCCCAAGGTGATCGAGACCCCCATCTTCCAGGGCGTCGCGCAGAACGGTATTCAGCTCAACGTGAAAGCGCGAATCACGGTCCGCAGCAATCTCGACCGCTACGTCGGCGGCGCCGGCGAACCGACCATCATCGCGCGCGTCGGCGAAGGCGTCGTCTCTGCCGTCGGTGCGGCCATCGACCACAAGGAAGTCCTCGAGTATCCCGACCGCATCAGCAAGGCGGTGCTGGCGAAGGGGCTCGATGCGGGAACCGCGTTTGAGATAGTTTCCATCGATATCGCCGACGTTGACGTCGGCAAGAACATCGGTGCCGAGCTCCAGACAAGCCAAGCCGAAGCCGACCGGCGCATCGCGCAAGCCAAGGCCGCCGAACGGCAGTACGCAGCACTCGCCGCCGAACAAGAGCAGAAGGCCGAAACACAGGCCATGCGCGCCAAGGTCGTCGAGGCCGAAGCTACCATCCCGCAGGCGATCGCCCAGGCGTTTCGCAGTGGTAATCTCGGCGTCATGGATTATTATCGCTTGAAGAACGTTCAGGCCGACACCGAGATGCGCTCTTCGATCGGCGCCTCGACTGAGGCACCGAACGAGGGCCAACCGCCGCCCATCCCGGGCACAAAGTAGCTCGGAGCGATGCACGAAGTCGGGCTGATTGTCTGGGTCGTGCTGCTGGTCGTCGGCGTCACCAGCAGCATCGCCTCCAGCATCCGCAAGGCCTCGGCGGCCCAACAGCGTCCCGGACCCGGCCCCGGTCCCGTCACGCCGCCGCCGCGCCAGTCGACCGTCAAGGAGCTCGTTGCGGCCCTTCAGGCCCAGGCACAAGCCCAGGCCCAGGCGGCGCAGCCTCAAGCCCGCCAGGCGCCCGCTCCGCGGCCGGCCCCGCCGCCGGCTAAGGCTGCGACGGCCCGCGCCGCACCACCCGACCAGCTGCCATGGCCGGTGGCGCCGGTGCCCCGGTCGTCGGCGCACCGGCTCTTTGCCGGCCGGGGGGATGCCGTCCGCGGAATAATCGCCGCCGAGATTCTGGGAAGCCCTCGCGGCTTGCGCGACGAACCGTTCTGGCGTTGACCGCCCAACGCTCGATCGACCTACACGACTTATCGGATCGCGTTCGCCTCTTCGGAGAATACGATCGCAATCTCTCGGCCATCGAGTCGTCGCTCGACGTCGCCGTCCATGCTGACGGCGACCGTTTGTTATTGGCCGGTGACGATGCCGCCGTGCAACGCGCCGAAGGCGTTGTGCGGCGCGTGCTCGAGGCTGCCGTTGGCGGCGCGCACATAACGCCCGACGACGTCGCACTGGCGGTCTCCGACGCGCAGGGACAGCCCGAGCGAGAGGCGCTCCCCAGCACGCTGTTGCGTACGCATCGCGGTCGCGAGGTTCGCCCGCGAACCGCCGGGCAGCGAGAGTTCGTACAAGCCATCGAAAAGTCAACGCTTACCATCGGCATCGGTCCCGCCGGTACCGGAAAAACCTATCTCGCGATCGTGATGGCGGTGCGCGCCCTCAAGCGGCGCGAAGCGACGCGGGTAATTCTCTCGCGCCCGGCGGTTGAAGCCGGCGAGCGGCTCGGCTTTCTTCCAGGCGATTTGCGGGAAAAAGTCGATCCGTATATGCGCCCTCTCTTCGACGCCCTCGGGGATTTGCTGGACGACACGGTCGTCAATAGATACTTGGAACGGGGTACCCTTGAGGTAGCGCCGTTGGCCTACATGCGCGGCCGGACGCTCTCCGATGCGTTCGTAATCCTCGATGAAGCACAAAATGCGACCGACGACCAGCTCAAAATGTTTTTGACGCGCTTGGGCAGCGGCTCCAAGATGGTCGTCACCGGCGACGTAACGCAAATCGACCTTCCAGGCGGCCAGCGAAGCGGATTGCGCGCCGCCGCGACACGGCTTGCATCCATCGACGAGATCGGTATCGTCGAACTCACCGAGGTGGACGTCGTTCGTCATCCGCTGGTCGCCAAGATCGTGCGGGCCTACTCATGATCTATTACCGTAACGACGTGCGGCGCAGCGGCGTCAACGGACGCGCTCTGGTGGCAACGGCGCGGCGGCTGCTCTCGGCGTTGGGCGAACCGCCCGAATCGGCGCTTTCGCTATCGCTGGTCGACGATGCAGCGATCCGTTCGCTCAACCGGCAGTACCGCGGCAAAGATAAACCGACCGACGTGCTGAGCTTCGCGCTCGACGGCGAGCCCGGCGAACCAGAACGCATGCTGGGCGACGTGGTGATCTCGGTGGACACGGCGCGGCGCCAAGCGGCCGGATACGACGCGCCGATCCAGCGTGAGATCTACCGGCTGCTAATCCACGGGCTGCTCCATCTCAAGGGACACGATCACCTCGAGCGCGCGGAACGGCAGATCATGGAACGCGAAGAACGGCGCCTCGCCGAAACCATCGCGCTGCCCTGGCCGTACTAATGCACCATCCCCTTCACAACCCGCTTCATTCCCCCGGCGAGGAACGCGGCAAAAAAGAACCGCACTATCTGCCGATCGACCGCAGCCGCATGATGCGATCCTTCCACCACGCCTTCGAAGGTATCATCTATGCCACGCGCACGCAGCCCAACATGCGAGTGCATTTTCTTATCGCGCTGCTGGTGCTGCTGGCGACGCTGGTGCTGCGGCTCGATCGTCTCTACGTCGTCGCCACCATTACGCTCATTGCTTTGGTGCTGAGCCTGGAGTTAATGAACACCGCGATTGAGTCGATCGTCGACTTGCTCACCGTCGTCCACCATCCGTTGGCTAAAAGCGCGAAAGACGCGGCCGCCGGTGCGGTGCTCATTGCCGCGGTCGGCTCGGCGCTGGCCGCGTACCTAATTTTCTATCAGGGACTGATGAGCGGCGGGTCGCGAGTCTTTGCCGCCGTACAGGCGGTTCCGGCCAACGTTGCGTTGATCGTGCTCGCGGTAGCGGCGATCGCAACGATCTTTGCAAAAGCCTGGGTCGGCCGCGGTTCGGCGCTGCAAGGCGGCGCCGTCTCGGGTCACGCCGCGCTCGCGTTTGCGGTGGCGACGGTTCTGGCCCTCTTCTATCAGAAGCCGCTCGCCGCAATTCTCGCGTACTTCGTCGCGTTCTTGGTGGCGCAGAGTCGCGTCGAGGCGCGGATACACCGCCCCTTCGAGGTTTTTTGGGGAGCCGTGCTCGGCACGCTTGCTGCTCTAGCCATCTACCTGCTGGTGCGGCCTCACGTTATGTTATAATGGCGCCGATTTGAACAGCGACCCCGCTCGAAGTACCCCCGAAGGCCTGACGGGTCAAGTCATCGCGCTCGTCGTGCTCGTCCTCCTGGCGGCCTTCTTCGCGGCGTGCGAGGCAGCGCTCGTTTCAATCTCGCGCTTGCGCGCGCGGGCCCTGGCCGAGCGCCGCATTCACGGCTCGCGCCGGCTCCAATCGCTCGTGGATGAGAAGAGCCGTTTCCTCACCACCGTGCTCGTCGGAAACACCATCGTTTTGCTGGTGGCGGATTCGCTGGCCACCTACATCGCGATCTCGTTGCAGGTGCCCTCCGGCGCCGTGCTCTCGACGGTCGTGATGACGGTGATCTTTTTGTTGTTCGGCGAGATCATTCCGAAGACGGTGGCCACCGGCGATTCCGAGCGCTGGGCGTTGCGTCTGGCCGGCCCGATCTATTACGTCGCCGTGGCCCTTACGCCGATCACCCGCAGCTTCGAGGTCGTCACCAACGGCATCTTACGGGCTTTCGGCATTCGCCACGTGCATCGCATGAACGTTACCGAAGAGGATATCCGCGCGCTGGTCAATGTCGGCGCCGAACAGCGCGTCATCGAAGAGCAGGAGCGCGAGCTCATCCACTCGGTGATGGAGTTCGCCGACACGATCGTCCGCGAGGTGATGAAGCCGCGACCCGAGATGGTGGCGGTTTCGATCGACGATGCGCCGAGGCGCGTTCTCGACGTCGTTATCGCCGAGGGCTACTCGAAGCTCCCCGTCTATCAGGAATCCAAGGACGACATCGTCGGCGTCATCCACGACCGCGAGTTGCTCATCGCGCTCTCCAACGGGTCGCTGGCGCACGCCACCGTCCGGTCGCTGATGCGCCCGGCCGTGCACGTTCCGGAGACGAAGAAGATCGCCGACTTGCTGCGCGAGATGCAGCGCGATAAATTCTCGCTGGCTATCGTCGTCGACGAGTACGGCGGCACCGCCGGCTTGGTAACGATGGAAGATTTACTCGAAGAAATCGTCGGCGAGATTCGCGACGAGCACGACGTGGACGAACAAGAACCAATAGCAGTCGTCTCCGACGTCGAGGCCGTGGTCGAAGCCGGCACCAACATCGAGGATGTCAACGCCAAGCTGGGCACGACGCTGCCCACCGAAGACTTTGAAACGATCGGCGGCTACACCGTTGGGCTTTTCGGACGCCTTCCCAACGAAGGCGAAGAGATTGACGCCGACGACCATACTCGTCTGCGCGTCGAACGTACGCGCGGCCGGCGGATTCTGGCCGTGCGCGTCTATAACAACGGCACGCCGCAAACCGAGCCGGAGGAGACCGAGGATCCCGACACCGCCGCGCGCTTATAAGACGCGGGGCGTCGTGCTGCGCGCGCGTCCGCTCGGCGAGGCCGATCGAATCGTTACGCTCTTCACGCTCGACCGCGGCAAGGTCGATGCCGTCGCAAAGGGCGTGCGCCGGGCGCGCAGCCACTTCGCGGGCCGGCTCGAGTTCGCCAACGAGTGCGAGCTGCTGATGCATCGGGGCCGCTCGCTCGACGTCATCGTTTCGGCCGAGATCTCGCGCGCGCCGTGGGAGCGCATGGTCGAACCCGAGCGCTATGCCGTCGCCTCGCTGGTTGCCGAGCTCGTCGACGCCTTTTGCGAGCCGGAGATGGCGCTCGCCGACGTCTACGAACTCCTTACCGGCGCGCTCGAGGCGATCGCGCGTTCGAACGCGCCGCGCGCGCTGCTGCCCCGCTTTTCCCTGCGATTGCTCGAAATGCTCGGCATTGGGCCGCCGCTCTTCGACTGCGTTCGCTGCGGCGCGCCGCTGCGCGAGACGCCGGTCTGGCTCGACGCCGAAAGCGGCGGCGTGATCGATCGCGGCTGTCGCGAGCGCTGGCGCGATCTGCCCGAACTCGAAAGCGGCGATCTCGAGAATCTGCGCGCGCTGGCCCGCCCGCGCAACGATGGTGCCGCGCTTCACGCCACGCCGGCTGCGGCCAAGGCGGCGGAAGAGCTCGTCGCGCACCATTTGGGACGGCGGCCCAAGGCGTCGGCGCACCTCGACAGCCTGGGAGCCTAGCACCGCGATGATCATGGCGCTCGACGTCGGCAGCAAGCGCATCGGGATTGCCGTCGCCGATCCCAGCGAGAGTTTTGCGCTTCCGGTCGGGACGGTGCAGCGCAGCAACAAACGTAACGACTTCGTGCAGCTCCGCGAATATTTCGATTCCTACGGCGTTGACGAGCTCGTCGTCGGCGATCCGCTGACGCTGCGCGGCGAGCGCGGCGTTGCGGCCCAGGCCATGGACGGCTTCGTCGAGGAACTTCGCGCGATCTTTACCGGAACGATCCATCGTTTCGACGAGCGTCTCACGACGGCGCAGGCAACCAAAACGCTCGTAGCGGCCGACGTCAGCCGTCGCAAACGGCGCGACGTCGTCGATAAAATGGCTGCCGCGCTGATCCTGGAATCGTTTCTGGCGCGGCGCCGCCACGGCACCCTTTCGTGAGCCGCTTTTGGCGCAGCACGACCATCGCGTTAGGTATCGCGGTGCTGCTGGCAGCCGGCGGATGCGGCTTGCTCTTTTACCTGATCTACGGCGACCGGTCGCACCCAGCGCAGGGGGCGCACGTCGTTATTGCGCGCGGCTCGACCTTCGACGAAATCGCGCGACAACTGGCCGAAACCGGCATCATCGGCAACGTTTGGACCTTCCGGGCGTTGGCGCGAATGCGGGGACAGGATGTGGCCGTGCGCGCCGGAGAGTACCGGTTCGATCCGAAGCGCACGCAGAATGAAGTTCTGCAGGCGCTGGTCACCGGTGGCGCGCAGGTCGCAACGTGGGTAACGGTTCCCGAAGGGTTCACCGCGGCGCAGATTGCCGATCGCCTGCACGCCGAAGGTATCGGCGATGCCGCTCGGTTTGCGCGTGAGTTTCTCGGACGCAGCATCGTCGTCGACGGCACGCGCACCAAGAACCTCGAGGGTTACCTCTTCCCAAGCACCTACCTCGTCCCGCTCGATGCCACGCCGGGTCAGGTTGCCGACATGTTGATGGGAGAGTTCTTCAAGCAGCTGCCCGGCGATGCCGAACTGCGCACGCGCGCTTTACGCGTTACCATCCCGCAGGCCGTAACGGTTGCATCCCTGGTTGAACGCGAGGCAAAGAGCGAGTCCGACCGTCCGCAGATCGCGGCGGTCATCTATAACCGCCTGCGCCTGGGCATGCCGCTGCAGGTCGATGCGGCCATCGAATACGCGCTGCCGCGCCATAAGACGGCGCTCTCGTTTGCCGACCTCAAGCTCAATTCGCCCTACAATACGTATACCCACGCGGGTCTGCCCCCTACGCCAATTGCCAATCCGGGGCGGCCGTCGCTGGAGGCGGCGCTCCATCCGTCGAAGAGCGAGTATCTCTACTACGTGTATTGCGGAAACGGGCGTCACGTTTTTTCCCGGACGCTGGCCCAGCATCAAGCCAACGTCGCGCGCTGCCTACAATAGGAGGAACCGATGCCATCAACTAACGGCGCCAGCGAATCGCACGGGCCATTGGAGCTTCACGACGTTCTGCGAATCGGTACGGGAGACGACGTCGAGATACAATTCGAAGTCGTCGGACTGGTTGAGTCCGAAGAGGGCGCCTCTTACGCCGTACTCCATCACGACGGCGGCGAGGGCAACGAGGATCAGTTTATCGTTACCGATCTTGACGGCAACCTGCTCGACGATCAAAGCGTGGCCGAAGAGATCATCGAGTACTTTTTGGAGGAGCCGTAATTCGAGTTCTCTTTCTCTCGGCTAGCGTCGGCGTCGGGCACTCCTCAGCGGCCAACGCCGTCGGCGCCGAGCTGCGTGCCATCGATCCGCGCGCCCAGACTCCGGTCGTGGACTCCTATGACTATGCCGCCTTGGTGGTTTCGCGCATCGTCTCCGATGGGTACCTGCGCATGGTTAAGACCATTCCGCAGATGTACAAATATATTTACAACCGAGCCGAGCGCGCCACCGAGGTCGGTCGCTTCCGTACTTGGGCCCATCAGTTCACGGCGAGCAACTTGCGCGCGCTGATGCTGCGCGAGCGGCCCGACGTCGTGGTTTGCACGCACGCCTTTCCTTGCGGCGCGATGGCCGAATATAAACGAACCTATGCCGACGCTCCTCCGGTCGTCGCCATCGTTACCGACTTTGCCGTGCACGGGTTTTGGATTCACGAGAACATCGATCGCTACGTCGTCGCGACCGAAGCTATGCGCGACGCGCTGCTGGCGCGCAACGTGCGTTCCGACGCGATTGCGGTCAGCGGTATCCCGGTTCGCCGCGAGTTCGAGGAGGGGGCCGAATCGAAGGCCGCACTGCGCGAACGGCTAGACCTTCCACGCGACCGGCGGATCGCGCTGCTGATGGGCGGCGGCCTAGGAATCGCGCCGCTGGAGCGGATGCTCTCGGCGCTCGAAGCGGTACGGACGCCATTGGCGGCCGTCGTCATCGCGGGGCGAAACCGGCGCATCGGCAAGCGACTCTCGCGCGCTGCCGAAAGCGTGAACTATCCCGTTCGCGCGTTGGGCTTCGTAGAAAACGTCTACGACTACATGCATGCCGCCGACGTGCTGGTGACCAAGCCCGGCGGCCTGAGCACTTCCGAAGCACTCGTTGCCCAGGTGCCGATGGTGCTCTGCAAACCGCTTCCGGGCCAAGAGGAGCGTAACGCGCGTCTGCTGATCGAGTCCGGTGCGGCGGTGCGCACGCGTCGCATCGACGAACTCCCCGCCGCCGTCGACGACCTCTTCGCCGACGGTGAGCGACGCGATCGCATGATTGCCGCCGCCGACCGCCTGCGCCGCCCGCATGCCGCGGGGGAAACGGCGGCTATGATTGCCGGTTTGATTCGCATGCGAAAGGAGAGCGTCGCGTAGTGCTGCCTTCATCGCGTACCTATGGTCTGGTGCTCGCGCTGGTGCGCGTCCTCACGGGCGCAATCTGGCTGAGCCATGCCGTTCCAAAGTTCATGCATCCCGATCGCTTCATGCCGCCCGGCGGCGTCTTTGCGACGTACCTCCAGAACGGCATCGCTAAAACGGCCGGTCCATATCACGACTTTCTCGTCAACATCGTCGCGCCAAACGCCGTGGGCTTCGCCGATCTCGTACGATTCGGCGAGCTCTGCGTCGGCATCTCGCTCTTCCTCGGGCTGCTGACGCGCTTCGGTGCGCTCTTTGGCGTGCTCTTGCCGCTCAGCTATCTGGCGACTCGCGGCGGCCTCGGATCGTTTAGCGCGTGGGGCGCGCTCGACGGCGCGGTAGCGCTCCTCTCGGCAATCAGTCTGGTCTTGCCGACCGGCCGGATTCTCGGAATCGACGGCCTGGTGCGGCGCCGCTCGCCTCGTCTGCCGAGAGTTATCGCTGAGGTCGTTCCCGAGCGACCGCTCGAAGGTCCGACGGCGCCGCCATAGGTTCCGGCTGCGGCGGCGTGGTATAGTCGGAGGTCCATTTCGGACGCGCGGAGAGATGGCCGAGCGGCTGAAGGCGGCGGTTTGCTAAACCGTTATACGATGTAAAGTCGTATCGAGGGTTCGAATCCCTCTCTCTCCGAGTCCACTACACAATAAGGAAATGCGGTCGTAGCTCAATTGGATAGAGCAACAGGCTACGAACTTGTAGGTTGGGGGTTCGAGTCCCTCCGACCGCGATTTTGAAGAGAACGGCAGCCCGCAATGCGATTTGCGCGGCTGCTTTTCTTTCGGCGGAAAGATGCAAGCGACCGCCGAAACGCCCTCCCGATAAGGAGGGCATCATGAAGCTTTCTCGGTTTCTTTTTGGAGTTGCGCTGGTGGCAGCGCTAGCCGCCGCCGGAGGTACGCCCGGCCGGTGCCACCGCGGCAATGCCGGCGGCGCTCTCGACGCTGGTCGGGAGCTGGGCGTGTACCTACACGGGCCCGAAGGGCAGCTCGCACTCGAGCTATACGATCACTAAGATCAGCGATCTGTGGGTTGAAGGCGTGGGCCAGGAAAGTGCCTACGGCGATCGTCCCACCCACAAGAGCTTTTTCTTGATCGGATACGATCCCAAGAAACACATGTACGTGAGCATGGGCGGCGATACGCTTGCCGGCGACTACGGCACGTCAACGGCGCCGGCAAGCATGACTGCCATGACGATGACGTATGTAAACAGCTATCCAGCCGATCCGACTCACGAAAAAGACGTCTGGACGTACACGCCTACGACCATCGCGATCGCGTCGTCCTGGACGGAGAAGGGCAAAAACATGACCGGAAAGAGCAGCTGCACCAAGCAATAGCTGCGCCGCGTTAAGGGCTACCGCGCGGGCTGGAAGAACATCCGCCCGTGCGGATAGTCGAACTGAATCGCAAAGTGCTGTAAGAAGTCCAGGCCAACGAGGACGTCGCGGCCGCTCACGACGCCCGAGTCGACTTTACAGGCCTGCGCGCCGCCGTAGCTGATCGGTCCGAGTTGCAGCGTCTCGATGTTGCCGCATTCCACGCTGCCGGCGCCGACGCGGGTGCCGATCCGGCGCGCCATGCGCAGGTGGTACTTGTACAGGATATCCGGGCCGAAGACGACCATGCCCGGATCGCCGGTATCGAGCATCGCATTCACCGCGATCGTCTGGTTGAGGGTCATCGGAACGCTAGGAATGCGATTGGACGTATCTACCAGCACGGCCAGACCTTGCGGATCGACGATTGCCAAACTTGGATCGGCGATCGTCATCGTCTTGGCCACCGCGTCGAGCGTAACCATCGCCCCAGCAAAGAAATCGTAGCCCAGCAGCCCGTCGTAGTCGCGATCGTCGAGCCCCCAATAGTTGCTCGAATTAAAGTTCTGCGCTTCGACCAAGACGTTCGAAAGCGTATTGCCGCCGATCTCCAGCGTCGCGATGCGCCGCACGGTCGCGCGCTGCGCGCCGTACAGCCCGATCGCAACGCCTGCATCGGCGACTTTAGCGACCTTGGCGCGTTCGGCGAATCGTTCGTTGAGAAAGATCGCGCTGGCGCCGGAGTCGATGATGAAGTGTCCCTTCACGCCGTTGACCGTCGCATCGACCAGTACGCGGCTGGGCTTCACCGTCGTCGCGATTGGAAAGGCCTTGTCGCCGGCGAAGGTCCAGCGCGCCTGGGCGGCCGGCGGGTGAAGGTCGGCGTCGGCGATGGCCAGGTTCGGCTGAATATCCGTATACGTGTACGTGCCGGCCGGACCGTCGCCGATGCGATACGAGCCGATCATCCGTTTACCCAAGACCTGGGCGTAAGAGAGAATATGAACGACGATCTCATGGCGTCCGCCCGGATCGATCGCCGCGCGCGTGTAGGCGCCGGTCTCAGGATCGACGTCGATGTCGATCGCGTCGGCTTGGGGCACGTCGAGATGAACCTTTGCGTACGGCTTTCCGTCGACGGTTTCGGTGCCGCGTGACTCGCCCGACAACGCGCTCGTGCCTTCGTTGAAGAGCAGGTTGTAACTGTACCGGACCTTGGCTAAATCGCCGTACAGCGGCGTCGTAAACCCGTTTTGGCTGCTCGTCCAGAAGATGTTTCCGGTGAACCCGGCGTCGTCGGTCACCGCCTCGCGATTCGGAAGAAACGTCGTCGTGCGATAGATCAGGCCGGCGCGCCGCTCTCGGGCCACCTGCGTCGCGTTGCCCTCCGAGTCGACGTACCGCCGGGTGAGAAGAAGGGTTTTGAACGTTCCGTCACCCAGCTGCCAGCCGGCAAAGGTCCGGTGTTTTAATAGCAATGCCGCAACGCTTGCATCGGCGGTCGCCGCCGACTGCGCCGGTGCGCCAAGGTACGAAACGGCCATTGCAAGGGCAACGCCGAGCACCCGGTAGGGCATCGGAGAGCGTATCGCTTGTCCCCGACGAAGGGTCCTGCTATACTGCGTTGTCGTATCGGCTCGCGGGACGGCTGCGGCTCGGTAGCTCAGTGGTAGAGCAGGGGACTCATAAGCCCTTGGTCGTAGGTTCAAGTCCTACCCGAGCCAGAAGATTAAAAAGCCAGGCCGCCGCTCGAGGCGGCCGGCTTTCATTCCGAGGTGTCATTTCAATGTCAACCATTCCGTGCGATTTCTGCCCCCATCCGGTCGATCGGGGACAAATGGAAGAAATCGAAATTTCTCACTACGTTCCCGATAGCTCCGGCGAAGATCTGGCCTACGCGCGGACGTATTTTTTCGGCCATCCGGACTGCGTTCGGAAGTTTTACCGCACGCTTATCGATCATAAGCTCGATCTTTTCAAGCACATGCCGAGCACGGGGGCGCCCCCCGACGCGGCACGCTGACAGCCCGCGTGCGCCCGTAGCGTAGCTGGATAACGCACAGCCCTCCGAAGGCTGGGATCGGGGGTTCGAATCCCTCCGGGCGCGCCACTTTTCCGCGTGCGTCAGCGTCGAACTCGCAGCGTCGCCCTTCGCATATATTGGTCGGCGACCGAATAATAAAGATGGATCAGCTCCCCATCGCTGACGGCCGACGCTGCAAACGCTATGTCGGTCTCGTCACCCTTTGGGTGCGGCGGCGTTACGATCGGGCCGGCGCACCGATCCACGACGCTGCCATAATCGCGATCGAAGCAGATCCAGCCGATTCTCCACTTGGCGCTCTCCGTCGCACCGTTGTAAAACATCACCGCTCGGTCGCCGATCGTAACGACCGGCCCGGTGCTAAGGTGCCACGAATCCCAAGACGTTTCGCGCCGTTCGAACGGAGGATTGCCAACCTGCCAGGGACCTTCGATGTGCTCCGAACGTGCGCGCCCCATGCGAGACTGATCTTCGGCCGCATACTCGAAGAAGAGATGCCACCTCTTGTCGTGAGCTAGCGCAATCTCGGCCTCTTTGGGGTTGAGGCAACCGGGTTGCGATGCAAGTGCGACGCCGCGTTTTTGTAAGTGCCGTACGTCGGAGCCGCCGGCCAGCATGAGCGCGCCGCGAAGACGCGCTTGGTTCCATCCGGTGTAATACACGTACGTGTTGCCCCCAAAGACGGCGACGGTCGGATCCTCGCAGCCGTCGCGGTCATCCTCGCCGGGGCCGGGGGCGATTGCGGGTTGCGCGTCCATCTCAAAAACCAGCCCGTCTCGAGAAACACCGTAATAAATGCGCGCGATTTTCTTTGCCGGATTCTCGTCGCGCGGAACCGCGCGAATCATGGCATGTAACGCACCATCTTGGCGCCAGACAAAGGGGCTTAACTGGTAGAACGACGCCAGCGGCTCGCCGGAACGAGTCTCGATCGCTTCGTCGTCGAACAGTTCAAAGTTCACAGAGGTCCTCGATTTCGGCGTTCGGAAGCCAGCTTCTGCTTATGCAGCCAGATGCGCTCAATCCCGACGAGAAACACCTGCGGCGCGCGCTCGAGCTCGCTGCCGAAGCCGCGCGAGCCGGCGACGTTCCGATCGGGGCCGTTCTCGTCAGCGGCGACTTAGTCTTAGAGGCGAAGAACGAGAAAGAGCTCCGGCACGATGCGACCGCGCACGCCGAGATGCTCCTTTTGCGCGAGGCGGCAAGGCGACTCGGCGTGTGGCGCCTCTCGGACGCGACCCTCTACATCACCAAAGAGCCCTGCGTCATGTGCGCCGGCGCGATCGTCGCGGCGCGAATCAAGCGGCTGGTCTACGGTGCGCGCGACCCCAAAGGTGGCGCCGACGGAGGGGCGTTCGACGTGCTGCGGTCACCCAAGACGAACCATCGCCTCGACGTCACCGCGGGCATGTTAGAGGAAGAAGCGTCGGCGCAGCTGCAGCGCTTCTTTCGCGAGAAGCGCGGTGCGGCGGAAGAAGGTAAATCGACCCCCTCGTCCCAATCCGAAGCCGCGGAGAGGTGGTCGAGTGGTTGAAGGCACCCGCCTCGAAAGCGGGCGAACGTGAGAGCGTTCCGTGAGTTCGAATCTCACCCTCTCCGAAGGTCTTTCACTTAAGAGAGAGTTCGCTTTAAGCGCGCGGTAAGTGCACGATGAAGCGCGAGCCATTGGGACTGGTGTCGATGGAGATCGTGCCGTGCGCGCGTTCGACGGCGCGCTTGACGATCGCGAGCCCAAGACCGGAGCCCGATACGTCGCGCTGTGCGCCCCGATAGAAGCGGTCGAAGACGCGCGTCACGTCGGTTGAGGGTATTCCCGGACCGCGATCGGCGACTTCGATAACGGCCGTGGAGTTTTCTGCGCGCACGCTGATGCCGATCTCCCCGACTCCGTACTTCATTGCATTGTCGGCGAGGTTGGTAACGACGTAGCCGAGTTCCGTGGGATCGATTTCGGCGAGGATGCCGGGCTGCGTTTTAACGGCGAAGCTGCGATCGGGATGGGCGTCGACGATCGGCGCGACTAAGTCGCCGACCAGCGTCCCGACGTCGATCGGGGCGGGCTTTTCCGTGGATTCGGGGCTCTCCCAGCGTTCCAGCAAGATGAGCTTGTCGATGAGCGAGCCCATGATGCGGCTCTGGTCGTTCATCGTGTCGAGGATGCGATCGCGGTCGGGCGGACTGTCGAAGCCGCCGCGGCGTAAAATCGCGATGAACCCTTGCACGACGGTTAGCGGCGTGCGCAGCTGGTGGCCGGCGTCGGCAATGAACTGGCGCATCGACGTGTTGGCGCGATCGCGCGCGTCGAAGGCCCGTTCCATCTGTTCGACGGCGCCGTTATATGCCGTCGCGAGGGGAGCGAGCTCGTTGGCAGATTCGGTCGTCACCCACTGCGGCGTCAGATCACCGGAAGCAAATCGCTGCAGTGCTCCGGTTACGTCTTCGAGCGGGCGCAGTGCCTGGCGCGTCAGCGCGCGCGCGACCAACACGGCGCAGACCATGGCCAGCACCAGCGCCAACACGAGCGGGACGACGAAGGATTGCACCGTCGAGACGAGGGTCGCGTCGTTGGCACGCACGATGACGAAAAGATTGCCGACGTGTGAGCGGAGCGAGGCAAGCCCGAAGGCCGTCGCCATGCCGAGAATAACTTGGCTCAGCGCGCCCGACGGGACGGGATCGCCCGACAGATCGCCGCGCGACCGCACCTTGACTGCCGGGCGCGGATCCGAACGGTGTGTACGGTAGACGGTGACGCGCGTGTTGCTGTCGAGAAAGACTATTTCGCTCCCCGCGCCGAGTAACAACGAGCCGGCAAACGCACCGCCCGCTCGCGCGTTGGGAAGCGCATTGCGCGCGACGGCTCCTTGCAGCTGCGCCATCGTGCCGGTGATCTCGTTGGAGAGCGTGCGAATGTAGGCACCAAAACCAAGCAACGCGCCGCCGATAATGACTGCCGCCAGCACCAACGCGATTTCGACGGTGGCGAGCGTTTCGATGCGGCGCGAAAGCTTCGAGGTCACGCCGGATTCGACCGTAGCGTATAGCCGAGACCGCGCAGCGTCTGAATGAGCTTGACCGGTTCGCCGCTATCGACTTTGGCGCGCAGAAATGACACGTAGGTTTCGACCGTGTTGGGAATTACGTCGCGGTCGATACCCCATACCATATCGAGCAGTTGGGAGCGCGTCAGCACCTCTTCGGCATGTTCGGCGAAAACGCGCAGCAGGTCGAACTCGCGGGTGGAGAGTTCGATCCGCCGGTTACCGCGGAAAACGGTGCGGCTTGGCGCGTCGATGCTAAGGTCGGCATAGGTAAAGGTCTCGCGACGCTCGATTGCCGGACGGCGCAGCAGCGTGCGCAGGCGCGCGACCAGCTCTTCCAGGTCGAACGGCTTGCCCACGTAGTCGTCGGCACCGGCGGTCAGACCGGCGACTTTTTCAGCAATCTCGGTGCGGGCCGTCAGCATCACTACCGGCGCGGTGGTCAGGCTGCGAATCTCCGGAAGAAGCGCGAAACCGTCGTCACCGGGCAGCATGACGTCCAGAACGATGAGGTCGGGGGGCCAGCTCTCCAATAGCGGCAGGGCAGCCGAGCCGTCGACGGCGCTGCAAACCTCGAACCCTGCCTGCTCGAGTCCATACTCGAGCAGCTCTCGTAGGCCGCGCTCGTCATCTATGACCAGCACCCGCGGCCGATCGCTTGCCGTACCCATTCTCAGACTCACTCCAGGATTAGAATCCGGCCCTTTCGGTACAATCGGGCCAACCCATGAAACCAAGGGACGCCTTTTCCGGAATCTTCTTCGGTGCCACGCTCGTCATTCTAGCCGTAACGGGATGCGCCCGCCGCCCGGCCGCGGAGCCGTCGGCCGCTCCTTACGTGCAAGTCGCCGTCGCAAGCTTTGGGGCCATCGAGCCCGCGCGTAATCTAGCGGGCGTCGTCGCCCCGTATCAAAACGTGGCGATCCAAAGCTCTCTCTCCGAGCCCGCCAATGCCGTCTACGTTCGCGAAGGCGACACCGTTCGTGCCGGACAGCTGCTGGCACAGCTCGACACCTCAGATCTACAGGCGCAGCTCGACGCCTACAATGCAACGGCGAGCAGCAATCATGCCAACACCGTCCACACCAGCTATCAAGGCTCGCTCAACATCTCTCAGGGCGTCGATACGCTGCATTCCGACGAGGCCGCAGTCCGCCAAGCCCAGCAGACGCTGCAGAACGATACGCACAATCTCGCACGAGATCAGAGTCTGCTAACGCAGGGCTATATCTCGCAACAAGCGGTGGACGCGCAAGCGACGCTGGTGCGCAACGACCAACAAGCGCTCAATACCGCCAACTCCAACGTTTCGTCAGCCCGTGCGGCCGTCCAAGCCAACGGCAGCATCTCGGGGTCCGGGTTGCAAGCGTCGGCGGTAGAGCAATCGGCGGCGCAGGAGAAGGTCGCGCTGGCGCAGGCGGAACAGGTTCGCGTTCAGATTTCGAAGGCCGCAATCGTTTCACCGATCGACGGCGTCGTCGTCAACCGCAACCTCAACCCCGGCGAATATCCCGGCTCGCGTCAGATCTTCACCCTGCAGCAGGTCAATCCAATCTATGCCGTGCTGCACGCATCGAGCCAGCAGGTTGCGCGCATTACCAACGGGACGCCGGCGACCGTGGATGCAACGGATCTAGGAGGACAACGCTTTAACGGGCGCGTCACGGGAATCCTCAATCAGATCAATCCCGGCTCGACCGATTTTCAGGTCAAAGTCCTGCTCAACAACCCCGGCCAGCGCCTGCGCCCCGGTATGGTCGTTCAAGCGCAGGTGGCGACGGTTCCACTGCGCGGCGTGCGCGTACCGGTCAGCGCCTTCACCGACGACAATCACAACGCGGTGATGGTGGTGCAAACCGGTGACACCGTCAAGACGCAAAAGGTCGGAGAAGTGGGAAGCGACGGCACGACTTCGATTGTTACCGGGCTCCCGACCGGAACCCGAATCGTCAGCAACGGACAGATGAGCCTGGGCGACGGCGAAAAGGTTTCGTTCCAACCGTGAACTTTAGCCTGACCCGGCTCTTCATCAACCGGCCGACGCTGGTTTTTGTCATCGTCGCGCTGATGCTTTTCGCCGGCATCCTGTCGCTGATGACGATCGTCAAAGAGCTCTATCCCAACGTTTCGCAACCGACCGTGAGCATCTCGGTCGGCTACAACGGTGCATCGGTTACCGAGATGCGCGACAACATCGTTCAGCCGATCGAGCAGAATCTCGCCGGCACGCCCGACCTGCAGACGTTCAACTCGGTCGTCCAGCAGGGGCAGGCGCAGATCACCGCCATCTTCGATATCAACTCGGATACCGCGACCGACCTGGCTCTAACGAACAAGGCTATCCAGGCGGCCGAAAAATATCTGCCCACCAACATCAGCCCGCCGACCGTAAACCTGCGGGATCCAACTCAGTCCGTCGTCGTCACGCTTGCGCTCTATTCAAAGAAGCTCTCGCTCTCGCGGCTGGCACTCTACGCGACCAACGTCATCGCGCCGCAGATCGAGCAAGTTCCGGATATCTCCTTCGTTAACGTCGGCGGCGTCGTCACGCCGGCCTATGAGGTGATCGTCGATCCGGCGCGCTTGTCGGCGAACAACCTTACGATTAACGACGTCATCAACACGCTGCAGGCCGACAATCAGCGCGTTCCCGGCGGCTTCGCCTACGAGCCCAATCGCCAGACCACCATCGATATCCGTGGCGACATCCAGGACCTCGACACCGTACGCAATCTGGCGATCATTCCGGCCAACGGCGGCATCGCCGCCGCCGTTGCGTCGTCGACCGGGGCGCAGGTGCAAAACTACCGTGGAGGCCTGTCGGCGCTGGCCGGTGTGATCAATCCGTGGAGCGCGGCCAACTCGGTCGTTCGCATCGGCGACGTTGCCACGGTAAACGAAGGGTACGAGCCGCGCCTGCAGTTCGCCCAAGTCAGCGGGCAGCCCGGGCTCTTTCTTCAGGTACAGAAGGCTGCCGACGGCAGCGAGGTTGGGGCGTCGGAGAACGTGCTTCGTGCACTGCCGAAGATCGAACGCCAGTTCCCCGACATCGCCTTCCGCGTCATCAACGTTCAGTCGAAGTTTACCGGACAGCAAATCGAAGCCGTCACCCGCACGCTGATGATCGCCATTCTGCTCACCGGACTGGCGATGGTGTTCTTCCTGCGGTCGTGGCGCAATGCGATCGTCGTCTGCATTTCGATTCCGACGTCGCTTGCCATCGCGGTCACCGCGATGAAGCTGCTCCACCTGACGATCGATACGATCTCGCTGCTCGGCATGTCGTTGGTAATCGGCATCTTGGTCGACGACTCGACCGTCGTGCTTGAGAATATCGAGCGTCACTTTACCGAGCTCAAACAGCCGCCCGAAGAAGCCGCCGTACGTGGACGCGAGGAGATCGGTGCGGCGGCGGTCGTAATCACGCTCGTAGACGTGGTGGTGTTCTTCCCAATCGCCTTTATTCAAGGCCAAGTCGGGCGGCAGATCGCCGAGTTCGCCATCGTCGTCGTCATCTCGACGCTGACCTCGCTCTTTGTTTCGTTTACCATTACTCCGACGCTGGCTGGGCTGTGGGCGCTGCGTTCGCATTGGAAACCCTGGCGCGTCGTCGAGTGGTTCGGCCAGGGCTTCGACGCGTTACGCGTTTGGTACACGGGCCGCGTGCTGCCGTGGAGCCTGAAGCACGGCCGGCTTGTTGCGGTCTTCTGTGCGGGAACGTTTGTCGTGGCGCTGGGACTCGTTGCAATCGGCGCCGTCGGAGAGGAGTTCATTCCGCCGGTCGATCGCGGCGAGATCTACATCCAGCTGATGTATCCGATTGGAACGCCCATTCAGACGGTCGAGACCGGCACGTTCGCGCTGGAGCGCAAGATCCTCGATACGCCGGACATCTTCGCCAATACCGCCGTGGCCGGTGCGTATGCCGCTTCGTTTGGCGGATTCGTCAGCCAGAGCAACGTAGGGCAGGTCCACATCTGGCTCAAGGACGGACGCAAGAATTCGACGAGCTACTGGGTTCGCAAGTTCCGAGAGATCGCCGATCAAACGCTGCCTAAAGGCGTGGATTCCGTCGTCGTACCCGCCACTTCGACGCAAGGCGGTAACGCGCAGCCGATCGACCTTCTCGTCACCGATATCACCGGTGGCGATCCAACACCCTACGCGCAGAAAGTTACCGATCTTCTCAAAGGCGTGCCCGGCGCGATCAGCGTCAACAGCACCGGCACGCAGCTGACGCCCGAGATATCCATTCAGTTCGACCGCAACAAGGCGCAGGCGCTGGGCGTTGACTTAGGGCAAGCGGCACAAGCTGCTGGTGCGGCGTTCGGCGGCAATCTGGCGACGCAGTTCGAGACGACCTCCGGATTGGAGCAGGTACAAGTCATCTATCCCGAGCGCGACCGTACCAACCTCGATCAGCTCAAGTCGGTCGCCATCCGGTCGTCGAGCGGCGGGCTGGTCTATTTAAGCGACATCGCGCGCTTCGACTCGACGCCGACGTCACCGCTGATCACCCGTACCGATCGCAACACCGTCATTCACGTCAACGCCAACTACGGCCCAAACTCGTCGTTATCGGCCGTGGAGAATGGGTTTATGAAGCGGCTGCGGTCATTGCATCTGCCGCCGAATATCGTCGTGCGTCCTGCGCCGCTGGGCCAGCAGGACTTCATGCACCAGACGCTCGTCGGCATGGGGCTGGCGATGATCGTTTCCGTAATCCTCGTTTATCTTTTGATGGTTGCGCTCTACAACAGCTACGTTTCGCCGTTCATCATTATCTTTTCGGTTCCGGTGGCGGCTATCGGCGCGATCGGCGCCTTGTGGCTCACGCATCGCACGCTCAATCTCTTTTCGCTGATCGGCACGATTCTGCTCATCGGCATCGCCACCAAGAACGGCATCCTGTTGGTAGACTACGCCAATACGCTGCGTACTCGCGGGCTCGACAAGCTCTCCGCCATTAAAGAGAGCGCGCACACCCGGTTCCGCCCGATTATCATGACGAGCGTCTCGATCATGGCCGGCAACTTGCCGTTGGCACTCTCGCTCGATCCCGGCTCGTCGTCGCGCTCCAGCTTAGGCATCGTCGTGATCGGCGGCGTTTTGAGCTCACTGGTCCTGACGCTCTTGCTGATCCCGAATATCTATCTCTGGGTCGCTCCCAAAGAGGTTCGCGTTGGCAACGGCGTCTCGCGCGGAAAAGTCGTTAAGGAAACCTCTACGGCGGTGAAGCAGCCGGTATAGGCGTCCCCGCTAGGCGCGGGTCGGGCGGTTCGGAGGGAAAGGTGATGTCGCTGAATGTGACGTCGGCAATCACTTTGAAGGTTAAAAATGCCGCGTGCTGGGTTGCGCTGAACCGCCCGTGCACGATCACCCAGTGCCCGTTCATCACCGCATAGTTGAGGTCGATGATTTCGTCGTTCCCGCCGGCGACGCGCATCTCGATGCGCGACGGCAGATGGGACTGCGGATCCTCGGCAACCTCCGAGGGGTAGAAGCCGACGCGCACGCGCGGCGTCGGCTCGATGAGCAGATGCAGTGCGGCGTCGGTTGAGTCGGGAGCGTAGCGCGCTGCCCAGTAGCTGTTGTAGGGGACGAGCACGTTAACGTTCGGATCGGCCGCCGGAATCGCCAGCGTCAGCGGGGCGCCGCGCTGCAGCGTGATGTCGACGCGCTTGAGGTTGGCGAAGTAGCTGAACGTAAAGGCCGAGAGCGGATCGAAGTAGGCGACGATCGGAAAGGCTTGCCCGGTGCGTTCCGAACCGTTCGGGAGATCTTTCATGACCGCGTAGTTGTCGGCGACGCGCACCGCGATCGAACGGTCGATATCCTGGGTCCGGCCCAAAGTAGGGGCGTTGACGTGCGTATGCTCGACGTACGTCATATAGGCCGGGGGATTGGCCGCATAGTACGCGCTGGTCCGGTTGATCAGCAGCGCGAAGGCGAGATCGGCGGTCGTCATCATTGCGTCGGGTTCGCTTCGTCAGCGGGAGCGAAAGTACCGGTGCGGTAACTTCGGTCGCCATGGCTATCGAAGTAAACGGCGCTTTGGCCCAGCGGGTCGTCGAGTTGCGGCGCGCGATTCATCGCCGGCCCGAGCTGGGATTCGAAGAGAACGGTACCGCGGCACTGGTTGAAGGCGAGCTCGACGCGCTCGCCATCGAGCATCGTCGCATCGCCAAGACGGGCGTTGTTGGGCGCATCGCCGGCGGGAAACCCGGACGCGTGGTCGCCCTGCGGGCCGACATGGATGCGCTGCCGATTACGGAACGCACCGGCCTTCCGTATGCTTCGGAGCACGCCGGAAAGATGCACGCCTGCGGGCACGACTCACACACCGCGATGCTGCTCGGCGCGGCACGCGCGCTCGGTGGCGGGCGGGAAACGCTGGCCGGAACCGCCGTTCTGATCTTTCAGCCGGCGGAAGAAGGCCCCGGCGGCGCGCTGCCGATGATCGAAGAGGGGGCGCTCGACGACCCAAAGGTCGATGCGATCGCCATGCTGCACGTGGACTCGCGCCTCGATGCCGGAACGATCGGCATCACGCCCGGCGGCGTCAACGCATCGGCCGACGAGATGTATATTACGGTGCGCGGCGTCGGCGGCCATGGCGCCTATCCGCATACGTCGGTCGACGCGATTCCCGCCGCCGCGGCCATGGTGCTGGCTCTGCAGAACGTGGTTGCCCGCGAAACCGACCCGCTGGCCAGCGCCGTGGTAACGATCGGCACGATCGCGGGCGGCTATCGCAACAACGTGATCGCCGACGTAATCGAGCTTAGCGGCACGCTGCGCGCCTACGACGCCGAGGTGCGCGACGCGCTCGAGGAACGGGTTCGCCGCATCGTCACCGGCGTCGCTGCGGCCTACGGCGTGAGCGCCGAAGTAAGAATCGTGCGCGGATATCCGCCGGTGTTCAACGACTTAAAGCTGGCAAAAGATTTTGCCGAGTATGCGCGCAGCAACGGGATGCGCGTCGAAGAGCCGCAGCCGACGATGGGCGCCGAAGATTTTGCCTATTTCGCGCAACGCGTTCCGGGGTTGTTGATTCGTTTAGGCGTCCGAAACGAATCGGTCGGTGCGACGCATCCGGTGCACAGCCCACTCTTTCGGCTCGACGAGGCGGCGTTACCGGTTGGCGTGGCTAGCTTACTACTCTTTGCTCGAGGTATCGGTCGCAGTGAAATCGGTTGATAAACATGCACAAAATTGTGGATATTATATAGAAAGGAATGCTGCGGCAACATGCCGGATATAAAGCGCCGTTATGCTCGTCGCAGACGATTCCGTTGTTCCGGGGCTCCGCTCGCATAGCGCGAGCCTTGATCTCGATTGCGCCGCAGAGGAAGCCTTCGCGTTGCTCTGCGCCGTTGAGAAATGGCCCGTTTGGCTTTCATTTCTGCGTAGCGCGCGCCGCGCCGAGGGAGAGCCGCAACTGGCCGTCGGCAGCGAGGTGGTGATCCGCTCGTGGTTGCCCGGCGACGAGGAGCAGCTCTATGAAGTCGACGCTCTCATCACCAACTTTCGCCTCTCGCTCGTTGGGGCATACTCGTTGCGCCGCCGCCTTGATTTTCGGATCGAGCGCCGCACCTCTTGTTCCAAGCTCCACGTGCAGCTGGCCTACCCGGCCTATCACGGAAAGCTTGGCGGCCTGCTGGACCGCTGGCAGCGCGGGCGGCGGGTGGCGGTGGCCCTGGCCGACTCCCTGGTACACTTCAAAGGGCTCGTCGAGTACAACCGGGACAGCGCCGTTCTCGCCGACTTTTAGAGTGCACCCGAGCCTGTCGAAGGGTCGGGCTGGCACTCATTGACCCTGAGTGCTAAGACCGATATACTTTTGACTATGCCTCTTTACGACTATGCCTGCACGAAATGCGGGCGGGTGCACGAAGTGCGCCACGGCTTCGACGAGACTTACGAGAAGGCGTGCGAAGCCTGCGGGGCGGCCCTGCGCCGCGTTTTTAACCCCGCTCCGGTGCTCTTTAAGGGCTCGGGCTTCTACGTGACCGACTCGCGCGGTTCGTCCGCGCCGGCAAAGACCGATAAGCCGAAGGAGGCAAGTTGCGACGCCAAGAGCGACCCTACGCCCGCAAAACCGGCTGCGAGCGACGCCAAGCCGTCCGAGCCGGCTGCCTAACGACGCCGTAAGCTCGCCAGCGCCGGAGCAAACTCCGGAAAGCTGACGTCGACGCTCTCGGCTTCGGCAACTTCCAGCGGCCCGGCCGCGCACGCCAGCGCCGCCGCCGTCATCGCGACGCGGTGATCCCCTTCGGTCGATATTAAGCTGCCCCGCGCTGCCGGCGCCCCGCCGGTAATCCGTAACGTCCGCCCTTCGATCGCACTCTCGATTCCGACGGCCGCAAGGAGCCGTTCGATCGCGGCGGCGCGATCCGATTCTTTGGTTCGCAGCGCCTCGATCCCGGAAATCGCCGTCGTTCCGCTTGCGAAGGCCGCCGCTACCGCTACGAGCAGCAACTCGTCTATAGCGCGCAGGGCGAGGTCGGCGCCGACCGTCGTCGCCATCAGCGGCCGGTGCTCTACGGCAATATCGGCCACTGGTTCGCCGCACGACTCACGCTCGTTGCGCAGCTCGATCGCGGCTCCCATGGCACGCAGCACGTCAATGAGGCCCGTCCGGGTCGGGTTGACCCCGACGTCGCGAATCACGATTACGCTGCCCGGCGTGATCGCAGCAGCGGTGATGAAGAAGGCCGCGGCCGAGAAATCGCCCGCAACCGCGACCGGCCTCGGCCGCAGCATAGCGCCGCTGAGGCTAACCGAACGCTGGTTCCACTCGATGTCGGCGCTCAGGTAGCGCAAGAGGCGTTCGGTGTGGTCTCGCGAGCCGCGATCGCCGTCGACTCGTATTGCCACGCCGCCAAAGACTCCAGCGAAGAGCAGCGCCGATTTCACTTGCGCCGACGGAGCGAGCAGAATAAAGCGCCGGGTTTCGACCTGCGGTGTGCCGTGCAAAGCGAGCGGCAGCCGCCCTTGCGTGGTATCGATCTTTGCGCCGAAGGCGCGCAATTGTGCAGCGACGGGCTCCATGGGCCGGCGCCGCAGGGATGAATCTCCATCGAAACTCGCTTGTAAATTGGCTCCGGCGCACGCTCCCAGGAGCATCCTTGCCGTCGATCCCGAGTTCATGCACTCCAAAACGCCGCGCGGCGGACTAAGCTGCGGGCCGCAAACCAGCAGTTCGGGGCCGCTGAGCTCGATGCGAACGCCCAGCGCCTCGAGCGCCTCCCGCGTCGCGCGCACGTCGCGTCCGGGGTTGAGATTTGCAATGCGCAGGGGCTCGGCGCAGCGGGCTCCCGCAATCAGCGCCCGGTGCGAAATCGACTTGTCGCCCGGCACGGCGACGCTGCCGTGCAGCCTCCCGGGATCAAAGGTGATGACGCTTGGGGGCATCGGAGCGGGATTTGGTGACAAGGAGTCCATCATCATTTCGTAGCAAGCAGCGCCGAAGCAATTTCGTAAAGGCAGGCACTGCTTTTTCAGACGAAAGGAACCGATGAATAAACAAGATTTGGTGCGCTCGGCAATCGAGCGTTTCGAGATTTCGCGCAAGGATGCCGTCGCGATTATCGACGCGCTCTTTGAAGACATTCAATCGGCCGTCGTAATGGGCGAGCCGGTAAAGATTCCGGGTTTCGGCCAGTTCAAGGTACGCGATCGCGCCGCTCGCATGGCGCGTAATCCGGCGACCGGCGAACAGGTCAAAGTCCCGGCGAAGCGCGTTTTTAAGTTCCTCCCCGCCAAGGCGCTCAAAGAAGCCGTGATGGCCAAGCGCGGCGGCCGCGCACCCGCTCGCAAGACTGCGGCAGCCAAGACCACTGCACGTAAGACCACTGCGCGCAAGGCTGCAGTTCGCAAGGCTGTCGCACGCAAGAGGCGATAACGATCTTTTCTTCCCGATCTTCTTAGGAGTAACCATGCGACGCTTTTTCCTTTCCCTCACGGCCTTAGTGCCGGTCGTTTTGCTGTCCGCATGCGGGGGCAATAACGCGGCGACGGGGAGTCTGCCGGGCCAACCGCAGGCGCAGCAGCACTATACCGTAGCTTCGCTTTCGCACGACACGCACCGTCACCACACGCCGGCACGGCCGCCGAAACCGCGGCATCATATCACTGCCGCGGATCGGGCTCGCGCCAGGGCCGGCGGCTGGACCGCGCTTACCGGCGTACCGAACTTCCCGAATGGCGCGGGACAAGAAATCATGATGACCGACGGGACGATCATGGTCGCCGATAACTGCAGCGCGCTGTGGTATAGCTACGCGCCCGACATCAACGGCAACTATGCCAACGGGACCTGGACGCAAAAAGCGGCGCCGAGCTACGCTCCGCTCTACTTCGCTTCAGCCGTCCTCACGGACGGAAAGTTAATCATCAACGGCGGCGAGTACGATCAGTGCGTCGGCAAAGAAACCACCAAAGGCGCCATCTACGATCCGATTGCCAATACGTGGGCGGACGTCAGTCCGCCGAGCGGCTGGGGCCAGATCGGTGACGCGCAGAGCGTCATTCTGAACGATGGAACCTACATGATCGGGAACTGCTGCACCAGCGCCCAAGCTCAGTACAATGAATCGACGGGGGCCTGGACGGCGGTCGGGACCGGAAAGCACGACTCTAACAGTGAGGAAGGCTGGACGCTGCTGGCTAACGGCACGGTGCTCGCGGCCGACGTTCTCGGCGAGCCCAACTCCGAAGCGTACGACCCTTCGACCAATATGTGGTCGTCAACCGGCAGCGTGGGGAACAACCTGACTTCCGGCGCGGAAATTGGCCCGCAAACGTTGCTTCCAAACGGCAAAGTATGGGTTGCCGGCGGCAATGGCCTGAGCGCCGTCTATAACTCGAAGACGAAGAGCTGGAAGCAGGGGCCGAGCTTCCCGGTCGTCGGCAGTCAGCAGCTCGACGTCGCCGACGGACCGTCCACGGTGCTCACCGACGGTTCGGTGATCATTCCGGCAAGCCCGGGACTCTACAACTCACCGGCGACGTATTTCATCTACAAAAACAACAAACTCAAACAGATCGCAGGTCCGCCTAACGCGCCCAATGACTCCAGCTTCAACATCCGTACGCTGATGCTTCCGACCGGAGAAGTGTTGGTGACCGACTTCTCCAACGACGTCGAGATCTATACCGCCAACCGTAGGGTAGATAAGAAGATCGCTCCGCAGATCAGCTCTGTTCCCTCAACCGTGAAACACGGAAAGAGCTACACCGTTACCGGCACCAAGCTCAACGGTTTCACGCAAGAGAACTTCTACGGCGACGACGCTCAGCAAGCGACGAACTTCCCGCTCGTGCGGATCACCAACAATGCGACGGGCCACGTGTTCTACGCGCGTACGCATGGTTTTACGTTCATGGGCGTAGCGGCGCCGACGCAATCGGTTTCGGCGACGTTCGACGTCCCGTCCAACATCGAGACTGGCGCCAGCACCCTGGAGGTCGTCACCAACGGCATTGCCTCCAAGCCGCAGAGCATAACGGTTAACTAAGAACACCGGCACTTCCGGACGGTCGGGTAAACGATGCGATGACGGCATTCGATTACCTGACCGTTCTTATTTCCATCGTTTTGGGGTTGGCGATCGCCAACGTGCTGACGCGGCTGGCCGCCGTTATTACGGCGCGCGAGCGCGTCAATTTCTACTGGCCGCCGGTGGCCTGGGCGATATGGCTGTTCTTCGTCGCCGCGCAGCACTGGTGGGCGGAGTGGGGCTTGCGCCATACGCAGCAGTGGAGTTTTGGCATCTTTTGGCTTCAGTTGTTGACGCCGGTGGATCTCTTCTTGCTTTCCGCCCTCGTGCTGCCCGATCGCGAGGAGAGTGACCGCCTCGACCTTGGCGAGTGGTATTTTCGTAACCGCCGCTGGTTCTTCGCGGTAATGTTCTTTCTCCCGGCCCTGAGTATCGCAGAAGAGATCGCCCGAACCGGGCGGATGTCGTCGCTGCTGAATCTTGCGTTTCTGCTGCTCTTCGACGTCGTGATCGTAATCGCGTATATGCTGCGCTCGCGCCGCGCTCAGGAATGGATTACCGCGCAGGCCATGGTGCTCACCGTGCTCTACGTGGGATTGCTCTTCGTGCGGCTGCCCAGCTAGGCTACGGCAGCCGCTCCTTGAGTTCAAGCACGAAGGGCAGCGCGACGTTTGGGTTGACCGCGCGCGACATCGTGCCGCGAATCACGCCGCCGCTGCCGATTTGACCGCGCAGGATGACCTCGAACTCCGGTGCGCTGTCGCCGAAGACGTTCGGAGCGATGGCATTGTACTTGACGATTCGGCCCCGCCCGATAACCAGCGGCGAGTCGGACGCATCGTAATCCCCGACGTAGTAGTAGCTGCTGTCGCCGCCATGGAAGCGCCGGCCCTTGAGCACGACGACCCCACCGTTGGCTCGAGAGCCGGTGACGCCCCCGAAGGTGATGACGTAGAGCCCATCGAGGTCCATTGCGAAGCCGTTCGCGCCTAAACCGGTCTCACCGCCCAGCAACTAGTTGGCCTTGCCGATTACGGTCGCGGGCAGCCGCAAATAGAGGTCACCTGCCGGGATCGGGAGTGGGCAGGGGCCGGTGGTCCGCCCGGCTGTCTTGCCTTTTTCGACCATGATCAGGTCGAACGTGCATCCGCGAAAACGTCCGCCGCTCGCGCGAAGATCGACGCTCGCCACGGTGCCGTGATTGAACTGAACTTCTGAATCCGGCGGCAGCGGCGCGGAAAAGACCCGCATGGTGGGCGCAAGCGCACCAATGCGAAACCACACCAAGTCACCGTAGTCGGTGATTTTCGTTCCCGGACGCCAAGCATAACCGTATCGCTGATACGTCGCCGCCAAGACGCAAACGATGCCGTTCTCAAAGTCGATGGTGCCGGTGCAGGGAACGCCACGAATTCGGCTGGGCCGGGCGAGCGTGCATTCGACCAGCTTACCGCTCGAAAAGCGAGTCGCGCCTTTAGCCGAGCAGAAGGCTTCGCCGATTTGCGCGTCGTGTGCCAAAGTTTCACTTCCGTCAAGGTCGCCGAACGAAAAGGCGACGTGCCCCGCCAGCGGTATGCCGTGAATTATCGTCGCCTCTGGAAGATCGACTGCGACCAACTCTTGCGGATCGTTGGACCCGTGCGTCACAACGGTTCCTGCCGGCAGATGGATGCCGCCGACCACCGAAGCGTGCGCGAGCGTCGTCTGTCGTGAGCGCAGATCCGATTCGTAATCGGCTTGGCTCTGCGCCTGCGCGGCAAACGCCGCCACGTGCGTGAGGGCCGAACCGATCCACATCAGGCCGAAGAGTACGACGGCAATCCGCGCCGGCCAAGAACGGCGGCGGCGCCACAACCACAGACCGGCACCAAGTTCGATGAGCGTGAGCGGCCAGAACCAGAGCGCTAGCAGCATGAAGCCGTACTGCCACCAGGTGAAGGTGAAAGAGATATCGCTCACTACTCACGGCACTTCTTTGCTACCCGCGCGATTCCCAGGCCCAGGCGGCGGATGCGTCACCGGACGGCATCGGCGCGCGTTACCCAGATACTATGATTATTCTGCAAGTTTTGTTGGCGGCGTTCGCATTTGCCTCGATCCCGATAGACCAGAGCCCGCTGCAAACAAACGTGATGGTGCGCGGCACGGTCGTCGACGCCCGCAGCGGCCACGGTCTGCCCGGAGCGGTGGTGGAGGCGAGTTCCGGCGCCTACGTGCAACGAGCGGTGACCGACGATCAAGGAAACTTTTATTTTCTCACCCTCTGGCCCGGAACGTATACGGTCTCGGCTTGGAAGACGGGTTGGGGAAACTATGCGTGCGGACCGCACGGCGACGGGCCCACGGAGCTCAACGCAGGGTTTGAATATCTCGTTACCGTTGAGATGAACAACAGATGCTAAACTGACCGCGCGGGCGAACGCCGCCGGATGGCCACCAAAACGCAAGTCGAACGGCAAATCTTCGAACGCGAAGGATTTCGCGTCGAGCTCGAACTTTTCGATGCGAAGCGGCAGCCGTTGCCGCCCTACGAGTACGACGTGATGGCGCCGCAGCGGTGGAAAGTCTCGGACTGGAAGAACGCGCGCCTCGACGCATACCGGCTCTTAGTGAAAGGCGCCACGATCTTCCGCGGTGACGGCAGCGCGATTCCGCGCGACGTGCAGCTTGGGAATCTACGCGACAGTTATTACGAGAACGCGTACGGTTCCCTAGAACCGCCTGCCTCATCGTAATCTAACGCGCGCTTACTAGGTCGTGCCCCGCGTCGCCGGGAACCGCTCGTATGCTTAGGAGCGGAATTTTCGCATGCAATGGGTTCTCGCCGTTGTTGCGGCAGCCGCGCTGCTGCAAGTGCATCACGATGGCGGCGTTCGCGCCGCAACTACAACCGTGGACGGCCGCGCAGTCCGATATGTGATTGTGCCGCTCGACCGAGTGCGGGTTCGCGTGGCGCTTGGGGACGACCGACCCGGCCGTACCGAGTTGCTCGCACGAATGGCTAGCCGCCACCACGCGATCGCGGCAATCAATGGTGGTTTCTTCGAAGCCTACACCGCCGGACCGATCAAGAATCTCATTCACACCACTGTGGTAGATGGAACGCTAGTCTTCAAAGGCGACGTGGGCGACGAACTCTATTTCGATCGCGACAACAACGCCGCAATCGATCGCGTGCCGCTGCGGATCGAAGGCGCGCTCGACGGCAGTTACGAGTATCCGAATAACTGGTACGCGTATTGGATCAATCGCATGCCCGAAGGCAGCGCCGACACCGTTACTATCTTTACGCCGGATTGGGGTGCGCGGACCGGGTTAGCGGGCTTTCAAGTTCAAGTCTCCGGCGGCGTCGTGACCGCCATTGCCGCAAGCTCCCTGCCGATCCCGCGCGATGGTTACGTCGTCTATGTCAAGGGTGAAGAGACCATAGCTCGCCGATTCGCCATCGGGCGCCGAGTCGAGTATCGCTTGGTTCGAACCGACGGCGACCCGTCGGCGAGCTTCTTCCAATCGTGGGAAGTAATCGGCGGCGGTCCGCGTCTGCTGACCGACGGGCGCGTTACCATCGATCCGCACGGAGAACGGTTCAAGGACCCTAAGGTGTGGGGTAACGACGCGCGCAGCATGGTCGGCATCTCACGTGACGGCCGGTTTCTGATTCTGGCCGTTTCCGACGGCACGCTCGAAGATAGCGCCGCGATTATGCTGCGTTTGGGCGCTTACGAAGCGATGAACCTAGACAGCAATGCTTCGAGCGGGTTGTGGTTTCGCGGGCGCTACCTACGCGAGCCGGGGCGGCTGCTCAACAACGCGCTGCTGATTCTGCCCCCTAACGAGCCCGCTCCGTAAGTCAACTTGCGCGCCCGCGCGCCGGACCGCGGCCTTCTCCGGCGAAGTATCGCCGTACCGTGCGTGCATTTTCTGCAATAGTTCCAGCGCTCGGATGGCGTCTCGCCCTCGCGGCGCTCCCACTCTTTCTCGCAACCTCCTCCGCGCAGGCGCAGGGCGTTTCGGCGGCAGCGCTCTTCGAACGTGGCGACTTTCCAGGCGCAGCTGCTGCCTACGCTGCTGCCCTGCAGGCAAATCCGTCGGATCGCGATGCCGAGTTGGGCCTAGCCTCGGTTCGGCTCTTTCAAAACGATCTGACGGTGGCCAAGCCGCTGTTGGATTCAGTGCTCGCAACCGATCCGCAGAACGTCCGCGCGGGGCGACTCCTTGCCGAGCTCCAGCGCCGGCAGGCTGAAGCCGGACGTCGCACCACCATCGACGGCGCAGAGAGCGTCCTGCCGTTTGTGACCGCGGTTCCGTTGCCGGTGGTGCGCGCAAAAGTGAACGGCATTACGGCGAACTTCCTGGTCGACACCGGCGGCGACGTCGATCTGGAGCCGGCGCTCGCCGCCAAGGCGAGCGTGGCGACCGTCGACTCCGGAATGGGCAACTTCGCGGGCGGGCTCAAAGCGCCCACGCGGAGCGGCAAGTTGAAATCGATGACGCTAGGCAGCGCGACCGCGTACGACGTGCCGGTGCATGTCTTTCCGACCCATGCTTCCGCGCTCTTCCCGGGAACGAAAATCGACGGCGTCGTCGGCACGACGTTCTTCGAGCGCTTTTTGACGACGATGGATTATCCGCACAACCGCCTGTTGCTTCGCACACGATCGGCGGCAGCTTCGGCGGCTTTTGAGGCAAGTGCAAGCGACGCGCACGACGCGATCGTTCCGTGCTACCTCGTCGGCGACCATTTCATCATCGCGCCGGCGGCCGTCAACGACGCCACCGGACTCTTTCTCTTTGACTCCGGACTCGCCGGCGGCGGCGTCGTGCCGTCGAACGCACTCATCGATGCGGCAAAGATTCGAGTCGATCGAGCCCGCGCGACCACGGGCTTCGGCGGAGGCGGTGCCGTCACGGCAGTTCCATTCGTCGCGCAGCGCGTGAGCGTCGGGACGGCGCTGCAGCGCGACGTCCCCGGGATATACACGCCGCAAGGCTCGCCGTTTTCACTCTTCCCGTTCGTCGTCTGGGGCGCGATCTCGCATGAGTTTCTCAAACATTACGCCTTCACGATGGACTTCGACGCGATGAAGATCGTTCTGCAAGCCCCGGAAGACGCAGTTAAAGCGCCGACGGCGCAGCAGATCTTCGATGCGGCCTTCCGCCGGTTGCAATCCTATCCGGCGCCGCCGTACGCGGTCTGGACGAGTGCCTGGCATATCACGCGCACCCCGATGGGATATTACACCGGGGAGTCGTCGTCGGTGGAAGTCAACCGCTACGCGCTGCGCCTTGCCGACGGAATGGAAAACGTTAGCGATCCAATTCCCAGCGGCAAGCTGCCGCCGGCCCTAATCGAACCGGAGTTCTTAGGCCCGTTCGCGTGGACGATTCGCTCCTCGGTTCACGTAGCACCGGCGCAGAATGGCGGCCCGATGATGGTGCCCGATATGGCCGGGTTGATGACGATCGCCCACGTCGTGTCGGTGGCGAAATGGCCGTACTCGCTTGGCGGCAATGCAACGGGCCCAGCCGATGCCGCTCCGCCGGTGGAACTGGTCGATGGCCATCAGACCTATCATTTCCAGTTGCACCCGCGTGAAGACCCGCAAAAACATAACCTGCGCGATCTGTGGATCGACGTAAACACGTACGACATCTGGAAGGTACGTTTCGTCGGAACCTATCGGCCGGTGCCGCAAGCGCCGGTCAGCCCGACCGAGGCAACGGTCGATTTTCGGAGCGTACTCGGATGTTGGGTCGTTACCCGCGCGCGCTGGACCTACGAAAGCTCGCCGATTCTTTATACGTTCGACGTGCAGAACAACGAGATTGGGTTGCCCGACACGCTGCCCGACTGGCTTTTCGACGCTGCCGAGTATCGCAAACACCAAGCCGCCGGCGAACCGGACTATCTCGGACTGTTGTTGGAACGATTACGCAAAGGAAAGGGCTAAGGCGCGAGCCGACCGCGGCGGCGAAACCGTTGTGGTGAGCACATGAACCGGCGCGGCTACTTGTTGCTGATTGCCGAACCGATTGGTTCGACGACCACGGCATCGTTTGAGTGACCCGACGTACCGCCCGATGGATACGCCCAACGATCCACCGAGTTGACGCTGTATGCGAAACTGATGCACGGCCCGGCAAAATACTTGCTGAATGGAGCGATCGTTCCTTGATCGACGTCGCAGGCAGTCCCGTCGAGGTTGTTGAGGAGGGTGGACCCTACGATCTTCGCACTCGAACCCGATACCGTTAGTTGGTACACGCAGGAGCTGTACACCGCTTGACACTCCTGATCATTGACGACCAGTTGGCCGCGCACGCGATCCCAGTTGACGCCACCCGGAAATCCAATTGTTCCACCGCTGTAGTTGATGGTACGCATGGTATCCTTGCCCGACGGCAGTTCCGAGATAACGACGGCGACGGTCGGATAGCTTAAACCGTCGACATAAAGATTGCCGTCGGTGTCGTATGCGGGGAAGAAGTACTCGAACTGAGACGGATTGCTATATCTAGTCGGGCTTCCCGAGCCCTTGTGGTAGATTTCGATCCCGCCTGCGCCGCTGGAGCCGAGGATGTCGCTAAGAGCCAGGTCGCCGTTGGTTGGATTGACCGCGCAACCCACCGGAGTCCCGGACGGGTCGCTGACCGAGCCCAGCTGCTTGCCGGTTCGCGAATACTTGAGACCCTGGGCAGTGCCGGTATTGACGATCCAGATATTGCCTTGTTTGTCGGTGCACATGCCCTGCGGCGCGTTGAAGCCCGTCAGCGTACCTTTGAGCTGCATTGCCGGCATCGTGAAGATGTATACGTCCTGGGTTGAGTCGTCCGAGATGAAGAGCAAACGAGGCGCTCGCTTGACGTCCGGCGAGACCCACGATTTGTGATGGTCCGGCTTGACTTTGGGCGCGCGCAGCGACGTGTAAGTCACCAAGTGGTCGCGTCTTGACGCCAAGCCATTCGGGCTCGACGGCGCAGACAACGACGACGGAAGCCCGCCGCCGCTGCAGCCGGCCAAAAGCGCCGCCGTCGCCGTGACGCCCACGACTAGGGAAACCAAAATCGAGGTTTTCATTGGAGATCCTCCCGATGCGAATGCTCAAATGGCGAACGCTTAAAGTACAAAAAAAGCAGTGCTGTTCCTTTTCGTGATTCGGACTTAGGGTCCGAATCTGAACACCATGCCGTAATATCCGCTGGACCGTTCCGTGCACAAAAGTGCGCCGGAGAGAGCGCTAGTGTAAGCAGCGCCCGTCATGTAGTATCCCGCGGGCTGTGCCGCGGGACACTACATAAAGGGCTCAAACGTCCAGTGACGTTACTCTGAAGGTTGCTAGGCTATTTCTTCGCTGCCGTCACGCCGAGCGGAAAATCGAAGTTCCCGGAAAACGTCGCAAGGGGTGATCCGCCGGCTGGGTAATTGTAGACCTCGGCGCCGTCATTTCCCGCGTCGCCGCAATACAGCAGGCCCTTAACGATCCACGTCTGTGCGCAGTCGGCGGCCCCATTGAACTGCACGGTGTTCTTCAGAGTCGCCGTCGTTCCACTAACGGTGTATTGGTACGTCTCACTCGTAAGCTGATCGAACACGCTGAGGTAGGTGCCGTCCCATTGCACCGAGCCGGGGAACTCCGGAGAGTTGCTCGTTTTGATTGTAACGGCTTTGGTGCTGCCCTTCGGAAGCTCGACGAGTGCGAAGTTATAATCCAGGTCGAAGCCGTCGGCAAAGAGATTACCGCTGGGATCGTAACCGTCGAAGTATTCTCTGGCCAAGGGCGTGTTGTACACGGTAGGCGTTCCGGTCGCATTCTTAAAGATTACGACCTGACCTGCGGGCCCGTAAGAGTTACTCAATAGTATCCCGATTGCAATATCGCCGCTCGTATTCATAGCGCAGCTTGATGTGAACGTGTAGGGAAGCGACAGCGTCTTGATCACCTGATTACTCGGAACCTTGTATTCGGTAATCACGTCATTCGTACGCCCGGCGTTCCAGATGATCTTCTTCCCATAGCCGTACAAAACGTTGGTGCACCCTTGGCCGCCGGCGCCATTGATCTGGCCAACCATCTGGGTGCTCGCGGGATAGTTAAACATGCTTGCGTAGCTGCCGTAGTCGTTGATGATGTATTCGTACTTTTTAGATTTTCTATCGGGTACGAGCCCGGCGTAACGCGGCAGCGGGTTGAGATGCGCCGCCGTTGTCGGCCTTCCATTCACAAACAACGTCTTCCCGACGTAGGCAGTATGGAGCGTAGCGGCTGATGGCGCAACCGCCGAGCCGCTCCCGCACGCCGAAACGATCGCGAGTGCAACGACGGCACCGGCGCACTTAAGTAAACCAGGGGTCTTCATTAAAACTTGCTCCTTTGAAGTTGATCGGACGTCGCGGGCTTCTTGCAAAGTGAGGCTCACTTAGCAATCAGCACGCTGAATAGCAACAGTGGTAAGTCGGCTTTTCGACCGGCATTGGGGCCCCGCCTCCGTAAGGCGAGTCGAGGCCAGCGAGGTCGTTGCGGCTTATCCCCAAGTATAACGGTTGCGCACAAACTGCGAGTACACGACACGAATTCAATAATCGCCACCCTTTCGAACACCGTATCGGTTTGACGGGCGCTGCAGGGTCCCCGAAAAGCTAGCGGCTCGAAGATAAGCGTCTGGTCTCGCATCCTGCGAAAGCGATGGGAGAGTAGGTCCATGGCGTCCGGCGTAAACGAGTGGGGGAACCATCCCGTCGCCGGCAGCCCGAGGCTCGCCTCGGATTCCTGACGGTCATCGGACTGCTGCCGCCCTTATCGTGACTTTAGGTAATTTTTTAACAGCCACTTCATCTTGAAGGGCGGGCGGCGGTTGCTCGCTCTAGCAGGCGATGAAAGAAGATCTTCGAACCGGCTTCGACATCACTGCATTACGAGCGAGGGTCAGGATGCCAACTTTCAAAACGCCGGTGCTTATGCTGATCGCGGGGGCACTTTTTGCGACTTCGGCCTGTGGCGGAAATACCGCGGTTCCGACCGGAGTGACGCAAAGCTTTTCCGGATCACCAGCGGGCGTGGGTTCCATCGTTCCCAATGACACGACCTCTATTCTGAAGCAACTTACTAAAGACGTCGAAATCGGCTCGACGGTCGATCGAAAAAATGGCGACATGGGCCCGCGCGCGATCGCTCTGGTCCGATCGACCTTCAAACTCAAGAAAGGGCAGCTGCTCGTTTGCAACTTCTCAGACGCTGCAGGGAATGCCGGAAAAGGCACGACGATCGAAATACTCAATCCAAAACCGCACTCTAAGCCAACGACGTTTACTCAAAACGACAAGTTAGAGGGCTGCGACGGCGATGCCATCACGGCGACAAATGAGGTCTATGCCGCGGGCCAGCAGAGTGGTGTTGCTCCACAGTTCGGCCCAGACGGCACGTTGAATCAGAGCTACGGTAGTCCCCTCAAGGCTCCGTTTGCTGACGCCGACGCATTCTGTGGCTTGGCATACGCCCCTGAGGATGTGTACGTTTCGGATTCCACGACCGGCTCGATCATCAAGTTGGACTTTCTCCCCGTCAGCCGCAGCGGCACAGCGAAAATGACGGAAGTGATAACCGGTTTCGCAGTCAATAAAGGCTCCGGTTGGAGCGTCTTGGGCCCATCTGGAATCCAATACAATAGCACGAGGACCGGCGTCCTTTGCAACGACACTCTTTATATTGTAGATGGGGTCAACAACACCATCGTCGCCGTTTCGACCGCCAGCAGCTTACTTCAGAAGGACGAGATCGTCGTACAACCCGGGGGAAAGAAATTCAAATGCGCTCACCCGAAAGTCACATGCGCGAGTCTCGTCTATTCTGGCTCTCCGCTCAATGCGCCCGTAGCTTCAGCCCTTCTCGCGAATGGCAACCTCATCGTCGCGAATACTAAAGGTGGAAACAAGCTTGTCGAGCTGACGCCAACGGGAAAAATACTTGCCACCAAAACGATCGACACGGGCACGACCGCGCGCGTCTTCGGGCTCCTCGCGGTCGGCACGAGCGATACCGACACGGTTCTGTACTATACGGATACCAAAACAAACACACTCCACGAACTCACGCGATAGAGCGAGGCTTACGGAATAGGAGCACCGGCTTAGTTGCTAAGCCGGTGCTCTTCGTTTGCGACTTTGTTTAGACTAGGCGCCGATTATTTCTCTGCTGCCGTGGTGCCGAGCGGGAAGTCGAAGCTGCCCGTAAAAACCGCAACCGGTGAACCGCCGGCTGGGTACTTGAAGACCTCGCCATTGTTGTTTCCCGCATCGCCGCAATAAATCAGGCCCTTAACGATCCACGTCTGCGCGCAGTCGCCGGAGCCCGTGAGCTGTACGGTGCCCTTCAGCGTAGCCGTCTTTCCGCTGACCGTGTATTGATAGACCTGATTGGTTAGCTGATCGAAGACGGTGAGATACGTGCCGTCCCACTGCACGGAGCCCGGAAACTGTACTTCGTTGCTCGTGGCGATCGTCACGAACTTGGTGCTGCCCTTGGGGAGCTCGACGAGGGCGAAGCCCGAGCGGTTGCCGGTAAAGCCGTCGGCGAAGAGATTCCCCTGGGCGTCGTAACCGTTGAAGAACTCTTCGTCCAGCGGCGTGGTGTAAACGGTCGGGGAGCCGCCCCCGTTCTTGAAGATCAGGATTTGGCCACCCGGGCCATAGCTAACTCCATACAGAATCCCAACCGCAAGATCGCCGCTGGTATTCATGGCGCAGCTGGATGGAAAAGAGTAGACGGTGGTCAGGGTCTTGATCGGCGTGTCGGGGACCTTGTACTCGGTCATCTGCGTGGGGCCCCCGATGTTCCACATAATGTTCTTACCGTAGCCGTAAAGGACGTTCGTGCAGCCTTGACCGCCGTCGCCATTGATTTGACCGATCATCTGAGTGCTCTTCGGATAGTTAAAAATGCTGGCGTACGTTCCGTAGTAGTTGAAGACGTACTCGAATTTCTTCTTCGCGTGATGGTCGGGAACCATCGTCGCGTAACGCGGTATGGGACTCAGCCGCGCCGCAGTCACCGGCCTGCCGTTTACAAACAGCGTCCTACCCACATATTTGTATGGACGACCCAGATCCGAGCTTGACGGCGCGACAGCCGAGCCGCCACACGCTGACAAGATCGCGAGTGCAGCCAGAGCACCGGTACATTTCATTAAACCAGGCGTATTCATTAACGTTTTTGCTCCCTTTTAAGTAGACACGATCGCTTTGCTTCTTAAGGCGCTTAGCCCGGGGGACGAACGGCTACGAAGGTTCGGGGGTGCTTGGCTAAGTCCCGGCAGAGCAACCCTGGGCCGGCAATGAGCGAATCCTCAGAGCCGCTGCGGTTGCCCGTAGCGGGCATGGTAGGATCGGGCCACCCAGCCGGCACGGACGAGCGTAGTACGAAGCGTGTGACCAAGAGTAGATAAACTGCACGTAGTAGTGCGCTCTTCGCCGTGATACGCTTTCATTGTGAACCCGCGTCACGGAAGAATCCGAGCGCTCTATTTGGTTGGAGTCGCCTTTCTCGTTCTTTTGACCGGGATAGTGTTTCAGGCGTTCCTGCGTTACGAATATGTCAGCGGCGAAGGCGATACATGGCGAATCGACCGCATTACGCAGCAAGTCTGTCTCATGCGACGCGATCGTTCGGCAGGCGCGTTGATCGCGTCCCGATTCTCGGAACTAAGCCAAGGGCTCCTCGTATTTGCTCAATAACTCAATAACTGCGCTCTTATCGGGAGGCGCTATGAAAATAATCAACTGGCTCTCCGCCGACGTCGTCGACCTCTCCGGACTCGATCGCGTCGAGCAGATCAGTGACGACGCTCTGGTGTTTCGTAAATCCCATCGCCAGACCGGATTAACGATGGTGAAGCTTCCCCGGAAATCGATCGAGCGGATTGAGCTCATGCTGATGCTGCAGTCAGCCGTTTGTGTGACCGATGGGAGCGGGCCAGATCATGCTGTAGCGGCGCAAGACCTCGTGATGCCTCGAGGTCGGGCTACGCTTGACGAGCCAATGATCTAGTAAGAGCCCGTCCTAGCGTCGAAACGGTTCTAGGCCCGCGCTAAATACTTCGCACCCGTGATTAACGCAGTGGCTAAAGTATACGGTTTTGCCGTCCGGCGCGAAACGCGGCTCGGTATTCCGCCCAGACGTGCGAGCTAGGAGCCGTACTCTGCTGCCGTCGGCAGCCATCAGGAAGATGGCCTCGTTGAGGGATGCCCGCTGCGATTCGAGACGATTTGACGCGAAGACGATTGCGCGGCCGTCCGGGGACCACGAGGGCCAGCCGTCATACGCGTCGTCGTTTGAGATGTTGCGAGGATGCTTTCCGTCGGCATCTGCTACAAAAATCTGCGACCGATATGGCGGAAACTTACGTCGATATACGATGTGAAGACCATCCGGCGACCACGAGCCATAGGTTGTCTCGCTGTAATCGGTGTGCGTGATGGCATGGCGCCGGCTCCCGTCTGGACGCATCGCCCAAAGCTCGTATGTTTGTGGATCTCGTCGTGAGTTGATGTTATACATGATCCACCGGTCGTCAACCGACCACGTCGGGTGCAGATAGTCGAGCCCGTCGCCACCAGCAATCTGACGCGCTGCGCCGCCTGCGGCTGCAGCAATCGCGATCCAGCTCAACTTGCCGTGAATCGCGACATACGCGATCCAGCGGCCGTCGCGCGACCATGTCGGCGTGTCGTCTACGTTATTGTCGCTGGTTATGCGGCGGAGGAGCTTTCCGTCCGACGAGATGGCGTACAGTTGCTGTTTCCCCGTGCGATTGGACTCGATGACGAGCTGCGTACCATCGGGCGCTGGAAATGGCTCATCGTTCGTCGGTTGGCGTTGGGGGTTGGGGACCTGCGTCAATCTGGCGGCGCTTGAAAGCGGTGTGTAGGCCTGTGCAGTGAGCGCCGCCAGCGCGACGGTAGCCAAAGAACGCAGCATGGCTATAGCTTAACAGGTCCGGCTAACGGTAGTTAGTGGCGCAGTTGATCGACGATATTCGTCCTTAAGGAATAGTTGGTGGGGAAGGTGGGAGTCGAACCCACATGAGTTGCCTCGGCCGCTTTTGAGGCGGCTGCGTCTGCCATTCCGCCACTTCCCCGGAAGGTACCGCTGATTCGCGTCGGGCGGCCGCAGCGCCTCGGCAT
>Ga0265338_10000398_pt1 | contig 77989 bp, 60 predicted proteins | sample 42126metaG_FD_193579 | JGI IMG/M metagenome (GOLD analysis project Ga0265338, IMG submission 193579) | Rhizosphere microbial communities from Carex aquatilis grown in University of Washington, Seatle, WA, United States - 4-21-26 metaG | ecosystem: Host-associated > Plants > Roots > Rhizosphere...
GAAGACGGATCACTTTCCCCCAGGCCGAAACTCCAAACTCCAAACCCAAACCTTCGATTCCCCCGATCCCAAACTAAACACTAAAAACCCAAAATTAAAAACTCCTGACGCCTTCTCCCTTCCCACGTCCCGTCTCCCCCCCCGTTTGAAATTCGATCCAGCAACCTATGACCCCTACCGTGTCAAGGTAATGCTCCCCCATGCGCTGAAAAATGCCAGAGCAGCGGTTTTGTAAGCCGTCGGCTTGATACAAAAATTGACGCGCTCACTTTTCCTGCGCACACTCGCCACGTCAAACGACATGCACCCACTGGAAGCTTATCTCGAAGACCTGCACGCTATGCGGTTATCGGGTGCTGCCGTCAAGGAAACTTCCGGGTACACCCCGCTCGCCAATCTTTTTAACGCCATTGGGCACACACTGAAACCCAAAGTCCGTTGTTTCATCCACGTAAAGAACAGCGGCGCCGGCCTGCCGGATGGCGGCCTGTTCACTCCCGACCAGCTTAAAAACACCGATGACGAAGCACCCTTGCTCGGCATCCCCATGCCCGCTCGCGGCGTCATCGAGGTCAAGGCCACGGATGCGGAAGTGGAAGCCACCGCCGATACCCAACAAGTCCGTGACTACGTCAAACACTACGGCCAGGTGCTCGTCACCAACTACCGCAACTTCCTCCTCCTCAAACGCAGCGACAACGGTAAACCAATCCAATTGGAATCCTTTCAACTCGCGCCCGATGAAAAATCATTCTGGCTCGTGGCCGCCCAGCCGCGCAAAGCCGCTGGCGAACTTGGCGAACGCTTCGTCGAATACATCAAGCGCGTGCTCCTGCATAACGCGCCATTGAACAACCCCAAAGACGTCGCCTTCTTCCTCGCCTCCTACGCCCGCGATGCCCGTTCGCGCGTGGAAGCCACCAAAGATTTGCCCCAACTCGCCGCCGTCCGCACCGCCCTGGAAGAAGCGCTCGGCATGAAATTCGAAGCCGAAAAAGGCGAACATTTCTTTCGTTCCACTCTCGTCCAAACCCTGTTCTACGGTGTCTTTTCTGCCTGGGTCCTCTGGCACAAGGAAAAGCCCCGCCGCGCCGATGCCTTCGATTGGAAAGCCGCCGCCTGGACGCTTCACGTTCCCATGATCAAAGCCCTGTTCGAGCAGGTCGCCACCCCGACGAAACTCGGCCCGCTCGGCCTCGTGGAGGTTCTCGATTGGACCGCTGCCGCCCTCAACCGCGTGGACCGCGCCGCCTTCTTTGAACGCTTTGTGGAAGACCACGCCGTCCAATATTTCTACGAACCTTTCCTCGAAGCTTTCGATCCCGACCTCCGCAAACAACTCGGCGTCTGGTACACCCCGCCGGAAATCGTGCAATATCAGGTCGCCCGCGTGGATGCCGCCCTGCGCGAGGAATTGGATATTCCCGACGGCCTCGCCGACCCCCGCGTCTTTGTCCTCGATCCCTGTTGCGGTACAGGAGCTTATCTCGTCGAAGTATTACGGGTGATTGCGCGAACCCTCAAAGATGAAAAAGGTGAAGGCGCATTGGCGGAACTCACTTTAAAAGAAGCCGCCCAAAAACGTATTTTCGGTTTTGAACTTTTGCCTGCTCCGTTTGTCGTGGCGCATTTGCAAATGGGTTTGCTCCTGCAAAATCTCGCCGTACCCCTTGATGACTCCAAGAATGAACGCGCTGCCATTTATCTCACCAATGCGCTGACAGGTTGGGAACCGCCTTCAGAAGAAGCGAAGAAACAACTCACGTTTGCGATTCCAGAATTCAGGCTGGAAAAAGAGGCGGCCGATGGTATCAAGCAGGAAAAAAAGATCATCGTCATCCTTGGTAATCCGCCTTACAATGGCTTCGCAGGTTTGGCCGTGGAAGAAGAACGCGATTTGAGTAATGCCTATCGCACGGCCAAACGTGCGCCCGCGCCGCAGGGTCAGGGGTTAAATGATCTTTATATCCGTTTCTTCCGTATGGCCGAACGACGCATCGTAGAAAGATCCGGTGAAGGCATAATCAGTTTTATTTCCAACTATTCCTGGCTTGATGGATTGTCGTTCACAGGCATGCGCGAGAAGTATTTGGAGGTTTTTGATTCTATTACCGTGGATTGTTTGAACGGCGATAAGTTTAAGACTGGCAAGGTCACGCCCGAAGGGGCACCTGACCCCAGCATATTTTCAACGGAGTCTAATCGCGAAGGCATCCAAGTCGGTACGGCCATCACTACTTTAGTTCGCAGGAGCCGACGTGAGGAGTCTCAAACTTCCAAAAAGAAAAGCAAGAATCTCTCAAAGTCGTCTCCCACAGGTGAAATTAAATTCCGCCATTTGTGGGGAAAAGACAAGCGCGAGAAATTGCTGGCCACGCTTAACGAGCCGCTGACGAAGATTTACACACGGTTGAAACCACCACTGGAAGTCGGCTTGCCGTTCCTGCCGATGAAAACGGAATCCGCCTATTACAAATGGCCGCTGATCACGAAATTACTGCCAGTTTCGTTTCCTGGAGTGAAAACCAGCCGAGATAATTTTTTGGTGGACGTGGAAAAGGATGCGCTCGGCAAACGGCTGGAAAAATATTTCGATCACGAAGTCAGCCATATGGAAATGCAGCGAATTTCTCCGGGCTTAATGGATGATTCCGCCCGGTACAAAGCTGAACTTGTCCGCGACGAACTTCGCAAGCGGGGCTTCTTGAAAAAGAACATCGTGCGGTATTGCTACCGCCCGTTTGATGTTCGCTGGCTTTATTGGGAACCAGAAACAAAGCTGCTCGACGAAAAACGCACGGAATATTTTCTGCAGGTTTTTGACGGCAATGTTTGGTTAAGTGCCGGACAGCGCAATCGGAAAGAAGATTTTTACCAGCCGCAATTCACTTCAGTTCTCGCCGACCATCATCTCGTCGAGTCAAATGTTGGAATGTTTCCGCTTTCGTTGCGTGAGAATGTTGATCTGTCCGTATCTGCCTTGCGCGAAACGCCCGATTTGTTTTCGCCGCGCTGTGAAGGCGGCGGTGGCAAGTCAAAGACCACGATAAGACCAAACCTTTCTGACGCGGCGGCGGCTTATTCTGCCGGTTTGCGCGTCAAACCGGACACCTTGTTTTACCACACGCTTGCCATCCTTCATTCTCCGGAATATCGCGCGGACAATTCCGGCGCGTTACGTCAGGATTGGCCACGTGTGCCGCTGCCCAAGTCGCGTGAGATTTTGATGGTGTCCGCTGAATTAGGCAAACAAGTCGCCGCGTTGCTCGACACGGAATCGCCATTGACCGGAGTTGCCAATGGTAACGTGCGCCCGGAGCTAAAAACCATCGCCGTGTTGTCCTCCACTAAAAATCTTTCCCTCACCGCCGGTTGGGGCCATGCCGGGCAAAATGGTGTGACGATGCCTGGCAAGGGCAAGCTCGTTACCGCCACCCTCGAAGTCAGCTCAGATTACAAACTCCCCTGGTTCGAGCTTCACGATGTTTACCTGAACGAATCAGCCTGCTGGAAAGATATTCCCGCACCCGTTTGGGACTACACCATCGGCGGTTATCAGGTCATCAAGAAGTGGTTGAGCTATCGCGAATTCGCTTTGCTAGGCCGTGCGCTCACCCCGGACGAAGCCCGCGAAGTCACCCACATGGCCCGCCGCATCGCCGCCTTGATTCTATTGCAGCCAGAACTCGATAAAAATTACGAAGCAATAAAAGCCAACACCATTCCTTTGTAGGATCAGAAAGCCGTCAGTTCTCATAATCGTCTAGTTGTCTCCCGCCCCTGCCTGCCCGCCATCTCGTCCCGTCGTAGCCTCGCGAAGACGGATCACTTTCCCCCAGGCCGAAACTCCAAACTCCAAACCCAAACCTTCGATTCCCCCGATCCCAAACTAAACACTAAAAACCCAAAATTAAAAACTCCTGACGCCTTCTCCCTTCCCACGCCCGTCTCCGCGGGCTTGGATTTTCACCACGTCCCGCGAGCCGGTCTTGGTTTTCAACCTTCAACTTGTAACCTGCAACCTGCAACCCGCCTCCCGCCTCTCCCATTCCCTATCCAACCATCCAACCATCCACTTATCCATCAATCCCTTTCGCCCCGCCCCTAAGTGTTGCAGTACAAACACTTTTGCTCGACAACGTTTTCCCCTGCGCGCAAATTAAAATTGCATGAAGAAAACCAAACAAAGATGGAACTCCATCCTTTGGATCGAAAGCGCCGGCTTTTCGTTTCTGATTTTGATGTCCTGGCTCACCGAGTTTTTCCGCATCCCCCATTACCTTTATCACGAGCCATTCACTGCCAACTGGCATCGCGCCGCCCTCCGCACCGGCGTCATCATTCTGATTTGGGTCTGGGTGCATTTTATGACCGTGCGCCTGTTGAAGCGGCTTTATTATCTCGAAGGTTTTCTCCGCATCTGCGGCTGGTGTCGCAAAGTCAATTTCAAGGACGAGTGGCTCACAATGGAAGATTATTTCAAATCTCAATTTGCCACCCGCACCTCTCACGGCATGTGCCCCGATTGCCTCAAATTGAAAGTCGACGAAATAAAATCCAAGGAAAATCCGCCGCCGCCGGAGAATAAATTCTTTTAAACGATTGCCCTACGCCATGGACGAGGAACCAAAGGACGCCAGACCTGCTGAAGGCGTAAAGACTTTTACCGTTCGCACGTTCGTCAACCATCAAACAGCAGATATCGCCGCCACCAACCTCGAAGCTCACGGAATCTCCTGTTGGATATATTCGGACGATGCCGGCGGAACCCTCCCATATCTCACAGCCCCCGGCGGGGTGCGACTAGTGGTCAGTCTCTCCGACGCGGAAGCGGCCACTGCTCTATTGGATGAACAAATTCCAGCAGCAGAATCACCAACATTTGATCAGGCTCCGACCGCCGAAGCATCTTCCGGCGTCCACCAGGGAAAATGGTCGCCGGTGCAGTTTCTTGGCGGTCTTTTATTGGGGCTGGTCATCGCCCTTTCACTTTTTCCTCGGCATGCATCGCAACCACGAGAGCGCGGTGCCTCGACCCGCGATCATTACGCGGCCAACGGTAAAATAGATGAGCAAGGTTTTTATGAAAACGGTTATTTAATCAAGCATGTCATGGATCGAAACCATGACGGTCGGTGGGATTACTGGGCCTATTATAAAGACGACCTCATTATGCGCGCAGATGAAGACAACAATTTCGACGGGAAGCCTGACGAAACTTGGTTCTATGCCAATGGAGAAGCGGTTCGCATGCAAAAAGACAGGGATTTTAACGGCATTGATGACGAGTTTTGCACCTATTCGAACCACGTGATTCAAACGGCCGAAATGAGGCCCAATGGTTCCAAATTCGCCACACAGCGTGAAATTTTTGAAAACGGGGTTATGATAGAGTGTTGGTATGGCGGAGATAGCAACGGTGATTTCAAACAGATCGTCCACTACGATGCCTTTTGGAATCCGATCAGCACCAATCCGGCTCCGGTTCGATTATTGACTCCGCTCCCGTCGAAATAATTTCAAACAATCTCCACCGGACACTTCGGCAGCGCATCGATGAACGATTTCCCGTACTGCTTCGTCAAGATCCGGTTGTCCAACACCGCCACGATCCCTGTATCTGTCTTCGTCCGGATCAATCGCCCCACGCCTTGCCGGAATTTCAAGATCGCTTCCGGCAATGAAAATTCAGAGAACGAATTTCCCCCGTGCGCCTCGATGGATTCGATGCGCGCCTCGATCAGCGGATGGTCCGGCACCGCGAACGGCAGCCGCGTGATGATGACATTTGAGAGCGCCTCGCCCGGCACATCCACGCCCTGCCAAAAACTGTCCGTCCCGAACAGCACCGAGTCCACGTCATCCTTGAACTTCTCCAGCATCGCCGAACGCGGCGTCCCCGTGCCCTGCACAAAACACGCAACCTTCAGCTTGTCAAAGAACGGCTGCATCGATTCGCCCAGTTCCTGCATCAGCTTGTAATTGGTGAACAGCACAAACGCCTTCCCGTGCGTCAGCTTCACAAAATGCTGAATCCAATGCTCCAGCGCATCCCGGTAACCCTCTTCGCGCGGGTCCGGCATTTTTTTCGCCACAAACAATTTCATCTGCCGCTCGTACTCGAACGGCGTCCCCACCTGCAATTGCGTCGCCGATTCCGCGCCCACCCGCTTCACAAAATATCTCAACGCGCCGGTGCCTCCGGCTTCTCCCTTCCCCGCGCGTCCTGGTGGCTGTGCGGTCGTCGCCAGCGTCGCGCTGGTCATTATCACGCTCGTCTCGCTCTCAAACAAACGCTGCCGCAGAAACGCCGCCACATCGATCGGCGCGGCATTCAGCGTCAGGCTCCTTTGCGCTTTCCCGCCGCGTTCCACCCAATACACGTGGTCGGGCATGGTTTGCTCCAAAAACATCTTCACTTCCTCCCGCAGCTCCGCCAGCCGCCGGTTGCATTCCATCAATTCCTGCCCGATATCGCTGTCGTCGCTCAGCTTGATCAATTCGCTCACCGCCTCGCGCAATCGCTGGATCGGCAGCGTCACATTATCTTCCACCAGTTCCGCGCGGCGTATCCGCAATTCCGTCCATGCCCGCCGCCGTTCGGTCTTGCCTCCGCTGAACCGGTTGTCCGCCGAAACTTTCTGCAACTCCTCGCACGCCGTTTCCACATTCCCGAAAAATTTGTCCGCCTCGCTCAAAATATCCGCCACCAACTTCACCGCATTCCCCTTGCGCAAGGTCGCCAGCAATCCCTTCTCCGTCCGCGGGTTCCACAGCCGGTTCAGCGAGTAACGCACCTGTCCGCTCGAAACACTCAATCCGATGTGCCGCGACGCCACGCTCTCCACCGTGTGCGCCTCGTCAAAGATCACGAAATCGTTTTTGAACAGGATGCCGTCCCCGCCGTTGTCTTCATCCACCCCGCCCAGCATCGTGAAGAACAACGTGTGATTCACCACCACTACATCCGCTGAGAGTATTTTGTTGCGCGCCCGCTGGAAAAAACAGAGCCCATGGTCCTTCGCAAAATCCGAGGCGTGCCCGCAGATCTTCGGCGAACACAGTCCGCGTTCCGAACACACCTGTGCCCACACCTTTTGGTCCGGTTCCACTTCAAAATCCGACAGGCTCCCATCCGTCGTCCGCTTGGACCATTCATAGATGCGCTGCAACTCCTCCGCTTCCGAGGACGTGAACAGGTTGCCGCTCTGCTGCATCGCTTTCTGCAACCGGCGCGTGCACAGATAATTCGCCCGCCCCTTGAGCATCGTAAAACTGAACCTCACCGGTTCCGGCAATGACTCCAGCACTTTCGTCAGCATCGGCAGGTCTTTTTCCACCAACTGCTCCTGCAGGTTGATCGTATGCGTGGACACCACCGCCTTTTTTTTGTGCGCCACCGCGAAAAGGATTGCCGGAATCAGATAGGCCAGCGATTTGCCCACGCCCGTGCCCGCTTCCACGGCCAGGTGTTCCCGGTTTTGCAACGCCCGCGCCACCGCCGTCGCCATCTCCTGTTGTTGCGGGCGATATTCAAAATTCTTCGCGCGCGACAGGATTCCGTCAGGTGAAAAGATTTGCCCGACCTGTGATACCAGGTCCGCGCCCGTCGGTTGCTGCTCGATGATGGAGATCATGTGTCGGCCGGCTCCGTCGCCGGAGACTGAAAGAGGATAGCCGCGTTCGGGCGAACGCGGCTATCAAAGAATCATTTTACGCCGGGCTATTTTATGTCCGCAACGCCCGTCAGTTTCTGGTCCGATGTTTGGATGAGGGTCCCATTGGTCGCGGCTGGGGTCTTTACCTCCATCGTTTGAGTGCGGGAATTTTCGATCACCATGCCGGCTGCCGGATCAAACCACACTGTGCCGGTCATTTTTCCACTCCGGGCAGTCGTTGCTTTCGCGGTCTCATCGTCCGTTGTGGTGCCCATGGTGCCGGCGTAATCCAGCCGGGCGCACTTGTGGCCCGCGTGCTCCTCCCAGCCCGTGAATGTGTAGGTAAGGTCCTGCTGCAGGGTGACCGGCCCGGACGGAATGCTTGTTTTCACCGGCCAGGTGTCGCCGATCCTCACGGCGTGGTCGGGAAGTCCGCGGCCGACATCAACGTATTGTATCAGTGCGCCTTCGCTGAGCCTCGACTTGATCATCGCGCCCTGGGGCGTGTTGCCGCCCAGCCGCTCGATGACTTCATCCAGGCCTAATACCTTTTGCACCCGGCCCTTCGCGTCGGCCTCGTACTCAATGCGCAGGCCAATCATCTTACGAAGCGTCGGGGCGACTGGATTTTGGCCGTCATTGGCAGGGTCGGTGGCCGAATCAAAACTTGCCTTGGTCTGCCCGTCCATCACCACCAGCATCTTCTGGCCGAGGAATTCCATTTCCAGTTCAGACCCGCCGCCGGTCAATCCCTTCGGTACGGCGATCGCATAATCCGAACCCATGTTTATCGTTTGTTCCATCGGCCGGCTGCCGATCGTGGCCTTGGAACTCTGGTTCATCTCCAGGTGTTGGATGTATTTTTTGCCCACGGCCCACTTGATGTTCAGTTCTATCGCCGCACCCGGATCCGTTGAACCTCCGCCGTCCTTTTTCGAACAGCCCGGAAACACCGCGCACAGCGCGAGTCCCAGGGTAACGATTGTGATAATTTTTTTCATGGCTGCTTCGTCGGATATTTTGTTTTCAGTCCTGGCGTGGTTCAAAAGATACCGTGGTCCAAAAAAATCGCCCGGGCATTGATGCACGGGCGATGGAATTGAATTTGGCCGTTCCGGCTCTCGGCCTCAGACTTCGATGCCGTACGCCTTGATCTTGTTATAAAGCGTCTGGCGCCCGATGCCCAGGCGTTTGGCGGTTTCCAGCTTGTTGCCGCCGGTTTCCTTCAACATCTGGATGATGGCATTGCGTTCAACGCCTTCCAGCAATGTGAAATTCGTGTCCATCGCCTCTTCATCGCTCGATTTGGCAGTGGTGAACGACAGGTCGGGCGCATCCACCTCGCTGCCTTCCGACATCAGCACCGCGCGTTGGATCTCATTCTGCAATTGGCGCACATTGCCGGGCCAGTTGAACCCGGTGAGCCGGTCCACCGCCGCCGGGGTGAAACCCGTGATGATGCGATTGGCCTGTGCGGAGAAGCGTTTGAGGAACGAATTCGCAAGGGGTGTGATGTCATCGCGGCGCTCGCGCAACGGCGGGAGATACACCGAGATGGCGCTGATGCGGTAGAACAAGTCCTCGCGCATCTTCCCGTCCTTGATCGCTTCATCCGTCTTGCGATTCGTCGCCGCCACGATGCGGCAGTTGGTCTTGTAACTCACTTTGCCGCCCACGGGACGCACTTCCTGGTCCTGCAACACGCGCAGCAGCTTGCTTTGCGTATCGATCGGCATTTCGGAGATTTCGTCGAGAAACAGCGTGCCGCCTTCCGCCTGGCGGAACAGCCCGTCGCGGTCCGCATGCGCGCCGGTGTAGGCGCCCTTGACGGAACCGAACAATTCACTTTCGATCAATTCCCGCGGCAATGCGGCGCAATTGATCTTGATGATGCGCGCCTTGCTCCGGGGGCTGAGCGCGTGGATGAGGTCGGCGATGACTTCCTTGCCGGTGCCGCTTTCACCAGTGATGAGCACCGAAACATCGCTGGGCGCCACCCGTTCCACGGTGCGCACCACTTCCTGCATCGCTACGCTGCGAAACACGGGGGACGTCGTTCCGCTCATCGTTTCCAGGGCGCGGCGCAACGCGCCGGTCTCTTCGTCCGCCTGCCGCTTTTCCACGGCGCAACGCACGTCCGCCAGCAGCTTTTCGTTCTCGAACGGTTTCGCCAGAAAATTGTAGGCGCCGCGTTTGCCGGCTTCGACGGCCATCGAAATAGTCCCGTGCCCGGTGAGCACGATGACTTCCGTGTCGTCCCAGCGTTTTTTGATCTGCGGCAACAGGTCCAGGCCATCGGCATCAGGCAGTTTTACATCCAGTAGCACGACGTCCGGTTGCGGCATGCCGAAGGCCGTGGTGAGCGCAGCGGCAGATTCTGCCTGGGAAACATCGTAGCCATCATGGCGGAGCACTGTGATCAGCAGCTCCCTAACATCCTCGTCGTCATCGACGACCAATATTTTGCCCTTCATAGTTTGCGTTTGCGTTTTGGCGCGCAGGCCCGGATGAACGCGCGGAATATCGCCGCGTGTTCCGGGTGACGGTCGGCCATCCGTTCGGGGTGGAACTGGACTGCTAACAGAAACGGCAGGCACTTCGTCGTTTCTGGCTTCAACTCCATTGCTTCCACCACTCCGTCCGGGCTGCGCGCGGTCACGCACAGCGCTTCGGCCACCCGATCCACTGCCTGGTGATGTGCGCTGTTAACGCCCATCGTTCGCTCATCTGTTATTCTGGCCAGTAACGAACCGTGTGTCAATTGCGCTTGATGCACTACTTCGTTCCGCTTATCCGACCGCGCGTGGTTCATTGCCTCCGGTATTTGAGAGGGAATATCCGCGAATAAGGTTCCCCCCAATGCGATATTTAATAACTGATGCCCGCGGCAGATGGCCAGCAACGGTTTCCGCTGCCGGAAGATTTCCCGCAGCACCAGCAGCTCCCGCAGGTCCCGCGCCCCGCCATCCGGCGATGTCTCCACCGTCTGGCGGATTGCGCGCGGTAAGTGCCTGGTATAGAGGTCGGGACAAATATCATCACCGCCCGTCAGCAGCACCCCATCCACCCGTTCCACGCATTCGGCGATGAGGTTTTTATCCGTGCTGGTGGGCATCAATACCGGCAGTCCACCCGCGCCGGTGATGGATCTTTCATAACGGAGCGACAGACTCGAAGACAGGTCCTGGAACTCCACCCCGCGCTTTTCCACGCTCGGCGAGATCAAGATCAATGGATGCCTGTGCATCGGAAGAATGTAAGTGGGCATGTGAGATTCCGTCGAGCCGTAATTAAATATGGCACTGCACTAATTTGTCTTCTTGATCAGTCCCGCTGGCGCGGGAGAAAGCCCTCACCCGCTGCCGCCCAGCACCCTCTCCCATCCGATGAGAGAGGGCCTTGCGACAAATCTGGAAACTACATAAATGTTTGGTGCCGGAATCTTTTGGTTATGGCAAAGTTCACGGACCCGGCGCACCCAAACGATTAGGCGTCACCTCGTTTGTGTCGTTTGCGTCTGGCAGTGAAAGCCCGAACCATTATGAAGTTGAGATTCTGCATTTTTTCCACGCTCGCCTTGTGTTTCGCCGCGCGTTCATCCGCGGTCATCATCGGGACCAATACACCGTCACTGCCGTTGACGGAGGCGCGCATCCACGCGCTGCCCCTGGCGCAGCGTCAGGCCTGGGACAATTATCTGCAACGTTCGATCCGCCAGCGGCAGGCGGACAAGGATTTTTTCGATGCGGAAATGAAAGCGGCCGGCGTGACGGTGGCGACGAATGCGCCGTTCGGCCGAAGCTTCGGCAACATCCCGCTGAATAAAGCCGGAGATTGGTACGCGGGCGACGAGGCGCGGCACATCGCGGACGTCATCGTCTCGTTCCAGACGCCGGCGGGTGGTTGGAGCAAACATCTGAATCTGGCCGGCCACGAGCGCGTGCCGGGCGAGCGTTTCACCAGCGATGAGTCTTCGCGCTTTTTGACCAATGGTGACCTCGATATGCCTCACGAAACCAATTGGAATTATGTGGGCACCTTCGACAACGACGCCACTACGACCCAGTTGAACTTCCTCGCGAAGGTCATCGCCGCTTTGCCTGCCGATGCGAGCGTGAAATATCGCACGTCATATTTATCCGGCCTGAAATACATATTTTCTTCGCAATATCCCAATGGCGGCTGGCCGCAGGTCTGGCCGTTGGAAGGCGGCTATCACGACGCCATCACTTTCAATGACGACGCCATGGTGCACGCTCTCCAGCTGCTCACCGATATAGTGAGCGGCACGAATCAATATGCTTTTGTCCCGAAAAAAATGCGCGAGCAGGCGGCCGTGAGCTTGAATCGCGGTCTCCAATGCGTGCTCGCCGCGCAGATCAAAGTCAAAGGCCAGCGCACCGTCTGGTGCCAGCAGGTCGACGTGCTGACCCTCGCGCCAACCTCCGCGCGCAATTACGAGATGCCCTGTGAGAGCGCGGGCGAAAGCGCCACCCTCATGATGTTCCTGATGAAGATCCCAAATCCCAACAAGGAGATTGTTGCCGCTGTGAACGGCGCCGGCGCCTGGTTCAGGAAGACCGCCATCTACGGCTACACGTTCAAGTTTACCTCCCTGGAAGGACGGCAACTCATCGCCTCGCCCGGGAGCGGTCCGATTTGGGCGCGCTACTACGAGATCGGGACGGACCGGCCCATCTTCGGCGACCGCGACAAAACCATTCACGATCAAGTGCGTGAAATCTCCGCCGAACGGCGCAAGGGTTATTCCTGGTACGGCGACGCGCCCAAACGTGCGCTGGAACACTACGAGAGCTGGTCCAAAAAAACTCCCGGGCCGGACTAGAGCGGTTCAGCAAAAACTGTAGCCAACCCGGAGCGCGATTTGAGCCGCTTGGGAAGCGGCGAAAAGAATTCGTCCCGGCTTCGGGACGAAGGCCCTTTGGGGCTGAGCGAGCGGGCGCGAGCGAATCAATTTTTCGCTGTTAGCGAGGCTTTGGCGAGGGAGCAGGTTTGAAAAACCCTGTGACTGAGCCGAAACGAAGCTAAAAGCGAAAAAGACCGCTCGTTCTCTTTCTTTCACCGGGCGGCTACAGTTTTTGCTGAACCGCTCTAGATCACCGTCCCGTGCGGCACCGCGCCGTTTTTGGGGATGACCACGATGCCGTCGCGGATGTAATAGAGCGAGTGGTCCACGTTTTCAGGCTTTCCGGCCGGTGAAATCGTCACGTTATTTCCGATGCGCGCATTCTTATCAATGATCGCATTCTCGATCCTGCAATTCGTGCCGATGCCCAGGTGCGGTCGCCCGGCCCGTTCCGCCGCCGCGATGGATTCCGCCGATTCGTAGTAATCGTTGCCGAGGATCACCGTGCGATTTATTTCCGTTCCTCCCCGCACGATGCTGCGCACTCCGATCACGCTGTGCGAAATCTTTGACTGGTTGATGATGCACCCGTCGGTCACCACCGCATGGTCGATCTGCGCCCCATTGATCTTTGAGCCCGGCAAAAAACGCGGCCGGCTGAAGATGGGCGAAATCATGTCGAAGAAATTGAACCGCGGCAGTTCGCACACGATATCGAGGTTCGCTTCAAAAAAGGAGCGGATCGTCCCGATATCCTCCCAATATCCTTGGAAGACATACGAGAAGACCTTATGCGACTGGATCGCGCTGGGGATGATGTGCTTGCCGAAATCGGTCAGGTCATTGTCCAGCAGCTTTACCACCATCTCGCGGTTGAAAACATAGATGCCCATCGAGGCCAGGAACAATTCATGGCCGTCCTTGATGCCCAGCTTGGGATACCATTCGGGTTCCAGCCGCAGCGAATCCAGCACCGCCGGGTCTTTCGGCTTCTCCACAAACCGTTTGATCCGGTGGTCCTCGGACATCTGCATGATGCCAAAACTCTGCGCGTCTTTCCGGTTCACCGGAATCGTCGCGATGGTGACATCCGCGCCGCTTTCCGCGTGCTGCGCCACCAGCGGGCGATAATCCATACGGTACAACTGGTCGCCGCTCAGGATGATGAGGTAATCCCAGTCGTGGTTCATGAAATGGATCAGGTTCTTCCGCACCGCGTCCGCCGTTCCCTGGTACCACGAATTTTCCGTCAGTGTCTGCTGCGCTGCCAGGATCTCCACGAACCCACCCGAAAAATGATCGAACTTATACGACTGCGAAATGTGCCGGTGCAGCGAAGCGGAGTTGAACTGCGTCAACACGTACACCCGGCGAAAACTCGAGTTGATGCAGTTCGAGATCGGGATATCCACGATGCGATATTTCCCCGCCAGCGGCACCGCCGGTTTGGCGCGGTCTTTCGTGAGCGGAAACAAACGCGACCCCTGTCCGCCTCCCATGATGACACAGAGGACGTTGCTCGCATGGATCGATTGCCGGCCGGATTGTGACATATAAATTCTTGAGTTCCGCAAAAGTTATACGCCCGTTCCCTCAACCTGCAAGCGACAAACCGTTGAAACGTATCCTTATTTGCCGCTATGCCCTCGCCCGTGAAACGGGAGAGGGTGCGGCGCAGCCGCGGGTGAGGGGTTTCTCCCGCGAAGCGGGACTGACCAAAAAGGCAAATTGGACATGACAAACGAGACCGCCTCAAAAAATCGCTCGCGGCGGCTTTTCACTCTTTGTATAAACCATGAATGGCGTATCGCATCGGCATCATCGGCGGCAGCGGCCTTTACAATCTCGAAGGCTTCACCAACCAGAAATGGGTCACCGTCAAAACCCCTTTTGGCGCGCCCTCCGACCAGCTCCTCACCGGCACGCGCGCCGGCCGCGAGGTGGTCTTTCTCCCGCGCCACGCCCGCGGTCATCGCTTGTTGCCCAGCGAGTTGAACCACCGCGCCAATATCTGGGCCATGAAAAAACTCGGCGTCGCCTGGATCATCAGCGTTAGCGCCGTCGGTTCCCTCCAAAAAAAATATCGCCCGTGCGACATCGTCCTCGTTGACCAGTTTCTCGACCGCACCAAGCGCGATTTCGAGCACACCTTTTTCGGGCGCGGCATCGTCGGCCACATCGCCTTTGCCGACCCCATCTGCGAAGAGTTGCGCCGGCTCATCCTGAAATCCGCGCGTGCCTCCACAGCCCGCGTTCACGACGGCGGCACCTATGTGAACATGGAAGGCCCTGCTTTTAGCACCCGCGCCGAATCCATCACCAACCATAAGCTCGGTTACGACGTCATCGGCATGACCAATCTCGGCGAAGCCAAGTGCGCGCGCGAAGCCGAGATCGCCTACGCCGCCATGGCCATGATCACCGATTACGATTGCTGGAAAGTCGATGAAGCGCATGTCACCGTTGAGATGGTCGTTGCCAATTTGATGAAGAACGCTGCCACGGCCAAAGCCATCGTCACCGGCGTCATCCCGCAGATTCCCCTGAAGCCCACCTGGCCCTGCCACGACGCCCTGCGCAACGCCATCATGACCGATCGAAAAGTCTGGCCGAAGAAAACCATCGCGCAATTGAAACCGCTGCTCGCGAAATATTTATAAAATGCCGGATTGTTTATTGCTTCAACAACTTCGCCTTCACGTCCGCCGGCAATGTGCTGTTATTGATCCACACGGTCGCGCTCGCGGAATCCGTCCGCATCCATTGGCGTCCCACGCTTTCCATCGCCCGGTCCCGCGCCTTTTCGTCCGTGATCTTTTCCGTCCACGGCGCCGCGATGTCCGGATACTGATACGATATCGCGCTCACCAGACTTTGTATGGCGCCCTGGGTTCCCTTGTCCTCCTGCGGCAATCCGGCCAGCCATTGGCTCGCCGAGCTGGGGTCGTTGCGCGCCCAACTCGACGCGACCGTTTTCAGCGCATTGTCCCGCGTATCACCGGTGGGAAAACCTGCGACCCACGCCGCCGCGGCCTGTGGATCGTTATAGGCCCACTGCGAAGCGACTTGTTGCGCCGCTTTGTTCTGCGAGTCGCCTGCCGGCAGTTGCGCCACGTAATTCGCCGCGTCCTGCGGCGATGTCTGTGTCAGTCCGGACACCAATCCGGAGAGAAACGAATCCTTTGTCGGGCCATCCGGCAATTGTTTCAGATACGCCTCGGCCGCCGCCGGATCATTTTGCGTCCACGAGTTTGCCACGCCGTTCAAGAAATTGTTTTGCGAACTGCCGGCCGCGAGATTTTTCGCCGCGTAATCCAATGCCGCCGCCGGGTCGTTCTGCGCCCATGAGGAACTCAAGCTCATCAGTGCATTCTGCTTGGCCTGGCCTTCCGGCAACGTTTGGATCCACGCCGCCGCGCCGGTCACATCGTTTTGCGCCCATTGGCTCGCCACATTCTGGATGAAATTGTCCCGCGCTGAGCCCGGTGGCAATGAATCCGCCAGACCCGCCGCCGCCTTGGGATCATTCTGCGCGAGCTGCCACGAGAGACCTTGCAACGCCTGCTGTTTGGCTTGTCCTTCCGGCAAACCTTTCACCCAATCGATTGCGTCTTGCGCGCTGCCGTTGTTCATGAATCCATTCGCGATCTGGCTGTAGACATACGATTGCCCACCCGGCGGCAACATCGCCGCCAGTTGTGAAGCCGTCTTGGGGTCCTGGTAGGCCAGCATCCCGATCGCGTTCTGCACGATCTTGTTCTTGTCCGCGCCTGCCGGCAGGCCCTGCACAAACTCCATCGCATCCGCCGCATCCTGTTGCACCCATTGGGTCACGATACTGCCGAGCAGGCTGCTCTTGGTGGTTCCGGCGGGCAACGATTGCGCGAACGCCATCGCCGCTTTGGGATCATTCTGCCCCCAGACATTGCCCAGGCTGCTCATCGCCTGTTGCTTCGCCTGGCCATCCGGCATCTGCTGTATCCACGCCAACGCAGCGTTCGGATCATTTTGCGCCCACGACGATACGATGGAACTGACCGCATTCCGTTTATCCTGGCCATTCGGCAAATCATTCGCCCACGCCGCCGCTGCTTGCGGGTCTTGCGATGCCCACATGGATGCGATGGCGTTATACGCCTGCGAACGCTGTTGGCCCGGCGGCAACGTCGCCGCTTTGGCCGCCGCATCCGTCGGGTTCTGGCTCGCCCACACATTGAACACGTTATACATCGTGCCCCAACCCCAGTTCCGGCCCATTTGTCCAGTGCTCATTGCCAGGTCAAACGCTGCCTGTGGATTCGTTGCCGCCAGGGCGCTCGATACCTCGTTGAGCAGGTTGTTCTTCAACTGGCCGGCCGGAAATTGTTTTACCCAATCCGCCGCCGCCTGCGCATCCTTGCCCGCCCAACCCGACACAAACGCCGCGATCGCCTGCTCACGCTCCACCCGGTTCGGGATCGCTTGCACATAGGCCAGCGCCCCGGGCAGGTCCGTCTCGGCCCAGCGCGAGATCAGCATATAACGCAGTTGCTGCCGCATCATCTGCGGCACATTCTTGTCGATGAACGCCAGCAACTTCGGGATGTCCGCCGCGTCGATCGATTCCAGCGCCTTGAAATAATCTCTTTCCCCCACCCACCCTCTGCCGAACTTCAACGACTTTATCTTCTGCTCCAGGTCCGCCAGCGACATTTTGCCACTGCTGGCATTGGTGGAGGTTGTCCCGGCCGGGGTCGCCGGTACCACCGGCAATGGCTTGGCAGTCGCCTCCGTCACGGCGGGCGGCTCCGTTCCGGTCGCGGCTTTTGATGCCGCGCCCTGTTTGCCCAGCCAATAACCGCCGCCCGCCGCCGCGAGGGCGACGACCAGTGAAAGAATAAAACCGCGTTTCATGATATGTCCTTGGTTGCGATGCAATATCGTGTTTCCGCCCGGTCAAAAGTCGAGGATTGTTTGCCATTCGACACCCATCCCTGCATTTCGTTCTGGAAAAAAACGGCCAACATCGCTCGCTCGCGCGAAACGTCCTGGACTGCGACAGCCCTCCGCCGCTTTTCTTCCTTGCTCACTCATCACCCCCTAAAACCGGTTGGAATCCGTCGGAATCGTTGATTTTCGAGCAGTATAGAAGTTCTGAGGCAAATTTGAAATCACGGCTGGTTTCATCCTTAATTTTGAAGCGGTGTTAAAATATTTCCGCGCTTCCATCATGCGCAAAAAAGAACCCCAATTAACTCTAATTATCCTTAATTTGAGCTTGGCCACTTCCGGAAAATCCTGGCTCTTCTGCACCTGTTTCACTGCTATTTCCGGTGGGTAATCCCGCACTGCGGGACGTCGAGCCCTGACTTGTGCTTCAGTCTTCCCCCCTCGATGGGTTTGAATTGGTTGGAATCGGTAGGAATTTCCTGATGCCGACGCCCTTTCGCATCGCGCGTAGCGTCTTGGAGTGCAGTCCCCTGGCGCTTTTCCCACCCCTGACACCTGCTTGCCGCACCAGAGCGACTTGCCACGTCGAAATAAAACGAAGTCGGGAGCGGCGGCGGGACGCTTGGCTCCTGACACATTCTTTGCCATGCCGCGATTTTACCACCTCATTCCCACCTTGTAATCGCGACCGTCGCGAAGTCATGCAGATTTTTTTGAGCCTTTGAACGGCCCATAAACAATTCCCCCTGAGCCAGTTGCACACATCGCCATCTCCCTGCCCCAAAAATTGTGCTCCACATTTTTCCAGACCCAGGAGCGCGAGCCGTCCAGGCTCGCTGCACATCGCATCGCCGTCTGACTCAAATAATTTTCACAACCCTCCTTTTGCCAATGTCTCAGTCGCGAAGCGACCCCGGAAATTAGCCAGACACGCAGTGTCTGGTCCCGCCCACCAACCAAATCCGTCCCGCAAGGGACGATGGACTCCCTGAAGCGGACCACGGCTGTGTCCACAGAACCACCCGCAGCACATCCCTACGCAATCAACCATTCGAATCGACTGAATTGGGGCGTCCCGCTCTGCGGAATGCGCGCCGCCGTCCCTTCGCAAACACACACCGCCATTCGCCATTTTTTATCCGCATCCACTTCTAAACACCCTTGCCACCTCCCCAAATCACGCTTTAATACACCCCATGCACATCCGGCTCGCGCCAAACCGATGAGCGAATTACTAAAACGAGGACCGATCCCCACTTGGCGGGTCATTCTTTGGACCTGTGTGGCGGCGGTCGGCGTCTTTTGGTTTGGGTCAGACCATTCCTGGCGCATGGCATTGTTCGCGTCGCTTTTCTGCGGGATATTTTGCGGGGGATTCTTCTTCGCTCTGAATTGGATTGCCGGAAATCGGGGGCAGGCATGGTCACGCACGCACATCCGCCAGATACTTACCGCATACTCAATTGCGCTGGCGGCCAGCGCCCTCCTAAAACTTCTGGATATTTTCCTCCATAAGTCATGAAAAAATTGAGCATTCTCCTAAGCCGCCGCCAGCTGCTCAACGGAGTTTGAAAAAGCGGAAGCAAAATAATCCTTCTCTCCTGCCTTTCCCAAATTCGCGGAAAAGTCCTTTTCCCTCAAACCCCACCATTAGTCATTCAGAAATTCATCATTCCTTCCCCAGCACCTTCTCCAACAACTGATTCATCCGCGCCAGCATCGCCCGCGGATCTTCGAGCAACCCCGCCGCCATCCGCGCATTATCCAAAATCTGTTCCGCCACGCTCGACGCCAATGCGCCATCCTTCGCGCGCATCGCCTCCAGCCGCGCAATCATCGGGTGCGCCGGATTGAATTCCAGGTCATGCTTCGCCGCCGGTATCTCTGGCCCGCCCTGTTTCATCGCCTTCATCATCCGCCGCATGCTCGCCGTCATGAATTTATCCGAATCCACCACCACCGCCGGGCTGTCCACCAGCCGTTGCGACGTCCGCACTTCGCCCACCTTATCGCCCAACGTTTCTTTCAGCCACTTGCCCAATTCCTTCGCTGCCGCCTCCGACAACGCGCCTTCGCGCTTCGCGCTCAGGTTCAATTCCGCCTTCTCCGCCAGCCGCAATTGCTTCCCGTCAAACGTGTGCAGGTGCTCCATCACAAATTCATCCCACGCATCGTACAGGAACAGCACCTCCCATTTGCGCTCCTTGAACACCTCAAAATACGGACTCGCCTCCGCCGCCCCGCGATTCGGCGCCAGCAAACAATAAATCTCCTTCTGCTCGCTCCCCATCCGCTTCACGTAATCCGCCAGCGACGTCATTTTGCCCGGCTCCAGCAGTGACGACTCAAACCGTAGCAATTTCCCCAGTGATTCCTTGTGCGTGAAATCCGTCACGATCCCTTCTTTCAGGAACCGCTGGTATTCCCCGTAAAATTTCTCGTATGCCTCCGCTTCTTTCTCCGATTGTTCATCCAAAAATTTCAGGAACCGGCTCGTCAACACCTTGTTCAACTTCTGCATCAACGACGTGTCCTGCATCGTCTCCCGTGAGATGTTCAACGGCAGATCTTCGCTATCCACCACGCCCTTGAGAAAACGCAGCCATTCCGGAAATAACCCTTTCGCCTTCGCCTGGATCAACACCTTGCGGCAATACAGGTTCACCTCCGACTCGATCCGCCCCATGCCCATCGTCTCAAAATTCCGTTGCGGCACGAACAGCAGCGCCTGGATCGCCAGCGGCGCGTCTGCCGAGAAATGCAATCGGAACAGCGGCTTGTCATGGTCATGTGCCACGAACGTGTAGAACTCGTTGTATTCCTCCTCCTTGATCTCATTCTTGTTCCGCGCCCAGATCGCCTGCACCGTGTTCAGCCGCTTCGTGTTCAGTTCGATGGGGAAGGGGACAAAGCTTGAGTAACGCTCGATGATCCGCTCCACCGTGGCTTCCTTCGCAAAATCCTTCGCGTCATCCTTCAGTTCCAGCGTGATCTTCGTCCCGCGCGGCAGGTCCGCCGCCGGCGCGAGGTCATATCCGCCCATCCCTTCACTCGTCCACCGCCAGCCCTGTTCCTCCGGCACAAACGACCGGCTCAACACCGTCACCTTTTTTGCCACCATGAACGCCGAATAAAAACCCACGCCGAACTGTCCGATCAATCCGATGTCCGGTTTCTTGTCCTCCGCCAATTGTTTCAGGAACGCCTTCGTCCCCGAGTGCGCTATCGTTCCCAAATTCTCCACCATCTCCTCGCGCGTCATCCCCAGGCCCGTGTCCGTGATCGTGATCGAGCCCGCCGTTTCGTCCGTCGTGATGAAGATTCCCGGCGTCACCTCCGGCTGATAGATCGCGTTGCCCGATGATTGATTGAACCGCAACCGCTCGCACGCATCCGCCGCGTTCGAGATCAGCTCCCGCACAAAGATTTCTTTGTCCGTGTAAAGCGAATGGATGACGATATCCAGCAACTGCTGGATCTCCGCCTGAAAATGATGTGTCTCAGCTTTGCTCATAAACCTTAATCCCATAACCAACCCCACCCCCAACGTCAAGCAACCGCACGAACGCTGAGGAGCGCGAGCCGTCCCGGCTCAGCACATCCCTTCGCAATCAACCATACGAATCACGTTAATTGGTAGGGCGCGTCACTCCGTGCGCGCCGTCGCCCCCGCGCCTCTCCATTCACCGCGTTCCGGTTTGCGATCGGATAAATCAGCTCTTTGTTGCTTGGTTACTTTGTTGATCCTCTTCCACTCATTAGCTGTAATGTTTTCAGTTTACCGCGTTCAATTTTCGCCCTCCTTCCCATTCGCTTCCCTTCGTGTAATTCGTGTAAAAGTTTCTTTCCGTCTGCCCCCCCGTCATTCGTCATTTCCGAAATCCGTGTTCATCTGTGTCTATCCGTGGTTAAACCGCTTCTCTTCGTTCCTTAGTTACTTTGTTGTTCCACCTTCCTTGCCGATTAAAAAACTTCTTTTCCACCCGCCTGGTTTCAAAGCATCTACTGCCATTTTTTATTGCATTCCCGTGAAGTAAAATAATAATGACCATAAGCAGCCGCCAGCGTGCGGCTGTCGTGAAAGAGGCGTTTAATCAATTAGAAGAGGAACCATTCCATATGCACACGCGCAGTATTTTTGTCTTCGTCCGATCGTCCATAATCTGCACCATTTTCCTTGCCGGGATATTTCATTGCTCGGCGGCCACCATCGCATGGACCAATACCACCGGCGGCGTATGGAGTTCTGCCGCCAATTGGAATCCCAACCAGGTGCCCCTCCCATCCGACGATGTGCTCATCACTTCCAACGGCACTTATACCATAACTGTGGATGCTGCCGAGACCGTGAACACCCTCGTGCTGGGCGCCACCAACGGGATTCAAACTCTTTCCGATCCCGCCTCCGGTCTTACTCTGAATAATGCGAGTCTTATCGATACCAACGGCATCCTCTTTCTGGGCGGCGGGACTTTGACCGCCAGCAATCTCACCGTGCAAGGACAGTTGAACTGGGACGCCGGAATGGTGACGATGGGTGGCACGCTGGCCCTTGGTGCCAACGGCCGCTTGAATCTCACCAACACGACAACCTGTTTTTTGAACGGCGTGTTGACGAATAACGGGACCATCGTGATGGGTGCGTCGAACGGTACTGTGGCGCTCTATGGTTATGATCCGGTGCGGATCTACAACAATGGGTTATGGATTTCCCAATCGGATAACAGCCGTCAATTCATCAACGCGGATGGACTCACCAATAAATTATTTCTCAACACCGGCACGTTCCGGCAAACCGGTGGCGGCACCACCACTTTTGGCTGGCCCTTCACAACCAGGGGAACCATTGACCAACAGGCCGGCTCGTTCGATGTGCAAACCTGGATGGGCCTGAACATCGTGCACGGCACCCTGGACTGGCTTGGCGGGCCATTCGCTACCAACACCACCTTGACCATCGCTGCCGATGGCACGTTGAACCTGACCAATCCCGCGACGTATTATCTGTATGGCACCCTCACAAACAATGGAACCGTGCGGATGGGTCACGACGCTGGCGCGGTGGCCCTTTACGCCTATGATCCGGCCAGGGTTTACAATAACGGATTGTGGCTGTCGCAATCAGCCAACAGCCGTCAATTGCTCAACGCCGATGGCCTGACGAACAAGCTCTTCTTCAACGCGGGAACTTTTCAACAGACCAGTAGCGGCACAACCACCATTGGCTGGCCCTTCACCACGACTGGCACCATCGATCAGCAAGGCGGTCTGCTCTCAGTGTCCATCTGGGTCGGGGCGAGTGTTTTGCACGGGACACCGACCTTTAGCGATGCCATTGGCGGTGACGGGGCCACGGTGACGGTTTCCAGTACTGCGGTGGCCAATATGGCCAATGGTGCCAGTCTTCATGGGGCGGTGACGGTGGACAGCGGCGGGCTGTTGAACCTCACCAATAACGGAACATGTTATTTGTATGGCCAATTGACCAATAACGGCACTGTGGTGATGGGTAGCGCTGATGGCGCGGTATCGCTCTACGGATACGATCCGATGCGCGTCTTCAATAACAGTTTGTGGATCGCCCAATCGGCCAACACCCGCCAGTTCATCAGCGCGGATGGCCTCACGAATAAATTATTTCTGAATACGGGGACGTTCCGACAAACCGGCAATGCCACCACGCTCTTTGGCTGGCCATTCAAGACGACCGGTACGTTTGATCATCAGGGCGGCCTGCTGGATGTGCAGACCTGGATCGGCGCCAGTGTTTTGCACGGCAATCCCATTTTCAACAACCAGATCGGCAGTCCTAATGCCACCGTGAATGTCGCCACCAACGCCTCCGTCCGCTCCGCCGCCAACGGTAGCTTTTATGGCGCGCTGACCGTCGATTTGGGCGGCATCTTGTACCTCACCAATTCAGGGACTTATCTCTTGCATGCGATGTTGACGAATAATGGCACGGTGATGATGGGCGGTGCCGAGGGCACCGTGTCGCTCTACGGCTACGATCCGAACAAGGCATATAATAACGGGTTGTGGATAGCCCAATCAGACTTCAATCGCCAGTTCATCAGTGCCGATGGCCTGACGAATAAAGCATTCGTGAACCCGGGGACGTTCCGGCAAACGGGCAACGGCACCACCCTCTTTGCCTGGCCGTTCACCACGACCGGCCCGATCGATCAACAAGGCGGTTTGCTCGACGTGCAGACCTGGATCGGCGCAAGTGTTTTGCACGGCATCCTGGCTTTCAACAATTTGATCGGCTCCCCTGGGGCATCGGTGAACGTCGCCGGCGGCAGCATCGTCCGCTCCACCGCCAACGGCACCTTCGATGGCGTGGTAACGGTGGATTCCGGTGGTATATTGAACCTGACGAATTCGGGAACATACATATCGTATGGCATCCTGACAAATAACGGCACCGTCGTGATGGGCAGCCCGGACGGCACGGTGTCGCTCTACGGCTACGACCCCACGCGGGTTTATAACAACGGGCTTTGGCTGTCCCAGTCCAATCTCACTCGTCAATTCATCAATGCCGATGGGCTGACCAACAAGCAGTTCGTCAACGCTGGCACTTTCCTGCAAACCGGCGATGGTACTACCACCTTTGGCTGGCCCTTTACCTCGAGCGGCCGGGCTGAGATCCAGGGCGGAACCTTGAGCATGAATGATCTTTTCAGCCAGACCGCTGGATTGACCCTGCTGGACGGCGGGACTCTTTCCTCCACTCAGCCGTATCTGTTGCTGGGCGGCAGTCTCTCTGGAACCAACACCGTGGCCGCCAGCGTCACTAACAATGGCGTCGTCAACCCCGGCCTTCCCACCGGTATGCTCGCGATTGTCGGCAACTATAACCAGACCACCAACGGCACGTTACAGATCGACCTTGGCGGGAGTTCACCCGGAGTGACCTTTGATCAATTAGCCATCACCGGCACCGCTCACTACGGCGGCACGCTCGTCGTTTCGCTGACCAATTCATTTGTGCCGCTCACCAATTCCCTGTTCAACATCATCACCGGCGGACCCAAAGTGAGCACCTTTGATCACTTTTATTATCCGTCCAACTTCATCGGTGCGCAGGTGGTCTATAACGGCAATGTCACTTCAATTTTGGTTTCCAATGCGCCGCCGCGCTTTGGTCCCTATATTTACAATGGAAATTTTGTCGCGCATTTCTACGGCATCCCCGGCACCAATTACACCGTTCAATGGGCCGCGGGCCTGCCGACGACCAATTGGATAAAGCTCACCAATGTGGTCGCACCATTCACGGATGTTGGCCTCGGCACCGGCGTGGTGGAAATGGTTGATCCCGTGACCATCTCAAACCGGTTTTATCGGACGGTGACGCCGGCGTATTGAGTTTCCGGCCAAAGGAAATCTCACCGGCTTCCGCTCCTCCTCGTTTTTATGGGGCCGAGGCCAAGGCGATCAGGCTGACACCATTCGTCATCCCGAATTCGTCATTTCCCCGATCCGTGTGCACCGTGGTTAAAAACCACAATTCTTTTGGCAATAAACCAACGCTCATCACCGTCACCTTGCCCCTGTAACTACCGTCGAATAAGCTCATAACATGAAATCTCTCGTCCTCACGACCATGGCCGCCGCCTGTCTTTTGACCATTGGCCTCCGCAACGCAAATGCCCAGTACCCGCGGGTCAATAACAGCATCAAGTCCGAGGAAGCGGAGAAACAATCTGCCGCGTGGGAACAATCGCAGGATGCCTGGATAAAAGCGCTGCCCATCGTGCAGGCCGGGGAAACCAATGGGAAACCCTACATCCCTTGGGCAGCCAAACCCAGTGATCTGCCGCAAGCCAGCATCCCCGCCTTCCCCGGTGCGTGGGGCGGCGGTATGTATTCCTTCGGCGGACACGGTGGACGTGTCATCGTCGTCACTAACGTCAACGACAGCGGTCCCGGCAGCTTTCGCGATGCGGTAGAGCAGGGCGGCCCGCGCATCATCATCTTCAACGTCGCCGGCATCATCCGGTTGCAAAGCCATATCCATATCCGCGCTCCCTACGTCACCATCGCCGGCAACACCGCGCCCGGTGACGGCGTTTGCATCGCGGGCAACACTGTCGAGATAGACACCCACGATGTCGTCATTCGTCACATGCGTTTTCGCCGTGGCGAAACCTGGGTGGGCGATCGCGATGATTCCCTCGGCGGCAATCCCGTCGGCAACATCATGATCGACCACGTCTCCGCCAGTTGGGGCCTGGATGAATGCATGTCCATCTATCGCCACATGTACGAGCCGCCCGATGGCGGGCGCGCCCTGAAATTGCCCACCGTCAATATCACCATCCAGAATTCCATCTTCAGCGAGGCGCTCAACACCTACAACCACGCTTTTGGCAGCACCATCGGCGGGTTGAACAGCACGTTTCATCATGACCTCTGGGCCTGCAACGGCGGCCGCAATCCCAGCGTCGGCATGTATGGCGATTTCACCTTCATCAACAATACACTCTTCAATTGGGTCAACCGCTCCGTCGATGGCGGCGACCAGAACAGTTATTTCACCATCCAAAATAATTATTTGAAGCCCGGCCCGGCCACGCCCGCCAACGAACCCATCGCCCACCGTTTGCTCAAACCGGAATCCGAACGCAACAAGAATGTCGTGGACATGTTCGGCAAAGCCTACGTGGCCGGAAACATCGTGGAAGGCAACGCCCGCGTGACCAAAGATAATTGGGACGGCGGCGTGCAGCCGGAAGTGCGGACCAATTCCCTGAAAGCTGTGCTCGCGCAGATCCGCACCAACGCGCCCTACGCCCACGCGTCATTGCCCATCATGTCCGCCAAGGCGGCCTATAAGTATGACCTGAAAAACGTCGGCGCCACGTTGCCCCATCGTGATCCGATTGACCTTCGCATCATCAAGAGTGTCCGCACCGGCAAAGTCAGTGCGCAGCCCGGCACCAATGACACGGAGAATTTTAGCCACGTCGGCTACACCGGCCGTGTCACCAATTCCCTCGTCCAGCTCGTCGCCAAAGGCATCATCACCAATCCCGCACAAGTCGGCGGTTATCCGGAATACAAAGGCACGCCTTACAAAGATTCCGACGGCGACGGCCTGCCCGATGCCTGGGAGATCAAGTACGGCCTGAATCCCAACGACCCATCCGATGCCGTGACCGACCTCAACGGAGACGGCTACTCGAACATCGAAGAATTTATCAACGGCACCAACCCGCGCGCGAAAAAAGTGGATTATACAAACCTGAAAAACAATGTCGACCGGCGGAATGATTGACGGTGAGGGTCCTGAAAATTGCGCGGCATTTTCATCAATCTTATTAGCAAAATTCGAGGATGCGCGTTCGCGCTCGTATGATAGTTTGATTGGACAAACACCCAATAGACGTATGCGTATGAATTTGAAGTATCTGTGCGGCCTCACCATCGCCATCGCGGCACTCTGCCTTTCCCAAAACTCCCGCGCCACGCTCATCGCCTACGAAGGATTTGATTACACCCCCGGCACCGGCATCGGCGGACAGACTGGTGGCGTCGGCTTCACGAATGCCTGGTCGACCGCCTCCGGCAGTGTGCTGGGCACGAACGTCGCCGGCAGCCTGTTGTACACGGACATCAATGGCCTCACGCTCCAGACCAACGGCGGCAGCCTCGTTATTGGTAATCCCGGCCCGTCCACGACCACGGCGACCGCCACGCCCAATCGGGTGATGAATGCCAATTTGTCCAGCGGTACCGGCAGCACAGTGTATGGGGCGGGCGGAACTGTCTGGATCAGTTTCCTCTATCAGCGCTTGAATTTCTCGCTGGGCACCCTGCCGGGTTTGCGGCAGGCGAATATGGGATTGTTCGCCGGTGGTACCGAAGTGGCTGATGTGGGCGGGCCAAACACCAGCGCCTCTGTCACCAACGTGCTTTCTGCCTGGGGCCAGGGCTCGGTCACCCATACAGGCAGCGCCCCGTTCCAGTCACCAAATTATCCGATCGTTCCCGGCACCACCTATTTTGTCCTGATGAAAGTCGTCACCGATGGCACCATCGGCAATGATACCGCTTACATCTGGTACAACTGGACGAACCTCGTGGTCGAACCGAATATCTCATCGGCGCAGGTGGTGGAGAACGAAGAGAACCTTTCCCTCGTCAACACCCTGCGTTTCCAGGCGGGCAATTACAATGCCTCCATCGGCAGCAACGCCTGCTTCCAGGTGGATGAGCTCCGCATCGGCACCACTTTTCCGGATGTGACGCCCCAGAGCGCCACGTTGATCGGCCCTACCATCACGTTTCCGCCGGTCAACCAGACGCCCGTGGACGGCACCACCGCCACCTTTACCGTCACCGCCAGCGGGAGCGTCCCGCTCCATTACCAATGGTGGTTCAACCCCAACACGCCCGTCGGCGGCAATTCGAATTCGCTGGTCATCGCCCCCGCCACCACTAATAACGCCGGAAATTATTTTGTCGTCGTCACCAACGCCGCCGGGGCCGTCACGAGTTCCGTGGCCACACTCACCATCATTCCACCCGTGCCGCCCGCCATCGTCTCGCAACCCGCCAGCCAGATCGGCATCATCGGCGACTCTGCCACTTTTGCGGTCTCCGCCACGGGCAGCGCGCCGCTCCAGTATCAATGGTTTTTCAACACCAACACGGCTTTGTCCGGCCAGACCATCGCCGCGCTCACGCTCCCTTCGGTTGCGACCAATGACGCCGGAACCTACTCCGTCATCGTCACCAATCTTTACGGAGCGGCGACCAGCACGTTCGCCATTTTCTCGGTCATTCCGCCCTACGAACGCCTGCCGGCCTTTCCCGGCGCCGATGGTGCCGGACGTTACACGACCGGCGGACGCGGTGGCATCGTCTATCACGTCACCAAACTCGATATTAACGTGACCAATTCCGCCCCCGGCACGTTGCGTTACGGCCTTACCGATGGAAATTTTCCCGCCGGTGTCCCGCGCACGATCGTCTTTGACGTCGCGGGCACATTCTGGCTCGGCATTCATGGCGCAGAACGGCCGGAATTCGATAACGGCTGGGACACGGGGGCGCGTTATAACGTCGGCAACAATATCACCATCGCCGGCCAGACTGCGCCCGGCCCCGTCATCATCCAGGGCGGCCAATTGCACGCAAACGGCAATAACATCATTGTGCGGAATATCACCATCGCCGCCGGTTATGGTATGAAGACCTTCAACGAACCGGACGCTGTTCCGCCCAAAGTTCCTACAGTCGGCGATTATCCCGATACCTATGCTTATGACTGCGTCGACGTCCAGGGACAGAACACGATCCTCGACCATCTCACGACGATCTATTGCACGGATGAGACCATTTCCTGCAATGAGGTCGCGGCCAATCTCACGGTACAGTTTTGCGACATCGCCCAGGGCCAGAATTATCCGCAGGACGATGCCGAAAATCCCGGAGTCTACACCGGCCACGCGCTTGGCTCGCTTCTCCAGGCCGGCTCCAATGCGAAGATCAGCATCATCGATAATCTCTACGCGCACCTGAAAGGCCGTTTGCCGCGGGTCGGCAGCGAAGTGGGCACCGGCGCCATCAATGATTTCCGCAACAATGTTTTCTACAACTGGTATAGCACGGCCGGCACGGGCGCGAGCGGGCAGCCGAGCTTCAATAATTTCATCAACAACTTCTACCTCGCCGGTCCCGGGGGCGACGATGTCTCCGGCACCAACATCACCACCGGCAATCCTGGCGGCACCAGCATTTTCAACGGCACCAGTTCAGCCGCCACCAGCGCTTATGTTTCCGGCAACGTCAAAGACATCAACAAAAACGGCATACCCACGGACACCGTTTCCGCCGACGGTGACTATTCCACCATCACGGCCCAAAGCGGCGCCTATAGCGTGAACATCGGTGTGACCTTAAGCGCGTCCGCGTCCTTCACGAATGTGTTGCGCTACGTCGGTTCCCGCTGGTGGGCCCGGCCTTATGATTTCACCACCGGCATCACGAATGTCATCAACACCAATGATATCGGTGTTTTCATCGATGAGCGCCTCATCAAAGAAACTGTCACCGGCACCGGTAAGATCATCGCCTGGGCCGATGACCCGTTCAACAGCGACCCGAACGAAGGCTGGGAATGGCGCCGCCTGTTGTCGCTGCGGGCCGATACGAACACATTTGCCGCACCTTTCAATCGTCCGGCCGGCTGGGACACCGACGGCGACGGCATGCCCGATTATTGGGAGATCGAGCACGGCCTTGATCCGAACGTTGCCAACCCCAACGGCGATTTCGACAACGACGGTTATACCGACCTCGAAGAATACCTGAATGAGATCGCCGCGTGGCCTGCCCCCGGCGTCATCACCTTCAACAACACGACCAACAGTCGTTATGCCGAGATCTACAACTGGTCCGTGAGCGGTGCGACAGTCAACATTGCCGGTTCCAACACCGTCACCCTCTTGAAATGGGAACCCAGCCGCTTTGACACCGCGCTCATCAGCAATAAAACCTGTTTCGTGGATGCCGTGGGCCAACACGCCGGCATCCTTCGCCTCCAGACCAACGCCGTCCTCAACATCACCAACGGCTGGCTCAATGTGCAGGATAAGGTGGACATCGGCGCCGGTTGCACCGTCGCCATCCAGTACACCGGTTCGCTGCGCGTCACCAACAACCTTGTGAACAACGGCACATTGCGTTTAACCGGTTCCGCGGGTTTGGTCGTCGGTGGCAGCCTCACCAACAACGGCTTGCTGGATATGATGACGTGGAGCGGCACGTTGCCGCCGGGCTTCGTCAACAACGCGGTCGTCCTCGATTACAGTCTCGTCAAAGTGCTCTCCGCCGTCACCAGCGGCAATGATTTCGTCGTCACCATTCAGGGCTACACCGGCCATAACTATCAATTACTATACCGCGATGATCTCGCCGGGAGTTCGTGGCAAAACGTCGGGGCCTCCATCCCGGGCAACAATGCGCCGATCCAGCTTCCGCATGTCGGTGGTGCCGGCGCCCAAAAACGGTTCTACCGCGTGTCCGTCAGCCCGTAGGGAGCCATCCGGATGACCAAAATTTGCGTTGAAAGATGTTTTGCCTCGGGCGTCGCTCGGGGCAAAATGATCCCATGAATCCCGTGAAATCCGCCCAGGCTCAACTTCGCCTTACGCTCCTGCTCGCCCTCACGATATGGGGGCTGACCGGTTGTGCCGACGTTAAACCGCCCATCATCGAGATGAAGCCGCCGGCTGCCCAGGTCGCCGTTCCCCAAACCAATTCCGTCTCCGCCGAACCGGTGCCCGCGCCTGATCTGGCCACCAATCCGCCGCCGGTCATCACGGCGCTCAATTCCAATCTGCCGAGCATCTTCGTTGCCGGTGATTCCACCGCCGCACGTGGCCGGGGCGCCATCCAGCAGGGATGGGGCGTCCCGTTCGCAGATTATTTTGATCCGGCCCGCGTCAACGTGGTCAATCGTGGTCGCGGCGGTCGCAGCTCGCGTACTTACGTAAGTGAAGGATTGTGGGACCAATTGCTCGCCAGCGTGAAGAAAGGCGATATCGTCCTCATCCAATTTGGCATCAATGACCCCGGCGCGGTCAACGACGCCTCCCGCGCCCGGGGTTCACTGCCCGGCCTCGGCGAAGAAACCCAGGAGATCGATAACCAGGTCACCAAACAACACGAGGTCGTCCACACCTACGGCTGGTATTTGCGCAAGATGATCGCCGATACCAAAGCCAAAGGTGCGACCCCCATCATCCTCACACCCACGCTCCGCAATATCTGGCGCGATGGCCACATTGAACGCGGCGCCGGTCGTTACGGCGAATGGGCCTATCAAACCGCCCGCGCCGCTCGCGTATTATGCATCGATGTCTCCGATGCGATGGCAGATAAACTGGAATCCATGGGCGAAGAATCTCTCAAGTCCATCTATCAGCAGGACCACACCCACTTCAACGCCAACGGTGCCGACCTGCACGCCGCCACCACCGTTTCATTACTCAAAGGGTTGCGGCCCAGTCCCATCGAGGGCTGGCTCTCTGCCAAAGGCAAAGCCGTCCCGACTGACCCTTTCAGTTGGCTCCAATTGCCGCATCCGGCCAATCCCACCTTGCCTACGCTCTATCTCATCGGCGATTCCACCGTCCGCAACGGACGTGGCGATGGCCCTGGTGGCCAATGGGGCTGGGGCGATTTTCTCGGAAAACATTTCAACCTCGATAAGATCAACATTTGCAACCAGGCGGTCGGCGGCACGACCACTCGCAATTATATCAGCCTCGGCCATTGGGCGCGCGTCATCGCCATGGTCAAGCCCGGCGACTTTCTCATGATGCAATTCGGCAGCAACGAAAATGGCTCGCCGGTCACCGGCAAAGCCGCCATCAAAGGGATCGGCGACGAAACAATTACGGTAAGCACGAACGGCACGTCCGAAGTCGTCTACACCTTCGGCGCTTATCTGCGCAAATTCATCACCGAAACCCGCGCCAGGGGCGCCACCCCCATCGTTTGTTCGGTCATACCGCGCAAGACGTGGAAAGACGGCAAGATTGTCCGCAGCAAAGACACGCTTGCCGGGTGGGCGGCGCAGGTCGCCCAAGCCGAAGATGCCCCTTTTGTTGACCTCAATGAGCTCATCTCCGCGCGCTATGATGCGATGGGACCTGAAAAAGTGGACCCGATGTTTGCCGACGGACACCTGCACACCACCGCCGCCGGTGCCGAGTTGAACGCCCAATGCGTCGTGGACGGGTTGAACCTGCTCGGCGACAAAAACCCCCTCGCTCAATATCTGCTGCCGGCAACACCTTGATATGCAAATCCGACGCTTCCTTTTATTCGTCACGGTATTCGCGCTTTTGGTGCAGGCCGGCGTGGCTCGCGCCGACGTCATACTGGCCAGCCCGTTCACCAGCCACATGGTCATGCAACGTGAGATGAAAGTGCCCGTGTGGGGCACCGCTGCCCCCGGCGAACGCATCACGGTTGAATTCGCCGGCCAAAAACAAACAGTCGTCGCGGACCAGGACGGCCATTGGCGCGTCACCCTCAAGTCCATGAAAGCCTCAGCGGATGGCCGTACGCTAAAAGTGACCGGTTCCGCCACGGCCCAACCCATCCTGCTCGAAGACGTGCTCGTGGGCGAAGTGTGGCTGTGCTCCGGGCAGTCGAACATGGATTTCACCGTCGCCAAAACGCCCAAATATTATTTTGCCGGCGTCACGAATGAAGCCACGGAAGTGGCCGCCGCGAATTACCCCAACGTCCGCCTGTTCAGCGGTGAATGGACCCGCAGCCTCGAACCGCAAACTCAGGTCGCCGGTGTCTGGAAAGTCTGCGCTCCCGAAAATGTCCGCGAGTTCTCCGCCATCGGTTATTTTTTCGCGCGCGACCTGTCCCATGAATTGAACGTTCCGGTTGGCGTCCTTACGCTCACCTATGGCGCCAGCACCGCGCAGGCCTGGATTCGCCGTGAAGCCATCGCCGCAAATCCAAAATTGAAACCCGTCCTCGATAAATATGACGCCGACCTGAAAACCTTCGCTGCCTCCGGGGCCGACCGCGCCAAATTGTTGGCACAACAAAACGCCAACCTGGCTGCCGACGAAAAAGCCCGCGCCGCCGGGGAGAAGCCGGCGCGTCACCCGCGCAATCCCGACCCCGTGCAGGACCAGCATAATCCCACCGTGCTGTTCAATGGCATGATCGCACCCGTCATCCCTTTCGCCATCCGCGGCGTGCTCTGGTATCAGGGCGAATCCATTACTTCCCCTCACGAATTGTTCCCGCTATGGAATGAAACGCTCATCAAAGACTGGCGTAAACTCTGGGGTACGGAACTGCCGTTCTTCTTTTGCCAGTTGGCCTCCTTGCAGAACAACAGCAACAACCCGGAGGTCCGCGCCATGCAGGCAGAGGCGTTAAAACTCCCCAACACCGCCATGGCGGTCACCATCGATATCGGGGATGCCAAAAGCGTGCATCCCGGGAATAAACAGGAAGTCGGCTACCGTCTCACGCGCATCGCCCTGGCGAATGTCTATGGGCAAAAGATCGAATACTCCGGCCCCGTGTATCTCTCGATGAAAGTTGCCAGCAACTCCATCGCCCTGAAATTTTCCCACGTGGACGGCGGCCTGGTCAACCGGGGCGGCCCCTTGAAAACGTTTGAGATCGCCGGTGCCGACGGCAAATTCGTGCCGGCCGAGGCAAAAATCGTTGGCAAGACCGTCGTCGTCAGTGCGGCAAGCATTTCCGCGCCGGTCGCCGCGCGCTATGCCTGGTCGAATTTCCCGGATGGCTGCAATCTTTACAACGCCACCGGCCTGCCCGCACCGCCATTTCGCACCGATGCGCCCGGGCCCGGGCCGGAAAATTGACATCAAAATAAATACACCGGCAACCGCCGTTCAGGTTACCATTCGATCCAATCGAACATGAAAAATTTTCTGCAAATTCTCCTCGCTCTCTTGGCGGCGGCAATGGTCGTCGGCGCGGAGAGCCAACCCACCGCCCTGTGGTACACCCAGCCTGCGCTAAAATGGACGGATGCCGTGCCGATCGGCAATGGCCGGATGGGCGCGATGGTTTTCGGCGGCATTTCCGACGAGCGCATCCAGTTCAACGAGGACACGCTCTGGAAAGGCCAGCCGCATGATTACGTCCGCACCAACGCCGGCGATTATCTGGCTGAGATCCGCAATTTCATCGCCGCCGGCGACATCACCAACGCAACCCGCCTCGCCCGCAGCAAATTCCTGAGCGACCCGGTCCGGCAAAAACCCTATCAACCTTTCGGCGATCTGCGCCTGCATTTCGATGGGATGGACAACGCCACCGGTTACCGTCGCGAACTGGATCTCGATACGGCCATTGCCACCACGATGTTCACCGTCGATGGCGTGACTTACCAGCGCGAGGCGTTCGCCAGTTATCCCGACCGCGCCATCATCGTTCGCCTCACCGCTAACAAGCCCGGTCGCATCAATTTCAGGTTGCGGATGGATTCGCGGCAGGCGAATTCCCAGACGCGCGTTTATATGCCTGACACTCTCGCGATGGCCGGACAGGTCGAGACTAACGGCCTCAAATTCGAATCGCGCGTCCGTGTCGTGAACGAAGGTGGCACGCTGGAAACGAATCTGGACGCCCTGGTGGTGTCCCAGGCGAACGCGGTGACGCTGCTTTTGGTGGCCGAGACCAGCTTTAAAAATTTTCAGGACATCAGCGCGCATCCCGGCGCGCGTTGCACGATCGACATGGATGACGTCAGCAAACACAAGTACAGCGAAATCCTCGCCACTCATCTTGCCGACTACCAAAAACTTTTTGGCCGCGTCAGCCTTGACCTGGGCCACACGGCCAGCGCAGACCAGCCCACGGACGTTCGCCTGCAGGAATTGAAGACGGCCGGCTTGTCAAACGACCCCGCCTTGGCCGCCCTCCATTTTCAGTATGGCCGTTACCTCTTGATCGCCAGCAGCCGTCCCGGCAGCCAGCCCGCCAACCTGCAAGGGGTTTGGAACGATGAGATCGATCCGCCGTGGGAAAGCAAATGGACGCTCAATATCAACTGCGAGATGAATTATTGGCCAGCCGAATTGTGCAACCTGAGCGAGTGTCATGAGCCGTTGTTCGACATGATCGACGACCTCGTCATCAGCGGCAGCCGCACCGCGAAGGAACAATACAATTCCCGCGGCTGGGTGGCGCATCACAACACCGACCTCTGGCGCGGCACCGCCCCGATCAACAATATCGACGGCATCTGGCCCACCGGCGGTGCCTGGCTGTGTTTTCATCTTTGGGAACATTATCTGTTCACCGGCGACAAAACATTCCTCGCCCGCGCGTATCCGGACATGAAACAGGCGTCGCTCTTCTTCGTGGATTCCCTGGTCAAAGAGCCCAAACACGGCTGGCTCGTGACCTCGCCGTCGTTTTCGCCGGAGGAAGGCACGCTCTGCATGGGGCCCACGATGGATAACCAGATCATCCGTGAATTGATGGATGCGACGATCCGGTCAGCGGCGATTTTGAATACCGACCAGGAATTCGCCGCGCAACTCGCCGACGTGCGCAGCAAGCTGGCGCCCAACCAGATCGGCAAACACGGCCAGCTTCAGGAATGGCTCGAAGACATGGATGTGCCCAATAACAATCATCGCCACATGTCGCCGTTGTTCGCCGTGTATCCGGGCGATGGGATCACGCCGGCCAGGTCGAACCTGTTCGCGGCCGCAAAAGTACTGCTTAAATGGCGCGGTGACGGCAGCACCGGCTGGAGCTATGCGTGGCGCATGCCGCTTTGGGCGCGCGCGGGCGACGGAGATGTCGCCTTCCACCAGTTCGAAGGCTTGTTGCAAAAACGCACGCTGCCAAATCTCTTCGACCTGTGCGGCCCGTTCCAGATTGATGGCAACTTCGGCGCCTGCGCCGGCGTGGCCGAAATGCTCGTGCAAAGCCAGCAGACCGATGCCTTAGGTGTCCGGATCATCGAGCTGATACCCGCGCTGCCCAAAGCGTGGCCGACCGGCTCGGTGAAAGGGTTATGCGCGCGCGGCGGATTCGAAGTGGACATCGCCTGGGAAAACGGCGTCTTGAAACAAGCCGTCGTGCGCTCCAAACTCGGCCAGCCTTGCGTCGTCCGCTGTGGCGATCATGAAATCCAATTGAAAACACAGCCGGGCGGTTCGACGACACTGGATGCGCAATTGCATCAGGCCATTACCAACAAGTAATCCTGGCTCATGCGCCACTTCACTATCTTGTGTTTGTTCCTGCTCGTGACCGCGCCGGCACTTTGCGCAGTGACTGAACCAGCGCAAAGCCCGGTCACCAGCAACGCGCCCGCCGCCGGAAAAGTCGCTCCCAAACCACTCTATCGCGATCCGATCTACGACGGCGCCGCCGACCCGACCATCATCTGGAATCGCGCGGAGAAAAAATGGTTCATGTTCTACACCAACCGCCGCGCCAATCTCACGAACGGCGTGACCGGGGTCGAATGGGTCCACGGCACTAAGATCGGCATCGCGCAATCAGGCGATGGCGGTGCGACCTGGAACTATCGCGGCACCGCCGCCGTCGCCTATGGCGGCGAAGGCATGACGCACTGGGCACCCGAGGTCATCGAGCAGGGCGGCGTCTATCACATGTTCCTGACGTTTGTGCCCGGCATTTTCCGCGATTGGAACCATCCGCGCGACATCATCCATCTGACCAGCAGTAATCTGCTCCAATGGAAATACGAATCCACTCTCAAGCTCACCTCCGACCGGGTCATCGACCCCTGTGCGCTGCAATTGCCGGATGGTTCGTGGCGACTGTGGTACAACAACGAGCGCGACAAGAAATCCATCTATTACGCCGACAGCACCAACCTCTTCGACTGGCAGGACCGTGGCAAAGCACCCGGCACCAGCGAACGCGGCGGCGAAGGGCCAAAAGTTTTCCAATGGAAGAATTACTATTGGATGGTGGTGGATATCTGGGACGGCCTGCGCATCTATCGTTCAACCAACGCCACTACGTGGGAACGGCAACCCGAAGATATCTTGAAAATCCCCGGGCAGGGCGTGGATGACGCCGCCAAAGGGCATCATTGCGATGTCATCGTCAATCACGACCGCGCCTATCTGTTTTACTTCACCCATCCCGGCGAAGCCTTGACCGTCCCGGCCAACGCCCTGGAACGCCGTCGGAGTTCCATCCAAGTGGTTGAGCTTCAATTCAAGAACGATTCGCTTACCTGCGACCGCGACCAGCCGACCTATATAGATATGCAGCCGCCTGTGCCGTGAGGGTTTGGATACTGCGCAAATTATGCGCGCTTAACGCTGTCTGCGAGCAGCATTTGCGCAATCCTTTTAAGAAAACACCGTAAACGCTCGCATTTCCCGCTGGCATATTCCTTGCATAGCCACAGCCACCACCTGCGTAGTGCGCAGGCACGCTATTGCGCGATAAACAAAAAACAAAACCAACAAAACGTAGGAGCATTCGATGAAACTCAATCGGTTAATAAAACAGTGTGCGGTCGCAGCAGCGATCCTTTTAAGCGTCGGCAGCCTCATGGCCCAGGCTGACAACGGCGGCGACCAAGGCGGTCAAAACGGCGGTGGCCGCCGTCGCGGTGGCCCTGGCGGCGGTGGAAACTTTGATCCCGCCCAGTTCCAGCAACGCATGATGGATAACATTCGCGACCAGCTCGGCTACACCAACGACACCGATTGGAGCGCTGTTCAACCGCTCGTCCAAAAAGTGATTGATGCCCGCACGGCGGTCGGCTTCGGCGGACGTGGCGGTTTCCGCGGTAATCGCGGCGGCCAGGGTGGTCAAGGCGGAGCGCCGGGCGGCGGCGGCGCCTTCGGCCAGCAACCCAATCCCGATCGTGACGCTCTCCAAAAAGCTCTCGATGACAATGCGCCCGCCGCCCAGATAAGCGCGGCGCTCGCAAAATATCGCGCTACGCAAAAAGACAAGCAGGCTAAACTGGAAAAAGCCCAGGCCGACCTGCTCAAAGTTCTTTCCAAGAAACAGGAAGCCGAAGCCACCTTGCTCGGCCTGGTTCCCTGACGCACAGACATTCGCAAACGAGAAGCTGACGCTCCATGAGTGATATCGCCGTCCAAAATTCGCCGTTGAAACAGTTGCTCGACCGCATGGTCGCGGCCCGGCAATTGTCCGCAACCGATGCCGCCATGTTGGCCCAGGTCAAACCTGCCGCGCAGAGCGAGGAAGATGTTCTTCGCTGGCTCGCCCGGGAATATGGCCTCACCTACGCGACCTTGGAGGACATTGAACCGGATCGTCAGCTTCTCTCTCTTTTCCCCGCCCGCATCCTGCTGAAGGAAGAACTCCTTCCGCTCAAGCGCACCAACGGTACGGTGGAGATCGCCACCAGCCGCCTCTTCGCCACGCAAGGCCTCGATGCCCTCAAGACCCTCACCGGTCTCAATCTTCATCCCGTCCTCGCTTCCAGTGAAGCTATCCAGCGCGAGATGAAAAAGAATCTCGGCGTCGGCGCGGACACCATCGGCACGCTCGACGAAGACAAATCGTTCCAGGTCGTTGATGAAAATCTCGAGAGCAATAATCTCGATGAAGCCGCCGAAGATGAGGCTTCTATCATCCGTTTCGTCAATCAGGTTCTGAAAGACGCCATCGAACTGCGCGCGTCGGACATCCATCTCGAACCCTTCGAAGACGAATTTCGCATCCGTTATCGTATCGACGGCGAATTGCAGGACACTTCTGTTCCCGCGCAACTCAAGCGCTTTCAACCGGCCATCGTTTCGCGCATCAAGATTCTGAGCCATCTCAACATCGCCGAGAAACGCCTTCCGCAGGACGGTCGTATCAAGATTCGCATCGAAGATGCCGAGGTGGATATCCGCGTCTCGGTCATCCCCATGTTGCACGGTGAAGCCGTCGTCATGCGTTTGCTGCGCCAGAACTCCAAGCTGCGCGGCTTGCAGGACATCGGCATGGACACCCGCGAGTTGAATTGTTTCCGGGCTGTATTGCAGATGCCCCACGGCATCATCCTCGTCACTGGCCCCACTGGTAGCGGCAAAACCTCCACGCTTTACACCGCCCTCAACGAGATCAACGACGCCGTCCGCAAGATCATCACCATTGAAGACCCTGTTGAATATCAACTCAAAGGCGTCAACCAGATCCAGGTCTCCGAAAAATCCGGACTCACTTTCGCGCGTGGCTTGCGCTCGATCTTGCGCCACGACCCCGACGTCGTACTCATCGGCGAAATCCGCGACCAGGAAACGGCGCAGATCGCCGTGCAGGCCTCGCTCACCGGCCATTTGGTTTTCTCCACACTGCACACCAACGACGCCCCCGGCGCTCTCACTCGCCTCGTGGACATGGGCGTCGAACCCTATCTCGTCGCGTCCTCACTTGAAGCCGTGCTCGCGCAACGCCTCGTTCGTGTCCTTTGCAAACATTGCAAGCAGCCGGATGATTCCGGCACCGCCCAAACGCTCAAGGCCAGGATCGGCATTCCGGCCAGCACCACTATTTACAGGTCCGTCGGTTGCCGCGAATGCCGCAACACCGGTTTCATGGGTCGCCATGCGATTTTCGAGTGGATGGATAGCACCCCGGAAATCCGCCAGTTGATTTTGCAGAACGCTTCCAGCGACCTGATTCGCAACGCCGCGCGCAAGGACGGGATGAAAACGCTTGCCGAAGACGGCTGGCGTCTCGTCCGCATGGGCATCACCACCGTCGAAGAAGTTTTGAGCGTGACCACGGCCAAAGAAGTGGCCAGTGCCTCGAAACCGGAAACAACCCACGGCAGTGAAAGTACGGCGAGTGTCGCGGTGGCACGTTGATGAAATGAAGGAACATCCAACATTGAACATTGAACGCCGAACATCCAATGGTGCGGGTCTTCCGTGCATTCGATGTTCAGTGTTGGGCGTTCAATGTTCAATGTTTTCCAAAATATAGATGCCGACGTTCCAATACAGAGCAGTCGCCGCCGACGGTAAATTCGCCGAGGGCCGCCTCGAAGCGCCCAATCGGCCCGATGCCTTCCGCCAGATGGAAGCGCTCGGCCTGCGCCCCGTCAACCTGTTGGAACGCGCCACCGCCGCAGCAGCGAAGAACGGTTCCACGGCGGGCGGTTCCAAACCGATCTCCTTCGGCTTTGCCTCACATAAAGTCTCCGCGAAGGAACTGGAAAATTTCACGCGCCTGCTTTCAAGTTTGCTCGCTGCCGGTGTCCCATTGAGTCGCGCGCTCGTCATCCTCAACAAGGAAACCTCCAATCCCGTCGCCGCTGCCAAGTGGAAAGAGATCCATAACCTCGTTATCGACGGCATGTCCCTGGCCGATGCCATGGCCCGCTCGCCGGAAACGTTCCCGCGCGTGTATGTCGCCATGGTGGAAGCGGGCGAAGCCGGCGGTTTCCTCGACGTTGTGCTGGCGCAGATCGCTGATTTCCAGGCGCGCGAAAAGGACCTCCGTTCCAAGGTCCTGACCGCGATGCTCTATCCGTGCATCTTACTCGTGCTCGCGGTGGTCGTGTTGATCGTATTACTCACGTTTTTCATCCCGAAGTTTCAAAATGTTTTCAGTAGTTTCCATGGTTCATTGCCCCTGATCACGCAAGTTATCATCGTGACCAGCCACGCCATTCGTGATTACGGGCTCGTCGTGGCCGGAGCGCTGGTCGCGCTTGCGTTTTTGGTCCGCACCTGGTTCGCCTCGGCCAAAGGCAAACGCACCTGGGAAGGATTGGTTTTGCATGCACCACTCGTTGGCCCCCTGATCGCCCAGTTCGCCATGGCGCGTTTTTGCCGCATGCTCGGCACGTTGCTCGGGGCGGGTGTGCCGCTCGTGCACGGCCTGAACGTCGCTCGTAGATCCATCGGCAACCAGATCCTTGTGGATGCTGTCTCGCAATCCATCGAGCGCGTGCAACAAGGCGGCCGTTTGGGCCAGAGTCTCGCGGATTGCAAAGACCTTTTCCCGGGCTCCGTTGTCGAAATGATTTCCGTCGCCGAGGAAACGGGCAAACTGGATGTTGAACTCGTCCGTCTTGCCAGTGTGACCGAAGTGGACCTGGACCGGCATTTGAAAACCGCAGTGGCATTTGCTGAACCGCTGATGCTTTTCCTCATCGCCATTTTCATCGGCGTCATTTTCATCGGCATGTTGTTGCCGGTTCTTTCCATGAGTGAACACATCCAATAATAACAGGCAGAAATTATGAAAATCAAAACTCATCCAATCCTTCGCAGAAGCAAAACACGCAAAAGCGCCTTCACGCTGGTCGAAATGCTGCTGGTCGTCACCATCATCGGCATTCTTGCGGCGCTGGTCATACCCAAGATCATGGGACGTGGCGAGCAGGCGCGTCTGACCGCCGCACATACCGATATCAACGGCGGCATCAAAACGGCGCTCGACGCCTTTGAGGTGGACAACGGTTATTACCCCAAAAGCCTCCAGGACTTGATCCAGGCGCCGAACACTGCCAAAAACTGGCATGGACCCTATCTGGATAAGCTTCCGATAGATCCCTGGGGCAATCCCTACATCTATTATATCCCCGGCAAACATAACCCCAGCTCATACGATCTGCTTTCCACCGGGGTGGACGCCAAAGAGGGGACCGATGATGACATCGGCAATTGGGTGAAATAATCGGCGGAGTCAATGAATGTGCAGCGTGAAAAATATGGAGCGCAGTCGCAGGTCCCGCCGGAGCGGGAAGCGACAATGCGCGTTCACGCTCATCGAATTGATCCTCATTTTGGCTCTGCTGGTCATCATCACGTCTTTGGTCGTGCCGGCGATGCAGAATTTTATCCGCGGTCGTTCGTTGGATGCCGAAGCGAGGCGGTTCCTCTCGCTCACGCGCGCCGCGCAGAGCCGCGCGGTGTCCGAAGGCATGCCGATCATGCTGTGGGTGAATGAAAAAGAAAACACCTATGGAGTGGAACAGGAAACACCGGGCCAAAACGGCGATGCGAAGGCGGAAAGCCTGAACATCGATGACACGTTGCAGGTCGCCGTGGTGAAATCCAGCGCGGGCGCGCAAACGACCTTGCACAGCCTGCCCGCGATTAAATTTTTGCCGGATGGCACGATCGATGAGAACAGCCCGCAGAAATTGCAACTGACGCACACCGATGGCGGCGTGCTTTGGCTCATCGAATCACGCAACCACATGGGTTATGAAATTCGGGACACGGAACAATAAAAGAAAGGTCGCGGCGTTCACGCTGGCCGAAGCGCTGGCCGCGTTGATGTTCATGGCCATCGTCATCCCGGTGGCCGTGGAGGTGTTGCATGTCGCGAGCCTCTCGGGTGAAGTCGCTGCGCGCAAAGGCGCCGCCGCCCGCATTGCCGACCGCGTCCTGAACGGCAGCCTGGTCACGACCAATTGGAACAACGGCACGCAGGACGGAACGATTTCCGAAGGTTCGCTCGATTTTCGCTGGAAATTGACCAGCCAGGATTGGTCGCAGAACACGATGAAGATCCTGACCGCGGAAGTGACCTTTTCCGCGCAGGGCAAAGATTACTCGGTGAAGCTGAGCACGCTAACGGACTCCGGAACGACCGTGAGCCCCATGTCGGCAATGCAACAACAATGAAGATAGAACGGTACATACACCATCGCGCACGCGGGTTCACGCTCGTCGAGATGATTCTCGCGGTCGGCGTGGCGGCCATTGTGCTGATCGTGATCAACGCCGTTTTCTTCTCCGCCTTACACCTGCGCCAGGCGACCACCGATATGGTGGAAGCCGCCACTCCCGTGGATTTGGCGCTCACCACCATGCGCCGCGACCTGCAAGGCGCCGTCCCGCCGCGCCCCAACGGAATTTTGTCCGGCGATTTTCGTGTCGGCAACATCACCACCATCGGCGTCAGCGAACCCGTGGCCATCGAAGTCTTCACCACCACCGGCGCTTTGGATGACAAGAATCCCTGGGGCGATGTGCAGCGTGTGACCTACGAGTTGAAAGACCCGGTGAACCGCGAACTGCCCGGCAAGGATTTGATCCGTGGCGTCACCCGCAACCTGTTGACGGAAGAGACGCCCACCGTGGACGAACAATGGATGATGAGCGGCGTCGACAGCATCACCGTTGAATGTTACGACGGCACCCAATGGCTGCCGGAATGGGATACCACCGATACCAGTTCCGTGAACACCAACCTGCCCAGCGCCATTCGCGTGAAGATCCAGATGGCCGGCGACAACAGCAGCGCCCTGGCGCCCATCGAGATGCTCGTGCCCCTCGATTCACAAACTCGCACCAACCGCACCAGCTAAAATGAATTTGCCGAATCCAACATCACGATTTGAAGGTCGGCGGGGCGAACAAGCCTCCGTCCTCATCATCGTCCTGTGGATCGCCATCGGCCTCGTCAGCATCGCGCTTTATTTCGCCAACTCCATGACCTACGAACTGCGCGCGTCCGATAATCGCGTGGCCGGTCTCGTTACCGACCAGGCCATCGAGGGCGCCTCTCGTTACGTCGGTTACGTGCTCTCGAATTTCGCCACCAACGGCAACATGCCTGACCTCACCCAATATTCCGCCGAGGCCGTCGAATTGGGCGATGCCCATTTCTGGATCATCGGACGCGCCCCGTCCGCCGATGCATCGGCCATTTCTCCCCAGCCTACGTTTGGGCTCATAGATGAAGCCTCCAAATTGAACCTCAATTCCGCCGATACCAACGCACTTTCCTACCTTCCCGGCATGGATCTGAATTTTGCCGAGGCCGTCGTTGACTGGCGTAGCACCAATGGAAACATGTCGCTCAATTACGCGAACCTCGGCTATGAAGCGAAGCATTCCCCGTTTGAGACCGTCGACGAGCTGCGTCTGGTGGACGGTGCCGATATGGAAACACTCATCGGTGATGACCACAACCGCAACGGCATCCTCGATACCGATGAAAAGAATTCCTCCGGCCTGAACGACGCAGGTGTTCTGGATTTTCTCACCATTTACACCCGCGAACCAAATGCCCTTCCCGATGGCACGGCGCTTACCAACGTGAACACCCAGGCGTCCTTGCGTAGTCTCTTGCGTACTCGCTTCGGTGCTGGTCGCGCCACAACGGTCATGACGCGCTTATTCCCTTCTAATGCTAACAACATCGGTAACAACGGTAATGGAGGAGGTGGAAATGGTGTTGGCGGCAACGGCGGTGGCGGCAACGGTGGAGGAGGCAACGGTGGCGGCGGCAACGGCGGGGGCGGCAATGGCGGTGGTGGTGGTGGTACGGGTGGAACAACCACCTACGCGAGCCTATTGCAGATGTATATCCGTAGCGGTTTGACGGAAGATGAGTTCAACCAGATTTACAGCCTGCTCACCGTGAGCACGGCTCCCTACATCCGCGGTCGCGTGAATGTGAACACGGCCAGCGCCGAAGTCTTGAGCGCGCTGTTCATGAGCTTGAACAATATAGACCAAAACACCGCTTCGAGCGCGGCGGACCAGTTGGTGACCTATCGTACGCAAAACCCCGGCAACCTTGGTTCCATCACGTGGGTCGTGGATTGCCTCGGCAACACCAGCCCCGTGTTGCGCGCGCTGGCCACGCACGATTATATCACTACCCGCACGTATCAATTCACCGCCGACATCGCGGCCGTCGGTCCTTACGGACGCGGATATCGCCGAGTAAAATTTATTTTCGATACCAGTGATGGTACGCCCAAGGTGATTTACCGCCAGGACCTCAGCCGGCTCGGCTGGGCGCTCGGGGACAAAGCCCGGGAAACCTGGCTCGCAAAGGTGACGCAATGAACAATGTGTTGAATATCAAGTTCCGCAAACGCAAACGGCTCACCAGCCTGCTCGGCCTCGCGCTGGATGGCAGTCGTCTCGATGGCGTGGTGCTGCACCGCGCCAATGACGCCTTGCAACAGTTGCAGACGTTTTCCGTGACGCTTTCGCTCGACCCGCTGACCGCCGCGCCAGAACTGGTCGGCCAGGAGATCCGCAACCACCTGGACGCCGCCGGGGTGCGCGAACGCTATTGTGTGCTCGCTGTGCCGCTCAAATGGGCGCTCACCGCCCATACCGAAATGCCGCAGTTGCCGGAGGCTGATGTCGCCAGCTTTTTGCAGTTGGAAGCCGAACGCGGTTTTCCGTCCGACCCCGCCACGCTACGCCTGGATAACACCCGCTGCCCGTTGCCGGATGGCAAACAGTATGTCCTCATGGCGGGCATCCCTGGTAATCACCTCGCCGTCCTCGAACAGGTCTTGCTGGCCGCGAAATTGAAGCCGCTGAGCTTTTCACCCGGCTTGTCGGCGTTGCAATTTCCTGCCGCGAAATCTTCCAACGGTGTGCTCGCCCTGGCCATCGGCGAAAGCCAGGTCGGCCTCCAGATCACGTGCGGCGGCGGCGTGGCCTCCCTGCGCGCGCTCGAAGGCGCCGTTGAAAATGACGCCGGCCAGCGCAGTTTGCAGGTGGACCTCGTCGCGCGCGAGACCCGCATCACGCTCGGCCAGCTGCCCGCCGGTTTGCGCGAGACGGTGAAGCATATCCGCATCTTCGGGCCGCGCGACCTCGCACAACAACTCGCCGACGAGATGACGCTGCGCTTTGAGCCGCTCGGCTTCACCATTGAAGTGATAAAGGCTTATGCGCCGAACGAATTCGGCGTACCGCTTCCTTCCGATGCCGCTGTTTCGCCGGCGTTCAGCGTGGCCGCGTGGCGATTGATGGAGCAGCCGCCGGTCTTCGAATTTCTACCGCCCAAACCCACCATCCTGCAACAGATCGCGACCAAATATTCTTCCGGCCGTTTGCGCACGGTCGGCGCAGTGGCGGCCGGAATCCTTTTGCTCGTCGCCCTGTTGTTCGGTTACCAGCAATTCCAGCTCATCTGGTACGGTTCACAATGGAAAGGCATGTCCGCCAAAGTGGCTGACCTGCAAAAGATCCAGGGACAGATCCAGAAATTCAGGCCATGGTTCGATGAATCGTTCGATAACGTGTCCGCCATCTGGCAGTTGACCAAAAAATTCCCGGAGAGCGGCGAGGTCACCGCCAAGACGCTCGATATCCGTGACGGCAACCTAGTGACCTGCTCCGGCACGGCCTCCGACTACGCCGCATATTTGCGCACCTTCAACCAGTTGCGCGCGGCCGACGGCGTGACCGGATTGAAGACGGTCCAGTTGCGCGGCAAGTCACCGATGCAATTCGGCTTTGAGTTCCATTGGACGCCCGGAGGTGCCCTGTGAAAGTAGAAAATCGCCAGCAGTTTTTGATTTTCCTGACCATCGCGGCGGTGTGCCTGTATGTCGGGGTCAATTTCCTCGCTACGCCGCTCGCCGGTTGGTGGAAGGTGCGTTCGGACAAAGTCGCCGCCTTGCGCAAGCAGGTGAGCGAGGGGCGCCTTATGATCCGGCGTGAGCAGGCCCTCCGCAGTAATTGGGACCAGATGCGCACCAACACCTTGCCAGTCAACACATCGGCGGCCGAGCAGCAAGTGATTCATGCCTTCGACTCCTGGGCTGCCGATAGTGGCGCGGCTATGAACGGCTTCACGCCCCAATGGAAAAATGACGACACCGATTACATGACGCTCAACTGCCACGTGGAGGCGTCCGGAGATATCGGCACGCTCATGCGGTTGCTTTATGACATCGAGAGCGACCCGATGGCTTTGAAACTTGATTCCGTGGAATTCAGCGCCCACGACCCCGGCGGCCAGTCGCTTACCCTCGCCCTGCAGGTCAGCGGACTCGCGCTCATCCCCTCCAGCAAACCATGAAATATAACCGACCACTTCGCAGCCTTGGATTATGGCTGGCAGCAGCGTTCATCGCGGCAGGGGCGTTTTCCGCCGCCGCCCAATCCACGAACGGACCCATGGTCATCGATGCCTCCACCATCCGCACCATCGCGGACCGGAACATCTTTGACCCTAATCGTATAGCGCACTCCCCGAACGCGCCTCAGACTCACCGCCAGCGCGAGCCGGACTCCTTTTCGCTCGTCGGCACCATGAGCTATGAAAAAGGTGACTTTGCGTTCTTTGATGGCACCAGCCCGGAGTTTCATAAAGCGGCGCAACTGGACGATAGCATCGCTACCTACAAGATTGCCGCCATCGAGCATGATTCCGTTACGCTGGCGAAGGATACCAATGAGATCGTCCTGGCTCTGGGCGACCAGATGCGCGACGACGGCACCGGAAAATTTGTGCCCGCTCCCGGCAACGCCGGGGCTTCTGCAAGCTCCTTGAACCGGTCGCGCCGCAACGGCAGGTTTTCCTTCCGCCGCAACCGCACCGGTTTCAACCGCGGTGGGACTAATACCGGCGGTGCATCCAGAAGCAATGTTACCGCTCCGGACAACAACCAGCCGCCTTCACCGGATGACAATATGAACCAGCCGGATGACAACACGCCGCAGGACAACGTGATCATCGTGCCCGTTGACCCTAACGGTCAGGTCGTGTCTCCCGACCAAACGCCGGCAACACCTTAAAAAGCTCTCAAATGAAAAATGGATCAACGCGAACAACCAGGACAATGAAGACTCTCATCACCTTATCACTGGCGGCCCTATTGACCGCCGGAACTTTCATCGCCTACGCCCAAAGCGGTGACGCCAACGACCCACTAGCCCGCTTGATGCGCCAGCGCGCCGAGGAGGAAAAGCAATTGGGCGGACAATCCTCCGCCCCCACAGATGCTTCGCCCGCTACCCCCGCGAGCACTGCGCCCGCGTCACCAGACCAGGCGACGCCCGCCCCAACCCCGGCCGTCACGATGGAAGCGCCGGTCATCGAAGGCGGCAGCACCAATGGCATCCACTTGAATTTCCGCAATGCACCGCTGGACACCGTTCTCAATTACCTCAGCGCCGCAGCGGGATTTCACATCGTTTTGGAATCCTCCGTCAGCGGAACCGTATCGGTCATCAGCAGCCAGCCCCTGACGAAGGATGAAGCGGTTGATTTGCTGAACAGCGTCCTGAACAAGAACGGCCTCGCCTTGATCCGCGATGGCAACATTCTGACCGTCTTAAGGCAGAGCGACGCCGTGGGCCGCAACATCCCCGTAAAAGTTTGGAACAATGACGTGAACAGCATTCCCAACAACGACGAAATCGTCACCCAGATCATCCCGATACGTTTTGTCGAAGCGCGGCAACTCCTCACGGATATTTCGCCGTTCAATACCGCCCAACGCATCGTGGCCAATGAAGCGGGCAACTCCATCATCGTCACTGATACTCAGGCCAACATCCGGCATCTGGCGGAGATCATCAAAGCCATCGATTCCAGCGCGGAAGGCGAAACTGAGATCCGCGTCTTTACTTTGAAATACGCCAATCCTTCTGATGTCGCCACGTTGTTGGGCAGCGTTTTCCCGAGCCAGAACGGCGGCGCGCAAAATCCCATCCGCTTCGGTGGCGGCGGACCCGGCGGATTCCGGGGCGGTGGCGGAAATCCGTTCGCGGCGTTTTTGGCCGGACAGAGTGGCACCGCCAGCAGCAGCCAGAACCGCATTCAGAAACAAACCCAGGTCATCGCGGTGGCAGACGCCCGCACCCAATCGGTGGTCGTGACCGCTTCCAAGGATTTGATGGACCAGATCGCCGAGATGATGGATAAACTCGATGTTCCTTCCTCGCGCGACCAGGATGTTTACACCGTGAATGTCGCCACCGGCGACCCGCAGCAAATTCTGCAGGTGCTGCAAAGTACGTTCCCCGCCAATGCAACGTCCCGCAACAGCTCCACCACGTCACAATCGCAGAACAGCGCATTACAACAGCGCCAGCAATATAACGCCAACCAGCAGGGCACCTCCAGTTCCAGCACCGGATTGGGCACCACCACCGGCGGTTCACGCAGCGGTTCGTTGCCCTGAGCACACGGTCAATTTTCAACGCAAAGCAAATTATGAAAACAACACATTTGAAATGGAAACAACTCCTCAGCGGCGCCTTGCTGATTCTCTTATGCGCTACGTTTGAAGTTCATGCCCAGGTTCGCACGGGCGGTGGCGGCGGCGGCGGCGGCTTTGGTTTCGGCGGTTTCGGGGGTGGCGGTGGCGGCAACGGATTTCGTGGCGGAAATAACGCCGCGTCCAGCAGCCAATACAATAACAACGGCGCCGTTGGCTCAGCCACGTTCGCCATTGATCCAACCACTCACGCCATCGTCTTCACTGCCGATGCCAAAACGGCTGAGCAGATCAAAGCACTCATCGCCAGTCTCGACCGGCCCAAGCCGCAGGTGCTCATCAAAGTCGTCTTCATGGAAGTTCAACACAACAATTCCTCGGACATCGGTGTCGAAGGCGGCTGGACCGGAAACAAGGCAGGCAACGCACTCAGTGCCGCCAATATTTTTGGATTATCCGGGTTGAACAGCGTAGTGACCAACTTCAATGCGATGGGCCAGCAATTCTCCACGTCCCTGACCCCTGCGTCAGGCGGTCCCTCCGGCATGTATCAAATTCTTGGCTCGGATTTTCAAGCCACTCTTCGCGCCATTGCCCAGGCGGGCAAGTTCGAATTGCTCTCTCGTCCTTCCGTTCTCGCACGTGACGGTCAATTGGCGAGAATTGTCGTTGGGCAGAGAGTTCCATTGCCAACCAGCGTTTCCTACAATACGGATGTCAACGGCACCATTCCCATCGTCAACATCACCTACACGGATGTGGGCATCATCCTGAATGTGACGCCGTTCATCGGCGCCAACGGCGACGTGGAAATGATCATTCAGCCGTCTACCACCTCCGTGAGCACGACGCAATCACAGCCTATCGCTCCGAATGTCTCCGCACCCTATCTGGATGAACGCTCAGCAGACACAGTGGTCGTCACTCCTGATGGCCAGACCGTGGTGGTCGGCGGTCTCATGCAGAACACCAAATCCTCCAGCGAAAGCAAAATCCCGTTCCTGGGCGACATTCCCTTGTTGGGAAATCTTTTCAAATCCAAGGCCAAGGCCGATTCCAAATCCGAGCTGCTGATCTTCCTCACGCCTCATATCATCCAGTTGCCCAATCAATTGGCGGCCGTCTCCGACGCCGAAAGAACCCAGTGGATCTCGCCGAAATCCTTTTCGGAAATGGAACTCGACAAATTTCTGGAACAGGCCCCCCAAAAGTCAGACACTACCAAAGCGCCCCGCAAGTCGTCCAAATAGTCGCGCCCGGAAAAATACGATATGGCATCCATGCGCCGCATACGATTCATCGCCGGATTGCTGCTGACTGTTTGGGTGCTGGTCGTTTTCTGGCAGATTGATGAGCACGCCCGCGTCAAGGAAGCCGCCAAGACCGAGCTACGCGACAATTCGGCGGTCGTGGCCAATTTTCTGAGCGCCGTCATCCGCGGGATGCGGTTTCGGGGCACGGTTTTGCAGGACCGCCTTGAACGCCCCTTCAACATCCTGCTGCACGGGGGCCGCACGAACGATTTCAATAAAGCACGCGAATTGATCTCAATCGTCCTCCTGAACAACGCCGGGGACCCGGTCGTTTCCGTCGGCCAGCCCATTGGGCAGAGCGATATCGTCCAGCTTCAACTCTCTCAGGAAGGGGAACTCTGGGGACCAACTACCTTCACGGTCATCAAACCGGTCGCAGGCCTGGCGGTGCCGGATGACTCCACCAATAATTCTACGGTCGTCATCCCCTCGCCCTCGTCTTCCGATTTCACCAACAATTTTCGTGGCGGCTTCCGGGGCGCACCACCGCCCGACGAAAATCCGCCGCCGGATTTCCCGTCCGACAACCCGCGTGGTACGAACGAACTCAACAATTCCACAAATTTTGCCGATGGTTCACCGGACAATCGTCCGCCACCTCCGCGTGAGGGCAGAGGCCGGGGCCGGCGCCCGCCGTGGATGCGTGGGATGTCCGAAACCGAATACGAATCATTCATCGCCGGGCGGGAATTGCATGGCCTGGTCCTCGCCATGTCTACCGACACCATGCAGGCCAAATGCATCCATGATCTCTGGCTGCGCTGCATCATCTGCTTTTTTGCCGGCATCTCCGCCATCGGTGTCGCCCTCGCCTGGGGCAACGTCACCAAATCATCCGACCTCCAGATCCGCCTCGTCCGCGCCAGCGAACTGAACACGCACCTCAAGGAATTGAACCTCGCTGCTGCCGGTCTCGCGCATGAAACGCGCAACCCGCTCAACATCATCCGTGGCATGGCTCAGATGATCTCCAAACAACCCGACGTCCCGGAAGCCATCCGCGACAAGACCCGCACGATTCTCGACGAGACGGACAAGGTCACCGCCCAGCTTACCGAGTTCATCAATTATTCGCGCCCGCGCGAAGTCCGTCGCACCGCGCTCCCGTTGAATTCAATCGTCGCCGAAGTCATCCACACGCTCAGTCATGATGTTGAGGAAAAGAAAGTGCGGCTCGAAACCAGGGGCGACGTTGTCTCCATCGAGGCGGACAACCAATTGCTCCGCCAGGCCCTCTTCAATCTCTTGATCAATGCCATCCAGGCTGTGGGGCAGGGCGGCCATATCCAGGTCGTCACCAAAAAAGTGGACGGTACGGAAGCAAGCATTGAGATCCGCGATGATGGCCCTGGCGTTCCGGCCGAACGTCGCAAAGAGATTTTCAAACCTTACTTCACCACGCAGCCCAAAGGTTCCGGCCTTGGCCTCGCCGTGGTGCAGCAGATCATCCTCGCCCACGGCTGGGAGATCGAATGCCTGCCCAATGACCCCAAAGGCGCCATTTTCCGCATCAGCCACCTCAAGTCGGTCGCGTGAAATTTCTTTTTGCGGCCACTGCGGTTGGCTAGGCTTGAGCCATGCCGCCGGAAGTCCGCAAACAAACCGCCAAAATGCCACGCATCCTCGTGGTGGATGATGACCCCGGCCAGCGCAGCCTCCTGGATTCTTTTCTCCGCAGCCAGAATTTCGACGTCACCCTTGCCGATTCCGGCGAACGCGCCTTGGAGATTTTGCGCGGCGATTCCTTCGATATGATGATCTCAGACGTACGCATGCCCGGCCTCTCTGGCCTGGAAACTTTGCGTCACGTCCGCCAACAGCACGCCCAGTTGCCTGTCCTCCTGGTGACCGCTTACACGGATATCCGCGAGGCAGTCAATGCGATGCGCGATGGCGCGGTCAATTATCTCTCCAAGCCCATCAATCTGGATGAACTCCTCGCCTCGGTACAGCAGGCCACCGGTATTTCCAAATCCGTCTCCTTGCGTTATCGCGAGGACAAGGTCTTGCCCGCCACCATCATCGCCCGCAGCCCTGTCATGCAATCCCTGTTCCAGGATGTGTCGCTCATCGCGCCGTCCGAAACGCGCGTGCTCATCACTGGCGAAAGCGGCGTGGGCAAGGAGGTGTTGGCGGATGTCATCCACGCGTGGAGTTCCCGTTCCAATGGGAAGATGATCAAAGTGAATTGCGCTGCGCTGCCGGAGACGCTTTTGGAAAGCGAACTGTTCGGACACGAAAAAGGTTCGTTCACCGGCGCCCAGGCCCAGCGCATCGGCCGCTTTGAAGAAGCCAACGACGGCACCATCTTCCTGGATGAGATCGCGGAGATGTCCCCGAAACTTCAGGCCAAGCTCCTGCGCGTGACGCAGGATGGCAGGTTTCAGCGCGTCGGCTCGAACAAGGAGATCCGCACCAACGCCCGCATCCTCGCCGCCAGCAATCGCAATCTGGAAGACGAGGTCAAACAAGACCGCTTTCGCGAGGACCTGTATTACCGCCTCAACGTCGTGGAGTTGAATATCCCGCCTTTGCGCGAACGGCGCGAAGACATTTTGCCGCTGGCTAACCTGTTCATCACCGAATTTGCGGGCGGTCGTGTCCGCCTCGCCGATTCTACGGTAGCCTGCCTGGAACGTTACCCGTGGCCCGGTAACGTGCGCGAGTTGCGCAACGCCATGGAGCGCGCCGTCCTGCTCTCCCGCAGCGAGATGATCCTGCCCGACCATTTGCCTGCGCGCATCTGCGGCACCGCCGATCAGCCAGTCGCGCCGGCCAATACCGAACTCGAACGTCTCGAAGAGATCGAGCGCCAGGCCATTTTGCAGGCGTTGCAACAACACGATTTCAACCGCACTGAGACTGCCAAAGCCCTCGGCATCAGCCGCCGCTCACTCATCTACAAGCTCCAGCACTACCGCGAACAGGGCTTCACGGTCGAATGATTGCCGTTTCCGATTCATTTCTCTAAGTGGTGTCTATTTCCGGTATGGGCCGTTAGCGTCCTTTAGCTCCCGGTAAAATCAAAACAATTAAGCGCAAATAAAATTTTAAACTACCGCATTAAGCGGTGGTAATGCGGTAGTTTAAAATCGCGTCGAAAGTTTGTCCATATCAATCTCATTTGTTTCTTTCTCCTGATCAAAAATAAATTCCCACTGGGACGGCACACTTGCCGCCGAAGGCAGCCAAACTGAATCAACTTGCCGCACGCATTTGTTCTGCCATACTCATCGTCCGTGTTATTGCCCACGTGGCGGAATTGGCAGACGCGCTAGATTCAGGTTCTAGTCCTTAACCGGATACAGGTTCAAGTCCTGTCGTGGGCACCATCGAGGATTTTCACAACTGCAATAAAGAACCGTTTTGGCGAAGTTGATGATTTGCCACTTCAAATAAACCATGTTGCCGAAAATTTACATCGCCTATTTCCCAAAAGTTTGATATCATACAATGATATTGCAAAAGGAAGCGTCTTCATCCGCCAAACCGGATAGCGCCGGGCTCTCGTCAGAGGAGATCAGCCGGTTGAACAGTCACTTTGCCGCAATCATAGAATTTTCGGATGACGCTATCATCAGTAAAAACCTCGACGGTATCATCCAGAGTTGGAACAACGGCGCCCAGCGTATTTTTGGATATACTGCCGATGAAGTCATCGGCAAATCGGTGACCATTTTGATTCCTGAAGGGCTCCAGAATGAGGAACCCGCCATCATCGGCCGGATTCGCCGCGGGGAGCGCGTGGACCACTATGAAACCATCCGTAAGCGCAAAGATGGCGCGCTGCTCAATATTTCCCTCACGGTTTCGCCCATCAAAGATGATTCCGGAAAGATCGTCGGGGCCTCGAAGATTGCGCGCGATATCACGGATAGCAAGGTTGCCGCCGAAGCGCTTCGCAAGGCTAAAGAAGACCTCGTCAAGGCTAATGAAGATTTGGAAGAGCGTGTCCGGATACGGACCGCATCGTTAAAAGAAGCGGTCGCGCAAATGGAGGAGTTTTCGTACACGGTCTCCCATGACCTGCGCGGTCCCGTCCGCGCCATGCAGGGATACGCCGTGGCGGTATTGGAGGACTTCAGCGACCGCCTGGATGCCCGTGGGCGTGATTATTTGGAGCGCATCGTCCGGGGCAGCAACCGGATGGACAAGCTCATTCAGGACGTGCTTATCTATTCGAAGCTTGCGCAGACACAGGTCGATTTGCGTCACGTTTCCTTGAACCACGTGGTCCGGGAAATCATTCAACAATATCCCGAGATGTATACGCCCAACGTCGAGATTATCATCGACCAGCCGCTGGATGCGGTGTGGGCTCATGAAGCGTCGCTAGTGCGGGCTATTTCAAACCTGCTGAACAACGCGAAGAAGTTTGTGGCACCCAACGTCATCCCCAAGATTGAAATCTTCACGGAACGGCGCGGGGACAAAATCCGGCTGTGGATCAAGGACAATGGCATCGGCATAAAACCCGAATATCATCACCGCCTTTTCGGCATGTTTGAACGGGTCGGCCAGAACAGTGCGTACGAAGGAACCGGCATCGGCCTGGCGATTGTGAAGAAGTCCATCGAGAAAATGGGCGGGACGGTCGGCCTCGAATCCGACGGCCTCAACGGCAGCGCGTTCTGGATTGAATTGCCTGCATCCACCTGACACTTATCTGAATAAAATGATTCTGCTTGTTGAAGACAGCGAGGACGATGTTTTCCTTTTTGAGCGTGCCATGATAAAGGCGCAGGTATCCCTGCCGGTCCATAATGCCCGAGACGGGCAGGAGGCGCTTGATTATCTCCAGGCCGCGGGAAAGTATGATGATCGCAATTCCTTCCCGCTTCCCTTGCTTATCCTTTTGGACCTGAAAATCCCCCTCATCCACGGTTTCGAGGTCCTTCGGTGGGTCAGGGGCCAGCCCTCTTTGAACAATATCCCGGTCGTGATGCTGACCTCCTCGCTAGAGGAGAAAGATCGTGCGCGGGCTATCCAGATGGGGGCCGATGGATATTTGATCAAACCCCCTACTAGGGAATCCTTAGCCCAGGTCTTTGAAAACGGTTCAGTGAAAACATTCCCACGCCACGATCAAAGGACTCCCGCGTCGGAAAACTGAGCCACCACCGATCTTTTGTTGGCCACTTTCAGTTTGAACTCCCCAAGGTTTTCTCTAACTTGCGCGTCATGGAGCAAGAACCGACGCCGGGCTACGAAGGCACACCCAACGCCCTGACTGCCCCGTTGGTCACCCGGCCTCCCACTCCCATCACCTGGCGTTTGGCCATCGGTGCAGCCGTCCTCGCCCTCGGCGGACTCGCCTGGGCCTTGCGCGACGCTATCGGTCCGCGCGGACAGGCGGTGGCCGGTGTGTTTTGTTTCTTCGGCCTCGTCGCCATGTTTTCCACCAATCTGCGCGCCGTAAATTGGCGCACCATCGGCTGGGGAGTCACGTTGCAGATCATTCTTGCGTTCCTCGTTTTGAAAGTGCCTTTCGTCAACCAGTGCCTCAACGAGGTCAAAAAGGTCGTCGTGCATTTCATCGACTTTTCCGATCAGGGCGCGAAGTTCGTATTCGGCAACCTCGCCGATCCCAACAGCATGCAAAACGTTTTCGCCAAAGATTTTCTGTTTCCCTTTGCGTTCAAGGCTTTGCCGCCCATCCTGTTCATCTCCGCGTTTTTCACCATGCTTTATCACTACGGCATCCTGCAACGCATTGTTCAACTCATGGCGCGCGTAATGGTGCACCTCATGGGTACCAGTGGCGCAGAAACGCTCTCCGTCTCCGCCAACGTTTTCATGGGCCAGACCGAAGCGCCGCTCATCGTCAAACCCTACGTGCCACGCATGACCAACTCTGAGCTGTTCGTGCTCATGGCCAGCGGCATGGCCCATATTTCCGGTGCGATGATGGTGGTCTATATCAGTTACGGCGCCGACCCCGTCGCGGTGCTGACCACCTGCATCATGGCTTGCCCCTGCAGCCTGTATCTCTCCAAACTGTTCATGCCGGAAATCGGCAGACCGGAGACCGCCGGCACGGTGCAGATGCACAAAGAAAAATCGCCGTACGTCAATGGTATCGACGCCATCACCGCGGGCACGACCGACGGCCTTAAACTCGCGCTGAATGTGGCCGCCATGCTCATCGTGTTCATCGCGTTCGTGGCCTTGTTCGACGCCGTTATTGGCGCCATCAATCCCGACCTTTCGCTGGCCAAACTCTTCGGCTGGATCTTTACGCCCGCGGCTTTCCTCATGGGCATTCAACCGCATGATGTTCCCCAGGTGGCCAGCCTGCTGGGCGATAAGCTCGCCATCAATGAGCACTATGCTTTTTTGCAGATGAGAACCATGCTGCCGGTCCTCGACTCGCAGACCCATGAAGTTGTCAAAGCGGGATTGATGAATTCGCGTTCGTTCGCGTTGACCGCCTTCGCCCTCACCGGTTTTGCCAACTTCTCCTCCGTGGGCATCCAGCTCGGCGGCATCGGTGCCATCGCACCAGATCGCCGGCACGACTTGGCGCGGTTGGGACTGCGGGCCCTGTTCGTGGGGTTTGTAGCCACTCTTCTCAATGCGGCCATCGCCGGTATTTTTCTAAGCTGAACTATATCAACGAGTTAAGTATTTGAAAATCACAATACGGCCATCCGGATGGCCAGTTTTGGCCATGGGTTCAATCGGTAAGGTTCATTGCCCTTGAAGCTTTCGTAGGGTATAAGTAAAGAAATCAGTCGCGCACAACCATGAAACTTACTTGTAATATCTCCCGGTCAATAACCGCGTCCATTGCCCTCAGTTTATCCCTGATTTCGGCCTCCGCTCAATCCACCTGGAGCGGTGGTGGTGCCAATGGCAATATTTCCACCACGTTGAATTGGGATACTGCCCCGACCACCGGCGTTGGCAATACCATGAATTTCGCAGGTATCGTAAACACGACCGTGAATAACGATATCACGCTGACCTCGGCGGATCAGGTCATCAATTTTAACAGCGGCGCAGCCACGTTCACCATCGGCGGCGGGGCTATCCGGGCCGGCAACATCTCGAACAACTCCTCCTCGGTGCAAGACTTCACTGCCGGCCTGCGGTTGAATGGTACTCGCACCTTTAACGTGGGTACCGCGGGAATTTTTCTTTCGACGCCGGTTGGTTCCACCTCGGCCAGCGCGCGGCAGGTCACCAAGACCGGCACCGGTGATCTGGTTATTGGCAACGGCACGGCTCTCAGCGGTGGTTCGGCATACAGCGTCGGCGCTGGCGCATTGGTTCTGTCAAATTCCGTCTCACAGACCATGAGCCTCGGCTCCGGCACCGCGAACATCGGCCTCACGGCCAATGGCACCTCGTTGAAGCTCCTCAACGCGGGAACGCTAAATATCAACGGCGCCATTTCCACGGTTTCCGGTTCTACGGTTGCGCTTAACAATACCGGCAGCGCCAATGCCGTCGGCGGCACCACGATCGCCTCCGGCGCTTTCCTGAACGGTAAAGGCACGCTCAGTGGCGGCCTTGTTTCAGTTTCCGGTGATGTCGCCCCGGGAATCTCCGGTATCGGCACCATCAACGTCGCCAGCCTGTCTTTCCTGTCTGGCGCAACGATTGAATTGGAACTGGACCGTTCCGCCGGCCAGAACGCGGACCTGCTCGCGGCTACCGGAACTTTGAGCTATGGCGGAACCCTGAACATCGCCAATATCGGTGCGACTCTGCAATCAGGTGATACGTTCAACCTGTTTGACGGAACTCTCTCTGGCACATTCGCCGCCACCAATGCGCCTGACCTGTCCGCGCTGGGTTTGACATGGGATTGGAGCCAGTTCAGCTCACAGGGCATTCTTTCCGTGACCACCGTTCCGGAACCGGCGACGCTCACCTTGGTGGGTTTGGGAGCGACGGCGTTGGTCTGGCGGGTGCGTCGCCGCAAAGGCTAAGTTTAACTCTCTTTCAACCCCGGTCCGCTTGATGCGCTCCGGGGTTTTTTGTTCTACATGTTGAATTCCGGTCCCAGATAGATTTCCCGGGCCTTCGGGTCCTCAACCATTTTTTCCGCATTACCTTCGTAGATGACCTCGCCTTTATGGATCAAATACGCGCGGTCTACGAGCTTGAGCGTCTCGCGCACGTTATGGTCGGTCACCAAAATCCCCAGCCCGCGCTCCTTGAGCCGGCGCACGATCTTCTGCACTTCATAGACCGCGATGGGATCAATGCCGCTAAAGGGTTCATCCAGTAACAGCAGTTTGGGGCTCGTCACCAGCGCGCGGGTGATCTCCAAGCGCCGCTTTTCACCACCGCTCAGGGTGTACGCATAGTTTTTGGCGAGCGGCGTCAGCTCCAGTTCATCCAACAGATATTTGAGCCGCACCGCGCGTTCCTGCCGGCTGGCTTCGCAGGTCTCCAGGATGGCCAGGATATTTTGTTCCACCGTCAGCTTGCGGAACACCGATGGTTCCTGCGTCAGGTAACCGATGCCCAGCCGCGCTCGTTTGTGCATCGCCAGTTTGGTGATATTGCGTTCTTGAAAGATCACCGATCCGGCGTCTGGTTTGACGAGCCCCACCACCATGTTGAATGATGTGGTCTTACCCGCGCCGTTCGGACCGAGCAACCCCACGATCTCGCCTGGCTGCACGAAGATGGAAACACCGTTCACGACCCGCCGTCCGCGATATTCTTTCACCAGCTTATCCGTGGAAAGCAAAGCCGCCTCACCCGTGGCCACCGCGGGACCTTCGACGACCATGGTGAGTTGGGGCTTTGTTTGCGGTTCGGCCATAAATCATTTCGAACTGAACGGGTCAGGCATGCTGGCCGTGCTGTTCGTTCCCTGGAAGATCATCCGCTGGTTCCGGGCGATGAGCAGGTCGTAGTTGCGGTCCCAGACGATGATGCTGCCGGTCAGCCAGCCCTGGTCGTTCTGCACGATGGGCGTGCCGGTCAGCCGCAACAATTGGTCGCTCAAGGTATATAGCGCGTGCTGGCTCGTCACATGCGTGAGCTTCCCGCTCGAATCCGTCAGGTCGGCCACCACGTTCTTGTCCGCGATGACGCGCTCGATGTTGGTCTGCCCGGGCAGCGATTCCGCCGTGAGCAATTCGCTGGTGACATTCATTTTGGGATCGATGATATGTGCGTGGCCGTGAAATTCCGCGTGGCCCGCCTTCACCAGGTAATCATCGGACGTGATGGTCGTGATCTTGTTGGTCGAAATCGCGTTGGTGGACTGGTCGAACGCGCTGCCTGGCAATTTCATCATCGCATTGCTGAATACCGTCATCTCGCCGCGTGTCTGGTCAACGAACAGCGTATCACCCGCCCCGCTCCGTGTGCCCTTGAGCCACGTTGCGTTGCCGGTGAATACCGCCGTGGAATTGGTCGCGTAAAACTTTGCCACATCGCTGGTGAACCGTCCATCCTGCTGCTCCACCACCACGTTCGTTTCCGCGACCACTGATTCGATGGCGTTGCCGCCGGCGATCGCCGCCGTCATCGCTTCGCAGGTCATCTTCCCGGTCGGCTGGTTGGAGTCGTATTGCGTCACCCGCACGTCTCCGTGAAACTCCGTCCAGTTGGTGCGCAGTTCGTATTGGTCCGACAACACTTCAACCAGCTTATTGGTCGAGGCTGTCCCCGTGGAGTTCGTGCCGATGGCTGTTCCCGGCATCTTGAGGAAAGCGTTCGTATAGGCGCGCATCAGGTTATTATCCCGGTCGAGTTCCAACCTGTCCGCGCCGCCGTTGCGCTGGCCGCTCGCCCACGTTGCGTTCCCCAGCAACGTGATCAGTCCATTCGTCAAGGGCAGGTATAAGGACATATTATCAGCGCCCAGGTTCACATTGGTGCCGGTCACCCGCACATTGTCGTTATAAGCCGAGATGCCCGTCTTTAGATCGCGGGTGAAATGGTCGGAAAAAACATCAATGTCCCCACCCCCGGGTGACGCCGCTTCCGGAGCGTTCGTATCGTTGGCCGTTAGCTTGTGAAGCACGGAATGAACGTCATTGGAGATATAGAGCACGGAAACGTTTTGCAGCCAGTGGAAGCCATTGCCTTGAAGGTTGAACTGTCCGTCGGCTGTCTGCACCGTCAGCGGCCCGGGGGAACTGGCGATCCCCGACGCATTGTCGAACAAACAATCCGGCGCCAGCACGATCATTTCGGCCTGGCCGTTCGTCTGGAAGGTCGTCAGCTTCAGTTGCGTGAGTTGAAATACGTTATTGCCCAGCGGACGTCCCTCCGCGCCCTCGATGAGCGACTTCATCTGCTGCTCATTCGGTGGGTCAAAATATTCACCCGCGACGCGAAAACCTTTGGCCACCCCCACGTTCGGCCCGTTCGTCTGCGTCTGTGCGGACGCCGCCAGCACCATCGCAAAGAATGCGACGACCAAAACGCCCCGACCACTGTGAGAAAGTTTTGCGCGCATTAATCTCCGCTACGTTAGCGGGCTCACCCGCAGGTGACAAGCGATGAGTGTGATCGTCGCCACCGTGCCCATCTTGACACTTTCCCGAACGGCAAAGCCAGGTAACACAGAGTGCGCTCTGCGGTATCGCAGGCTGCCAGCCTGCGAAGGTTTATCCATGGCTTGCCGACTGGCCTTGGGCTGGAGGTGCGCCCCCCCAACCTCGCCATCGTATTACGTATTTGACAGACCCCGCGACCGTGGTGCACTTATCTATCAGGGAGCGATAAGGAAGAAGACGGTATTTTTTACACCAATATCAGCCCAAAATATTACCAGCTAACTTATATGAAAAAAACAACCCGCAATGGAACGGAAGCCAACACCGTGTACGAAACCGAGAATGACCTGCCCAAAGCCGCCCGGTCGGCCGTCATCACGCTCGTCAATCAACGCCTCGCCGATGCGCTCGACCTGCAGACCCAGCTCAAACAGGCGCATTGGAACGTCAAAGGCCCCCACTTCATCGGCCTGCACGAGCTTTTCGATAAGATCGCCGAGGATGTCGAGAACTACGTGGATATGATCGCCGAGCGCGCCGTTCAACTCGGTGGCATCGCCGAAGGCACCGCCCGTGTTGCCGCCGCGCGTTCACGCCTGGAGGAATATCCACTCACCATCGCCGACGGCTCGGCCCATGTGGAAGCCGTCGCCCGCGCCCTTTCCACCTTCGGGCGGGAAGCGCGTATGACCATCGACGAAACCGACGCCCTCGAAGATGCCGATACGGCGGATATGTTCACCGAGATTTCCCGGGCCATCGATAAATGGCTTTGGTTCGTCGAAGCCCATACCCAGGCGGAAAAATGAATGCCGCAGGCAAGTCCAATTCCGGTCCGGGACACCTTCATCCCACCGCGTTGCGTGTCGGGACACCCGCCCCGGATTTCAGCCTGCACAGCACTCCGGACCAGACCGTCAAATTGAGCGAATTTCTCGGACAACCGGTCGTACTCGCGTTTTATCCGGCGGATTGGAGCCCGGTTTGTGGCGACCAGATGGCGCTCTACAATGAGATGCTTGCCGAGTTTCAGGAATTGGGTGCGGAACTCCTGGGTATTTCGGTGGACGGTGTCTGGTGTCACGCCCAGTTCGGTCACGACCGGAAATTGCATTTTCCGCTGCTCGCGGATTTTGAGCCCAAGGGTGAAGTTGCCCGGCTTTACGGAGTGTATCGCGCGGGCGAAGGCGTTACTGAACGCGCCCTGTTCGTCATCAATGCCCAAGGCGTCATCCATTGGAGTTATGTGTCGCCGGTCGGCGTGAATCCGGGCGCCGCCGGTATCCTCGCTGCGCTCGAAGAACTGCAGAATAAAACGGAGGCAAAATGAAACCGGAAAAGAACGACACCATCCCCAAAAACAAACTCACGCTACCTGCCCCTGGCCGCGACCATATCCAAGGGCCGGCGGATGCGCCTATCATGCTGGTGGAATATGGTGATTACCAGTGTCCCTACTGCGGTGCAGCCTATCCGGTCGTCAAAGCCATCCAGAAACGGCTGGGCAATCGTCTGTGCTTTGCCTTCCGCAATTTTCCGCTCGCCAATGCGCATCCCTTTGCCGAACACGCCGCCGAGGCCGCTGAAGCTGCCGCCGCACAGGGCAAGTTCTGGGAAATGCACGATATGCTCTTCGAGAATCAGGAAGCGCTGGAGGATGACGCGCTGGCCGAATACGCTGCTACGCTGGGTCTGGATGCGGACCGCCTTATCCAGGAAGTCATCAATGGGGCTCACCAAAGTAGGGTGCGGGAGGATTTTCGCAGTGGCGCCCGCAGCGGCGTCAATGGTACCCCGACATTTTTCATCAACGGCGAACGCTACGATGGCTCGCCGGATGTGGAAGAATTTCTCGCTGCCCTTACAGGTGAAGCCTGACGCTCAGGATTGCGCCGCCCGCCAGATTTTCAGCAAGCCCTTCAAGAACGCTGGCATCTCCGCTAGCGGAATCATGTTCGGTCCGTCACTGAGCGCGCGTTCCGGATGCGGATGCGTTTCCACGAAGATGCCGTTTGCACCCGCCGCCAGCGCGCATTTGGCCAGCACTGGCGCAAATTCCCGCTGGCCGGATGATTTATCTCCACCGCCGCCGGGCAACTGAACCGAATGTGTGGCGTCGAAGATTACCGGGTAACCAAACCGCTTCATCAGCGGAATCGAGCGCATGTCGGAAACCAGGTTGTTATAACCAAACGTCGTGCCGCGCTCCGTCACCAGGATTTTTTTGGCTCCGGCGCTGGCTGCCTTGGCGACCACTTGTCCCATTTCCGCCGGCGAAAGAAATTGTCCCTTCTTCACATTGACGATTTTGCCGGTGTGCGCCGCGGCCTCGATCAAATCGGTCTGCCGGCACAAAAACGCCGGTATCTGCAAAATATCCACGACCGCCGCTGCCGCCAGCACCTGCGCTTCCGTGTGAACATCCGTGAGCACCGGCAATTGAAATTTCTTCCGCACTGCGGCCAGCACTTTCAATCCATCTTCCACACCCGGCCCGCGAAACGATTTGCCGGACGTCCGATTGGCTTTATCGAAGCTCGCCTTGAACACGTAGTTGATGCCCAGGCTCGCGCAGGTTTTTTTCATCGCGGCGGCGACCTGAAAACAAAGCTTTTCGCTTTCGATGACGCACGGACCTGCGATGAGCGTGAGCCGCTTCGAGTCGCGCAGGGCCTTCCAGATGCCGGATTCGTTGAGCACACGAGAGTTTTAACAACCCTGTGGCGCAAAGTAAATGACGGCTGCGAGCGGGTACGAGTCAGTGAAATAATAGCAAGATTAGTCGCATTACCGCCAATATAGGGGAAGAGCGTTGTGCTGGGAGGACTATCGTTATCTATGAGGGGAAAGAGACTCTCTTTCCCCCGCGAAAGGCAAACATATGAACACGTCCAGTGCAGCGGCCATCGCTCCAAAGCCGATTCAAGCCTCCCATTTGCTCCAAACCATCCGGGAAATCCAATCGCGCATCGGTGATGGACTGAATGACAGCGAATTGAACTGCCTGTTGCAACGGATGGACCTGCCAGCCGAAGCGGGATTCAAATTCCTGAGTTATTCCGAGCGTGTGGTCACGTTTTCTGTGCCTGAGCAGGACCCCGCAGACTGGCATCCGGAGAACGGTTGGATACCCGCGGAGAAAGAAGGAATCGCCCGGACGATTGCAGAGAAGCACAACCTATCGTTATGCGAACCGCCCGACGTGCTGTACCCTGGAAACTCCCTGCCGAACCTGCATCACCATCTTGAAATGTGCGCGGAGCGGGAAACCATTGTCGTTGCCCACCCGCAATACTTGAAAGTCCGTTTGTTCATGGCGATGGACACGGTTCGACTGTCGCGTGGCGCCCTCCGGCCCGTACCGCTCGACTTGGATATGTTGCACGACCTTGCGGCTTTATACCTGGGATAAGGAATAGTTTGTAAAATGCAGCCAACCAGCTTTGGATAAATCTATGAGCGTTGATGCCACTCGAAAATCAGCCATCGCGGGAGGGATACCCGGCTAGCGCCGGAGAGAGCGGGTCCGGCCAGAACAATATCAGCCGCAAAACGGCGCTGATCGTGGAGGGCGGAGCGATGCGTGGAGCCTGGGCAGCCGGGGTGCTGGACTATCTTCAAGAGCACAGCCGGCGACAATACGATCTCGTTTATGCGGCATCCTCCGGCGCATGTTCAGCGGCGTATTTAGTCGCTGGCCAATGGGAGCCGCTCCTCGCGCTCTGGCGCAAATTCCCCGGCAACGTGATCCAAAAAAGCAATTTCCTGCGGCTCAAACCGATCATTGACCTCACGTACTTGGTGGACAATGTCATGCGAAAACGCGTCCCCCTTTCCGTCGAGATGCTGCAAAAATCGCCATCCCGCTTTTTCATCGTGCTGACTGACTGTTACACGGGCGATCCGGTTTACTTTCATGTTTGCGATGATCGCGTTTTTGCGGCTCTGCGCGCTACGGCGTCCATGCCCCTGGCGACGAATGGCTTTGACTACGTGGACGGCCATCCTTTTGCGGACGGCGGGGTATCCGACCCAATACCCCTCCAACGGGCCATCCAGGATGGCGCGACCGACATCACCGTGGTGCTGACGCATAATCCCGATTTCCGCCTCAAGCCGACACCGCGCTGGAAGGGCTGGCTCGCGTATCCAAAATTTCCCCGGGTGGCACAGGTATGGACGGCGCAGCAAAATGTGCATTACAACGCCGCGCTCGACCTCATAAAACACCCGCCGGTGGGAATCCGAATACACGTTTTTCGCCCGCGCGGCGCCATGCCGGTGGGTCATTTCACGATTGAGCAGGAATCGATCGCCGCCACGTTGGTGCTAGGTCACGCCGAAGCGTTGGAGCAAATGGAACTTTTCGAAACGCCGGTGGATGATTCGGCGCCGGTTTGATTTTCAGCGCGAGGGTTGCCGGCTGGTTCACTCCACAAAACTGAGGATGGCCTCGTGCATGAAAAGGGAGACAAATTCCTTGGCCTCCGTCTTTTCATCCTTGGTGGCGCCTTTCAGCTCGAGTTTGTTTTCGCCGGTCTCAACCAACGGTGCTTGCCCGAAATGGATGATGACCCGCGCGGTTTTGCTTATATGTCTATTAATCATGGATGCAAAACTAGCAGGGAGGGTTGGACAATGGCTGTCCAAGGCTAAAAATGGCGATTTTATTTTTTGCGGGTTTTTGGCCCGAAAATTAAGGGGAAATTGAGTCGCCGCCCTTTTGAAGTTCTGTTATCTTGCTGGCATGATTCTCACGCCCGAGGAACAGCAAAGTCTCATCGGTCTCACGCATCAGTCGCCGCACACGCTTCTGGGGATGCACGCGCTCGGGGACGGATCGGGAATAGTCGTGCGTGCCTTTTATCCGGAGGCCGCCAAGATCGAGGTGCAACCTGTTCATGAGAAGGATAAACCCACGATCAAACTGACACGCATCCACGACCACGGGTTGTTCGAGGGAACCACGCCCAAGGCGAATCGGGTTTATGCGTACGACCTCGTCATCACAAATCATCAAGGGGAGACGTGGCGCACGCGCGATGCGTATTCCTTCCTGCCGATCTTGAGCGAGGCAGATTTGTTTTTGTTCGGCAAGGGCGATGAGCGGCGCATCTACGAAAAACTCGGCGCGCAAGCACAGGTGCTGGATGGCGTTCACGGCACGAGCTTCGCCGTATGGGCGCCCAACGCGCAACGCGTGAGCGTGGTGGGCGATTTCAATCAATGGGACGGGCGCGTCCATTCGATGCGCCTGCTCGGCGTTTCGGGCGTTTGGGAAATCTTCATCCCGGGCATCGGCGAAGGCGCACATTACAAATTTGAGATCCGGAACGCCCACGGACAGATCGTCCTGAAGACCGACCCGTTCGGATTCTTCTTCGAAACGGCTCCAAAAAACGCGGCCATCGTCTGGAACACCACGAAGTTTAAATGGACCGATGCGGCCTGGATCAAACAAAGAAGCGAGCGCGATGCCTTGCGTTCGCCGATGAGCGTTTATGAGATGCACATAGGTTCCTGGAAGAAAAAATCGGCCAGTGAATCATTGAGCTATCGTGAACTCGCCGCGCCGTTGGTGAAATACATGAAGGACATGAATTTCACGCACGTAGAATTAATGCCGGTCGCGGAACACGCATTCTATCCCTCGTGGGGCTACCAGGTGACCGGTTTTTACGCGCCCACGAGCCGCTTCGGGACGCCGGATGATTTTCAATTCCTCGTCAACGCACTGCACGAGGCCGGCATCGGGGTCATCATGGATTGGGTGCCTGCGCATTTCCCGCGCGATGAATTTGCCTTGGCAAATTTTGACGGCACTGCCCTCTACGAGCACGCCGACCCGCGCAAAGGTGCGCACCAGGACTGGGGCACGCTCATCTTCAATTACGGGCGTCATGAGGTCGTCAATTTCCTCGTCGCCAACGCGTTGTTCTGGTGTGAGCGTTTTCACATCGACGGCCTGCGCGTGGACGCGGTCGCATCGATGCTATACCTGGATTATTCGCGCAAAGCCGGTGAATGGATCCCGAACCAATACGGCGGCCGCGAGAATCTCGAGGCCATCGAGTTCCTCAAAAAATTCAATTACCTCACGCACACCGAACATCCCGGCGTAGTGACCATCGCGGAGGAATCCACGGCCTGGCCGCTGGTGACTCGCCCGCCGTATCTGGGCGGCTTGGGATTTTCACTCAAGTGGAACATGGGTTGGATGCACGACACGCTGAATTATTTCGGGCGCGATTCTATCTACCGCAAATATCATCAGAACGATCTGACGTTCGCGATGCTCTATCATCATAACGAAAATTTCGTGCTGCCGTTGTCGCACGACGAGATTGTGCACGGCAAAGGCTCGTTGCTGGGACGCATGCCGGGCGACGACTGGCAGAAATTCGCCAACCTGCGCTCACTGCTCGCCTACCAGTGGATGTTCCCCGGGAAAAATCTGCTGTTCATGGGCGGCGAGATCGGCCAGCGGTCGGAATGGAACGCAAACGCCGAACTCGATTGGTGGTTGCTTGAGGCGGGACCGTTTCATCACGGCCTGCAACGTTTCGTGAAAGATTTGAACAAGCTGTACCTGTCCCAGCCGGCGCTATGGCAATCGGACTACGACGTTGCCGGGTTTTATTGGATTGATTGCGCGGACCGGGAGAACAGTGTGTTCTCCTTCGTCCGGCAAAACAACGAACGCACCAGCGAAGTGGCCGTGATCATGAATCTCACACCCGTGCCCCGGGCGGACTATCGCGTGGGCCTGCCGCGACCGGGACGCTGGCGCGAAGTGTTGAACAGTGATGCGGCCATTTATGGCGGGAGCAATCACGGGAATCTCGGCGGCGTCACCTCCGGCGACGTGAACTGGCACAATCAATCCTACTCGGCGCTGTTCTACCTGCCGCCGATGAGTGTCATAGCCTTCGCACCGGAGCGCTGAGAGCGTTCGGGCAAAAGAAAACTGGCGGTCCGCTTTCGCGAACCGCCAGAAACCAAACCCAAGTTATGAAGTGCATCGGATTGCTCCGACACCCGGCGGAATCAGAGGACTTGCGCATGCACTGAACCGTGCACGCGGCGGGTGGTGGCACCCGGTTGAATGCCATTCACTGAGATTTAAAAAGCAGGCGATATGCCATCAGTAGGATGTCTGATTTGTCCCAAAAAACCGAAGATTCACCCCACGGGATAGGTGGTTTGTGCCTAGTTTGTGAACACACCCGTTAAAATGTCAGACGGAATTGCCGCTCCTGGAGTTGCTGGAGCCAGCGGGCAAAAAAGCCAAGTTGCGCGGCAATGATCTCGAGCCTGGGCAGCAGAGCGGACCGATTGGGCGGGTCAGCCATCCAGGTGGCATCAATGGATTTTAGCTCCGCCAGATCAGAGGTTTGCTTATCAGAAATGGTTTCCCGCAACGCGCTGATTTTTTCGATCTGGCCCTGCGCTCGCTCAAACAATAGCACCTTCAATAATGGTGAAGTCCCTTTTGCTCCTTCAACGATCAGCGTGTCCGCATCGCGACAAATCCGACCGACTTCGAACGACAGGGTAACCAGGTCATTTGGCGGCTGGCGCAAATCTTTCGGTGCGCTGCCGTGTTCGAGTTCCAGCAGATGCCGCAAGCGGTCTTTCGGCTCCCGCAGGCAGTTGTAAGCTGAGTTCAACTCTGTGTAACGCTGGTTGGCCGCGAGCTTTGCCGCTTCGTCTGATTGATGAACGCGATCGGGATGCACGCCAGCGGAACGCTTGAAGAACTTTTCCTTGAGCAAGTCGGCCTCGAGCCACGGCCGGCGTGGTTCGTCGAGAAGCAGGAAATTGTCTGTCACCAAGAAACTATCAACAATCAGAGCAAGAGTATCAACGCTCTAGGCGCTGAAACTTTCACCGCAGGAACAACTCGTGGCGGCATTGGGATTCTTCACCTTGAAGCCGCCATCCTGCAACGCATCCACGTAATCCAGCTCACTGCCGGTGACATACAACGCGCTCTTGGGGTCAACCACCACGCGCACGCCAGCGCTCTCGACCAGGAAATCGCGATTGGCCGGTGCGTCCTGCAGGTCCATTTTATATTGCAACCCGGAACAACCGCCGCCCACGACTGCCACGCGCAAAACACCCGAGGGCCGGCCTTGTTTGGTCAGGAGGGTGGAGACTTTTTTGGCGGCATTCGACGTGAGTTTCACCAGGCGCTCGTCGCTTACGCGAAAATTGGGAGCGGATGGAGACTTGGATTGTGCGACGTTGGCGATCATGACCAGTAATAAGCTAGTCGCGCTGGCCAGCCCCGTCAATGAATGCTCACTGCGTCTTTCGCACGTTCGTCCACAGTTCGTGATAATCCATGTATCGGGAAAACACGACTTCACGCCCTTCCAGGTGCCAGTTCATGTTCAACACGTACCACAGCCCGTCATCGGTCCGGGCGCGGTCGAGCGTGAAATGAAATTTCCAGACCGCTCCGGCCACGCCGCCGAAAACGTTGACTTGTTGGGTGAGATGCACATCGGCCTTGGCCACCGCATAATCCTGTTCATCGATCCACAGCGTGCCGGCGGCGTGGTTGATGAAACGGTCTTTGATATTATTTTCGGGCAACTTACCGCTTTTGGGCTGGAATGAGATCACCAAGGTCGGCCGTCCACGTATGAGTACCCGGTTGGTCATCGTGAGTTCAAACCGGTCCACCATGTCGCGGGTCAAAACGAAGTCCTTTTTATCAAATTGATTTTCCTTCTGGTCGGCGGTGGCAGTTGTGGTGGTGGGATGATGTTTGCGCACCTTCGGGGGCGCATTGGTTGGCCATGGGGACTTGTCACTGGTCTTTTCTGTGTGACTGGTCACGTCGCCATCGGAATTCAGGTAGTTGGTGACCCGCATGCGTGTGTAGCTGTAATGATCTTTGAAGAGTTTTTCGTCCCCGTTTTCCTGGTTCGCCTGATCGATGACTCCCGGAATCACCTTGTCCAGGGGCGGCAGGGGCGCGTCCAACGCCGCATCGGTCGCGGCGAACGACCGCGCCACCGCAAATATCACCGCAAATGTCTGGACCAAACGTTTCATACCTGTCAGTTGGATGCTCGGGACCGCGTGCATATTCAAACCAAATCACCCCCCCACACACAACGCCATTCGCTTTCCGCGGCGGATTTGGTATTTTCATTGCCGTGAAATTGATCTCTTGGAATGTCAATGGCCTGCGTGCCGTGTTGCGCAAAAACTTTTTGGAATTTCTTAACGAGCACAAACCTGACGTGCTGTGCTTGCAGGAAACCAAATGCACACCGGAAGATGTTGAACAACTGTGGCCACAGCATTACACGACCTATTGGAATTGTGCGGAACGCAAAGGCTATTCCAGCACCGCCATCTTCACAAAACTACGCCCGCTCAAGGTCGTGCCGCACATCGGTATCACTGACCACGACCGTGAGGGCCGCGTGCAGACGGCCGAATTCGATAATTTTTTCCTCGTCAATGTGTACGTCCCCAACTCCAAGCGCGACCTCAGCCGGTTACCGTATCGGCAGCAGTGGGACAAGGATTTCCTCGCGTACCTGAAAAATCTGGAAAAGAAAAAGCCGGTAATCTTTTGCGGCGACCTCAATGTCGCGCACACGGAGATCGACCTCGCGAATCCCAAAGCCAACGTGCGCAATCACGGTTTCACCATCGAAGAACGCACCGGCTTCGATGCCTTTGTGGCGGCCGGGTTCGTGGACACCTTCCGCGAATTTGAGAAGGGCGTCGGCCATTACACCTGGTGGAGTGTATTCAGCGGGGCGCGGTCGCGGAACGTCGGCTGGCGGCTTGATTATTTTCTGCTTTCCAAAGCATTCCGTCCGCGGCTCAAGCGCGCCTTCATCCTGCCGCAGGTGCTCGGCAGCGACCATTGCCCCGTGGGCATCGAACTCGACTGACTGTGCCTGAATTGACTGACACTCTTTGCCTGGCCTGCGGCCTGTGCTGCAACGGCGTGCTCTTCGCCGACGTGCGCCGCGTAGGCAAAGATAGCTCGCCCTTGTTCGAACAATATGGCTCGCGCGTGCCCCAGCCGTGTCCCGCCTTCAATGGCTCTGACTGCAAATGCGCCCTGTATGCCGAACGCCCCTCGCGTTGCCGGCAGTTTGAGTGCAAACAATTGCTCGCCGTTCGCGCCGGTGAAAAAACACCGGATACAGCGCTCAAACGCATCCGCGAAGCGCGTCAAGCTGCGAAAGAGGTCGAGGATTTGTTGACTCGGCTTGGTTTCAACGACGTGAAGTTGCCCTTCAGCAAACGCTTTCAGCGCTGCCAGCACGCTGCTGAAACTGGAAAGTTGCCGTCCGAAAATTTTGACAAACTCGCCGAATTGCAACTGGCCGTGCATCAACTACACGGACTGCTGGCGCGGGATTTTTACGCCTGATTGAACCGCTCGCAAATCCTGCCGAGAACGACTTTGGTATCCAAATCCCGCACCGCTTTCTCCCGCGCGGCGTTTCCCTGTGAGCGAAGCAAGACAGGGTTCGCCAGATAACGCCGCAACGCGACAGCGATGCTTTCCACCGTGGGCGTGGCTATTAACGTGCCGGTCACATCGCGTTCCACCAGGTCAGGAATGCCGGCCATGTCGGTGGCGATCGTCGGTACCGCGCAGGCCCCGGCTTCCCCGATGACGTTCGGCGAACAATCCGCGCGTGTCGGCAATAAAAGCACGTCGCACGATTGCACCAGTTTGAGCAATCCATCTGCGCCAGCTTCAAAATTCGTGTAGGTGAAGATGTTCGGCGCTGCTGCCGGCGGACTTTTGGTCACCAGATGCCATTCGACTTTCTGGAATTCCGGCAGGCGGCTCACCTGCACCAAAACATCGCCACCCTTGCGCCGGAAATCCGCGCCGATGAACAGGGCTTTCAGTTTGCCATTGAACGGCGGGCGCGCGACCGGTTGCCAGTGCGTCGTGTCCAAAAATGGTGGTGCGATCGTGATCTGTTCTTCGCGCGCGCCATGTTCCAGTTTGAGCGCATTCGCATACCAGCGGCTCATGCAGAGAAAATGTTCGGCGTGCGCCGCTATTTTTTTCAGGCCACCTCCGTAGATGATTTTCGCCGCCCGTGAAATGTCTTTCTTATTGCTGTAGCCGAGCTCGGCGAGTTGGCGGATGGTCGCGTCTGCGTAAATGAAATAGCGCACGCCGGATTTCAACGGGATCCACGGGCAATTGTGATAGTTGCCGAACAGGATTTTAGTGCAGCCACGCCGGATGGCTTCGCAGGCGGCTTTGCGCCCGGAGAGTACATCATGAACGAGCCAAAGCTTGCCGGTGCGCTGGATGAAACGCCCAAAGCGCGGATACGTGTCTTCGAGATGAACAAACTGCCAATGGGCGTCCAGCATCTCGGGCAGATATTTCTCCAGCCGCGCACGCACGCCGCGCCAGCCGGCCCGGTGGCCAAGGCAGATGCCGTAAGTCGGTTTCATTCCCTTTGTTTCGTACGCGACATTCAGGTCGATTCACGACGAGGAGTCAAACATTCAAATCAGTTTGGCGAATAGATGCATCGAATCGCGCCCGGTTCACCGTCAAAGCTTGAAATTCCCGCCGCGGGCGTGTCCCCTCTGCGGGTGCTGAAGACGCTGCGCAAGGTCGAATACGCGGAATTGATCGCGTTGTTCTTCGTGCATGCGATGGGGATGGGCATGTGGTTCGTGCCACTGGGCAGCGTGCTTGACTCTCATGGGTTGCAGGAGATCAAAGCCTACGCGTTCGCCACCTCCGCGCTCGCCGCCTTCATCTCGCCGCTCATTTTTGGCGCGATGGCCGACCGTCATGTCTCGCCCGTTCGTGTTTTGCGAGGACTGGTCATCGCGACGGGCATCACGATGGCCTTTGTGGCCATGACCATCAACGCCGGTTGGAACCAGTGGCTCGTGCTGGCCCTGATCCAATTGAACGCGCTATGCATGGCGCCGACGTTCAGCCTTTCTACGAGCATTGTTTTTGCGCGCCTGAAAAGTTCCCAGCGCGAATTCGGCCGGGTCCGCTCGTCAGCAACCCTGGGCTGGATATGCGGATGCTGGCTCATCAGCCTGCTGGGCGCGGATGTGTCCACGCTCGCGTTCTATGTTTCCGCTGCCGCCTATCTTGCGGTGGGCGCATTCACCTTCGTATTACCGGATGTGCCCCCGCCAAAAGTCATCGGACAATCCACCTGGCGGCAACGGTTCGGCTGGGACGCACTCGCGCTGCTCAAGAACCGCGATCATCGTGTGGTGTTCATCACCGCTGCCCTGTTCAACGTGCCGCTGGCGGCGTTCTATCCGTACACGCCGCCACAACTGACGCAACTGGGGTTTCACCACACCGCGGCGTGGCTGTCGCTCGGCCAGTTCACTGAATTCATCGCGATGCTTTCACTGGCGGGATTATTTCTGCATTGGCGGTTGAAATGGATCTTTGTGGCGGGCCTGAGTTTCGGCGTGTTGCGGTTCGCTTTCTGCGCTTTGAACACACCCGCTTGGCTGGTCGCCGGCGTGTTGTTGCACGGCTGCTCCTACACACTCGTATACATCACCTCGCAAATTTATTTGGATGAACGCATCGATATAGCCTGGCGTGCGCGTGCGCAGGCGTTGTTCGCGTTGATGACCAGCGGAGTTGGGAACCTCATCGGCTACCTCGGCACCGGATGGTGGTTCGCGGCGAGCACGGGCGCGACCGGCCCAAGATATCCGCTTTTCTGGATGGGACTCTCGGCGACCGTTGGCGGTGTGTTGCTCTATTTTCTAGTGGCCTACCGTGGTCAAAAAGAAAAGCCCAGTGCGGCCTGAATAAATCAACCGGCCAGTATTTTCTCTATCTCCGCCAGCTCTACGGCGCTGAATTTCAGATTCTTCGTCGCCCCCACGCAATCATCCACCTGGCTGGGACGGCTCGCGCCGATGAGCGCGCTGGTCACGGTTTTGTGGCGTAACACCCACGCCAAAGACATTTGCGCCAGCGATTGGCTGCGGGCCTGCGCGAGTTCGTTCAGCTTTTTCGTCTGTCCCAGTAATTTGTCAGTGATGTCTTCTGGTTTTAAGAAACGCGGATCATGCCCTGCGCGTGAATCAGCGGGAACGCCCTTAAAATAACGGTCGGTCAATAACCCTTTCGCCAGCGGCGAGAAGACCACGCATCCAATGCCTTCCTTTTCGAGCGTGCCCAGCAATTCCGGTTCGATCCAGCGGTCCAACATGCTGTAACGCGGTTGATGGATGAGGCAGGGCGTGCCCATTTCGCGCAAGAGCTTTGCAGCACGCAGGGTTTCCGCAGGACGATAATTCGAAAGGCCGGCGTACAGCGCCTTTCCGCTGCGAACCGCGTGGGCGAGTGCGCCCATCGTTTCTTCCAACGGTGTTTCGGGATCGGGCCGGTGCGAATAAAAAATATCCACGTAGTCCAGGCCCATGCGCTTCAGCGATTGATCCAAAGATGCGAGCAGATATTTGCGCGAGCCCCATTCGCCGTAAGGCCCGGGCCACATGAGATAACCTGCCTTGGTGGTGATGATGAGTTCATCGCGATATTGGCCCAGGTCTTCGCGCAGGATGCGGCCAAACGTAGTTTCGGCCGAGCCTTCCATCGGGCCGTAATTGTTGGCGAGGTCAAAATGCGTGATGCCCAGGTCGAACGCGCGCAGCACGATAGCGCGGGCGTTCTCATACGGGTCGTGCGCGCCGAAGTTGTGCCACAATCCCAGCGAGATCAGCGGCAGTTTGATGCCGGAGCGTCCGCAACGGCGGTAAAAATCCGGCGAATCGTAGCGCGATGGTGCGGGGGAATACATGGCTTGTGTCCTTATTTCAGCGTGAGTTGCGGAGGCAAATTTGTGCTCCATGAAATGTTGCCGGTCAATTGCGCCGTGAATCCATGGCCGCTGCTATCCACGGTATTTGTGCCCAGGCCCTCTTTGAACGGCCAGTAACCCTGCAGGTCCGGTTCATTGCCGCTGAGCGGTGTGTTCATGTACGCCTTGATCTGGCCCTCGCTGCGGGCGGTGTTCCAGATGCGGACATCGGCGATGCTGCCGTCGAGATAATCATTGTTGCGCGGATTCGCACCCACGGCCATTTGGTGGTCCTGATCATATAAGATTGCGTTCGTTGTGGCGAGCCCGCGAACTTTTATTTTCTTCTCATTCACATATACGGTGCAATCCTCCGGCGTCACGACACAGGCGACGTGATACCAGGTATTCAGGTTAAAATTAAAACCCGCCGACGCATTGGTGCCGAGCCATTGCGAGCCGTTCCCAAGGTCAATATGAAATCTCTTCCGTTGGCGAAACAATATTTCAAAGGAGAAGTTGTTGGGTTCGCGGGAACTCAGGATCGGTCCGTTTGGCCGCCGGCTCAACGCCCAGCATTCCATCGTGAATGTGCCGGTGAGCGAACCAGTGGTGGCGATGGCCAGCTGGCTTTTACTTCCATCGAACGAAAGCGCGTATTGCGCCGATGCCACGCCGGGATGAGTCACCACCACCGGCTTTGCTTCTTCGGGAGTTGGTGTCTTCTCCACAGGTTTCTTCTTGGTAAGAAAAAAAGCTCCTGCGGCTGCCACAGCGACTAGGACCAATATCACAGTCGCCAATCGCGCCGTTTTGTTTCCTGATGTGGGCACCGGCGCGGCCGCGGTTTCCAGCGGCGGAGTTGCCGGTTCGCTCTTGGCAGTCGGCGGTGTTTCCGCTTGGATGCTCGCCTCAAAGAAATGGGCCTCCAACATCTTATAGGCGCCGTTGATTTCCTTGAGTTTTTCCTGCGCGACGAGCCGCAGCCGTTCGTCATGGCTGAAACGGTCGGGATGCCACACCTTCACCAGGTCGCGATAGACCGCCTTGACCTCTTCAAACGTCGCACCCGCCTTCAGGCCCAATACCTGGTAAAAATGTGTGAGGTCAGCCATTCGTGTGGGGGTGAGTCTTACATTCTTCCAGCGGCGATTCAATAAAATCGCGGGGAAGGAATGAGAACTGGTTGAGAAATCCCATCAAGGTGTATTCGAGCCGGGGCTGAGTGCCACCTCCAGTTGGATTTGACCGGATGCCGGGGCCGTCACGTTCACGATCAAAATGCGTGTGTTCGGGTTCGGCGCATCAAAATCATCCACCGGCGGGTCGGCTGGAATGACCGTGAACGTTGCCTCGGCCGGTGACCGCAGCGTGGCTTGCAGCGTCTTTCCAGCTTGCCGCAGGGTCGCGTGGTTGCCGCTGATGTTCACATCGGCTTTGGTGACCATTGCCCAGCGCACGTTGGTCCCGGGCGCAACGCCGGTGAGTTCATCGTGGATGGAGACGGTGCGGTTCGCGCCCAGCTCAAACCGCCGGATAACGTGCACGGCTTGGCCCGCGAAGACAGGCGAGAGGTCGAGAGCGGCCTCTGGCTGCGGTGTGTCATGGAATTCAGTGATGCGCGCTGCGCCGTCCACGCGATGGAGTTGGTTGCCGATCGTCAGGGTGTTATGGCTGAGATTGTTCAGGCGGAACACGCGCCAGCGGTCGCTGTTTTGTTTGTAGCTCCACAGGTCGAGGCCCTTCGATTCAATGGAAAGATAGTCCTGTCGGCCCAGATCAAGCGCCCAACGCACACCATCGGCTTCTAGGATGAACGACCCCGCATCCATGTGCCCGTGCGAAAGACCCGCCGCACCGCCTTTGAAAGCCAGATAGAGCGCGTTGGTGTCCGCCCAGGAAGTCCGGAAGACCCCGATCGGGTTCGGCCCGTCGCCATGCCAGATCAGCGGCAGTTTCTGCGGGGTTTTTTGGCCGGGCCGGGCGCTCCACCAAAGTGCGATGAGCGCGAACAGCCGGTTTTCGTGATAAGCCTGTTCAGATTCCACGGAGCGGCCAAGCGCTTCAGTTAACGGCTTTTGCTGAAAACGAAGCAGGCCTGGATCATGAAGTTGTCGCGCGAACCAAAACATCGCCGGCTGCAACTCCGTGTGCTCGCCCCCGTCGAAAAAGTTGAACGGATCACCACTCGGGCCCGTCACCTGCAATATGGCCGCGCCACTGGCCAGGAAGCCGGGGCTCGCGTCCAGGTTCCACTGCGTGCCGAGCGCGGATTGCAACGCCGCGATCATCATCGCCTGGTAGACCGTGCCGTAACCCCAATAGTCCGGCCCTTCCGGGTAAATCCCATCCGGCGCATACGGACGCAGCCCCGCGGCGATTCCTGAACGTGCCAGTTTCAGTAAGTCGCGGGCCGGGCCGGGCTCTTCGTCACCGATCGCCAGCGCCCCGAGCGTGAGCCCCCCAAAACAAACCTGGTTCCAGTTGTTCGCCGAGCGATGCCAGCTGTTATAGCCCGCCTTCGGGTCGAGCCCGGGTCGCAAGCCTTTCTCCACGATGGCGCGCCGGATGATTTCCCGCGAGGGCGCATCAAGCTCGTCATAAAGCCAGTCGTAGCCCAGCGCCAGCGCCGAGGTCATCTCCGCCGTATCGAGAAAATGCGAGGGATTCCAATCCGGGAACGCCGCGAGGTTCAACAACTCCACTTTCGCGCGTTCCGCGTAAGCGCGGTCGCCCGTCAGGCGATAGGTGACCGACCATAGCAGGATGCGCTCGACGGCCTGTCGCGAAATATCCAACAACCGCTTGCCTTCCAGTTGGTGAACGAGCGGCGGCTGAGGCAACAACGATTTCGCATCCGCTTCAATCCGCGCGACGACCCGTGCCAGTTCGGGGTCTTGCTTCTGTTGTTCCCGCAACCGCTGCCAATCCGCTTCGGTCGCCAGCAATCGTGGATGCCCCGGTTTCAACCCTGCCAGCGGATCAGCAGCAATTGCATCGGTCAGTGTCGGCTCAGCCGCACGAACAATCGTGACACACGCGACCAACATGAAGATCAGGGATACAAGACCGAAGCTGCGCGTGCGCGATTTGGCTTCTGCGTGGGTCATCGTCGGGAAATTAATGAAAAGCCGCGCAGAGGCAAAGCCGCAAAGAGCGGAGCGCGAGTCCCGACCCATCGGGACTCGCAGCAGGTTGAATGCGGAAAGTCTTTTGATAACTGAAATGACCGCTGGCATGCGAACGTGCTGCGGGCGGGGGACCGCCCGCGCTCCTTTAAAAAAAGGATTCCTTATTTTTGCCACGATTATGCACGATAAAGCACGATTCCTTAGGAAATCTGGCACGATGGGAAACACGATTTTCCACGATTCAAACCCGATTTTCTATGATGACTCTGGATTTTTCGTCTTTTTGCGTTCCCGTGATCGTTTAGGCACTGGTGGCGTATACAGGTCTTCGGGGCCGGGTGTGCGACGAAAGCGTTCG
>Ga0265338_10000399_pt1 | contig 77917 bp, 73 predicted proteins | sample 42126metaG_FD_193579 | JGI IMG/M metagenome (GOLD analysis project Ga0265338, IMG submission 193579) | Rhizosphere microbial communities from Carex aquatilis grown in University of Washington, Seatle, WA, United States - 4-21-26 metaG | ecosystem: Host-associated > Plants > Roots > Rhizosphere...
GGCGCGGGCCCGGGCAGCAATAGCGGCGGATCAGATTACGCCATGGCGGACGGCAGTGCCAGGTACATCCGGTTTCCCGGTTCGCTCTCGCCGGTCAACCTTTGGGCCGTTACCGACGTCGCCCGGACAAATTATGCCGTGTCCTATTGACCGCCCCCAAGCCGGTTGAAGGGTCGCCCTGACTGGCTGTTTCGAGTTGACCTTCCGCTTTAACCGACGTAACAACCAGCACCCATGAACGCGTACCCGTCTTTCGCCCGAACAAACCTTTGTTCGATCCTTCGCGTGGCCGCCATTCTAATGGCAACATTGGCCTGGAGCAGCCTCGCCTTCGGCGGCGAGATTCAGGTGGCAGCCGGGAATGGGGACCTGGAAAAAGTCAAAGCGTTGCTCAAAGACAATCCCGCCCTGGCCACAAGCCGGGACCAGGATGGCATGACGGCTCTGCATTGGGCGGCGTTCAAAAACCAAAAAGACGTGGCGGAACTGCTGCTGACCAACAAGGCCGATGTCCATGCCCGGGACAACCTGGGTACGACTCCGTTGCATGCGGCGGCGATCATGGGCCACACGAATTTTGCGAAATTGCTGCTGACCAACAAAGCCGACGTCAATGCCCGGGACAAAGACGGCCGCACACCCTTGCATTACACGGCAGCCAATGGTCAGACGGACATGGCGGAATTGCTGTTGGCCAGCAAAGCCGACGTCAATGCCAAGGACAAAGATGGCTTGACCCCGTTGCATTGGGCGGCGTTCAAGGGCCAGAAGAACGTGGCGGAGGTGCTGTTGGCCAACAAGGCCGACGTCAATGCCAAGGACAACCTGGGCCTGACGCCGCTGCACCGGGCGACAGTCCTAGGATACAAGGATGTGGCGAATCTGATCCGTCAGCACGGCGGCCAGGAATAAACTGCGGAACTCCTCGCCATCGGCTTCCATGTAAATTGTCCGATAAATTGTCCCGTTTTAGCGCCATTCAAAAGTTGTGCAGCCGCCGCCGTCAGTCGGCGCAACTTGAATAAAGGAGAACGATATGGCACGAACTGACGTTCGTGGCTACGAGATTAATTAAATTGCTCTCAGCCGGAACCATGCAGTAGGAAGCTGATTTTTCATAAGATTTAGGTAGTGAAAGCTGGACGATCTTCTACTGCATTGCAGTTGGGCAAAGGGCTTAAGATTTCTTCCACAATCGGCGCCACCAGGCTCGATCTCGAGCCGGGACAGCCAGTTTAATTGTGGTCTTTCCGCGTGGATAACTTAAAACTCCGGCCGTCACGAAGAGCCAAAATCTCAGCGAGTGGATCGTCACCTTCGGCTGCCAGCCCAAATGCCGCTGGAACAAGACGCTCAGGTTGTAGATCAAGGTCGCTAAGCTCAAAGCCGCCTCGCTGGCCCAAAACTTTTCCAGGCACAACGTCGGCAAGGCAAAACCCGACTGGAATTCCTTGATAACGTTCTCGCTGTCAGTGAAGGCATGTCGGCCACAGTCACAGATTCGCCCCTTTGATCGTTTAATTACGGTTCAAGGAATTGCTGCTGATCACGAACAGGGCAGGGTAAATTCGTTTACACTTCCCAAAGAACAACGCGTGGTTTTCAAAGCACGCTGACTGTCTCCTTCATCGCCCGAAACCGGCGTCCACTCAAGGAATTATTTTGGGTTAAATACTCGGGAACCCCCCTTGACAAATCTGGAACGGGCTTTGTAAAAGACGCAACTCCCCTGGAAGTCAGGCTTGCGAAAAACTTTTCATCGCCCGCGGAATTCAGCATGATGCCGGAATAATTCATGCGGCGGGCAATTCTTTTCATGACGAAACCAAGAGCAACAGCCAGGGGTTGGCCGAAAATCAGGGAAGATGAGGAATCACCGGCCACCGGGTTTCCGGCCGGTCAGCGGCCCCGTCATTGGTTGAAGTCATTTTTGCTGGCCGGCCTGGTGTTGCTCTGCGGCTGCCAGAGCTCCACGCCAAGTTTGTTCACCGCCACCGGCCCCGGCTGGCATGTCCGGCAAGGCCAGGCGCTCTGGCGGCCGCAACGGGGCTTGCCGGAATTCGGCGGCGACCTCGTGCTCGCCAGTGACGGCGCCGGACGCAGCCTGATCCAATTCGACAAAACCCCGATGGCCATTCTTTTCGCGCAGACGACGACGAACCAGTGGCTGATAAAATTTCCGCAGCGGCAAATGAGCTTCAGCGGCCATGGATCCGGGCCGACGCGTTTCAGCTGGCTTTATCTGCCCGACGCGCTGGCCGGAAAACCGCTGCCCAAGCCGTTACATTTTGAGGACAAGCCGGACGGCGGCTGGCGGCTGGAAAATTCCCACACGGGCGAAACGTTGGAGGGTTTTCTTTCGCCGTGAGTTTATTCCTGAAACGCTGGTGGTGGGTTTTGCTCCTCGTGGCGGTCGGCCTCGGCCTGGCAAGGCTCCGCTTTGATGTGGACATCCTCGACTTGCTGCCGCCGGAGGAGCCTTCCGTCCAAGGCCTGAAACTTTACCAACAACATTTTACCAACGCCCGTGAACTGGTCGTTACCCTGCGCGCGCCGGAGGCTGAACTGGCGGAACGTCTGGCGGGCGAACTGGAGGCGGCTTTGCGGCAGCAAACAAACCTGATCGAGGAAGTCACGTGGCAGCCGCCGTGGATGGAGCGCCCGGATCAACTGGGCGAATTGCTCGGCTGGCTGTGGTTTGATCAGCCGCCGGAAGATTTCGCCTCGCTGACCAATCGTCTCGCGCCCGACCGGCTCCAGCCGGCCCTCGCCGAGACGCGCGAACTGCTCGCCACGTCGATGTCGCCCATGGATCTCGCCCGGCGTTCGTTCGATCCGTTCAATCTGCTGACGATGCCGGCGCTGACCAACCTCAGCGGCATGAACCTGGACCAGGGCAATCAGATGTTCGCGTCCGCCGACGGGAAATACCGGTTGTTGTACCTGCAATCCGCCGTGGACCTGACCAGCTACCGCGCCTGCGAAGGATGGTTGAAGGCGATTCATTCGGCGGTCGCGGAATTGCAGTCCGGCCCGGCGAAAGCAGACTGGCAGGGCGTCACGGTTCGCTACACCGGCCGCCCGGTTTTCGTGGAGGAAATTGCCACCAGCATGCAACATGACATGAGCCATTCCGTGGGCGCCACGTCCCTGATCATCGCCGTGCTGTTCTGGCTCACGCACCGGCGCTGGCTGCCGATGCTTTGGCTGCTGGTGCTGTTGATGCTGATTTTGGGGGCGACGCTGGCCCTCGGCGCACTGATGCTGGGCTCCATCAGCGTCGTCGCCCTGGGTTTTGCCGCCGTGTTGCTGGGCCTGGCGGTGGATTATGCGGTCGTGCATTACCAGGAGGCGCTCGCCCATCCGCAAATGACCGTGCCGGAAATCCGCCGCGCCATTGCGCCGAGCATCTTGTGGGCGGCCATCACCACGGTGAGCGCGTTCCTCGTCCTGAACCTTGGCGGCCTGCCCGGCCTCGGCCAGCTCGGCTCGCTCGTGGCCATCGGCATCGGCCTGTCGGCTCTGGTGATGGTGATGATTTATCTGCCGCCGCTGTTCCCCGAACGCCGCCGGCCGCATCCGTCGCCAACTCCCTTTCGCTGGCGGGATTACTTCATCGCGCCGCGCGGTTACGACGCCCTCGTCGTGGAACCCGTGCGGACACGAGGCGTTGCTGCTCCGTTGCTGCTGACCGGACTGGTTTTTTTCGGAGCGTGCGCGGTGCTGTGTTTTCACCGGCCGGGATTGGATCGCAGCAGCAACGCCTTGCAACCGGCGCGCGGCGCGGCGCAACAAACCCTGGATGAAATGACCGTGGAGCTGGGGCTGCCACCGCAGCCGTTGTGGCTGATCGTTCCGGGCCGTGACGAGGCGGAGGTATTCCAGCGCCTGACGAACGCGGAGACGTTGCTCAACGGTGCGGTGACGAACCGGCTCATCGGGAAATATCTGCTGCCGGAAACGTTGTGGCCGCGCGCCGAATTTCAAGCGGCCAATCGCGTAACGGCGGCGATTTTAGGTGAAAAAGGCCCGCTGCTGCGTGAGGCGTTGTCGGGCGCAGGTTTCAATACCAATGCCTTCGGGTTGACCTCGGAACTGGTGCGGAGCTGGGCGCGCGCCGGCAAAAGCGAGCCGGTGATCTGGCCTACAAACCAGGTCAGCCAGTGGCTGCTGAAACGCTTCGTCGCGCGGACGGCGGACGGCTGTCTGGTGATGGGGTTGATTTATCCGGCGACCAACCTGGTGGACGCGGCGGCGTTGACCGCATTGTCCCGGGATCTGGCGCAACACCACGCCTTGCTCTCCGGCTGGGAATTGCTCGGCAACGCCACCTTGGAGCGCGTGCAAGCCAGAATGTGGCAGGTGGTGATGCCGATGGTTTTGCTCGTGTTGCTCTCGCTCTGGTTTGCCTTCCGGCGCCCAGCGGAAATTCTGCTGGGCGTGGCGGTGTTGAGTTTGAGTGGCATGTGCTTGTTGGCCACGATGACGCTGGCCGGCTGGAGTTGGAATTTAATGAACTTGATGGCACTGCCGCTCATGCTCGGAACGGGTGTGGATTACACCCTTTTCATCCAACTGGCGTTGCGCCGGCATGGCGGCGACCTGGCTGCCGTCCGGCGTTCCGTCGGACGGGCGTTGATGTTGTGTGGCGGCACGGCGGTGGCGGGATTCGGCTCCCTGGCGTTTTCCAGCAATCTGGGCATGGCCAGTCTGGGAAAAGTGTGCGCCGTCGGCATCGGCGCGAATGCACTGATTTCGATTTTCCTGCTGCCGACATGGTGGCAATTTTTCAGTCCAAAGTCCAATGTCCAAAGTCCAAAGTCAGATGGCACGGGGATAATGTCCGCTCCGGCGAAACAGCCAGCATTCTACCGTGGCGGCTTGTGGCGGCTTGGACTGGTGGCGGCGAATATTTTCCCGGCGGCTTTGCTGAAGAAAATCGCTTCGGGTCTGGCGAATTTTTATTGGTTGGTTCAGCGCCGGCGTTGCGGAGTGGTGGTGCAAAATTTTCTGCCGGTTTTCGCCGGTGACAAATCCGCCGCGGAAAAAGCCGCACGCGCTGCGCACCGGAATTTCGCCGCCAAGTTGGTTGATTTGTGGCGCGTCGAAGGTGGCGAAGTCGTCCGCAACTGGCTGGTCAACGAGGTGGAACTGGAAATCATCCGCGCCGCCCGGAAACGCGGACACGGCACGCTGTTCATCACGCTGCATCTCGGAAACTGGGAGCATGGCGGACAGCTTCTGAACCAGCTTGGCATCCGGCTGACGATTCTATCCCAAGCCGAACCCGACGACGGCCTGACGGATTTGCGCAGAGCGGCGCGGGCGCGCTACGGCGTGGACACGCTGATCATCGGCGAGGATAGTTTCGCGTTTGTGGAGGTCATCAAACAGCTTCAAGCGGGCGCAGATTTGGCGGTGTCACTGGACCGGCCGCCGGATCGCGGTGGCGTGCCGGTGGAATTTTTTGGACACCCTTTCGAGGCGTCGCTCGCGGCCGCGGAACTGGCGCGCGCATCCGGCTGCGCGCTGGTGGGCGTGACGATTGTCCGCCGGCCGAAAGGCTACGCGGTGAAGGTATTGCCGGAATTCACCTACGACCGCAAGGCGCTGGGCAATCGCGAGGCGCGCCGGGTGTTGACGCAGCAAATCCTGCGTGCATTCGAGCCGGAAATCCGCAAGAATATTGATCAATGGTATCAATTCACGCCCATCTGGCCGCCGGGCAAATGAACCGGCTTTTTCGCGTCCGGCGCCGCGGCTTTTGGCTTTTATTGTTTCTCGCCGCAATGGTTTCCCACGCCGCGGATTACGACGCACAGTTCAACCAATGGTTTGAGGTGCAAACCAATCTGCAAAGCTGGTCGGGCGATTTTACGCAGACCCGGACGCTCACGGTTTTGAACCAGCCGCTGGTGTCCGCCGGCAAGGTCTGGGTCCAGCGCGGCGAATTCCGCTGGGAACTCGGCCAGCCGGTGCAGACCATCGTCCTGCGCCGGCCGGACCAGCTGCTCATCATTTATCCCCGCCTCAAGCGCGTGGAAAAATATCCACTCGACGCCGTGCCGACCGGCCCGATGAAGGACGCGCTGGCGCTGCTCGACGCCAGCCTGCCGCGCGACCGGGCGACGATGGAAAAGAATTTCCAACTACTGGCGGCGGCGGAGACCAATTCCATTTTGCAGATGACGCTTCAGCCGCGCAGCCAGGCGGCGCGCAAATTCATTGGCAGAATTGTAATCGGTTTCCACACCAACGATTTCATGATTGCCGCCACGGAAATGCAATTCGCCGACGGCTCCAGGCTGCGGAATGAATTCACCAACGTCGTCGTGAACCAGCCGCTGGCGCCGGATCTATTCGAGGCCAGATTGCCGGCGGACTTCACCGTGTCGGAACCGTTGAAAAAGTGAGCGCCTCAGCGGACATTTTACAACTCGCCATGCGGTCGCTGCCGCATGGCCCGGAGTTCCGTTTTGTGGACCGGATGGTGAGCCTTACGCCCGGCGTGCGCGGCGTGGGCGAATACAAGGTGCGCGGCGACGAATATTATTTGCGCGGCCATTTGCCGGGCGAGCCGATCCTGCCCGGCGTATTGCTGGTGGAAGCCGGCGCGCAGGTGGCCGGCATGGTGGCGCAGGAAGACCCGGCCAATCCGCGCTGGCCGCGATTGAAACTGACCGCGTTGCGCGGCGTCAAAATTCTCGGCTCGGCCCGGCCCGGTGAAACACTGCGCATCGAGGCGGTCATCACCGGCTGTCTGGGCTCATTGATCCAGGCGCAGGTTTCCGCGTTCATCGCGGACACAAAAGTCTTGTCGGCGGAACTGGCCTTGAGCGGCGACGGCCCGGTCAAACAGTCATGACGACTCCGGCGGAAAATCGTCATTTTCAATTTGAGCGCGACGCCTTTGCGTTCGCGCATGAGCTGGTGTGGAAATATCGTTTCGATCCGGCCACCGGCGTGATGACAACTTACAAAGCGGACCCGCCGCCGGCGTATTATCACCGTTGTTTCGTGCTGGTGCGCGCGACGCGGCTGTTTTTTGACCATGCCCGGTTTGCGCCAGAGCTGCCGCCGGCGGACGCGCCGGCGTATCGCCGTCTCATCCGCGAAATCATTTCGCGCAATCCGCGCCGGGCCTGCGCGGAGCCGGACCGGATTGTGGTTCCCGGCTTTGACGGCTTGCGTTCGTTCAGCCGGGCGCACGAGCCGCTGCTCAAGGCGGAATGCGGCGCGGCGTGGGAATCCTATTTTCTGCGCAGCCACTGGCGCATGATTTTTCGCGTGTCGGGCCGGTTCCAGGAAAGGATGGCGGAGAAGTTGAAGCGATCGCTGCAAAAACGACGTGTTTCGCTCGTGCATCTGTTCCGGTTTCCGCGCATCACCATCAATCACGGGATCGTGTTGTACGGCTTCACCGACTCAGAGCAGAGCATTGAATTTGAAGCCTACGACCCCAACGTCCCCGACCACCCGGTCACACTTCTTTACGACCGCCAACGGCGGGTGTTCACCTTCGAACCCAATGGCTATTGGGGCGGCGGCGTGTTGAGCGTCATGGAAATCTTTTGCGACTGGCCCTATTGATTTACGATTCGCGATTTACGATTTACGATTTGAAAAAGGCCGCTGGCCGGCGGCGCAATCATAAATCGAATATCGTAAATCATAAATTCTTGCGCCGGCTTCGCGGTTGCCAGAAGGCGATGCCGAAAAACAAGGTGCCACAGGTGTTCAGGCCGACAATGTAACCGATTTTGTAGCCGCGGCCGACGTTGTTCGGCGCGTAAATTGGCAGATCATGGCCCATGAGCAAACCCGGCAACGCCGCCGGCATGAGCGCGCCTTCGAGCAAACCGGTGTTAAACCCGGCAACGTACTCAGGCTGATAATAGCGCGTTGACGCCCAGTCATGGGTGAAGCCAAGGCCCAGACTGATGGCGGTCAGGACGATGATTTTGACAAGGATTACTTTCGCAGGGGAAAGGCGGGAGGGAGTAGTGACCTGCGCTGGAACGGGTTCTGCCATCCGGCAAAGCATGTTCCGGTTCCGGTTGCCGGGCAAGAATATAATTCCGATGGCTGGCAAATCTGAAAAATTCACCTCAACGTGGAAGGCTCAACCCAGCCCTCAGTTTCAGACTCAATAAGTTCAAAAAACAATTGCGCCGGCGCCGATAATTTGGCTTCTAATCAGTGTGGCCAAGTTAACCATCGCGATGTATTAACAATACCGGAATAGAAACTATTGTTAACAAATTCAAAATGACTATGAACAAGCATCTAGCCTTTCCCATAATTCTGATCGGAATCGTCATTGTATGTTCGGGGTGTGGCACGACCGCAAAGTTTGTTTATCCGGCTGATCCTGCCAAGCTGGCGCGTCTATCCGAAACGCCCCGTTATGACAAGCAGGTTGCTGTGCTGCCCTTTGAAGAATTGCGGGGGAGCAAGAATTGCTCCGGCACGTTTTTTCTTTACCTGATTCCGGTGATGCCCTGTGGCTGGGGCACATATGAGCGTCCCGACGCGGCGAGGATGTTTGTGTCGATAAACGAGTTTCAGTTTGATCCGCACGAGGATCTGGCGAAAGCCGCGGTGACCAGTCTTCAAAAGTCAGGCCTTTTCAAAGATGCTTATTTTACGTATGGAGGCGAAAAGCAGAGCGCCGATTTGATCTTTACCGGACAAATTCAGTCAACCACATATAAAGGAGCAATTTACTCATATTGTCTATCCGTGGAGGGACCATTATTGTGGTTGATTGGTTTGCCGGCTGGATCTTCCACCGATGATCTGGCTCTCAAATTTGAATTGAAGGACTCCCGGACAAATGAAAAATTGTGGGAGCATACCTTTACCAGGGAAAAAACGGTCATCCAAGGTCTCTATTACAATTTTGGGTACGATGTGCTGGGCTACTCGGAATTGATGGAAGATATGATGAACGAAGCGGTCGTGGACATGGACAAGTCGCTTCAAGCTCACTTCACAACCCCAAGCCATAGCCCTTAAACTGGTCCGCGCTGACCCGGCAGCTGCCAGGGCAACGGAGAAAAAAGGCGGGTTTCCATTCGATCCCGCGGCAGGTTGTCACCGGCCTTTTCGAGCTTCCACGCTTGACCTGATTTCGTTCCGAGTCATACTCATAAAATGACTTTGGACGAAAATCTGTGCTACAGGCCTTCGGAAGCGGCTGGATTCAAATTCCTATTGGCTTCTTCACCAGCGGCCCTTGTTTTTACGGTCGCCGTCAACCGCCACCCCGCCACCGACCGGACCCGGCAATGATTCCAGAGACGGACCCCAAGATCATCGCCACGAAACTCTGTGAGTTTGCGCGGACCAACTTTGTGGCCGAAGGCGTGGAATTTGACGAGAACAGCCCGTTGTCCCAGGCCGGCATTGATTCGTTCGCGCTCGTGGAACTGGTGCTGTTTTGCGAGCGCGTGCTGGGCGTGCGTGTGCCGGATTCCCACTTGACGGGCGCCAATCTGGCCTCGATGGCTTCGCTGGCCAAGTGCATCGCCGAGCTGGCGCGGAACAGCCAGCCGGCGCCGTAAATATCCCGCCGGCTTGTTGATTATGCCTGACCTGCCCCGCCAAATTCGCCTGGCTGCCGGCGACTACTTCATGTATGGCCAGGATTGCCGGATGCGGCGGGTGGGATTGCCGGGCAATGTTTGCTGCGCGGTCATCAAATTGGGCAGTGGCTTCGACGTGGAACGGCTGCGCCGGCGCATCGCCGCGTCGCCCATCATGGACTGGCTGGCGCGCGCGAAAATTTTCCGTCCGGTGCCGATGTTGTTTCCGCCGCTCTGGCGCGCGACGGCAGAGCCAAAGGACATTCTTTTCGAACACGGCCAGCAAAATGGCGTCGCGAACCAGCCGTGGTTGTTGCCCGAAGTTGTCGCCGGCCGGGAATTGCACGCGAGCCGCGGGCCGGGACTGGCCTTCGACGTGATGCGCCATGCCGACGGCACGAGTCATCTGTTTCTTTCCTGGAACCACACGTGCCTCGATGCGCGCGGCCTGGATTTTCTGGTGAACCATCTCAACGGGGAAGCAACGGCAAAGACCACGCCCGGCATCCAGAGTTTCATCAGCGCCAAGCAACTTGGCTGGGACCTGGCCGGCTGGTGGCCCAACGTAAAACAGGCGCGCGGTTCCGTGAAGTGGCTCAAGGAGTCCGGAGCCGAGCCTCTGTTCAGCCTCCTGCCGCCCGGACCGCGTCCGGCTTCGTGCCGGAACCATTACCGGGTCATTTATTTCACCGAGGAAGAAACGGCCCGCATTGACGCGCGCTGCCAGCAATTCAACTGCGCTTTCCGGCGCAGCCATTTTTATCTCGCGGCCTCCCTTCGCGGCTTGCACGCCATCGCCGTTCAGCGCGGCAACCAGGACGGCGCTTACCTGATTCCCGTGCCGCACGACACGCGCAAGCGCGGCGCGAACGGCCCGATTTTTTCCAATCACCTTTCGATTCTGTTTTATCGCATCGAACCCAAATTTGCCGGACGCATCACCGACATTCTTGGCGAATTGAGCCGGCAGATGACGAACCAGATTCGCGACAAATTTCCCGAATCATGCATGGCGGCGCTGGACATGTTCAAGCCCCTGCCGCTGGGTTTCTATGTGAATCATCTGGGCAAGCCGACGCGCGGCAAGTTCGCCACGCTCAGTTTTTCGGACTCGGGCGAGACCTGTGCCGGCCTGAAGGAGCTTTGGGGCGGAGAAATTCTGGACGTCACCCACCTGGTGCCGGCCTGGCGCCCTCCCGGCTTGATGATCGTGTTTCTGAGATTTGGCCGCCGGCTTTCCACCCAGATTTCCTGGGTGGATGATTGCATGAGTCCGGCGGAAGGGGACATCATCGAACGCGACATGCGCAAAGCCCTGCTCGAAGAAGCCCCATGAAAATTCTTTTGGTGGCGACCAATCGCGAACAATCGCCCTACCCGGTGGCGCCGCTGGGTGCCTTGTGCGTTGCCGGCGCCGCCCGGGCGGGCGGTCACGAAGTTGAATTCCTGGACCTGGGCTCGGCGCATTTTCCGCAACGGGCCTTGCGCCAGGCCCTGGCCCAAAATGATTTTCAAGCCGTCGCCTTTGGCATCCGCAACCTCGACAACTGCTGGTCCTTCGCGCCGCGTTCGTATTTTGACGACGTGCGCGCCTGCGCAGAAATCGTGCGGCAGCATTTCCGCGGCCCGCTCATCCTCGGCGGCACCGGTTTCTCCGTCTCGCCGCAGGGCTGGATGCGCCGGTTGAACGCCGACTGCGGTGTGATGGGCGAAGGCGAGCGCGCGTTTCTGGAAGTCCTGACGCATCTGGAAAAAGGACAACCGCTCGAAGGCATTGACGGCGTCATCACCGCCCGGAAAAATTCGGCACCCGCCGACGCCGTTCCCACCCGGGCGATCGACCGGCTCGATGAACTGCCGCCGCCGGCCCACGACTTGTGCGGTTATTCGCGCTATGTGCGCCGCGGCGGATTCGTGGGCGTGCAGACCAAGCGTGGTTGCCCGTTCAAATGCGCCTACTGCATTTATCCGCAACTGGAAGGCAAACGGTACCGGCTTCGACCGCCGGAACTCGTGGCCGACGAGGTTGAATCGGTGTTACGCCAGTCGCAGATGCGACATTTCTTTTTCGTGGACAGCGTTTTCAATGATCCCCGGAAGCATGCGCTGGCCGTCTGTGCCGAGTTGTCACGCCGCAAGCTGCCTGTCCGCTGGAACGCCTTTTGCAATCCCGTCGGTTTTGATCTGGAACTGGCGCGGGCCATGGCGCAAGCGGGGTGCGCCGGCGTGGAATTCGGACTGGACGTTGCCAGCGACAAGATGTTCGAGGTGATGTGCAAGCCGTTCGGACAGAAAGAAACGCGCATTGCGCTGCAGGCCGCGCACGATGCCGGTTTGCCGTTTGCGAATTTCATGCTCTTTGGCGGTCCGACGGAAACGTGGAAGGACGTCGAGGACACACAAAAATTCCTGAACGATTGCGCACCGGCCAACGCCGTGTTCGCCACCATTGGCATCCGGGTCTTTGAAAACACGCCGCTGGCAGCCACCGCCATGCAGGAAGGACAGCTGGCGGCCGACCGCGACCTTTTTGAACCAACCTATTATCTGTCGTCCGCCATGGCCGAGGATACCGAAAGGAAGCTCGACCGCATCGCGCGGCGGCGTGAGGAATGGACTTCGCCCGTGGATTGGCGCCGGTTCGTGACCCGCTTCGGACAAAAGGTCACCGTGATGCTGAACGTGCGGCCGCAGTGGAAGTATCTCCGCAACTACGGACGACGCATGCGGAAACAAGAAGCGTAATCGTGCAACGCATGAGCACCTCGACTGTGACTTGCGACGTTTTGGTGATCGGTGGCGGCGCGGCGGGCGTGGCGGCCGCGACCGCGGCCGGTCGTGCCGGAGCGCGGACGGTGCTGCTGGAGCGCTACGGCTTTCTGGGCGGGCTGGCGACCACGGCGCAGGTCGGAACCGTCTGCGGATTGTATCTGCGCGACACTGCCGGCGTGGAAGCCGTGCCGGTCGCCGGCGGATTTGCGAATGAATTCGCCGCGCGTTTGCAGCAGTTCTCGGGCACAAAACCTTTGTGCGTGGACCGCGGGCTTTGGGTGTTGCCGTATTTCCCGCCGGACTTTGCCCGCCTGGCCGATGCGGCCGTGGGCGGGTCTGGAGATGTTCAGTTGATTTTGCACGCCACCGTCGCGGAAGCGCGCGCGGAAGATTCCCGCCTCGAGGAGGTCCGCGCGCTCGCCTGGAATGAGCCGCTGCGGCTGCGTCCAACCGCCGTGGTGGATTGCACCGGCGAAGCCACCGCCGCCGCGCTGGCGGGCGCCGCGGCGGAAAATGGCGCGACCGATCAATCGCCCGCGCTGGTTTTTGTATTGGAAGATGTGGATCCGGGTCTGGCGGAGCGCGGCCTGCTCGAAGTGCGGCGTGAATTGCGCGTGGCCGTGCAAAGCGGTGCTTTGCCTGCGCTCTGCGAACGATTGTCGTTGATTCCCGGCACCGGCGCCAACGGCCGGTTCGCTTTCAAATTCAGTTTGCTACCCGCGCCTCCGGACCGCGCGCTCTGGCAGCAGGTCACGGATTGGGAGCGCGAGTCGCGCACCTTGCTTGGCCCGCTCACCCGCTTTCTGACGCAAAAAGTCGCCGCCTTCCGGACCGCGCATCTGGCTTCGGTTGCGCCGCAACTCGGCGTCCGGTCCGGCCGCCGCCTCCTCGGCCGGGCGCGGCTGCCCGACGAGGCGGTTTTGAGCGCGAAGAAATCACCGCTGGGCATCGCGCGCGGATGCTGGCCGATGGAACGCTGGACCGCCAGTCCCAAACCGGAAATGACCTATTTTGCCGAGCGCGATTATTACGACATCCCGCTCGACTGCCTGCGGCCGGTGGAATTGGAAAACGTGTTCGTGGCCGGCCGGTGCATTTCAGCGGAGACGGGCGCCATGACTTCCGCACGCGTCATCGGAACGGCGTTGGCGACCGGCTGGGCGGCGGGAACCGCTGCCGCCTGGCAGGCTTCGGGCCGGTCATGGGATGACGCCGTGGCAACCATCAGGCAGCAGATGCATCAATGAAAGTTGATTCCGACGATGACGATCGGAGAAAGTTTAGGATCTAAGATTTGGATTGGATTGAAAACGGGATTTCTTAATCTTAAGGATCATCTCACTCATAATCCTAACCTTATTTCGTCAATGAAAATTTACTTTGACCGCGAGAAACCGGAGGCTGGCAAAAAGTCGCCGGCGTTTGCTCAATGGGTCGAACTGATTCAAGAGCAGGAGAAGGATTAAGATCAAGAACTGCCCGACAAATATGAATGTTTTCGACACCCTGGCCGAATCCGCCCGTCAATGGCCAGCACGCATCGCCATCATTGATGCCGGCGGCGCACTGGACTACCAATCACTTTGGCGCGAAGTCGAAGCGCTGCGGGACCAGCTCGAGCGGCTGGGCGTGCGGGAGGGCCAGGGCGTCGGCGTGCGGGCGCGCAATGGACGAGCGTTTGTCATTGGTGCGCTGGCGGCGCTGGGCTGCGGCGCGGTGATCATGCCCATTCATCACCAGATGAAGCCGGAAGAACTGGCCGACATGCTGGACAAGGCGCCGTTGTGCGTGATCCTTGACGATGGCAGCGGCACAGCGCAACCCGGCAAGACCATCACCCTGGAAAATCCCGGCGGCAACGGCCTGCGTTTCACACGACTGGACAATGCGCAACTGCCGCTGGCGCCGGGCATCCGGGACGCGGCATTCGTGCGGTTCACCTCGGGCACGACCGGTGCGGCCAAGGGCGTCCTCCTGACGCATGGCGATGTGCTGGAGCGCACGCGTGCCGCCAATTCCGGGCTGGGCCTCACCAGCGAGGACAAAATCCTTTGGGTGCTGCCGATGGCCTATCATTTTTACGTGTCCATCATCCTTTACCTGGAGGCGGGCGCCACGGTGATTGTCAGCGCCGATTATCTGGCGGGAAGCCTGTTGGATACCGCCGCGAAACATCAGGCGACTTTTCTTTACATCACGCCCATGCACATTCGCATGTTGAACAGCGACCAGTCGGGCCGCGCGCTGCCGCCATCGCTCAAGCGCGTGATGTCCGTTTCCAGCAAACTGCATCCGCAATCGGCCCAGGATTTTCTGGCCAAGTATCATGTGCCGGTGTCGCAGGGGTATGGCATCATCGAGGTGGGCCTGCCCATCATGAACATCGCGGAGGCCGCCGAGTATCCCGAAGCCATCGGCCGTCCCGTGGCCGGCTTCGAGGCGAAAATCGTGGATGACAAAATGCAGCCGCTCCCGGAAGGTGAAACCGGCCAGCTGGCGTTGCGCGGCCCCGGTATGTTCTCCGGCTATCTGAACCCGCCTCGTTCGCGCGCCGAAGTGCTGCACGACGGCTGGTTTTTGACCGGTGACCTGGCACATCGCGACAACGGCGGCCGCATTGTGCTGGACGGGCGGACGTCCTCGGTGATTCATGTCGCCGGCCACAAAGTGTTTCCGGAGGAAGTCGCCGCCGTGCTGGACCAGCATCCGGCGGTGCTGCGTTCACGGGTTTCCGCCCGGCCGCACCCGCAAATGGGCGAAGCCATCCATGCTGAAGTGCAATTGCGCAACGGTCAGGCCGAGGCCGCGGTCGAAGACATCCTCGCCTTTTGCCGGCGCCGGCTGTCGAGTCAGAAGCTGCCGGCCACGCTTGAATTGGTTGCCGACATTAGCACCACCACCAGCGGCAAGGTCCGACACGGCTGAAAATTGCTTCAAGCCGCCACGCTCGGTTTGGCGCGGTTTTCGAGAAAGTCCCGGCGCCATTTGGCCCGGGCGGGTTTGCCGGCGCCGTTACTGCTGATGGATTCCACAAACCACCATTCGCGCGGCACCTGCCAGCCGGGCAGTTTCTGGAGCAGGAACTGTTTCAACTCGTCCTTGGTGCTGGGCCGGTCCGCCGCCACGCACGCCACGATCATATCCATCCGGTCCACGTTCCCGCTGGGCACGCCAAAGACGACACATTCGGCGACGGCCGCATGTTCGCGCAACGCCTGCTCGATGATGGTCGGGGACACTTTCCGGCCGGCGACATTGATGTGGTCGTCGGTGCGGCCGCGCAGGAAAATTTCGCCATCTTTGATCTCGGCCAGGTCGCAGGTTTGGAAAATGCCGCCGCCCAACGCCGGCTCCGGCACCGGCCAATAGGTTTCGCCCACCGCGCGGCTTTGCACCCGAATGGAACCGTCCGCACCGGTTCCGACGATCACATTATTCAGGGGTCGGCCCACGGAAGATTCATCCGTGCGCGGCGTCGGCGTTGCGTCATAGGCAATGCCGCCGCATTCGGTGGAGCCGTAAAAATTGTGGATCTTCACGCCGTGTTCCTCGAAGACGGCGCGTTCCAGTGAGAGCGGCAGCGGGGCGCCGGCGGAAATGGCGAGCCGCACGTTGCGCAAGATCGCGCCGGCCTTGTGCCACGCGTGCCACAACGCGGGAACCGCGGCCACGGTCAGATTCCAATGGGCGTGCGCCGCGCACCGCAACGCCACCGGCAACGGCGACGGCACCAGATAAAGTGGAATGCCGTGCAGCAGGAGCGGCAGCACCAGACTGGAAAATCCGTAGGAATAGGCCAGTGAAATCACGCCGAGATTCGGCCAGTCGGGCCGCAGTCCCATCGTGGAAACAATGTTCTCCGCATCGGCAGCCAGTTCCGCCTGGGTGAAGGAAACGGTGCGGGGAACGCCCGTGCTGGCCGGTGTGGTTTTCAGGTGGCAACACGGCCAGGGCGGCGGCGAAACCGCCAGCGGCTGATGATGCGCGTCCAGCGGACACACGACGATGCGTCCGCGCCAGGCGCGCAAAACGGCGATAATGAATTCCGGAGAATTGCCCTGCGGCTGAATCATCGCGGGCTTTTCCGGCAGCGGCATTTCGGCTTCGGCGTGCAGTTGGGCAAACGTCCAGCACCGTCCGGAAGCCAAATCGCGAAGGGCAATTTCATTCTTTCGTTCCCGGACTACCTGCTGCCAGCGTTCGTAAAGCATCTGTTTGGACTTGTAATAAGGCATCGTTGGTTTCAGTTGCAAGCCCGATTTCACAATTGGTTTTGGAAACCGGCGGACTGGCCGGCGTGAGTTTGCGGCTGTCGAGATAGGATGCGACCGCCGTCATGCTGCCCTCCGGGTTCGCCAGGGCCACGTGGCCGTCGGGGCGCAGGAGATAAAGCGCGTTGCGCATCAGACCGGTGCGGTTCATTTCCGGACGCCAGGAAAACACGTGCAGCGGCAATTTCCGCTCGTGGCACAGCGCCTGAATTTCAGGCGTGGCTTCGCCATAAACATGCACCTGCCAGTCCAGCGAAGTCAGTGGCGTAAAATTGTCCCCGCCCTGGTTCAACGCCGGTTTCACCCACGGCAAACGGTCGCCGCCCTGAACCGCGCCCGCGCGGCCTTCGCTCAAGCCGCTGCCGCGATAGCTCACCGCCGCCTGCGAAATCGCGCGAAACAGGAACTGCCGCACCGGCGCGATTTTTAACAGGCGCGGCAGCAGGAAGGGCACGAGGTTCAATCGCGCCCAACGGTCAAAAGCTTTGGGACTGGTCACGCCGGTAAAGACGCGATCCGTCGTGTCCACCAGTTTCCGGGCGAAAGCCGTGCGTTCCGGTTCGTAGCTGTGGAGGAGCGCGGCGTCCGCCCGCCCGCGCAGGACGGCAGCGAGTTTCCAGGCAAGATTCACGGCGTCGCCGACGCCGGTGTTCAGGCCTTGTCCGCCCACGGGCGTGTGAATGTGCGCGGCGTCACCGGCCAGAAATACGCAGCCTTTGCGAAACTGAGCCGCAACCCGATGATGCACGCGGTAGGCCGAGAACCAGTTGACGCGTTCGATGTTCAGGTGCAGGCTCTCGATCACACTTTTGTTCACGTCCTGCCAGGATGGGTTTCCGTTTGGGTTGCCCGCGCCATCGCGCACGGTGCCGATCAGCCGTGCCCGGCCCTCGCCCGGCAGCGGAAAGATGGCGAGAAAATCAGTCGCATCCAGGGCCACGTGCATTTCGCCGTTCATGGCCGCGCCACCCGCCTGCACGTCGGCAACGTAAAAGCGATGGGCATAAGTGCCGCCGGGGAATTCAATCTTCAGCGACTCGCGCACGGTGGAACGCGCCCCGTCGCATCCGACCAGCCAGACGGCCTCACACTGCTCCACGGTGCCATCGGGCTGTTTCAGGCGCGCGCGCACCTGTTCACCCGCTTCCTCGAACTCCACGAGTTCGGTCCGGCGCCCGACCTCGACGCCGAGTTTGGCCAGATGGTCAATCAATAGATATTCGTGTTCGTCCTGGGAAATCACGAGCGCGTAAGGGAATGGGCTGATCTCCCCGCCCATGTCGTGGAAACACAGGTGGGCCGCGTTTCTGCCCGAAATCCAAAGATTCGTGCCCGGCGCCTTCCGGCCATGCGCGATGAGCGTGTCCGCAAACCCGATCTGGCGGTAGAATTCCAGCGTGCGCGCCTGGACACCAATGGCGCGCGAGGTCGTTTCCGGCGCGGCCAGTTTGTCCACGATCCGCACGCGCACGCCCAGTCGCGTCAGCCACACGGCCAGCACCAGCCCGGTCGGCCCGGCGCCGGCGATGAGAACCTCCGGGTTGCGAAATTTCGACGAGTTCATGGTTTCGCTTGCCGTTCCCAAAAGCTGGCGGTGTTCCAATTTGCTTTTGAGGGGCGCGTCACGGCCGCACCGCCGTCGCCCCATCAAGCCGCAGCGGCATTTTCCCTGGCGTCAGCGAATGGCCACCATCGCCGGGTCGGTGAGCCAGCCGGCGGGACGCGACATGATTTCCAACATGCCGTGTCCGAACCGCGAGGTGGTGGTTGCGCCGGACGCCATGCAGGCGACTTTGCCGTTGAAAAAAACGTGGAGCGCACCGGTGATTTTGCCGGGAAAGGCCCGCTCGAAAATCATGCCGCTTTGATACATCGCAAAAATGCGGCCATCGTAAAAATATTTGATCAGCCCCATCCACGCGCGGATGAGTTTGCGCAATTCATCTGAATACACTGCGAAGTTGTCGAGGTTATCGGCAATCAATTCCGCCGAATGCAGCGCCAGATACACGCCCGGCGACAGCATGGGATCCACAAAGCCAAACGCGTCGCCGACCATCACCCAGCCCGGTCCGAAGCCGCGCGAAGAAACGAGCTGGTAATTGGTGTAGGTGAAAATGCCGGTGAGCCGGCGGCGGTTCGGGCCGGCGGCGGCAAGCAGGGGATCGCGGCGGATCGCGGCTTCGAGCCGTTCTTCCGGCGTCGCGCCAAGTTGGGCGGCGGCGTCCTTGTTCATCACCACTCCGACGGAGAGGCGGCCGGGCAGCGGAATGCGCCAGCTCCAGCCCTCGGCCAGCCGGCCGATGATGACTTGTCCGTGCGGCTGGTTTTCCTCGAAGCCTTCGTAATGGGCAAAGTGGGCCACGTCCTTGCGCGGACCAACTTCCGCCGGAATTTCCAGCGTGTGCGCGAAAAGCCGGCTGCGTCCCGTGGCGTCAACGAGCAAATCCGGTTGTTTGCCTCCGAGCCACGGGGCGTGTTCCAAGGTTTCCGCTGCCAGCCGCAAGCCGTCGGTGCCCACCCGTTCTATTTTGGCGCGCTGCCGCACACGCCGCACGCCCAGTTCGTCGGCGCGCTGGTCGAATAAATTGTCGAACGCCGGGCGCGGCGCGTTGTAAGCGTAAGTGGGCAAAGTGGTGCCGGCGAGCGATTGAAAACTAAATTCGATCTTCTCGCTGGCGTTCATGGTGAACGTGACCCCGGGCTTTATGTTGCAGATGGCCGCCGCGCGTTCCTCCAGTCCCAGCCGGCGCAAAACCGGCACGACCGCTGGAATGAGCGACTCGCCAACGATGAGTTCGGGCCGGCGGCCATCGTCGAACAGGGTCACGTCAATGCCTTTCATCGCCAGCAACGACGCGAGCGTCCCGCCCGAAGGTCCGCTGCCGATGATCCCGACAGTTTTGATCGCTGTTTTAATACGTCACAGTTGGGTTTATAGCCTCGTTACCAACGCGCGATTGTTTGCTCAGTTCGTCCCCTCAAGTCAATATAAAATCCTCAAATCAGGCGGATAAGGTGCGCCGTGGCGGCCTGCGCCTCCGAATCGGCGCTTGACTCGCCATGGCCGCAAAATAGACTTTGCCGCATCAGGCTTGGGCACATCAGCCGAGTTTTACGCGGAAATGGTGGCGCATCTCCGCGCGTTGAGAAAAAGCAAATCCGAGAAACATTATGAAAAAATCCTGGTTTTACTTCTGGTTCACCTTGACCACGTTGAGTGCCATGTCCGTTTGCACGGCCGCAACCATCCTGTATCCCGTGGTCGTTGGCGGTCGCTGGGGATATGTGAGCAAATCCGGCGAGACGGTGATCAATCCACAGTTCGATCGGGCGGAGATGTTTGCGGAAGGGCTGGCGCCGGTGCGCATGGGCCGATGGGGCTACGTGGATGCGACGGGCAAGGTCGCGATCAATCCGCAGTTTGACAAGGCTGAAGACTTCAGTGAAGGGTTGGCGGCCGTCAAGCTCGGCGGGGGCGGCCCGGCCCCTTTCAATCCCTTTGGGATCGGAGGCGGTCACTATGGCTACATCAACCCGGAAGGCAAATATGTCGTCAATCCGCAATTCGACGATGCCGGGACTTTTGCCGGCGGCTTCGCGGCCGTCAAAATGGGGGGCCATTGGGGTTTCATTGACAAGACCGGGAAGATTGTCATCAATCCACAATTCGACGATGCCGCCGCGTTTTCCGAGAATCTCGCGGCTGTCAAATTGGCCGGTCATTTTGGCTACACGGATGCCAGCGGGAAAATGGCCATCAATCCGCAGTTTGAAAAGGCGCAACCGTTTTCCGAAGGCCTCGCGGGAGTCAGGACGGGTGGCAAATGGGGGTTCGTGGACAAGAGCGGGAAGGTCACCATCAACCCACAGTTCGACGATGTGGGAAGTTTTGTCAAAGGCCTGGCGCCGGTGCGTCAGTCAGGACACTGGGGTTACATCGATCCCACCGGGAAATTTGTGATCAATGCGCAGTTTGATGAAGCAGCTGCGTTTTCAGAGGGGCTGGCGCCGGTGCGCCAGTCGGGACACTGGGGATACGTGGACCCGAGCGGCAAGCTGGTGATCAATCCGCAGTTCGACGAAGCCATGCCCTTCACGGGTGATCTGGCGCGCGTCAAGTCAGGTGGCCGGATCGGTTACATCAACGCCAGCGGCAAATTCGTCTGGAATCCCGCCAAGTGAACCGGCGCGGAGGCCCGACGGGATCCGGGCAGATTTCCACCACCATCTTAACCAGCGAAACGAGTCGGTCACCGGATGGATGTAACTGTTGCGGTTGCGGCGAATGACTTGGATGGGAACAAACTCAACTCGCCGTCCGGCCGCGAGGAAGGCCAGCAACGTTTCGGATTCAACCTCAAAGCGCTCGGTTTTCAAGGGCAGGGTTGCCCAAGTTTCCAGGTGAATGAGCCGGAAGCCGCATTGTGTGTCGGGCAAATGCCTGCCGGCCAGGCGCGACAGTTTGCGGCTCATCCATCGATTTACCTGTCGGCGCAGCCAGGGGATGGCCTGTGCATTGTGCAGGCGGCTTCCGATCACCAGCGATGCCCCGGTTTGTCTGGCGCACTGGAGTAGCAAGACCAGATCCTCCGGCGCGTGCTGGCCGTCACCGTCGAGGGTCAAAGCCCATTCAAAGCCTTGCTTGGCTGCCAGCGACAGACCGGTCCTGAGCGCGGCGCCTTTGCCGCGATTTTGCTGGTGGCTGACCACCACTGCGCCCGCTCCGATGGCCAAGCTCGGGGTGTTGTCGGTCGAGCCGTCGTCCACGACCATGACCGCGGGAAGATAGCGGCGCAGCGCAGCCACCAAAGGCGCGATGGTCGCCCTCTCGTTGAAACAGGGGATCACCACCGTGCAGGTTTTCGCTGTAAACATCAACGGAGCTTGAGCGGAATGATTTCAGGAATCGAGGCAAAATTGCGCCCAACTTGGCGACGATGGCCGGGTTGAAAACAAGACCAGGTTGCCAACGGCTGCGGATTTTCCGTTGCCTGACCGCTGCATGGGAATATACTCTGGGTTTGAACTGAACGATGCGAGTTATGCTATAAACGCGAGACTTGGCTGGTGAGGGGTTGGTCAGGCCATGACCTGCTCGCACCCGTGCGCAGCACTCCCCCACCGTCAACCAACCCTCATGCTTTTTCCGACATCTACTTTGCCCCCAGTTCCGCACCGTGTCGTCATCACGGGCGCGGGGATTGTCACGGCCTTGGGAATCGGCTGGAAACCCAATGCGGAGGGCTTTCGCGCCGGAACGGTGGCGTTCCGGCCGGTGTCGCAATTTGATGTCAGCCGCCAGCGCGTAAAAGTCGCAGCGGAAGTCGTGTTGCCGAAAAGCATTTTGGCCACTTCGCTCAACCCGCATCGGCTCGAGCGGCTGGACCGTGCCGGCAGCATGCTGGTGTTGGCGGCGCAGGAGGCATGGCGGCAAGCCGGTTGGGAAACCAGCGAAAATCTGCCGCTGGTGCTTGGCACGACGGCCGGCGGCATGTTGCTCGGCGAAGCCTATTATCGGCAGGCATTGCTCGAACCGTTGCGGCATCGCCAGCAAGCCACCCGCGCCATCCACTACCAACCACAGGTTCAGGCGCGGATGGTGCTCGACGCCCTTGGTTTCAGCGGGCCGATCACCATCATTTCGAACGCCTGCGCCTCCGGCAGCAGTGCCATCGGCCACGCGTGGGATTTGATTCGTTTTGGCCGGGCCGAGCAAGTTGTCGCCGGCGGTTACGACGCGCTGGGCGAACTGGTCTTTTCGGGCTTCGATTCCTTGCAGGCCCTTTCACCCACCGTCTGCCGGCCGTTTGATGCCCGGCGTGACGGGCTGGCGCTGGGCGAAGGCGCGGCCGTGGTCACGCTGGAGACCTTGGAGCGCGCGCGCCGCCGCCGCGCCACCATTCTGGGTGAACTCATCGGCTATGGCACGGCCTTCGATGCGCACCATCTCGCCCAGCCGCAGCCGCAAGGCGCCACCACCTTAAAGGTGATGCAGCAGGCTTGTGCCGTCGCCGGGGTTGCCCCGGAGGACATTGATTACGTTAACGCCCACGGCACCGGCACGGTGCTGAACGACAGTTCGGAGGCGTTCGCGATCAGCGAATGGGCGGGCCGCCGCGCCGCCACCTTGCCGGTGAGTTCCACGAAAGCCAGCATCGGACATCTGCTGGGCGGTGCCGGCGCGGTCGAGGCGGTGGTTTGTCTCATGGCGTTGGGCGAACAATGGCTGCCGCCGGAGCTCGCGTTTGAAACTCCTGATCCGGCCTGCAAATTTCCGGTGGTGAACAAACCGCAGTCGGCGCGCGTGAAGCTGGCGTTATCGAATTCGTTTGGCTTTGGCGGGGTCAACGCGACCTTGATTTTGCGGAGGTGGACATGAGCCGGATTTTTGTCGCGGGACTCGGGGCGGTTTCGCCCGCCGGCTGGAACGTCGCCGCCTTGCGTGGGGCATTGGACCGGGGCGAACCTCTGCCGGTTCAATCCCTCGTCCGGCCCGGCGGGGAGAGATCCTTCCCGGCACGACTGGTGCCGAACCCCTCCGTGCGCCCGGAGTTTCTGGCGCATCCACGGCTGCGACGGACCAGTCCGATTACGCATTATACCGTGTCGGTCGCGCTCGAAGCCGTGGCTGCGCTGCGAACCCGCCCCGAGGCGAAAAACTGCCGGCTGGGCATTGTCGTCTGTGTCCAATCCGGCTGCGTGCAATATTCCTGCCGTTTTTATGACGAGACGTTGAAGAATCCGGCCACGGCCAGCCCGCTCATTTTTCCTGAAACGGTTTACGCCGCACCCGCGAGCCATGTTGCCTCGCTGTTGGAAAATGTGGTGCTCGCCTATTCGCTGGTCGGCGATCCATCCGCGTTTTTGCTGGGCGTTGCACTTGGCGTCCAGTGGCTTGAAGAAAATCGCGTGGACGTATGCCTCGTTATCGGGGCGGAAGAGACCCATTGGATTACCGCGGACGCGCTTTGGCATCTCGACCGCCCGGCCATTGTCGCCGCCGGCGCCGGCGCCTTGAGTTTGTGCTGTGATCCGAAACTGTCGTCCGGGGTCGAGCTGGCCTCCATTACCGACCCGCACACTTACTCCGCGCAACTTAATCGGATGCAAGCCGCAAAAGCCATGCGCGGCCAGCTTGCCAGCCACCATGCCAGCGAGCTGCTCTGCGACGGCCGGGGAGACAGCCCGCGCGCGGACGCGGCGGAACGCATTGCGTGGAGCGATTGGGCCGGTCCGCGCATCAGTCCGAAACGCATTCTGGGCGAAGGTTTGATGGCGGCGGCCGCGTGGCAGTGTGTGGCCGCCTGTGATGCGGTGGCCCGGCAAGAATTCACCGCGGCCAGCGTCAGCCAGGTCGGCCCCAATCAGCAGGCAATTGGCGCGAGATTCGTGCGCGCGGATTTTGGCAATTCGCATTTGTCCGCTGGCGGATCCCGAGGCAACATCGGGCCATGAGTTTGCGAGTCATATTGATCACCGGTGCCAATGGCGGCTTGGGACAGGCCATCGCCCGCGCTTTTCTGCAGGAATCGTCCGTCAACGTCGTCTGGCTTGGCGTCCATTCCCGGCGCGAACACGCCGACCAGCTGGCACAGGAAAATCCTGGCCGCTGTTTCTGCGTCGCCTTGGATGTCACGGCTCCCGAATCCTGGAAGCAAGCGGTCCAAGAAATCCAGGCCCGGCACCAGCGCCTGGATGTGTTGGTCAACAACGCCGGCCGCCACGAGGATTTTTTGCTGGCCACCATGCCGCTGGATTCCTGGCGGCGGGTTCTGGCAACCAACCTCGAGGGAGTGTTCCACGGGTGCCAGACCGTGTTGCCCACGATGATCAGCCAGCGCGCCGGCCGGATCGTCAACGTCTCGTCTTTGAGCGCACTGCTGGCTCCGGCCGGACAGGCCAACTATGCGGCCGCCAAGGCGGGCGTTGTCGCCCTGACCCAGTCGCTGGCGAAGGAAGTGGCCCGCATCGGCATCACCATCAATGCCGTGTGTCCCGGCTTTGTGGAAACGGACGCGCTGACCCAACTGGCCGGCGAGGACAAGAAGGCCGCCCAGATGAAAATTCCGATGCGGCGGTTTGGCCGGCCGGAAGAGGTAGCCTTTGCGGTTCGCTTTTTGGCGAGCGCCGAGGCCAGCTACATCACCGGTTCCCACCTCAAGGTGGACGGCGGGATTCTATGAACGGCGGGCCGGCCATGGTCTTCGGTGGCAACCGCCATGGCGATGACGACCGATACAATGCCAGTTGAAGAAAAATCGGATGTCGCGTTCGCGTTGACGGAAACTGCCGACAGGAGAGTGATCATCATTGGCGGCGGCATTGCCGGCCTTGCCTGCGGCTGCTATCTGCAGATGAACGGCATCCAGACCGAAATCCTGGAGGCGAGCCTGCTGCCGGGCGGATTATGCACGGCCTGGCGCCGTGGCCCGTATGTTTTTGACGGCTGTCTGCGCTGGCTGATGGGCGCGCAGCCGCCTTCGGCTTTTCACCAAATCTGGACGGAATTGGGAGCGATCGCCGGGCGAAAAGTTTTTATCCATGACGAAATATCAAGGATCGAGGGCCTCGACGGCAAAACCCTTGTCGTGCCTGCCGACCTGGACAAACTCGCCGACGAATTCAAACGCTTCGCGCCCGAAGACAGCAGCCTGATTGACACGCTGGTGCGGGATGCGCGCCGTTGCGCGCCGCTGGAACCGCCGCTGGAAAACGCGCTGGAATTGATGACGCTTTTCGAGAAAATGAAACTAGGGTTGCGTTACCTGCCGATGGTGCCCACCATTTTCCGGTACAAAAACCTCCCGATCACCTCCTATATCGCCCGCTACAAGAATAAATCTCTGCGCGAGGCGCTGCAACTCATCGTTGGCAACGAAGACATGTCGGCCCTCGTGCTCGTCATGTTGCTGGCGTTCAGAACCCGGAACAACACCGGCTTCGTGGCCGGTGGTTCATGGGATTTTGCGATGGCCATCGCCGACCGCTACGTCCGGTTGGGCGGCCGGGTACGGTATAAAACCCGGGTCACTTCGGTGAAAGTCGAGAACCACCGCGCCACGGGCGTGCACTGCGCCGACGGAACCTTCGTGCCGGCGGCCACGGTGGTTTCCTGCGCGGATGGCTACACGACGATTTTCAAGATGCTCGATGGCCGTTATGTGGATAAACAAATCCGCTACCTCTACGACCATTGCCAGACGTTTCCGGCCATCATCCAGGTCTCACTGGGAATCAATAAAATCATTCCGGAAGCGCCCCATACGCTCATCCTGGCCCTGCCTCAGCCGCTCTGCGTGGACGACCGGATGCGACATAACAATTTGGAAATCGAGGCGTTCGGTTCCGAGTCCGGACTCTGCCCGGAAGGCACCACCGTCATGACGCTCCGGTTTTCGACCGGCTACGAGTTCTGGACCGGCCTGAAAAAAAACAATCCGCGGCGCTACCGGATGGAAAAGAAACGGATCGTCCAGGAAATTATCGCCATCCTGGACCAAAGGTTTCCCGGGCTGGCGCAGCGGATCGAGCGTTCCGACATTGCCACGCCCGCGACCTTCGTGCGTTACACGGGCAATTGGCAGGGCAGTTACGAAGGCTGGCTGCCGACGCCGCGCATCCTGGGGCGACGTATTTCTTACACGCTGCCGCGACTAAAAAACTTCTACATGGCCGGCCACTGGGTGGTAGCGGGCGGCGGACTGCCGTCGGCGGCGCTGGCGGGTCGCTATGTGGCGCAGATGATTTGCGCCCAGGAAGGAAAAAGCTTTGTGGCAACGACGCCGTAACCTGTTCGCCGGTGGCAGCGACGCCCCGTTGCCAGGAGATGCTGGCGGCGCTGGCTTCAGCCCTCGGCCGGCTTCCGGGTTTCCGGGTCGTCGCCCACGGTGCATAACCGCTGGAGCGCCTCACCACTTCCCGGCAGCATTTGTTAGAATGCCGCCGGGCGACCGTCACGGTTGGTGTAAAAGTTGAAGGCAAAAAGGCGGATGGCATGGTTTGGCTCCCGAATTTCTCCCGAAATTTTATATCGCGTTTGCGGTTCCAGAGTCAAACCCGGCGGGAGGGCATAAATTCTTTCGCCGGCACTTCTTTCCGGAAAGGAAAACGGAACATTAAGAGTTAAATGCAAGCCGGTTTCAGCCGCTGGTTTATGGTCGCCCCTGCGGATTTCTACGCTTGAATAACCAGGAATTTTTGCGATCACCACCTCGACCGGGACGTTGGTATCGAGCCGGGCAAATTGCGGCGACCAGATCCGCAGGAAGACGTCGTTGTCCGGCAGTTGGATGAAATCCCGATCGAATGGCCTGCGCGCGATTCGCGCCATGGCTTGCTCTGGTTTGGTGACCCATTCGGCGTCGTTTTCTTTCGCGCGAAAATCGACCACTTCAGGAAAATCATCAAACTGCCCGGCCACCCTTCCGGTCGAGGTGTCCTGGGTGGGGGCAAAATTACTCAACAGGATTCCGTCCGAGTTGAGGTCGTCCAGCGCCCCATGAGTACTGCCGCAGTTCACCAGCCGGCTGCCTTGTTTCACCCACCAGCCGGAGTTGACATAGTGATTGTCCAGGCTGATGAGAATGGTGGCCGGATTGAGGGTGACCCGGGTGAGGCCGCCGACAATCCGCTCCGGCGCCAGCGGATAACGATTCGTCAAGGTCGCTGCCATCCAGGCGTCGGCACTGGCGAAGCCGTCAGCGTCGAGCTGGCGGTTTCGGGCAAGCATCTCGACCACCGGACGGTAGTTGATCGGGTCGCCCGTTTCGGGAGAATATCGGAAGGCGTTGTTCGCGGGATTCCACTGAATGCCGGCCCGTTCACCTTTGGGGTTCATGACCAGGAAATGATTGGTTTGATCCGGAACCGTGGCCGCCAATACGTCCACGCCTTTCAGCTGGCAGAGCCGTTGGACGAGTTTTTCAGTTTCGGCCGGCGAATTGTGGATTTCCACCCAGCTTTCGATTCCGGCCGTCGGCAGGACGACATCTTTCGGACTCCTGATGGATTTGGCGACCCGGTAGCCGGCCGCTTCCAAGCAGGCTCGAATCTCGACCCGCTTGCCGGGGCCGGCATGATTATGTCCGTGATCCGAGAGGATTACAATTTGCAGGTCGTGTCCTTCCTCGGCCTGGTAACGGGCGCGCAATTTCTGGAGTTGACTGTCCAGCTGACAGAGGAGGGACAGGATGTCGCGCTGCATGTGCTCGGCATCGTCCGACGAACGTATATAGGCATAGTAATTGCCGCCTTCCCTCCGGGTGTCGAAAAAATTCCTGACCAACGCATGCGCCTCGTACTGGAACATGTGGGCTGAATAGAGGTAACCCATCGAACGAAGGAAGGCGCTGCGTAAATCCCAATCCATTTGCGCTTCGCGCTCCGTGGAGGTGGCGATCCCGTTGATGGAAATTTCCGAATTCGCCGCCGCGCTGTAAAAAGTGCGCTGATAACCGGGCAGGGGACGATCGCCGAAAATGTCGGTCCACGCAACGTCGCTGGTGGAGGGGAACGTCGAAATCATCCGGCTGACCGGATAATACCCCTCAGCGGCGCCGAAAGCCTGGCGACGGTACGGTTGGCCCCAGAAGTTGGTGCCAGTGATCCCTGCCTGCAACGCCTTTAAGTCGCGATAGGCAATTCCGTCCAGCGCCAGGACCAGTCGTGCAGGGAGGGCGATGCCGGTGGAAGGAAAAGCCGCTGCCACCAGCGAGATTAGGAAAATACTCCGGCCCACCTTTTTGCGCCACCATCCTGCTCGATTTAAATTCAGAATACATGACATGAAAACCAACCTTTAGCTGATTTCGCCGGAGGTGTCGAAAAAAATCATCTCGGGAGGCTCGGCTTGGGCTTGGCGCACTCATGACTTCCCGGCTTGCTTTGAGGCGGCTGATGTTACAAAATGACCGGCTCAGCGTGGCATAGGTATTTTGCAATGGACAACACAACCGCAATCAAGCAAGACATCAGAAAGCTGATGATCGAAAACCTCATGCTCCCCGTCAACCCGGACGAAATCCAGGATGACCAGCCACTATTCGGTCCCGGCAGCATGGGTTTGGATTCGGTGGACGCCCTGCAACTGGTGGTGGCGTTGGACAAAAATTATGGGCTGAAGATTTCCGATCCCGAGGCCGCCAAAGGTATATTGCAGAACGTCAACACGATCGCCGCAGCAGTTCAAAAACACCAGTCCCGGCCCCAATAAACCGTTCGGTCCTTTTGAACCCTGGGAACCCGTGCGTCACCGGCTTAGCGGGAGAGCAGTTCGCTGACGGGAGACATCACCGGGACGCGGTCGCAGACGACTTTGATTGAAACCAGGATGGGCACGGATAACAAAGCGCCGGGCACACCCCAGAGCCACGTCCAGAATATCAAGGAAACAAAAATGACCACCGGATTCAGGGTGAACCGGCGCCCGAGCAACACGGGCGTAATGAGGTTCGCTTCCAACAGGTGAAGCGCCAGGTACCAGGCGGGTGGCAGGAGTCCTTGTCCCAGCGTGTCGAACGTCAACAGACCCACGGTGCCCAGCACGATGACTCCGGTGACCGGGCCAAAGTAGGGAACAAAGTTCAGCAGGGCCACAAACATTCCCCACATCGTGGCGTTGGGCACACCCATGAAATAGAGGCCTCCGCTCACGGCCAGACCCAGGCCGAGGTTGATCAGCGAAACGGAAAACAAATAATTGGAGATGTTTTGCTGAATCTCGTGGCTGATCTCGACCGCGCGTTTCTTGTCGCTCAAGGTCGGCATCACGTGGACGAGTTTCTGCAAAAACAGGTCGCCGGAGGCCAGCAGCAGGTAAACCAGCACCAGCGTCTCGCCAATGCCCACCAGGAGGGTTCCGGTCCAGTCAAGGATTGAGTTGGCGCCATGGCTTTCTTTGACCTCCAGAATGGGCGTTTTCTTCTGTTCCGCCGCTTGTTCTGCGTCCGTCGCACCTAGGTTGTTGACCGCCGCGGCCGCTTCGCTGAATCGGGCGGCACGAGGGAAAAGTTTCAGCACCCGTTGTCTCAATTCGGCCATGTGTTGCGGCGCTTCATTTATCCACGTCGAGGCCGGGCGGCCCAGTTGAAAGAAACCAATGCCGACGGCGGCTCCGAGCAAACAAAGCACGACCGCGGCGGAGAGTGCTGGCGGCAGGTGGCAGCAGGATCCCCATCGGATGAGCGGTTTCAAAGTCATTCCCGCCATGCAAGCCACGAAAACGGGCAATACCAGGGGACGGGCAAAGTAAAGGAAGGCGATCGTGCCCAGCACAATCAGGACGATTTGCACGGGTGTCGTCCTGGTCGCCATCGCGGCGATCTGTTCCGTGGGCGGGGGTTCGACGCCGGACGCATCCATGCGCAGTGCCGCTGCGGTCGCGGATTCTTCCTTGGCCGCGACAGGTTGGGTTATGGTCGCAACGCTCATGTTAAAATGCGTCCGGCAGCAAATTGTCGCCAGCGTACGCAGAAAGCCAGTCCGATGGGCCGGCCCTTTACGCCCGTCAGCCTGGCGCGAACCAGGCTTGTCTCAAGGCGCGATTTTGTCGCTCATCCATTGGCGGGCTGAGTTGAACCCGTCCTTCGTCGCCTGGTAACCCTTCGAGAATCCGCTTTTGACGCTGTCCCAGGTGGATTCGGTGGCGTTCCTGGCGTCGTCAAGCTGCTTGTTCAACTGGACGGCCTGATCGCGCAAAGCTTGAAGTTTGGGTTTGGCTTCGGCTTTTACCGCATCGCTGGAACTGTCGATTTTGGCCGAAAGCTCGTCCAAATCCTTGTTCAGAGCGTCCAACTGAACCTGCATGGCGGCAACAAATTCAGCCTTTTGCGCGAAGGTGTAATCCTTCATGTCCTGCGCAGCTTGTTTGGTTTCGGCTTTGACTGTGTCCAGCTGCTGGGACGTGGTTTGCGGCTTGTCGCACCCTGCGGCGAAAGCGGCGATGAAAAGGAAAGTGATGACTGCTGTTTTGTTCTTCATAACGGTGATTATTGTGTTTGCCAGGCCTGGTATCACGCCTGTCAATTCAGCAAAAGTACGGTGCCGGATGGTTTTTCGCCATAGGGTGTAACCCTACCGTTAATGAAGGGAAAAGTGGAGCGGGCGATGGGAATCGAACCCACGTGTGAAGCTTGGAAGGCTTCCGTTCTACCATTGAACTACGCCCGCGCGCGCTTTGGCGCGGCAAACCCGCAGCCAAAGCTTCAGGAATCATACCGTCGGAGCTTGCCTTGTCAATCCACGGCGGGTATGCTCATGGCGCATGAACTCGCTGCTTTTGACCGGCGGGCGAGTCATAGACCCCGCCAACCGTTTCGACACCGTTGCTGATGTGCTTATTCTCAACGGGAAGATTGCCGCCGTGGGCCCGGAGGCCGCCAGCCAGGCGCCCAAGGACATCGAACCAATGGATGTCACGGGAAAAATTGTCTGTCCGGGTTTGATTGATTTGCATGTTCACCTGCGCGAGCCCGGGCAGACGGCGAAGGAAAATATTGCCACCGGCACGGCCGCCGCCGCGCGCGGCGGTTTCACCTCGGTCGTTTGCATGCCCAATACCGTCCCGGCCATTGACAACGCCGGGACCGTCGCCCTCATCCACGAACGCGCCGCCCAATACGGCGTCGTAAACGTCTTTGTGGCCGGCGCCATCACGAAAAACATCGCCGGCGAGGAACTGGCGTCCATCGGCTCGCTCAAACGCGCCGGCGTGGTTGCCATCACCGACGACGGGCACTGCGTGCAGAACAACGAACTGATGCGCCGGGCGCTGGAATACGCGAAGATGTTCGACCTGCCGGTAATGGACCACTGCCAGGATTACTCCCTGGTGACCGATGGCGTGATGCACGAAGGTTATTGGAGCACCGTGCTCGGTTTGCGCGGCTGGCCAGCTGCCGGCGAGGAAATGATCGTCGCCCGCAACATCCTGCTCGCCGAACTTACCGGGACCCGCGTCCACTGCCAGCACCTGAGCGCCGCCGGCAGCGTGCAGCTCATCCGCGAGGCCCGGAAACGCGGGGTGCCGGTCTCGGCCGAAGCCTGTCCGCACCATTTTACGCTCACGGACGCTGCGGTGGCCGGCAATGAAAAATTCTGGCGACAGGATGGACGTGAGATTTTTGGCTTCAAGTCCCCCACCGAAGCCTACCCTGAATGGCCGGCCTACGACACCCACTTCAAAATGAACCCGCCGTTGCGTTCAGCCGGCGATCGTGAGGCGATTCTTGAAGGGCTGGCCGATGGCACAATCGAGATTTTATGCAGCGATCATGCGCCGCACTGCGATTACGAGAAAGAAGTGGAATTTGACTATGCCCCGTTCGGCATCACCGGCCTGGAGACAGAACTGGCGCTCTCACTGATGCAGCTTTACCACGCCAAACGGCTGGGCCTGTCCGACCTCATCGCCAAATACACCGTCAATCCGGCCCGGCTGCTAAAATTGAACAAAGGCACCCTGACCGTCGGTGCGGACGGCGACGTGACGGTGTTTGATCCCGATCGCGAATGGATTTTTGAGCGGGCCACGACCGCCAGCAAATCATCGAACAACCCGTTTTTCGGTTGGAAACTCAAGGGCCGGGCGCTGGCCACCGTCGTTGCCGGGAAAAAAATCTGGACGGAGCAGGCCGAGGCGGTTCCCGCGTGAAAAGTTTCGCTTCACGCTTGACCCACCGCACCGCTTGCCTAGCATCGCGCCCGGTCATGCATCGGCAATGAAAGCAATCCTCGCCTTCGAAGACGGTTCCGTTTTTCACGGACAAGGTTTTGGCGCGCGCGCGTCTGCGGGCGGCGAAGTCTGCTTTAATACGTCCATGACCGGCTACCAGGAAATCCTCACCGATCCCTCCTATAAGGGCCAGATTGTGACGATGACCTATCCGCTCATCGGCAATTACGGAGTCAACGAGGTCGACGTGGAATCGTGGCGCCCGCATGTCGCGGGCTTTGTCATTCGCGAACTTTCGCCGGTGGTCAGCAACTGGCGCTCGGATCTTTCGCTCGGCGATTACCTGGAAAAGAATGGCATCCCGGGCATCCAGGGCATTGATACCCGCGCCCTCACCAAAAAACTCCGGGTGCGCGGCGCGATGAACGGCTTTATTTCCACGGAGGAGGTTTCGGACGCGGAAGCGATCAAACGCGCGAAGGAATTTGTCTTTGTCGGTGTGGATTACGTCAAGGAAGTCACCCACAAAACGGCCTTTCGCTGGGATGCAAAGGACGAGCAGAGCGCGAGCTTCAAGCTGTCCATCGGCAACGAACCGGGGAATGCACGCAACCTGCGCCAGCCGCTGCCCCCGGCGGACATTCCCATCGTCGCCTTCGACTATGGCATGAAATACAACATCCTGCGGCGGCTGCGGCAACACGGCTTTGCCGTGCAAGTGTTGCCAGCCACGGCCACCGCGGCGGAAGCGCTCCAATACAAGCCGGCGGGTATTTTCCTGTCCAATGGCCCGGGCGACCCGGCGGCGCTCCATTACATCGTGCGCGAGGTGAAGACCCTCATGGACAGCGGCGTGCCGGTTTTTGGGATTTGTCTGGGCCATCAAATTGTCGGCCAGGCCCTCGGCGGGAAAACCTTCAAGCTCAAGTTCGGCCATCGCGGGGCCAACCAGCCGGTGAAGGACCTGGAATCTGGCCGGGTGGAAATCACCTCGCAGAACCACGGATTTGCCGTGGACGCGAAATCGTTGCCGTCCGACGTCGCGGTGAACCGGATCAATTTGAATGATCAGACGGTCGAAGGCTTGCGCCACAAGACCCGTCCGGTTTTTTGCGTGCAATATCATCCGGAGGCATCGCCGGGGCCGCATGATTCGACGCCGTTGTTCGCCGAATTTCGGTCGCTGATTGAGCGGCGCGGTTGAAAAAACGGCGGTTCATCAGATTTCCGTTTGACTTGAACCGCGCCGGAGCCATAATCGCCTCATCGTAAGTCCATGGCCAAACTTGTTATTCTGACCCAAGGCCTGAATGGCCGCGCACACGAGCTGAACGTGGATCGTACCACGATCGGCCGCGTCGAGGACAATATGTTCCAGATCACCGAGCCTTCCGTCTCGAGCCATCACTGCGAAGTCCATTTGCGGGGCAACGAAGTTCTCATCCGGGATCTCAATTCCACAAACGGAACTTTCATCAATGGCGAGAAAATCACTGAAAGCGTTTTAAAACCCGGCCAGACCTTGCGGCTAGGCAATATCGAATTGAAGCTGGACGCCCCCGGTGCACCGGGTACTTCCGCTCCCGGCGCAGTCCCCAACGCGCCCAAGCGGCAGGTGGAAGCCACCATGGTGATCCCGCGCGGTGTCAGCCTGAGCGAACTGGAAAGCGGCGGACGTCCGCCGGGTTTCGACACCAGCAAGGAATTCTCCAAAAAGCGCAACAAAGCCGGCATCTACTTCTGGCTGGCTGTGGGTGCCTTGGGCATCGTCATTGTCGTGCTGCTGTTGATGGTGTTTTGGCAGATTGCCCCGCACAAGTAATTGCCGGCTGCGGTCGGACAACCGCAACGCCGTAAACGAAAATGCGTGAAGTTCACGCGACCGGGCGCGGGATTTTTCGGTTTTCCGCCTCCGTGCCAGCTGCTGCAAGCGGAAACTGCCGCGGCATAACGTATGCTTAACTTCTCTCAGGCGAAAATTCCATCAACTGGTCATGAAGCCTCGCTGGTCAAATAAACGAAATGCAGCGTTAACGCTGGTGGAAGTGCTTATTGTTAACTTGGTGTTCGTTTGCTTCATCGTATTAGTTTTAACCGGTCTTGTGGATTCGAGGTCGAAGGCACAGAGAATTAATTGCATGAGTAACCTCAAAGAAATCGGCATCGCTTTTCGACTCTGGGAAAGCAACCGCAGCGACAAAGATCCTACCGATTCTGTGACAAACGGTGATATGATAGCGTCGATGACTCCAGGGAAAGCTTATGTCCTATGGCAAACCCTGTCCAATCGACTCGGCTTTCCCAAAATTGTATGGTGTCCTGCGGATGCCAAGACCGAACCGGCAAACAATTTCTCAATCGGCTTTAATGATGCGAACATCAGCTATTTTGTTGCTCCAGACGCCAGTGAGGCTTATCCGCAAATGATTCTGGATGGTGACGACAATCTGTTGGTGGATGGCAAGCCCGTTCAGCCGGGCGTCCTGAATCTTGAGACCAATCAAATCATCGCGTGGACCAAGGATCGACATCACAGCGTTGGCAACATCGGTATGGCCGACGGTTCGGTCGCGCAAGTCACCACACATGGTCTGCAAGAGGCCCTGCAGCAGACCGGCATTGCCACCAATCACCTTGTATTGCCATGAAACCGCACCTTTCAAGACAAAAAGAAGCGGGCATGACGATGTTTGAAGTGGGTGTCGTCATCGCGGTTCTGATGATTGTGGCGGCCCTGCTCCTGCCTGCCATCTCAAGACCCAGCCGTACCCGCGGCATGAATTGCATCAGCAATTTGAAAGAAGATGGCCTGGCTTTCCGGTTATGGGAAGGCGATAACAATGACAAATACCCAATGGCGGTTTCAGTGACCAACGGCGGGGCGATGGAATTGGTTGCCACCGGGAATGTTGCCGCCTGTTTTCAAGTGATGTCCAACGAATTGAGCACACCAATAATCCTGCTTTGTCCGGAAGACACCCACCGGACTTACGCGACAAATTTCTCAACCGGCTTCAGCGGCGCCAACATCAGCTATTTCCTCAATCCGGATGCTACCGAGTCTTATCCGCAAATGATTATGCTTGGTGATGATAATCTGCTGGTTGATGGCAAACCCGTTCAGCCGGGCATCTTGAGCCTGCGGCCCCATCAAACCGTCGCGTGGACCAAGGACCGGCATCACGGCGTGGGCAATGTCGGTCTGGCCGACGGTTCGGCGGCACAGGTCACCAGCAATGGTTTTAATCAGGTCCTGCGTTCAGAACCTTCAACTGGCGTGACCACGGACCGGTGGTTGATCCCGTGAGGGCCATCTTTCAAATCTGTGTTTCATCCGTGTCCATCTGTGGCTAGATTCCCCGCGTGAAACTGTTCTTCACCGGCCCGGTCGTCAACGCCGAGATGCTCGTGGTGATGCTCGAAAAGCACGGCATTGCCGCCACGCAATCGTTCGTTGACTCCGCCGCGCCGGATGACGGTGATTTAAGCCGCCCCGCACAGGTCTTCGTGCCGGAATCGGATTATGACCGGGCGTTTCAGTTGTTTTACACCGAGCGCGAAGATGAGCTTTGATTTGTTTTTCGGCGTCTGGACCAACTGAGGCTGCGTGACGGCCACGCAGCATTGCGCGAAACCCACGCGCCGGGCTGATTATATAAATAATTTTAAGCTGAAATTGCCATGGCATGGCTGGTGCTAATCAGCATTTGAAATGAATTCCAGCCGGTCCAGTCGAAGGGCGGGTGCGTTCACACTGGTGGAATTGCTCTTGGTCATCGCCATCATCGGCATCCTCGCCTCCCTGTTGTTGCCGGCCCTCAACCAAAGCGAGGCGCGGGTCAAACGGATCGAATGCGAGAGTCATCTCCATCAACTGGGCATCGCCTTCCAGATTTTCTCACACGATCACAGCGACCAGTTTCCCATGACCGTGCCGGCATCCGACGGAGGGTCGCGGGAATTTGTCCAGAGCAGCTATGCCGTCGGCGGGGAATTTTATTTTTCATTCCGCCATTTCCAGGTGTTGTCCAACGAATTGAGCACGCCCGCTGTCCTGGCCTGCTCGACCGATACCAGGTTCGCCGCGACGGGTTTTGGCCAGCTCCAAAACAGCAACCTGAGTTATTTTGTCGATGTGAAAGCCAGCTTCTCGAAACCGGACTCCATCCTGGCCGGCGACCGGAATATTACGGCCAATTCTCTGCCGAATCCCAGCATCCTGCATATTACCACCGACAACCCGTTGCGCTGGACATGGGAATTACATCAATCCAAGGGCAATATTCTGTTTGCCGGGGGCCAGGTGGAAGAATGGAACAACCGGGCGCTCGCGGGTGCGGCGTATCAACAGGCGGGAGCCGACTTATTTCTGCCCACGGTTCTTCCCGTTTCCAATGGTTTGACTTTCGTTTCCGGCAATGGTGGAAATTATTCCGGCGTCAATCCCGGCGCGGGCCCAGCACCGCGCCCCACGGCTGAACCATTTTCTTCCCTGCCAGCGGCTCCAGCGGCATATCCGGCAAACAATTTGCCGGGCAACGGGAGTCCCCTCGGTGCGAATACGGCCGCCCCGAGCCGGATGCCAGAAACCAATTTACCGGGTCCGCTTCCCCACAAGGTATCCGGCGGAGGAACGGTCACGTCCAATGAAACGGATACGGCAACCCTGACGTTCGATCAGCGCGTCATCAGAATGACGCGGAAGATCATTGTTGGAACCTATCTCCTGCTGCTGTTGATTTTTTTGCTGTTGCTGGCATTCAAGGCGTGGCAGCGGGCGCAACGGAGAAGGGAGCAACAACAAAGCCCGGACTGAGAATCCCGCTGGCTTCCGGCAGTGTGCTCCGCTACTCTCCGCGCCATGTTCGAAACGGTTAAGACAGAAATTGCCACCGCCGCCGAGAAGCTCACGCACCTGCGGAGGTTTCTTTGACGTCCCCAACGCGCAAAAACGCCTGGGCGAACTCAATGCGCTCATGGCCGCCGACAATTTCTGGAGCAACCGCGAAAAGGCGCAAACGCTGATCGACGAAGCGAATTCGCTGCGCAATAAAATCGAGCCGCTGCTTCAGGCGGAAAAGAAACTCGATGATTTCCGGGTCATGCTGGAGCTGGGTGAAGCCGAACCGCCAGCCGCCCAGGCCCAGGTGGAAAACGAACTGACCCGCGACCTTGCCCGGTTTTTCAAGGAACTCGACACCCTGGAATTGAAGGTTTTTCTCAACGGACCGCACGACCGGAAGAATTGCATCCTCAGCATCAACGCCGGCGCCGGCGGCACCGAGGCGCAGGATTGGGCGGAAATGCTCTCGCGCATGTATCAGCGCTGGGCGGAATCGCGCGGCTGGCCGGTCGATGTCACCGACGCGCTACCCGGCGAGGGCGCCGGCCTCAAAAGCATCACAATGCTGCTCCAGGGAGAAAACGCCTACGGCTTTGCCAAGGCCGAACGCGGCGTACACCGGCTCGTGCGCATCTCGCCATTCGATTCCAACAAACGCCGCCATACCAGCTTCGCCAGCGTGGACGCGATTGCGGAGATCGAGGAATCCTCGCCCGACATCGTCATCCCGCCAAACGAATTCCAGGTGGACACATTTCGTTCCGGCGGCAAGGGCGGCCAGAACGTAAACAAGGTGGAAACCGCCGTGCGCATCACGCACCTTCCTACCGGCCTGGTCGTCGCCTCGCAAACCCAGCGGTCGCAACATCAGAACCGCGCCACGGCGATGCGGTTGTTGTTGTCGCGCATTTACGCCCAGCGGGTGGATGCACAAAAGGCCGATATGGAACGGTTCTACGGCGAGAAAGGTAGCATTTCCTGGGGCAACCAGATTCGCAGCTACGTCTTTCAGCCGTATCGCATGGTGAAGGATTTGCGCACGGGCGTGGAAACGAGCAATGTGCAGGCGGTGATGGATGGCGACCTGGACGCTTTCGTAAACGGCTGGTTGCGCGCCGGTTGCCCAACCAAACGGATGCAGGGCGTGAAGGACGAGGAAGAATAAAAGTGAGGAAAACATCGAACATCGAACATTCAACATCCAACACCCAATGCCGGATTTTCGCGGCTAATTGGAGGTTGGGGGGTCGATGTTGGTTGTTGGATGTTTCCAATTAAAAACGTGAACATTCTCGATAAAATTGTTGAAGAAAAGAAACGCGAGGTCTCACAATTGCCCGCTCGACTCATCGCTACAGGCGACCTGCGCGATGCCCTGCTTGAACATGGTGAGCGGCGCGATTTTCTGGCGGCGTTGCGCACGCCACTTTGCGGGGACATCGGCCTGATTGCCGAGGTCAAAAAAGCGTCGCCATCCGCCGGCGTGATTTGTTCGGATTTTGACCCCGTCCGCATTGCGAAGGAATACGAAGCTGCCGGGGCGAGTTGCCTGTCGGTCTTGACCGATGAGAAATTTTTCCAAGGGTCGCTCGACTATCTCCGGCAGATCCGGGCGGCGGTGAAACTGCCGTTGCTGCGCAAGGATTTCATCATTGATGAACGGCAAATCCTCGAAGCCATCGAGTGGGGCGCCGACGCCATCCTGCTTATCGTCGCCATTTTAAACGACGAGCAACTGGGGAAATTTCACGCGCTTGCAACGGAAGCCGGCCTCGCCGTTCTGGTGGAAGTCCACGATGAGGCGGAATTGGAACGCGCGCTGGCCATCTCCCCGGCGCTTGTCGGGGTGAACAATCGCAACTTGAAAACCTTCAAGGTGGACCTGGCCACGACGGAGCGTTTGGCAGCGATGATGGAAAATGGAAGATTGAGGATGGTAAAAACTTCCACGCCATCCTCCATTCGCAATTCTCCGTCCTCGCCTTTGTTGGTGGCCGAGAGCGGAATCCATTCGCGCGCGCACGTGGAACGTTTGAAGCAGTGCGGGGCAAAGGCGATTTTAGTCGGGGAATCACTCATGAAAGGCGGCGACATCAGTGTGAAAGTGCGCGAGTTGATCGGATAATCCGGAGGGGCGAGTTCCACGAGCCCACTGTGCGATTCTGGCCAAGGCGTCGCCGAGCTCCGCCCTCTGACACTACCTCTTCTGACTCTTCGCCAGTTGTTTCGCCAATCGAATCGCGGCGAGCATGCTTGAGGGGTTGGCGATCCCCTTTCCGGCAATGTCATAAGCGGTACCGTGATCGGGCGAGGTACGGATGAAGGGCAGTCCCAACGTCCAGTTCACTCCCGAATCAAAGGCGACGGCCTTCAACGGCGCCAATCCCTGGTCATGATACATCGCGACCACCGCGTCGAAATTCCCCTGCAACGCGTAGTGAAAAACCGTGTCGCCGCTCAACGGACCGACAACATCCATTCCGCGTTTTTGCGCGGCGAGGACCGCTGGCGCGATGGTTTTAATTTCTTCATCGCCGAATTCCCCGCCTTCACCGGCATGGGGATTCAAACCGGCGACGGCAATTTTGGCCCGGGGCAGGCCCAGCTGGCGGCACGATTCCACGGCGAGTTCGATGGCCAGGTTGATTTTCTCCGCCGTAAGTTTTTCGGGCACGGACTTGATGGAAATATGAACCGTGGCCAGTGCCACGCGCAACCAGCGGCCGCGTTCATCCGTGCCGAGCAGCATCATCGCCGTCCGTTTGGCCCCGGCAAGCTCGGAAAGGAACTCGGTCTGGCCGGTGAATTTATGCCCGGCGCGAACAATGGATTCCTTGTTGACCGGAGCGGTGACGAGCGCATCCAGCTCACCTCGAAGGCAGCGTTCCGCGCCTGCGCGCAGCCAGGCCACCGCCGCCTGCGCGGCAACCGGTGAGCCTGCCGGCAAATGTTCCGGAAGCGGTCCCTCCAAAGGATTCACGACAAAATACCGGCCGGGATCGTCATAACCGGAAAATGCTTTCAGCGGCAAATCCAGCGAAAGCTTTTGGTTCAGGTATTGAAGAAAATTTTCATCGCCAATGAACAGATATTTGGAGTCATCATTCTGAGCTCCGCCCGCAACGGCCTTGAGGGCGACCTCCGGACCGACGCCGGTAACATCGCCCAGGGAGATGCCAATCCAGCCGGTCATATCACTGGTTGGTTGAGGGCTGAAGGCAGGTTCCCACGGCGGACTTCAGAACAGACGAATGAAGGTTTTCCTTTTCAACTGGGCAATCCATTGCTGTTCCAGCTGCTTTTGCAACTGGGTGCGAAGGGTCACCTCAATCTCATCACGCACGTCTTTGAGCGGCTTGACGTGGGCGGGATGCCGGTCTTCCACGAGCATGATATAATATGAGCCCGGGGTTTCGCCGGTGCCAGCCGTCTCAATGACGCCGCTGACCTGTCCGGGTTTGAGCGGCAGGGCGGCATCAGCCAGTTCCTGGCGCAATTTGGAACGTTCAATCCACCCCCAATCGCCGCCCTGGTTGCGTTGCGAACCTTGCGAGTAAACAGAGGCCATTTCCGAGAACACGGCTCCGCCTTTGATCTGGCTGAGAATGTCGTTGGCCAGCGCCACTGTATTCGTCTCGTCAGCGGAAGTCTTGTTAAGGACAATCATGCGGAGTTTGATTTCGTCTTCGACTTTGAAATCATCCTGGTGGGCCAGGTAATAGGTTTCGACCTTGTAAGGTGAAATGATGATTTTGTCCGGCGACATATTTTTGGAGCGCAAGGCGGAAACGATGTATTGATCACGCACCTCCTGGCGAAATTTCTCGTAGGTCTGGCCCTGCGCTTGAAGCGTTTTCATCAGCGTGACACGGTCGCCGAACCGTTCCCGGATGCGTTCCTGGACTAGTTCGTCCACCACGGTGTCCGGCAGCCGGTACTGTTCGACATCAAAATCACGCAAAATCAATTGCCGTTCGATCAATTGCTCCAGACCGTCGTTGAGCGCGCCGTCCAGCTTCTGCTGAAACATGGGCTGATCCCCGGCATATTCACGGCGCAACGCCTGGGCCGCCGGGACGACGAAGTCATCCACCTCTGCAATGGTGACAACGTTGGCGCTGACCACCGCCTTGACGCCATCAACCAATTCCGCCGGCAACGGCAGGCTGAAACCAACGCTCATCGCCAGTAGCAGGATAAAACGGAAAAAATTCATTTCAGTGCGGGCATGCTAACAATAAAGGCCGGCGGGTCAAGCATGTCGCTCAGAGACTCACCCGATTCAGTAAATACATGATCAACGCCAGGATGCCCGAGAGCCCCAATGCGGCCACGATGGCCCATTTTAGAAAGTAAAGGCGCTTGCGGCGGGCTGCACGCCCACCCTGCCCCGGCAACAAATAAAAACGTTCCGGCTCTTTGTCGGCTTTTGGACGAAACATGTGATTCTGATTCCCACCGCTTTTTAACATACAACCGCCGGACGTTCAAGTCGCATGCGGGCCCGATGGCATTTTAAAAAGGGCAGCGCCGGCGCACCCCGACTGGTGTTATCCGGACACAACCGCTTGCGATTGCCGGCGCCGACCGCTAAGGTTGGGGGCGTGAATCTGGAAGACCATTTGGGCGATATTATCCGCAAGGCGCGCGCGATGAGCGGCGTTTCTGCCGCCGCCGCGGCCGGTGCCGCGACTATTTCCGAAACCGAACTGTCGGCGCTCGAGGACACCGGCCAAGCGGTCAAACGGCCGGATTTAAAGGCCCTCGCCGGTATTATCGGCTTGAATGCAGCCAAACTGGAAGGCATTGCCGACGGCTGGCATCCCACGGAAAAGGACCTGAGCCCGTGGCGCGAATTGCGCGTCATCACCAGCGCCAGCGAAGGCACGACCGTCAATTGCTTTCTGCTCTGGGATGAGGTCACGCGCGATGCAGCCCTCTTCGACACCGGATTTGATGCCCAACCGATCCGGGAGATTATCGCGGCGGAAGGTCTGGCGCTGCGGCATGTTTTCATCACGCATTCTCATTTCGATCACGTGAGCGCGCTCGGCGCCATTCGCGAAGCTTTTCCCAAAGCGCGGCTGCACAGCAGTTCCAAAAACGCGCCGGTGGATCAGCGGAACAAGCCGAACGAAATTGTTCCGCTCGGAGGATTGCGGATTACCTATCGCGAAACTCCCGGCCATGCCGAAGACGGCGTCACTTACGTGGTGGGCAACTGGCAGGAAGACGCGCCGCATGTGGCCATCGTCGGTGATGCGATATTCGCGGGTTCGATCGGACGCGGCAACCCGTCCTGGGAACTGGCCCGGCAAAAGGTTCGCGAACAGATTTTCAACCTGCCGCCGGACACCTTGATCTGTCCCGGCCACGGTCCGTTGACAACGGTGGCGGAAGAAAAGGCACATAACCCGTTCTTCTGACTGCGAAAGGCGAACCGGCGATTTTTTACCCGCCACGCCGCACCGGCCGGAATCTTTCACCGGATTTGGTGAAGGCGTTCAACAAATTGGACACCTGTCCCGGCCCTCGACACACCTTCGGGAACGCTGGCGGAATCATTCCAACCTGGCGTCACGCCTTGCCCGAAGCCACCGGGAAAATTGCAGGATTATAACCGTGGATGGAGCACCTTCCCCCTGCCACAGCCGGGCGGAACCCGCAGGGTAAATGGCACGCGGATTGCATGTTAATGGTTCTAAGAGAAACACTTGATGTATGAAATTTGCCCTGGAAGTAGGTACAACGGAAAGACACCTCGTCGAATTTAATTTCAACCAGCTTTGCGGCACCTTGTTGATCCGGGTGGACAACAAACCCGTCTTTCAATCCACCCGCGTTTTCAACGAACCGATCCATGAAGTTTATCATTTCGTGATTGATGGCCGGGAGAAATCGGACGTTCGGATTGAGAAACGACGCAAACCCCTATTTGGCCATCGCAATACCGTTTATGTCAACGAGCGCATCACGCGGGTAATTGACCGGTATTTTTAGCACCCCATCCTCCAGATGTCCGCGGGCACTCCTGTGGGCGCAGATTCTTCGTCCCACGAACCGTTTTGGCTACCGCGATGACGGCAGATTCAGGTTGCCAATCCATTGACACGCGGCTTGCGTTTAAACGGGTAAAAGCGCATTTTGCCCGACGCCAAAACGAATTCGTCCAAATGAAAAAATACAGCTGGCTTTTACTCGTCGTTTGCGCAACGGGCCTCCATGCCGCCGATGCATCCCCAACCAATTCAACCGCCGCGGGCACCAACACACCGCCCGCAGCAAAAGCAGAAGCCGGAACGATTCCCGACGCCACGCACAAGCCGGTCTTGACAACGAACACCGTCACCATCGCCGGCCAGCGGGTAGCCTATGTGGCTGAGACCGGCATGTTGCCGCTGTTAAAACCCGATGGCACTTCGCGTGCGTCTGTCTTTTATGTCGCGTACACCCGTTCCGGCCAGACCGACAAGTCATCGCGGCCGGTCACATTTTGCTTCAACGGCGGTCCCGGCTCATCATCCGTCTGGCTGCACCTGGGCGCGCTCGGCCCGCGCCGTGTCAAGATGAACGAAGACGGCACCCTGCCGCCGCCGCCGTTCGGTCTGGTGGACAATGAATATTCGCTGCTGGCCGACAGCGATCTGGTGTTCATCGATCCGGTTGCCACCGGGTTCAGCCGGCCGGTGAAGGATGAAAAAATTGATAAATTTTTCGGCGATTCGCCCGACCTCGATTCCGTGGGTGAATTCATCCGGCTCTGGACCACACGGCACGAACGCTGGCTCTCGCCGAAATATCTTTGCGGTGAAAGTTACGGGGTCTTTCGCGCGGCCGGCCTGGCCGACCATTTGCGTTCGCGCTACGGAATGTATTTAAATGGCTTGATGCTGGTCTCGGGCGTCCTGGACTTCGGCACGATCTGGGGACAGACGGGCAACGACCTGCCTTTCGCCCTTTATCTGCCGGCCTACACCGCCGCGGCGCATTTCCACAAAAAACTGCCGCCCGACCTGCAATCGGATCTGCCCAAGGCGCTCGCCGAGGCGCGCGAATTTGCCCGCGGTGAATACATCTCGGCGTTGCAACAGGGCGATGCCTTGCCGGCGGAGGAGCGGAAAAAGGTTGCGGCCGAACTGGTGCGGCTCACCGGGTTGAAACCGCAGGTTATCGAAGATAACAACCTGCGGGTGGACAGCGGCGTGTTCCGCAAGCAGTTGCTGCACGACGAAGGACTGATACTTGGCGCCTACGATGCGAGGCTCACGGGACGCGACGATGACCCGGCATCGCCGTATCCGGACTTTGATCCGTCCAGTGCGGCCACGCTCGGGCCGTTTTCGGCGGCGATGAATTCCTACGTGCGCGGTGAGTTGAAATTTGAAGATGATCTGCCCTACGAAATCCTGGCCGGCGTGCAACCGTGGAATTACGGAGTACGGAACAACTATGCCAATGCGAGCGACAAACTGGCCGAAACGATGAATCAGAACCCGTATATGCGCATCCTGGTGCTCGGCGGACGTTGCGACCTGGTGTGCCCGATTGACACGATGCGTCATGCGCTGGAGCACATGCAATTGGCACCCGATTATCGGACCAACATCACCTACGCCGCGTATGATGCCGGCCACATGATGTATATCAACCTGCCGGACCTGAAAAAGATGCAAAAGGACCTGGGGACCTTTTTGAAGCCGTAAGACGACCGCCCCGAGCGACGCCAGCTAGGCGCGAACGCGGACCAGGGTTTTGACGGCGTGGTTGCCTGCGGCCATGGATTGGAACAATTGCGGCAACTGCGACAGCGGGCATTCACCATCCACAAAATCAGCGGCGCGAACCACCTGGGCTTCGATCAGCTCCAAAGCGCGCCGGATGGTGCGCGGCGTGTGATGAAAACTCGCCCGCAGGGTGAGATTGGAATAGTGGAGAAGCGTCGTGTCCAACGTGACACTGGTGCCGGATGGACAGCCACCGAAAAAATTCACCGTGCCCCCCTTGCGCACCAAATGAACCGCCGCTTCCCAAACCACCGGCTGGCCGACCGCTTCAATGACGGTGTCGAAATGCGTCTCCGTCGTCTCCCGAATCCTGGCCACCAGGCCATTTCCGTCGCCAATATCAACCGCCCGGGACGCGCCGATCCGTTGAGCGGCGGCCAGGCGCGCCGGACGACGGCCAGCCACGGTCACATCGCAGCCAAGATTTCTGGCCAGCGCGACAAACATGAGACCGATGGGCCCGGCACCGAGAATGAGCACATTTTGCCCCGGCCGCATTTGAATGTCCTCCGCTCCCTGAACCACACAAGCCAGCGGTTCAACCAGCGCCGCATCGCGGAAATCGGTTTCCGGTTTCAGGCGCAAAAGATTCTTCTGAACGATACGCGCCGGAACGGCAATGGATTCGGCATAGGCGCCGTTGAGGAAAAGCAGATCTTCACAAAGATTTTCCTGGCCCGCCTGGCAGTGAAAACAACGGCTACAAGGCGCGGAATTGGCCACCACGACCCGATCACCTATTTTCCATGTTTGGAGTTCAAGCTTTAGCTTGTCCGGGAAACACGCTGAAGCATGAACGCCAACGCCTGCGACCTCCGAAATCACCCCGGCCAGTTCATGACCGAAGACGGCAGGGGGCACGATCATTTTAGCGTGGTAGCCGCGTTTGAAGACTTTCAGGTCGGTCCCGCAGGTGAGCGCCGCTTCGATACGGATGCGGACTTCGCCGGGTTTGAGGGTGGGCGGCGCAACCTCTTCGATCGCAATTTTTTCCCGGCCGTGCAGGATGGCGGCTTTCACCCCGACAGTTTAAGGGTGCGGGCCACAGCGGCAATCTTAGTTTGCACAACGGGTCTGACACTGCATGTCACTGAGCCCGAGGCCCGGCTGGCACAGCAATTAGCCCAACAGCAAAACTTTATTTCCCGAACCCAGAGCCAGTTATTTGCCGTTTGAGTTCCAATTGCCACGAATAATAGCTTTGGCCTGTGGCGCAGCGGGCGGCATGCCGGTCGGCGACTTGAAGTTCGAGTCAAAACCCCATTTACGAGTGGGAGGATTATAGTAAGTGCCCGGGCCGATCCAGAAGTTCGTCGCATAGATGCTCGGGAACATGACGACGATGGACCCGTTGTACCAAAGAGAATCTCCGCTCCAACTTTCAAGCATACGAAGAAAGTTTTCCAATCCACCGCTGTAGTGTTTGCCGGCATAGGTTCCGCTGGCGACGGTAATGGACGGAACGATACCTTCAAGCATCGCAGCATTGACCGTGGTGGTGGTGGCATTTCGTCCGCCGAGAGTACCTGACGAAACTGCCGTATTTGAAAGGCTGTAACCGTCATCCCAGCTACCGGAAAGAATTGTAATGGCGTCACCCATAAGAGCGGCCGGCCAGGTCCAGGCCGTATTGGTGGTAGTCTGGGACGTGCTGCCACTACTGTTGGTTTTGATGTTATAATCGCCTAGCGTATAAAGCGGAAAAGGCGTGGCGATGGTCAGTCCCCAATGGGTCGGCAATTGGGCGCCGTTGACAACCCGCACGGCGGGAAGTTGCGAACTGGTTCGGGGAACACTGTTATAAACAAAAATGGCGTCAAGCGGATGGCCCTTGATGCCGGTATATGCGGATGATCCACCCATCCCATAGCTGCCGCCGCAGACGTAGTTCCAATTTGAGCCTTCAAGATTGGGATTCGAAAGCCAGTTGGTCAGCTTGGCGATGTCAATCTGGAGCGCCTGCACGGTGTCGCTTTCACGGTAATCGAAAAAGGTGACATTCGTGACAAACGGAAAACTGGACGCGATAGGTATTGACGCATAGTTCGTTGTTGGCCGCATCGGGCTGTTGGTGGTCCAATATTGTGGGAGTGAGGCAGGGCCGTTGGTTTTATTAAACGTGCAAATTTCATTGTTGGTCAATTGCTGCAGCACCGGCGAACGGTGACTATCCTGATAAAATATGGTGACGTTGGTGCCAAAGGCGCCGTTGATGCCACTGCTGGAATTGGAAATGATGAGGTCGCATTTGTTGTACAGATAAATTTGATTCGTCGGGTCATACGCGGCCGTGGCCGGCGCGGCGATGCCGGCCGGGGGCAGATTGATAATGGCTTCGACGTTGCTGCCACTGCCATTGATCGGCATAGCTATGGTGTCCACCCCCGAAAGCGGGTTGCCGCCGTTGTAGGTAATCGGGGTGGTATAACTGGTCATATTCTGCTGGTCGTTGGGATTGTCCTTGTTGGTCACAATCACAGTGGCCTCAACTGAGTCATTGAAGACCGCGGCGGCCTGTGGATACATCCAGAGGGTTCCGTTAACATGGACCTTGCCGTTCATGGTCAAGGCCTGGCCAGGACTGAAATCCAGGTCCAGGTTGTAAAAGACGCCGAATTGAAATACGGGAATCGCGGCCAGTTGGGATTTTTCCTCCACAACGGCGGACATGTCCATGCCCGTGTTGGTGGGCGTGGCCACCGCAATCACATCGCAATTCGCCACGGCGGCATACAGGCCGCTGAACTGGGCGTTCAAACTCTGGTAATTGGTGGACCAGTCCTGGGGATAAATGCTCACGTAGATCTGGTTCGCATTGCCGTTGGTGTCCGAGAATGTGAATTTCACCGGCCAACTCGTCTGGTCGATATTGGTCACTGAGGTCTGGTAAACACTGGCGGGATTGATGTTTTGGGAGATGAAGTCACGATTCATGGCGGTGACAGCGGATTCCGCGGCTCCCTGCGCCGCGGCCTCGCTGACGTTGAAAAGATTGTTGCGTTGCGTCACGCGCGCGCTGCTGGTGACCCAGTACATGATGCTGGCAAAAACGATCAGGGTGACGAGCAAAAAGGTCATCGTGACCGCGAGGATCCAACCGGATTGCTTCCGTTGGACAGACTGGATTAAGATTCGCATAAGACTCCTTTGGTATTTTCAATTCCACGCACGCCGGGTGATCTTCGTCCGCAATTGATAATAGTCGTACATATTGCCGTAGCCGGAGTTGGTCCCCACATAAGCAATCGGGTACTCCCACTGGTAAAACTGGAGCTTCATCAAAACGACCAGGCGATTGGGAATGGCGTCCAGCGTGTTGTCCACCTGGTCTTCATTCGTGAGGGTGGTGCCCCTCCAATCCTGCGCGGTAAAAATATCCTGGTTGGTAATGTAAGTGGCCAGGATGTTTGTTTTGAGAAAAGTGGGAGTGGTGCTGCTGCCAATATTTGTCACCGTACACTGCTTCAGGTAATTGGTTGTCGCCATGGACGCATCCGCATAGAACAGGGTGTAACCATTGGTCCAATTGTTGGTCATGGAGATTCTCAAGGCATTGCCCACTTGAATCGCTGACAGTCCGAGATTGGTGAAGGAAGCCGGCCCCGCAGAACAGTTTCCGATGTCAACCAGCTTGGCTTCCCGAACCTGATCCCGGATTACGTTCAGCGCCTTGCGGCAGCCCGCGGTGGCAGACAATTTGGTTGCGGCCAGGGTATAGACGCGCATCCCGAAAAGCTGCACAGCAACCATAGCGGCAATCACCATCGAGAAAATCCCCATGGCGATCAACATTTCCGCAAGGGTGAAACCAGGCTCACCGGCCCGGCTCGAATTAATTTGGCGGACGGATAAGGATTTCATTGGTCAGGCGCACGGATTGTAATCGTGGTGTTGGTGTAAGTCGCCCCGGTCAGCGGAAACGTCCAGACAGCGTCGGAGCGGATTTGCCGCAACATTGGCGGCAGGGAGCTAACCCAGGAAATAGTGACGAGATTTGTGACGGGAATAGCCGCGCCGGACACCGGAATGTCCAGCACATTGGTCCCAATGAGATAGTTGGTTACCACGCCCAGTTCATCGGCATGGCCATAACCGACGTTGGTGTCCGTAAGATTCTGGGTATCCCACCTCGCTGCGAGCGCCTGCTCAATTCCCTGAGACGACGTCGATTGCGCCGCCAGCGACATGGAGCTGAATTCTGCCATGCGATTGGCCTGCACGTATCCCATCATGATTCCTGCCATGACTGTTACCAGAATGACGATGGCCATCAACACTTCCACCAGGGTCATGGCGGCGCACGAGATGTGGGATCGGTTTTTCCCGGCTTTCTGAAAACGAACCTGCATATAGTTTGTGTTTAGATGGCAGTTAGCTCCGTTAAACAGTGCTTTTTGAGCACAGCACGTGCCATCGGGGGCATTTCAATGCGGACGATGATTTGCCAGTACACAATCAGTTTTTCCCGCCATTTGAGGGGGATCTGCCCCTTGCTCCCATCCCTCAGTGTCTTGAAATTTGACAGTGACGAGGGCTCAGGATGCCTTGGATCGGCTTGGCGGTGTCTTCACAAAATTTACTTCCCGCAAATAGATCGGCTCCAGTTTTTCACCCACCGTAAACTGAGTTCGGTTCACGGCGAGTCGCGCCAACCTGGCTGCGCGCGGGTAAATGTTTCTTCCCCCGGGAAACCAACGGGAGATTTCTGGTCCGATCAAGATTTCATTCGCGCGGGCGCGGGATTCGATTTCCAGGCGCGGCAGAATCCGCAACGGTTCAATTTCTCTCCACCCGCCCGCGGAAATTTCATACGTCGCCAGATAAAATTCATTCCGTTGCGCGTCGATCACCACGTTTACATGGCCCTGGATTTTCTCCGCCTGCGCTTGTGCCGCCAGACATTCCGCGCTGCTGATGCCCAGCAGTTTCACCCGCCTGCCCTCCGACGCCAGTTGCCAGCCTTGGGCGATGGAAAGCGCCACCCGGATACCGGTATAAGAACCGGGCCCCAGCCCGACGGCCAGACAATCAATCTGCTCTCGCTCCAACTTTGCCTCCTGCAGTGCCGATTGGATCATTTCAAACGCCCCGGTTCCTCCGGTGCCGGTTTCCACCGCTTCACAGGCGAGCGACACGGCGGCGCCGGCATCGCCTTGCATGACCGCAACGCTTCTTTGCACGGATGAAAATTCAAGTGTCAAAATCGTCATAAACAATCCGCCGTTCGGTTTCGCCTAAAATTTCAATTTTCACCATCTTGAATCTGCCATCATCCACCTTCCCACCGCCACCTTCCAGCCGTTCCGCCCATTCAATCACGGCCAACCCGTCTGGTTGCAGATATTCTTCCAAACTCGCGGATACCACCTGCCGGATTGTTTCCAGCCGGTATAAATCGAGATGAAACATCCGCAATCGCCCGCCAGGGTATTCATTTACGAGCGTGAATGTCGGCGAGTGCACCCGCGCCGTCACTCCCAACCCGCGGGCAATGCCTTTGACCAGCTGGGTTTTGCCGGCACCCAGATCTCCGGACAGGCCGATGACCAATCCGCGTTTCACAACCTGGCCCCAGCGTTCGCCGAGGGATTCGGTTTCTGCCGGACTATGCGAAATGAACGTAGCCATCAAGGGTGAGCGGTTGAATGCCGGCCTTGTCGCGAAGCCGGAGCCCCCGGCCGGCCGTGATTTTACCAATGCAACTCAAGCGAAGCTTGGGAAACTGTTTTTTCCAGGCGTCGAGCAATGTTACTGCATCCGGCGCCGCCACCGTAAACAACAGTTCAAAGTCTTCTCCGTCTGTAAGCGCCGCGACAAACGGGGATTTGACCGAAGCGCCTCCCCGCGCCAAAAGCTTCGCCGCCCGATGGATGGGAATGGCGGGTTTGAGCAGTTCCGCGCCGACGTGGCTGGCCTGTAAAATGTGCCGCAAGTCACCCGCCAAACCGTCGCTCAAATCAATCATGGCGTGAAGGCAGAAGTTCTCCGCCAGCCAGCGCGCCTGGGGCAGCCGCGGCTCGAATTCCAGGTGTTTGCCCGCCCCGGAACCGCCCAGTTCGCCGGTAACAAAAATCGCGTCGCCTGATTTCGCCCCCGAGCGCAACACGGCTTTTCCCCGTGGTACAAAGCCAAGTAAAGCGATGGAAATTAAAATACGTTCCGGATTCGTCGTCGTCTCTCCACCTACAATGGCCACGCCATTTTTTTCCGCCAGCACCGTCATTCCAGTGTAAATCGCCTCGATAAATCTGGCGTCAAACTTTTGCGGCAGGGCGATGGTCACGAGCGCAGCGGCGGGCGTGCCGGCCATGGCGGCGATGTCACTGAGAACACGGGCAAGCGCCTTGTAACCAATTTTTTCCGGGGCCGCGTCCCGGGTAAAATGAACGCCTTCGACGATCGCATCGGTTTTGAACAGCAGCCACCGGTCAGGCAGGCCGAAATCCAGCACGGCGCAATCGTCGCCGGCGCCGGTGACAACATTTTGGTTGACCGGTAACAATTTCATCAGGCGCCCAATGAGCTCGAATTCTTTCATGCGGGATGAAGGGCGTGGAAAATTTTCTCCAAAAACTGATTCACCGGGTCTCCCCAAAAAAGGACCGCGAGGTTAATCGAATTAAAAAGACCATGCGCGGCGATGGGTGCCAGCAGGCTGTCCGTCCTTTCGTAAAGCCACGTCAAAACCAGGGCCAGCACAAACAGCGGCACAAAGGTTGCCGCGTCATCATGAATTAGGGCAAAGGCCAGACTCACCCCGACCAGGGCCAGGCGGGGAAAGCCGAGTTGCTTGACGAACGGATACAGCATCCCGCGAAAAATAAATTCTTCAGCCACCGGCGCCAGCACGACGGCAAAGGTGCAGAGATAAATCCGCATCCACCATAATTTCACATCGGTCAACAAGGTCACGGCCACCTGCTCTCCCGGCGGCCAGCCGAAGTGGGCCAGCACTTTTCCGGAAATGACTTGCAGGCCCCACACCGCGGGCAAAATGATTATGATCGCCAAACCGGCCACCAGCAAGGTACGCAGCCGTTGCGGCGCGCGCAGACCAAAGGCCTCCCGCCAACCGATCTGATGGTAACGCAAAAAGCGTGGAATCAATATCCAGCTCACGCCTTGAAAACCGAGCGTGCCCAGCAACACCACGCCAAATCCGTCAGGCGGCCGAAACGCACTGAGTCCGGCTTTTTGCAACAAACCGGCAACCGTCAGGCTGAGGAAAAAGCAGAGCAGTTGCACGCCGACAAATACCGCCACCGCTTCGCCTTGCCATGGTCTGGCCGATAACATGGGCGCAGGCTATCGCAATAGCCGGCCAGTGACGACGCAAAATTGGGCGACTGAACATTTGGTTTTGCGCTGACGGATTTCACGGCATACCCTCCGATCGTGGCCGCCATGCATACCAACCGTCTCGCCCGCGAGAAATCGCCCTACCTGCTTCAGCACGCCCACAATCCCGTCGATTGGCATGCCTGGAATGAAGAAGCCTTCGCCCGGGCAAAGGCGGAAAACAAACCCATTTTCCTCAGCATCGGCTACTCCACCTGCCATTGGTGCCATGTCATGGAACGCGAATCGTTCGAGGACGGGAAAATTGCGCAGGTTCTCAACGAGTTTTACATCAGCATCAAGGTGGACCGGGAAGAAAGGCCGGACGTGGATAAAATTTACATGACGTTCGTCCAGGCGACCACCGGTTCCGGCGGCTGGCCGTTGAATGTGTTTCTTACGCCCGAGCTCAAGCCGTTTTTCGGCGGAACGTATTTTCCTCCCGACAACCGGCACGGCCGGCCGGGGTTCCAGCAAGTGCTCCAGCAGATTGCCGCCTTGTGGCACGAGCGTAAGAATGAAATTGCCGGATCGGCCGCCGATATTCATGCGCGGCTCGAGGCGGCAGCCGCGGGAGATGGCGTGGATCATCCGGAATTGACGCCGGACACGCTTAAAAACGCGGCCGAAATCTTCAAGCGGGCCTATGATCCGCGCCACGGCGGTTTTGGCGGCGCTCCGAAGTTTCCTCAGCCAGCCATGCCGGCGCTGCTGTTGCGCTGCGCGCGGCGTTTTCAGGATGACGGGGCGCAGCAGATGGTCCTGCATACGTGTGAACGGATGGCCGCCGGTGGAATCCATGATCAGCTCGGCGGCGGATTTGCCCGTTACTCGGTGGATGCCGAATGGCTCGTTCCCCATTTCGAGAAGATGCTTTACGACAATGCCCAACTGGCGAACCTTTACCTCGACGCCCATCTCGTCAGTCCCGAGGCAGCCGGACGCCATGCCGCCACCGCCCGCGATATCCTGGATTACGTTTTACGCGACATGACGCATCCCGATGGGGGATTTTATTCCGCCGAGGACGCCGACAGCGAAGGGCACGAGGGAAAGTTTTATTGCTGGACGCAGCACGAACTGGAAAAATTGCTGACCCCCGATGAACTCAGGGTGGTCACGCGCCGTTTTGGCATTACCGCACCGGGCAACTTCACTGACCACAGCCATCCGGCTCCACTGCCCAATCAAAATGTGCTGAGCGTGGTCGATCCCGATCTTTCTGACACCGAAAAGCTGTCGCTCGGTGCCGCCAAACAAAAAATGCTCGCGGAACGCAACCGGCGCGTTCGCCCGCATCTGGACGATAAAATCCTCGCATCGTGGAACGGCTTGATGCTGGGCGCTTTCGCCCGCGCTGCCGCCATACTCAACGAAAAAACGTATCGCGCCGCTGCGGAAAGGAATATTGCCTTCATTCAAAAAAACCTTTGGGACGCAAAAACACATACGCTCTACCACCGCTGGCGCGACGGGGAGCGCGACACGGTGCAATTGCTCGAAGCTTACGCTTTTCTCCTCTCGGGATTGATTGATTCATACGAAATCACGCTGCTTCCCGGACACCTCGATTTTGCCGTCGCGCTGGCCGAGGCCATGATCTCAAGGTTTTACGATCCGGACCAGGGCGGGTTCTGGCAAAGTGCCGCCGAGGCAAAGGAGCTTATCCTGCGCGTGAAGGACGACTATGACGGCGCCGAACCTTCCGGCAATTCCGTGGCCACCCTGTCGTTGCTGAAGCTGGCGGCGATCACTGGCCGGCCGGATTTCAAAAAGCCCGCAGACGCAACGCTGCGATTATTCGCCCATCGCCTGCAGCATTTCCCGCAAGCGATGCCGTTCATGATGCAGGCACTGGATTTTTCGATGGAGAAACCACGTCGGGTCGTCATTACCGGCGACCCCATTTCGCCCCGGACCGGCGAACTGCTGCACGCGGCACACTCGATTTATCAGCCCAACAAAGTGGTGCTGGCCAATGTGGGGGCGGTCGAAGAGTTTGCCCGGACATTGCCGGCGGGTGTGGAACCGACGGTTTATTTTTGCACGGAAAATTCCTGCCTGCCCCCAACGCAAGATGCGGCGAAGATAAGGGAGATGCTGAAACCAACCGCCGGAACCGGCTAAACCGCGCCGTCGCCCCGTTCTTCGGTGCGGATGCGGTAGGTATCGTCAATCGTGGAAACGAAGACCTTGCCATCACCGATTTTACCGGTTTTGGCCGCCTTGATGATGGCTTGAATCGCCGGCTGCACCAATTCGTCCGGCAGCACGGTTTCGATTTTGATTTTCGGCAGGAAATCCACGGTGTATTCGCTGCCACGATAGATTTCCGTATGCCCTTTCTGCCGCCCGAAGCCCTTCACTTCCAATACGGTCATGCCCAGGATGCCGATTTCATTCAGGGCGGTTTTAACCTCATTCAATTTAAACGGCTTGATGATGGCTTCGATCTTTTTCATGGATTTGATTCCGGTTATTCGGTGTAGGCGCGCTCGCCGTGTTGCGTCAGGTCCAGCCCGGCATCTTCGTCTTCCACATGCACGCGCAACCCGACCAGCACATTCACCACCTTGAGCAAAATGAAGGTGACCCCGCCGGCAAAGATGGCGGTGAAAACCACGGCCACAACCTGATTGATAAATTGGCTGGTCCCACCCGCCAGGGAGATCATGATGCCATTGGCCTGGAAGGTGTTTGTAATGGCCGGATTCACCGTCGCATTGGCCAGAAAACCGAGCATCAACATGCCGGTCGTGCTGCCAACGCCATGCACGCCAAACACGTCAAGGGAATCGTCATAATTGAACTTTGCCTTCAATTTTGTCACGGCCAGGTAACAAATCACCCCGGCGGTGAGCCCGATGCCAAAGGCTGCGGGAATGGTGACAAATCCTGACGCCGGAGTGATGGTCGCAAGACCGGCGACCATGCCTGAGGCCGCGCCGAGCACGCTGGGACGTCCTTTATGGAACCACTCCACTGCCGCCCAGCTCAACGCCGCTGCTGCCGCCGAAAAGTGGGTCGCGGCAAAAGCGCTGGTGGCCAGTGGCCCGGCATTGAGCGCACTGCCGGCATTGAAGCCGAACCAGCCCACCCAGAGCAAACCGGTGCCGATCAGACTCAACACGACACTGTGGGGCAGCATCGGCTCGGCCGGATAGCCGGTCCGCCGCCCCAGCACAAGCGCACACACGAGCGCCGACACGCCGGAGCTGATGTGCACCACCGTTCCGCCGGCAAAATCCAGCACCGGCACCTTTCCGCCCAAGGCCCAATTGAAGTAGCCGCCCTTGCCCCAAACCATGTGACACAGCGGGAAATAAACAATCGTGACCCAGAGGCATACGAACAGGACGTAGCCCTTGAATTTGATCCGTTCCGCCACCGCGCCGCTGATCAGTGCCGGCGTGATGATGGCAAACATCATCTGGAACAACATGAACGATTGTTGCGGCACGGTCCCGGCATAGTCCGGATTGGGCGCAATGCCCACATCGTGCAGCATGAAATAGGTAAGGGGGTTGCCGACAAAAGCGTTGCCCGGCGCAAAGGCCATGCTGTAACCGAAAACCATCCAGAGCGCCGACACCAGGGCCATCAGAATCAAACTGTGCATCATCGTGGCCAGGACGTTCTTGCTCCGCACCAATCCCCCGTAAAACAAAATCAACCCCGGCGCCGTCATCATCAGGACCAGCGCCGCGCTGGCCAACACCCAGGCGTTGTCGCCGGTGTTGATCGGGGTCATCCCGGCTTCAATGCGCGCAACCCGATCTTCCAGCGAAAGTCCGTTTTCGGCGGCCCGCGATGCGACGGGAGCAAAGCCCATCAGCAGTGACAAAACCGTGAAGACAAGAAACCATCGGGATGAATAGCGAATCGGATTCATGGCGATCAAAGGTTATTTTTGCACCGGCAATCGAACCGGGCATAACTGCTTGCGCTTGAAATCGGGAAGAAACGGAAGGACCAGTTCGAGCGGAACCGACAAGACGACCCGGGCGACGTCGGGCAATTCGATTTCGTCGTAGAAGCTTTTCCATTTGCCATTCTGGTCGCGAACGGCCAGGCATTTATAATCGGTACATTGGACCAAAAATATGGCGTCACCGGATGGTTGGGAGCCGGGATTCATTCCCTGCATGATGACGAAAGCGGCGAATCGGAGCTAGCCGGAATTTGCCAACCATTAACTCAATTTTGAAAACCAATTCAGGCTTCGTGATCGCGCCGCTCTCCCCGGGGACCACTGCGCGGGTGTTGCAACTGGCGCAACAGCCGGCGGAGGGAATCAATCTCATGCTCGTCGGCAAGTTTTTGCCGTTCAGCGTGTTCGACCAGTTCCAAAACATCCTCCATCTGAGCCAATGCCTGTTTCAAGGATTCAACGATCCCCGTCACTTCGTCCACGGCCTGGTTGACGGCCGAAGAAGCTGGTCGTACCGGGCTGGCTGGCGCCGGCGTTGATACCTCCGGTTTTCCGACAGGTGCACTTTCCAGCGCCCCGCCAACCGGTGGTTCCATCGGGTGTACCGGCGCGGGATGACGTGGACCACGGCCGCGGCCGCCGCGGCGACCGCGCCGACGTCCAGCGCCCGGTCTTTGCGGTTGCTCGGGCCGACTTGCCTCCGATGAGGGTTCCTCTTGTGACATGCAGAACGAGCATGACCCGTTGGCGGGCAAAAGCAAAGTCGAATTATTCCCCTTCGCGCCTTTGGAAAAACGTTAGGAATGTTTCTTCACGAACAACGCCAGGGATGCAGTATAGCCGTGCAGGAAATTTTTTTCTCCGACGGGACCGATTTCGCCATTGCAAAAGAATCCCGAGAGCCCGAAGGGGCCCAGTTGTTCCTGCACCATTTCCGCGTCATGGTTTGCGCGGCCGAAGAGATGCTTCCCGCGGCCATTGCAGCAGCAGAGGCAACCGCCGTAAATCGTCGCACCGCTGATCTGATGCCTGGCGCGGGCGAGCAGGGCATTCATGTCCTCTGTGGCCGCATCGGCGTCACGTCGCTGGAACTGCATCGTTTGCCCCGCCCGCGGCAGCGTGCTGACAGCCAGGACGCCCGACTGCGGATCGCCACCCAACAAGTTGCGAACCAGGAAATCGCCGCGATGAAAATCCTCGAGGTACTCGTTGACCACCAGGCCGATAAACAGATTGCCCTGGGCCTTGCGCTGCTCCTCGGGCGGAAGCTTCTGAAACGTCTCCGCCAGCACCGCGTATGCGGGCCGGTTGCCGATGTGATGAATCAAATTCTTTTCCACCCGCGTGAGGGTCCAGGTCTCGCCGATGGGCGTGCAACCCTGTGAAATGATACCGGTCAACTGCACGTCGCCGCCGACGGAAACTGCCACGCCACCGTCCTCAAACATGTCGCCGTTCAAATAGACCTGCGTCATTTGCTGGTTGAAGATGCCGCTGGCCAAGCCACCCAGCGCCGGCAACGGCGCATACGCTTCGTTCCAGGAACGGATCCAGCTTTCTGCATCGAGATGAAACGGGTCGATAAACACGAGCCAGCCATTTGAATGGGCCGGCTCGACGCCGGTCTCAAGGTGCCAGTAGCCGGGCCCGTTGGCCTCCTCGACCTGTTCCTGAGTGAAACGAAAACCCTTCAATTCCGCGCCGGGCAGCGAATAGAGCGCCAGGACCAGTCCCGTTGCCCCTTCAATTTCCTGTGCCCCGGTGATCAGGCCGGTGCTCGAACACCCCACCAGCAACGGGATGCGGGCATGTACGCGCAGCACTTCCAATGCCTGGCGGGCGAATGGGAAGAATTTCGGCGACATGAAAACCAGGCCGAGCGAAACCTGTGGCGCGAGCAGTTGCGCGCGCAAATCCTGCGCCCAATGCCGCAAACCGGTTTCGTCGAAACCGCCCGTCCAATGGGCCGCGATGGAGTATTCGTTGTTCACTATTCTATCTCAACCATGCCACAACTTTTTCCCCGGACCAAATTTCTTTCACCGGCTGGCGCTCGCGCACGGCGGCGGCGCGGCGCCCGTTTACCAGGACCTCGGCGGCTTGCGGCCGGGTGTTGTAATTCGAGGCCTGGGCAAAACCATACGCTCCGGCGCTCAGCAAGGCGAGGTAATCGCCTTCGCCAACCTTCGGCAACGGACGGTCCTTGCAAAAATAGTCGCCCGATTCACAAATCGGGCCCACCACGTCGGATCTGAGCGTCGGGCCGCCCTGCCGTCGGAGCGGCACGATTTCATGGTAGGCGTCGTAAAACGCGGGACGGATCAAATCGTTCATTGCGGCATCCACAATCACAAAGTTTTTCCGGCCCGTCCGTTTCACGTATTCGACCCGCGTGACCAGAATGCCCGCATTGCCGACGATAAACCGGCCGGGCTCGATCAGAATTTTCAAGCCCAGCGGGCGCAGCAACGGCACCAGCCGTTCCGCGTATTTCTGTGGTGTCAGGATGCCCTTCGCCGGAGCGGTTTTCCACCAGGCAGCCGCCCCGCTGGCCAGGGCCGGCTGATAAACAATGCCCAGGCCGCCGCCGATGCTGAAAAATTCCAGCGGGTATTTTTTCTGCAACCGTTGAACCAGCGGCAGGACCTTGCGCACAGCCTGCTCAAACGGCCTGGTCTGGGTGACCTGCGAGCCGATGTGCATTTGCAGTCCGCGCAGGCGCAGGTTTTTCAATTTGCGGGCGCGCGCATAAACGCCCTCGACGCGCTCGAATTGAATGCCGAATTTATTTTCGTAAGTGCCGGTCGTGATTTTGGCATGGGTGTTGGCATCCACACCCGGGTTCACCCGCACCGCCACCGGCGCGATTTTTTTGAGCCGGGCGGCGATGCGATTGATGCGCAGCAACTCCGGTTCGCTTTCCACGTTGAAGGAATAAATTCCCTGCCGGAGCGAAAACTCAATTTCGGCCTCGGTCTTTCCCACCCCGGCAAAAACACATCGATGCGGATTGCCGCCCGCGGCGATGACGCGTTGCAATTCACCACCGCTGACAATGTCGAAGCCGCTGCCGAGATTGGCCAGGGTCCGCAGGACGGAAAGGTTGGAATTCGCCTTCATCGCAAAACAAACCAGATGGTCGAGCGGGGCCAAAGCCTGGTCCAGTTTCCGGAAATGCTCCGTCAAGGTATGCTGCGAATAGACGTAAAGCGGCGTGCCAAATTTTTGCGCGAGCGACCCGACGGAGGCGCCTTCGCAAAACAACTGGTTGCCGATATAACGAAAATCATGCATGACGCTGGCAGTTTAGGGTTCAGAATTCAAAGTTCAATCCCGAAGGTCTGCGGGACGAGAGGTTCGCAATAAAAAACCCGCCGGATGCGTGCGTCCGGCGGGCGGAAAAACCGGTGTTTTACGGCTGGTGCCGGGTCAGGATTGCCGCACGCTGCTTGTGATATTCCAGCGGCGTGATCTCGTTGGCCTTGTACCTGGCAAGTAAATTATCCAGTTGCGCCTCTTGGGCCGCAGTAATCGGCACGTACGGCGCCTCAATCGAATCCAGTCCCAGCTCCTTGCCGGGAACAACGGCGGTGACTTGGCTGGGCGGATTCGGCATGCCGGTTTGTTGGGAAACCACTGTCGGGATTGAGCTGGATATTGGCGCGGTTGAACTGGATACAGGCAGGCCTTGCGAATGGTCCAACTCATTCATTTTCTGATCCAAAGCCGCGCGGGCGGCGTCCTGAGGTGCCATGGCCGGGGGTTCTGGCGCAATGGGAGCAGCCATGGCTGGTGGTGCAGCTGCGGCAGCCGGAGCCGTTGTCGTTTCAGAATTTGTTGGGGCAGCAGGAGCTGCTGCGGCCGGTTCAGGCGTCATGGCGCTTTCAGCCGGCTTGGTCTCCGCTGCCGGCGGAGTGGCCGGAGCAACCGCAGCCGGCGCCGTTTCCGCAGGTGGAGTGGATGGCTCAGGCGTTGCAGGTGCGGCAACCGTTTCGGGCGCGGACGGGGCCGCTGTCGGCGGAACTTCGGCCGGAACTGCCGCAGCGGGAGAGGCGGCAACGGGAATGACAGGTGCAACCGCCGGAGCCGGGGCAGCCGCCGGAGTTGAGGTTACCATCGGAGCGACCACTGCTGGCGCCGCTTGGGGCGCCGGCGCCACAGGTTTGGGTGCGGGAGCTGCAACCTTGGCTGTTGGAGCCGCTTTTGCGGGAGCCGCCTTGGTGACATTCGTTGCAGATATAGCGGGGGCTGGCGAAACCGGGGCTTGCGGATTGTCCAACTGGTTCATTTTTTGTTCCAAGGCCGCGCGGGCGGCAGCCTGAACTGGGGAATCATCCGCACGAACGGAAATTAAAATCGCACAAAAGGCGGTCGCGCAAACTGCGGGCAACAACTTCATGATTTGCATATCATTTTTTTACGCCAATTTGCCACTGGATGCAACAGCTTTCCCGCCGGGTGAAAACAGTTTCTGCCATATCTGCGGTACTGGATAAAGCAGCACGGAGCGCAATATAATCCCGCGCACTTCGTGCCGGTTGACCTTGATGCGTTGTTGCAGGTCCAGCATGCTGGCAGCGCGCAGTTTCTCGATCGTTTTCGCCCCAATCAAAATCGGCCAGGCGCACGCCAGCCGTACGCGCACCTGCCCGAACGGTAATGTGTTCGTATAGGCCCAGCCCGCGGTAAGATGGGATTCCGCCTGATCGAGATAATTGTGAAATAATGGCCGGAATTTCGCCTCATTCGCCGGCGACAACAAAACCTCGGGGATCAATCCCGCCGGCGTCAATTTGTCCACCGGCAGGTAGCAACGGCCCTTCTTCAAATCCGCCGGCAAATCGCGCAGGATGTTCACCAGTTGCAGCCCCTTGCCAAACCGGACGCCGTCCGCCAGCAACTGCGCCTCATTCATCCGCCGGTCCGGAAACAGATGCGCCCGGCACATCTTCGTCCAGAATTCGCCGACGCAGCCGGCAACGCGGTACGTGTAATCATCCAGCTGGGCGGCCGTTTCGAGAGGGACGATTTTGTTGGCAGAAGCTCCGGCGAACCGGCGCAGATCCAATTCCTGTCCGCCGGTGATGGTATTGAGGACGGCGCGGACCATCGGCTGGTCAGCAGCCGAAAGGGTCTTCAGCAGCGCAAGACTGTCCTCAGTTTTTTCCAGCAGCAGTTTTTCGGCGGCTGAACCCTGGTGCCGCGCGAGCTCGCCGAAATTCAGCGGTGCGGTGGACATGCCCTGGAAGCGCTCACGCAATCGTTTAAGCGCGTCAATGCGTTGTTCGGCAGGAACAATTTCGCTATCGGCGATGGTGTCGGCCGTGCGGGCGAGCAGATAGGCGAGGCCGATTTGCGGACGGATGGCACCCGGCAGCACGCGTAACGTCAGATAAAATGAGCGCGATGTCGCGCGTAGCAAATCGGTCAATGTCTTCGGCATTTGCATTATCATCGTCCCGCAGGGACACCGGATATTAGCCAGCTACGAAGTCGCTGGAAAGCCAGCCTAAACCGGATTATGTCCCGCAAGGGATGGTGGAAAACGTCACCACAAATGCTTCTCATCATATTCCACGCCGTGCTTTTTAAGGAACGCCACATATTCCTCCTGAAATGATTTTATCCGATGATGCTCGGCCTGGTTGCCGACGTATTCTTTAACCGCTTCACAATTTGACACACTGACGGTGAATGCGCCATAGCCTTGTTGCCAGGCAAAGTTTTTTACCCCAATGGTTTCATGAATCCAACGCGACGACGTTTGTTTGATGTCCTGCACGAACGACGCCAGCGCTTGCGTTGCTCGCAAACCAACGAGCAGATGAACATGATCTGCCGTGCCGCCGACGGCTTCAGGGATTCCATCCGCCGCGCGAATCAATCCACCGAGATATTCGTGCAAACGATTTCGCCAGTCATCCACGATGGACGGATGCCGGTCTTTTGTGCTGAACACAATGTGGTAGTGCAGGCTTAAATGGGTTGTGGGCATGGCAATTATGTCGCGAAGCGACACTGGAAATTAGCCAGACACGAAGTGTCTGGTCAAGGCGCGCAAAGGGATTCGTCCTGAAGGGACGATGGAAAGGAACAAATAAAATTACAAGGTGGAGGTTTCCAGCGTCCCTTGCGGGACGCATTAATTTGCTGTGCCATTACCAGCCACTTCGTGGCTGGCTAATTTCCTGTTGTCCCTTCGGGACGAGTTGATACGCAAGGCCGATTTGTGGAGGGATGACGACCGGCAATCGTTTGTTCACGATAGCTGCTCGCGCCACCTTGCCAGTTGCTTCGCAACCTCCTTCGTTCCCGGGGCGCCGGTCAGATTGCGTTTGGCCATCGCGCGTTTCAGGTCGAAGACACCCATTGCATCCCGGCCGAAGGTTTTGTTCACGGACTGCAATTCCGCCACCGTCAGCCTGTTCAACGGCTTGTCCAATTTTTCCGCCAGCGCCACGACGGCGCCCACGGCGTGATGCGCCTGCCGGAATGGCATGCCTTTCTTAACCAGATAATCCGCCAGATCGGTTGCCAGCAAGGCCGGATCGCCGGCGGCAGCGGTACAGGCGAAGCGGTTAACCTTCGTGTTTCTCAACATGGCGGCCATGAGCCGTGTGGTGGCGCGCACGGTGTCGGCGGTGTCGAACACCCGCTCCTTGTCCTCCTGCAAATCCCGGTTGTAGGTCATCGGCAGACCTTTCAACAGCGTGAGCAAGGCCACGAGATTGCCAATGACGCGGCCGGACTTGCCGCGGGCCAGTTCGGCGATGTCCGGGTTCTTCTTCTGCGGCATGAGCGACGAACCGGTCGTGTAAGCGTCGGCGATCCGGATGAAGTTGAATTCCGCGCTGGTCCAGAGAATCAAATCCTCGGCCAGCCGCGAAAGATGCACGGCGAGCAAGGCGCCGGCGGCGCAGAATTCGACGGCGAAATCCCGGTCGCTCACGGCGTCCATGGAATTTTGCGTGAGTTGCGGCTTCCCGTTCGCATCCACAAACCCGAGCAATCTAGCCACGAACAGCCGGTCGAGCGGCAGCGTCGAGCCGGCAATCGCGCCGCTGCCGAGCGGGCAGATGTTCACGCGCGAATGGCAGTCCCAAAGCCGTTCGCAGTCGCGTTCGAGCATTTCGACATAGGCGAGCAGATGATGCGCGAGATAAACCGGCTGGGCGCGTTGCAAATGCGTGTAGCCCGGAATCAGCACGTCGGCATTTTTTTCGCCGAGGCTGACCAGGGCGCGCTGCAGGTCCGCAATTTCGGCCAGCAACACAATGATTTCGTCACGCAACCAGAGGCGAAGGTCAAGGGCCACCTGGTCATTGCGCGAGCGGGCAGTGTGAAGCTTGGCGCCAGCCGGAACCCGTCGGGTCAGCTCCGCCTCGATATTCATGTGGACATCTTCCAGTTCGGATTTCCACCTGAATTTTCCGGCGGCAATTTCGCCGGCGATGATTTTCAGGCCCCGGGCAATGGCGCCGGCTTCGGCTTTCGACAGCACGCCGGTCTTGCGGAGCATGGCGACGTGGGCAAGCGAACCCAGGATGTCGTGCCGCCAGAGCCGCTGGTCAAAGGAAATGGATTCGGTGAAACGGGCGACTTCCGCGCCGGGACCATGCGCGAAGCGTCCGCTGCGGGAAACGGGAGAGGTCTTTTTCATGCGTTTCAACGATCCGAATGTGCGCCCGGCCTTGCGAAAAGTCACTTCAAAATGCCGGATTGCAGTCCGGTTTTAAAAATGGGATGTTTAAACCAGTTTAAGTCCCGTCGCCGCGTTATGAGCGAATTCAAATATGCGTGTCCGGTTTGCGGCCAGCACATGATGTGCGATTCAACGCAAAGCGGCACGACGATGGAATGCCCGACCTGTTTCCAAAAGATCGTGGCTCCGCAGGCGCCTTCAACGGCCGATCCCAAATTCATCATCACGGGCACCAAGGTGGGCGAACGGCCCATCCCGGCGGTGGTGGCAAATGCGGGGGCGTTGCCCGCACCGAGGCCCGAAAAAAGTTTTCCCGGACCGGCCGTGGTTTTCGTGGTGCTGTTCTTTGCCGCGGCAGCGACACTGTTTGTATTTCACGGAAAAATCTTTAAATCCAGCAGCAGCGGAGGCAATCACGACACGTCGGCGTCAAATGCAAACCCAACGCCCGTGCCGCCACCAACCAAACCTATCACCGGGCCGGTGACGGTCGTCCTGGCCAAAGGAAACAGCATCGATCTGGGAGGCGAAACGGGCGACGTGGCCACCAAAGATCCGGCCCAGACCGCCTTCCTTGCCGCGTTCAAGGCCAACTTGGCCCACCCATTGGTGTTTGAGGGACCGTTCCCATTGACCCCGCTGGTGGGCGGCCGGACCGTTCCAGGCGCCACGGGCCAAATCCAGTATCATGGCGCGTTTCCCGGCGGATTGGTCATTGGGATAACACTCGCCGGCCTCGCCCCCAACCATGCATATCTCCTCACGCTCAACGGCGATGTCCAACACGCGGGAAACAACAATTTGCCGGACCAGTTGTCACGCACCGCCAAGCAGAAGTATTATGATTTCATCAAGATTACCACCGATGCAAACGGCGGCTATCAGTCAACGTTCGGCATCGTTCTGCCGCCGGGCCCCTACGATGTGTATTTTTTTGTGAAGGACACAACGGACTGGAAGATTGTTCTCTCCTATAAATTCTTCAACTTCACGGTCGAGTAAACTGGCACACGGTCGTACACCCCATCAGCTCAATCCGGTTTTGTTCCAAGAGCGCAGACTTGCCAGCGGTCTTCAACCGCCTGAAACTGGGGCGGAATGAACATTGAATTGCTCAACACCGGCAGCGAATTGATGCTGGGCCGGGTGCTGAACACGCACCAACAATGGCTTTGCCGCCGCCTTGCCGATCTAGGTTACGTCGTGACGCGGCAGGTGGCGGTGCCGGACACGGCGCCCGACATCCAGTCCGCCGTCCGCGAAGCGTTGAACCGAGCGGACCTAGTAGTGGTTACCGGCGGCCTCGGGCCAACCTCCGACGACCTCACGCGGGATTTGATAGCGCAACTGCTGGGCAGAACGCTCCAGCTTGATGACGCAGTGCTCGATCACATCAAAAGGCGCTTTGCGGCGCGCAAACTGCCGATGCCGAAAAACAACGAGGTCCAGGCGATGGTGCCCCAAGGGGCGCTGGTGTTGCCCAATCCAAACGGCACGGCGCCGGGGCTGGCGATGAAAATAAACGAAAATGGAAAAGGGAAGATGGAGGATGGAGAAAATATTTCGACGCCATCCTCCAGCCTCAATTCTCCATCCTCGTGTTTGAAAAAGTGGCTGGTGATATTGCCCGGCCCGCCACGCGAGTTGCATCCGATGTTCACCGATCAGGTGGTGCCGCTGCTCCGGCGCGAGTTTCCGCTCGAAGCGCCGTTTGTCTGCCGCACATTGCGAACCAGCGGCATTGCCGAATCCCTGGTACAGGAAAAGATCCAGACACCCCTGACAGCCCTGGTGGCCGCCGGACTGGAAGTCGGCTATTGCGCCCGGGTAGGACAGGTGGACGTACGGTTGTCGGCGCAACAGGTAGAAGGCGAGAAAATGGTGCGCGAAGCGGAAGCGATCGTCCGGAAGATTTTCAGCACGCAGATTTACGGGGTTGACGACGAGGAAATGGAAACAGTGGTCGTCGGGCTTTTGACGCAGCGCAAGCAGACCCTGGCCGTGGCCGAATCCTGCACCGGCGGGGGCATCGCACATCGGGTGACGAATGTGCCCGGAGCATCCGCCGTGTTTTTTGGCGGATTTGTCGCTTACAGAAATGAAATGAAGCAAAAATTCCTCGGAGTCGGCGCGGAAACCCTATCCGCCCAAGGAGCGGTAAGTGAAGCGGTGGCGCGGGAAATGGCTGAAGGCGCGCGGTCGCAAACTGGCGCGGATTTTGCTCTTGCTGTCACCGGTATCGCGGGGCCGGGCGGGGCGACGAAAGACAAACCGGTGGGAACGGTTTTCATCGCGCTGGCCGCGGCATCCGGAACGGTGGTGGAGCACCGGATAAATTCCTATGAACGCGAGACGTTCAAGCAATTGACGGCACAGCAGGCGTTGGAACTGTTGCGCCGCCGTTTGGTTTCTCCTTGAGGCCGGAGATAACCGCGATAGAATGACACCGTTCAACAGTCTCGCCAGGTTGAACATAAATTTGAATTCAAAATATGACCGCAACCATTGAACCAGTGATAACCAAGGGCAACCCCGCCGAGAGCGACAGCACCACGTTCCGCAAACGCCGCGGCACGCTGCTGGTGGTGGACGACGAGGACGGACCGCGGCAATCGCTGCGGGTCATTTTCAAGGACGAATACAACCTGTTGATGGCCGAGGACGGGCCGACGGCGATTGAACTGGCCAAGCAGCATCCCATCGACGTGGCGGTGCTGGACATCCGCATGGCCGGCATGTCGGGCATCGAGGTTTTGGAACGCCTCAAATATGTGAACCCGAACACCGAAGCCATCATGATGACGGCGTTCGAGACGACGGACACGATCCGCCAGGCGTTGCGGCTGCGGGCGTGCGATTACATCAACAAACCTTTTGACGTGGCCACGATGCGCGCCGCCGTCAACCAGGCGATGCAGCGGCGCAGACTGGAAAGTGAAATCCACAGCAGCGCGGAAAAAGTCCAGGAATTGCTGAGTGAACTGCAGAGCCAGAAGGTCGAGGAACAGATTGCCAAGACCCGCGGCGACATTTATGCCAGCATCATCCATGACATCAACGGCCCGCTGACGGTCATTTCCGGATTCACGCAGGTGCTGAACACGCGGCTGAACCGCAATTCGCGCCTGGAGATGGAAGACCTGGAATTCATCAAGGACCGCCTGCGCATCATTGCGCGACAGGTCGGGAATTGCGTGGAGATTTCCCGCCGTTACCTCGGCTTTTTGCGCAAAAAAACCGAGGAAGCTCCGCAGGTCAGCGTGAATCAATTGCTCAAGGATCTGGAGCAGCTCATCCGGGTTCATCCCGCCCAGCAGGAAAATGAATTTGTCGTCACCCCCTTGGTCGGGGAAGCCGGGGTCAAAATGAACGGAACCGACGTCATCCAGGTTTTGCTGAACCTCACGGTCAATGCGTTCCAGTGCGCGCCGTTAAGCCATCGCGTGGAAATCAGTGGCGAAATATTACGCGAACCGCTGAACCTGGCTTCGTTCAAGGATAGCCCGCATGACCGTCTGTTGAACGTGGAGGGTATGGACAACACCGCGCCGCTGGTGAAATTCTGGGTGCGGGACAATGGCCCGGGCATTCCCGCGGAAGTGCTGCCGAAAATTTTCCAGCCTTATTTCACCACCAAGGGGCCGCGGCAGGGAACCGGACTCGGCCTCAACATCGTGCAACGGCTCATCAAGGAAGGCAACGGCGCCCTGCACGTCCATACCCAGCCCGGCGAAGGCACCACGTTTACAATTTATTTGCCGGGGGCGGAGCTGGCAAAGCAAGGTTGAGCCATGCGCCGGGCAAGCTGGATCGTTCTGGCGCTGGCCATGACGGCGTGGATCGCCCGCGCGGACGAAAAAATGCCGGTGCTCCAGGTGGGAATCAACGTTTACAGCAATGTGACTGTAACCGCTGTCACTTCGACGGACATTTATTTCACCCACAGCGGCGGAATGGGCAATGCGAAGTTGAAACAACTGTCGCCCGAGCTGCAACAGCATTTCGGATATAATGTCAGACAAGCGGGCGCAGTGGAACAAAGGCAGGCGGCGGCCAACACACAATATCACACCCAGCTCGTCAGCCAGGCGGCTTCCTCACCGATGGCCGGTGAAAATCTGGCGCAGGCGTCCGGCCTGACCTGGAGTCTGGATTTTTCCAAAGCCCTGGCCCGGGCCAGGACCGGAAACAAAATGGTCCTCATCGACTTTACCGGGTCCGACTGGTGCCCGTGGTGCATCAAGTTTGACGAGGATATCTTATCCACCCGCAAATTCGGCGCCTATGCCGATAAAAATCTGGTCCTGGTACTGGCAGACTTCCCCAATCACACCAAACAAAGCCCTGCGCTCAAGCAAGCCAACGAGGAATTAGGGAAAAAGTTCCAGGTCGAAGGTTATCCCACCCTGGTGGTTTTGAATTCATCCGGCAGGGAAATCGGACGGCAGGTGGGCTATCTACGCAGCGGGCCGGACGCCTTTATTGCCGAGTTGGAACGGTTCAGCCAAAGGCATTAAGCAGCGGTTGCCGCAGGTCGGCTATGGGCGATAAAACCGCCCCAACGCCAGGAATTTCCAAACCCGCTGTTTAGTTTCCCAGATACTCGCGCGGGTCAACAATCTTGCCGGCGATGGCGCTGGCCGCCACCGTGGCCGGCGAGGCAAGGAACACCTGCGATTCCTTGTCGCCCATGCGACCCGGGAAATTGCGGTTGGTGGCGCTGATGCATTTGATGCCTGCCTTGTTGATGCGGCCGAAGGTGTCCACCGGTCCGCCCAGGCAGGCGGCACAACCGGCGTTTTCCGTCATCTGCACGCCCGCATCCACCAGGATTTCCCAGATGGTCCGGCCGCCCCAGCGGGTGGATTGCAAATCATGCACGATTTCCGGCGTCGCCGGCACACCAAACGTGTCGATGGTCACCTTCTTACCGCGCAACACGCGCGCGAACTCCACGAAATCGCTCGTCTTGCCACCGGTGCAGGAGCCGACATAGGCGCGGTCTAGTTTGATGTGTCCCATCTCCTTCGCTTTTTTGCGTTGGCCGGGATCGGGATGGCAGGCAACGGTCGGTTCGAGCTGGTCCAGGTTTACCACCAGTTCATAAACGAACTGCTGGTCCTTGTCCGGCGTCACGGGTTCGTAAGTGGATTTCGTGCCGTTCAACTTCACCCGCGCATCCACGTATTCCTGCGTGCGCGCATCGAATTCAAAAATGGCATTCTTGCCGCCCGCTTCGATGGCCATGTTGGCAATGGTCATGCGGTCGTCCATCGAAAGCGAAACCGCACCGGGGCCGTCGAATTGCATCGCGCGATAGGTGGCGCCGTCAAAACCAATTTCACCGATGCAATGAAGGATGACGTCCTTGGCCATCACGCCGGGCTGCAATTTGCCTTCGAGCCGGAAGTGCATGGTTTCGGGGACCTTGATGAGCAATTTGCCGGTGCCCATGACAAATCCGGCGTCGGTGTTGCCTATGCCGGTGGCAAACTGGTTGAAGGCGCCGGCCATGCAGGTATGCGAATCCGTGCCAAACAAAATTTCACCGGGCCGGGTGTGACCCTTGGCCGGAAGCGCCGTGTGGCACACACCGGCGTACTGCGAACCGTATTGCCGGTTCAACATGCCCTTTTTCGGGTCGAAAACCCAGTGGCCGTTCGGGTCGTCGATCACATCATAAAAATAAGGCAGTTCCTGCTCCTTCACAAAATCGCGGAGGATGTCCACGTTGCGGTTCGACTTGGAGTCGGCCGTGAAAATGTAATGGTCGGGAATGATGACAATCCTGTTTTTGTCCCAGACCTTGGCGGTCTTGCCGAACTCGCGCTTGAACACGCCAATGGTGCCCGGCCCGCAGACGTCGTGGGTCATGAGCACGTCGGCATTCACCCAGATGTTATCGCCGGCTTCCACCCGCGATTTGCCGGCCGCCCGGGCGAGAATCTTTTCCGTCAAAGTCATAGGCGGAACATCATAGCCGATGAAGGGCCCAACTTCAACTGAACATTGCCGCTTGCCACGTTGTGCTCATTCGGCAGACTTCCGGCCCGCGTGCATCCATCCGAAACCTTTTTGAGCCTGCTCCGCGGCCCGGCACCGGTGCTGGCGCTGGCGCCGATGCAGGACGTAACCACACTCGAATTCTGGCGTGTCATGGCGCGATACGGCGGCCCGGATGCCTATTGGACTGAATATTTCCGCGTCCACGGCGATTCGCGTCCGGAAAAATGGATTCTCCGCTCGATCACCGAAAACCCCACCGGCCGGCCCATCGTCGCGCAGCTCATCGGCAACGATATTCCGGCACTGGTCCGCACCGCCCGGGAATTGCAGCGTCATCCGATTGCGGCCATTGAGCTGAATCTCGGTTGTCCGGCACCGGTGGTTTATCGCAAATGCGCCGGCGGCGGCCTGTTGCGCGAACCGCAACGCATCGACGCCATCCTGGGCGCCTTGCGTGACGCGACAACCATCCCGTTCACGGTCAAGACCCGCATCGGCTTCGAATCGGCAGCGGAATTCGACGTCTTGTTGCCGTTGTTCGCGAAGCATCCGATCGACCTGCTCACCGTCCATGCACGCACCGTCGTGCAGATGTACCGGCCCGGTGTGCGTTACGACCTGGTTGCCCGGGCGGCGCGCGAGTTGCGCTGCCCGGTGCTGGCCAACGGCAACGTCCACGGCCCGGCGCAGGCGCAGGCATTGCTGGCGGAAACCGGCGTGCGCGGCCTGATGATCGGACGCGGTGCCATCCGGAATCCATGGCTGTTCGGCCAGATTCGCGCACACCTGCGCGGCGAAAATATAAAATGGCCGACCGGACGCGACCTGCTGGGTTATGTGCGCGAACTTTGGGACAACGAAATCACCCCTGGCGTGAAGGAATCGGCCCAAGTACAGCGGATGAAAAAGTTCATGAACTTCATCGGCGAAGGACTAAGCGACAAATTTTTGCACGAAATCCGCCGGGTGGCCACGACCGCGGATTTCTTCCGCGTGTGCGGGGATTTTCTGAATCACGACCAGCCGCTGACGCTGGAGCCGGGTTCCGCACCTGATGATAAACTTCCGTGATTTGGTCAATAACACCTCCTTCATTTACACCGCTTGTAGTAGGAAAGGAACGGGGTTGCCAGTTTGGCCGGGTTGTCTGGTAAGACCCCTGCGCCATCCAGTGTTTTGTTCAAAACGTTTTGTTTTCCAAGGTTTTTTCGCTTTTTAACGGCACTATTCCTGCTTATTGCGAGCGTGTTTATACGCGTCACAGGCCTTCAGGACTGTTCGCACCTGGGTTGAAAATATCTTTATGCAAAGGAAAGTATTGGTGGTAGAGGATGATCCCGATCAATTGGAAGTTATCCGCTCAACGTTAAAAGCAGCAGGTTTTGCCATTGGCACCGCGTCCAATGGCATTGATGCCCTTTTGAAAACCCGCACGGTGGCGCCCGACTTGATCGTGCTGGACCTGATGTTGCCGGGGTTGAACGGGTTCGATCTCTGTGAAAGCATCCGCCAGGATCCCGCCACCGCCACGGTCCCGATCATCATGTTGACGGGCATGCACGGCCAGTTTGGCCGGTTTGCCGGGCTGGAGGCTGGAGCCAGCGAGTTTTTATTCAAGCCCTTCGATCCGCAGATGCTCGTCTCCAAGGTTCAAGAGTTGTTGGGCCCTTTGCTGGCCGCTTCCGACACGACGCACAAATACCGGAAGAAAAACAACCCGGACGAACGCTAGGCCACCCGGCCTTGATGAAGGGCAACGAGGGCCGCACCGATGGCCTGGGAAAGCTCGCCCAACACGGCCGGAACGATTTTGATCTGATTGCGCTGCGCCGGCCAGAGATAGGGCATGGCGGCTTCGCGGGCAATCCTCACATAACGCTCCCGGAATTCCACCGTCGTGGATTCGGGGTCCATCAAGCCACCTCCGATGATGACCATGCCCGGATCCAAGGCCATCGAAAGATTGGCAACGTGCAAACCCAGGGCGCGCGCTTGAAAATCGAAAATTTCGACGGCCAAAGGATCATTCTTTTGCGCCAGACCACGGAGGGACAATACTTTTTCGCGGGCGCTGGCGGTGGACCTGGCCAGTTCGTGTTTCGGATATTTGACCAGTTTCTCCGCCAGCAAATACGGCAGGCCCGACATGGTGGTGTAAACTTCGATGCAGCCCCAATCCTTGCCGCAGCCGCAGGGATAAGGCTTGGTTCCCAACAGATGCAACGGTGCCGGCATGTGGGCGGTTTCCATGCCCGCCAGAGTATCGCCTTCGAGTGGAAGCCCGCTTTGATCAATAAACGCGCTGCCCAGGCCGGAACCCGGCGCCAGCAACAATACTGAAACCCGGGAGTTGCCCCGAGCATATTGGGCCTCGGCGACACCACCGTATTTGCCGTCGTTTCCGACAATCAGCGGCAACGGCCGTCCCGCATGCTTGGTCAGGGCTTCGCTATAGGCGGAATGCACATCCCATCCGGCAAAACTGGCCGGCAAATTAGCCGAACGATCCAGCACGCCATAACGCATGAACGGCCCCGGAATGGCCAACCCCACGCCCTTGACCTGTTGCCAATTCAAACCGTTTTTTTGAAGATATTCGTCAACCGCAGACATCCAGCCTTCGATCACGGCAGCGGGTCCATGCTGGGAATTGGTCGGCTTCTGCAACAGCTTGGTGGACACCGTTCGTCCATCTTCCCAGACTGCGCCCACTTTCGAGGTCGTAGCTCCGCTGTCCGTGCCGATAAAAACATCCGGTTTCATGTTCAATGCGAGGGTGCTTCGGGAAGGCTGGTCAACGTGGTTCCGGGCTGCTGGTTCACTCGTCATACACAAAAGCACAAGTTAACCAGAAGCGAATTAAAGGCAAGAGGTTAAATCTGAAAATCAGTTCACTTTCACGCGGAAAGCGCTGGCGCCGGCGATTTTTCCCAGGTCACCCTTGTAAAATTCTTCCCGGTATTCAACGGTTTCAAGCAGGTGCTGGGTCAGTTCCTTTTTGTCGCGCCGGATGATGAATTTCAATTCGTCCAGGTCGCTGGACCAGCAAAAGCCGTTGAAAAACTCGGCGCCGGCAAACTGGGTTTTGTACAGCGCCGTCTGCGAATAGCAGGTGCCAAGGTAGAGCTGCTTGAAATTGCGTTCGGCAAACCACGCCGCCGCGGAGGTCATCATGAACATGCCCAGGTTGCGCGCATAATAATTCAGGTCGTAAAAGGCATAGTAATAATACGCGAGTTCGCGGCCCTCGACGTAAAGTGTCGCCACTCCGACCTCGTTGCCACCGGCCACGTCCGTAAACACGAGCAAATGCGAGATGATGGGTGAATTGAAGAGGGCATCGAGCCGTTCAAAGGTCATCACGTCCTTGCCGAATTTGATGTCGGCATAGGTCTTGAAAAAATCGCACTTGGCCGGTGTGTAATCATATTTGTCCCGGGGTACGAGTTTCACGTCTATGCCCGCGCCCTTGCGCAAAATGCGGCGGTTTTCCGAGGATGGTTTGAACCGGGCGAGATTGAGGCGCACCTGGCGGCAGAGATAAAAGCGGTCCAGGTTGCGCGACGATGGCAGGAAGCCCGCGTTGAAAATGTCCGATGGCGTTTCACCGGCTTCCGGCACCGCCCAGATGGCGTAGGGAAACTGGTAGTGTTCGTAACTGGAGTTTTGTTCGGAGAAAAGGAGTTTCATTTTACGGCGGCGGGTTCGGCTTCGCTTTTCTGCGGGCCGGTCTTCGCGTTCACTGATTTTCTGCGCAGGCGCAGGCGCCAGCTCGTCAGCACCTCGTAACTCACTGAGTTTTTCAACTTCGCCATGTCATGCACGGTGATTTCCTCGGTGCCCTGACGACCCATGATGACCGCTTCATCCCACAATTGCGCCTGCGGAATGTCCGTGATATCCACCATCAATGCGTCCATGGCGATGCCGCCGATGAGCGGGGCGCGTCGGCCGTGGATGAGCGCGCCGCCCAGGTTGCGTACCCGGGGGAAACCATCGCCATAACCAATGGGCAGCACCGCGATCCGCCGCTCCGACGGCGCGGTGTAACGCATACCATAACCGACCACTTCGCCGGGCTTCAGTTTTTGGATGGCGGCGATGCGCGCCTTGACTGACATGACCGGTTCAATTCCGGGAATCCGCCGGCAAACCGACGAGGGGAAAACGCCATACATCAGGATGCCAACGCGGACCATGTCCAGATGCGCGTGGGGCAGGTCCAAAAAACCGCCGCTGTTGCAGGTGTGGCGCAGTTTTACGGCAATGCCGCGGTCGGCGAGGCCGTGGAGCACTTCATTGAAACGGGAGAACTGGAGATTGGCAAAGGCCTTGTCCGTCTCGTCGGATTGCGCAAAGTGGGTCATCACCCCTTCAAGCAACAGGGATTTTTCCGAAATAATCTGTTCGACGAGCGGCAGCGCCTCATCCCAGCGCACGCCAAAACGGCTCATGCCCGTGTGAATTTTCAAATGCACCGGCACGCGTTTGTTGGCGGACGCGGCGGCGCGGGCGAGCTGGCGGATGGTGTGCGGCTCATTGACACAAACCGTCAGGCCGTGTTCGACACACCAGGGCAGTTCGGCCTCCTGCCGTTCACCCAGCAGGAGCAATGGCGCGGTAATCCCGGTGTCACGGAGGGCCATGGCTTCTTCCAATGTGCTGAGACCAAATCCCCAGGCGCCTTCCTCGATGGCAATGCGCGCCACATCGAGCGCCCCGTGCCCGTAAGCCTCATCCTTGGTAACCGCCAGCAACTGGACCTGCCGCGGCAGGTCGCGACGGATAAGTTGCAAATTACGCCGCAACTTGCCGAGGTCGATTTCCGTCCAGGCCGGCCGCAACGGAAAATTGGTTGAATCAAAATCCATAGGACAACGGAAGCTGTTTAACCACGAATCATGCCAAAAGACACGAAAAAAGAGCGTTTCCGGGAATCAAAGGGGGCATGCGGGACCAAATCAAATCCTCCCCGGCGGCCACAAGCTCTGCCCGATGTCCGTCCGGAAGTAGCTGCCGATGACGCGCAGCTTTCGGATGTTCACGTAAGCCCGGGCAATGGCGGCGCCGAGGCTCGGCGCCAGGGCTATGACATCCGCAATGCGGTGTCCGGTTGAAACCAACCGGCCATCCGTTCCCCGGTCCACTTCATTCCACCAAACATCACAATCAAATTTGCCGGCCACTTCAAGCGGCAGATGCGGACTGCGCACCTGGACAAACGGATAACCATAACCGGCCAGGGTCAGCGAGCAGCCGTAGTTCAACCCGGGCCGGAACACCGGATCGAGCTTCTCATTGCGCGCCGTCCGCAACACCGTCTCCGCCGGGTTTTTCAGCATTTGTAAAATCATCGGCCCGGATGTGACCCCGATGCGGACATTATATTCGATGACATGCCATTTGCCGTTCCGCCGGATGGCGGTGACTTGCAGCGGGCCGTTGAATTTTACCCGGCGCAACCAGGGCAACAGCGGATGAATGAGCTGACGCGCCAATCCGTATTTGTCGTGCGGATCGCGTTCGACCAGCCCGCCGAGCGGCGCGCCGGCGACGACCCCCTGATTGCCATTGAAGGCGTATTTATATTCCTGGTTCGTCACGAGCGAATGGATCTCGCCGCCGCTGACGAGTACGATGTGTCCGGCCTCGGCCCGGCCGAGATATTCCTGCAGGAAAACGCCCTCGGCATAATCGATATGCCGCAACCAGGCGCGCGTGTCCTCCACCGTTTCGCACAAAATGGTGTGGATCGGGCTGGTTGGCGAGCAGAGGGGGTTTTTGATGACGAAGGGCCGCGGATGTTTTGCCAGAATTTTTTCGGCGGCCCTTTGGTTGGCAGCGACAAAAGCCTGCGGAAAGGGGATTTTGAAATCCCGGCACAGCTTCCGGGCAAAATTCCGTTCGCGTTCAATGCGCATCGCCTCACCCGTCGGACTGAAAATGCCAACCCCCGATGACAACAAATCCTTCGCCCAGGATTGCAGCGCCCAATCGATGGACTGCGGAATGACGGCTGCTATGCCGTTTTTCCGGAGCAGCGGGACCGGGCTGGGAAAGGCGTGGCGCGAAAAGGTCGGACCGACCAGCGACGGCGGGTAATGGCCGTAATTGCGGGTGAGATAGGTGGAGACCTTCGCGCCGGCGTCGGTCAGGGCCGTACCGATGCTGTGCGCGAACGAACCGACGCCGAGCACCAGAAACGATGTCGGACGGTGCGGACGGCTGTTCTTTTTCCGGTCAAGGCTTTTCACTTTTGTTTTATATGTTGCCGCCCGGCGTGGCGGCGACCGAAGTTGTTTGCCTAGTTTGGAAAAACTGCGAACTTTTACAACCATGAACGATGAAATCTTGCAACGGCTCGGCCGGATCGAATCCCACGCGACCCACCTGGAGCATCAGGTCGAGCAACTGAACGGGGTGATCATCGAACAAGGCAAGCTCGTGGAGCATTTAAGGAAACAATGGCAACGCCAGTCGGCGGTTTTGGAAACGATGGAGTTGGAACGCATCAAAGCCAACAATCCCGTGCCACCTCACCACTAACGGTTTTTGCCGTGGCGTGCCGAGTAACGGAGCGCGGAGTATTGCTCCATGAGTTTTGGCGGTTCGGGCGTTTGCGGAGCGATGCTTCGCGCTCCAGTGCTCGTTTCTCGACTTTGTCCGCTGATTTGCTACGTTGGGGTTGTGAGTTTTGTCGCTGAATTCAATTCGTTGCCGCTCGGTTCCCTCGTGAAACGTTCGCAGACCGCCGGCGTCCAGGCCGTGCGCGGGAGCATGACGAAAACAAAGTTGTCGCTGACGGATTTTGCGCATCTGATTTCACCGGCAGGCGCTGAATTGCTCGAGCACATGGGACGGCGGGCGCAGGCGATGACGCAACAACGGTTCGGCAAGGTCATCCGCCTGTTTGCGCCGTTGTATCTTTCCAATGAATGCATCAACAATTGCCAGTACTGCGGGTTCTCCCGGGACAACCCCATCCTGCGCGTGACGCTGTCTCTCGACGAAGTAACACAGGAGGCGGACGCGTTGCGGCAACAGGGTTTTCGCAACCTGCTGCTCGTGGCGGGCGAACACCCGAAATTTGTGTCGAACAATTACCTCCGCGATTGCATTGCCGCCTTGCATGTCGACTGGCCGGGTATTTCACTTGAAGTCGGGCCGATGGAAGCGGCGGAATATCGCCCGCTGGTGGCGGCGGGCGCCGACGGGCTGGTGGTTTATCAGGAAACCTACGACCGCAAGATCTACGCGGACATGCACACCGCCGGACCCAAACGGAATTTTGACTGGCGGCTCGAAACCCCGGAAAGGGGCTACGCCGCCGGTTTCCGGAGGCTCGGCATCAGCCCGCTCTATGGCCTGGCCGACTGGCGGGCCGAAGCCCTCAGCGTTGCGGCGCATGCGGATCATCTCCTGCGGAACTGCTGGAAGGCGCAGGTGACCATTTCATTGCCGCGGTTGCGCCCCTGTGCCGGCGAATTCCAGCCGCTCACGCACATGACCGACCGCGACCTGGCGCAACTGGTGTGTGCGTTCCGGCTGATGTTTCCGGATGTGGGCCTGGTGCTTTCGACGCGCGAATCCGCCAGATTGCGCGACGGATTGATCCCGCTGGGCATCACGATGATGAGCGCCGGCAGCCATACCGAGCCGGGTGGTTATACCGGCGCGGGCAAGGAAAAGATCCATCACACCGAACGCGGCCGGATTGTGGAGCTCGCTTCCGGCGCCAGCGAATGGGCGCCCACGCCGGAGCATGCAACGAATGCGACCGGACAATTTCAAATTGCCGACGAACGTTCCGCCGGCGAGGTGGCCGAGCTGATCCGCCGGCTCGGTTACGAACCGGTGTGGAAGGATTGGGACGCGGCCTTGGCGACGTAAAGACGTGAATACTTCCGTCATCGCCAACGGAAAGCCGGTCGAAGCCAGGCTGCCGTGCTCGATTGAAGAGTTTTTGCTCGCGCAAAGCCTGCTGCCGCGCAGCGTGGTGGTGGAGCACAA
>Ga0265338_10000400_pt1 | contig 77806 bp, 74 predicted proteins | sample 42126metaG_FD_193579 | JGI IMG/M metagenome (GOLD analysis project Ga0265338, IMG submission 193579) | Rhizosphere microbial communities from Carex aquatilis grown in University of Washington, Seatle, WA, United States - 4-21-26 metaG | ecosystem: Host-associated > Plants > Roots > Rhizosphere...
TTGACGGAACTCCGCAGGAAAAGGTCGGGGCATCTGAACATCCTTGCCGAGACGACCAGTGTCGCCTCAGATTCGGTGTCCGCCAACCCGGGGGAAGCTCATACCGTGCAGACCTACCGTGCAGACCTACCGTGCAGACGTTGTCCAGGGGTTGCGTCCAGACGCCTGTCGACGTCTCGACGAACGCCACGGCTGTCGGGCGCCGCGGTTCGAGACATGCGACCTGGGCTGCTGCCAAGCTACGAGTGCGGCCATCGATCGCAATCGAGCATTCCGGTGCTCGGTGGTGCAGGCATCAGCAACGGTCCGTCGTGCTGGATCCGACCGACACTGGACTCTTCGATGCGCTGGCTCCGATGGCGATCGCTGCAAAGGCCGAGCTCATTGACAGTACGTGCGTACGCGTTCTTGTCAATCGCACGCACGCCGAGATGACGATGGTCGCGACGCACGCGTCGAGTCCTCTGCTGATGCTGCTTAGCGGCATCAGCAAGTCTGTGAGCCTCACGAAGGAGCGATTCGCGGTCGAATCGTGAAGGCTGCGGCGAGATGGTGCTCGGGCTCAGGGAGGTCGTTCGAGCGCGCTGTGCAGATCATTTTCGAGATGTCGGTCGCTCACGGGGGACGCGCGTCGGCATTTTTGAATGCAAGTGCGTGACGCCTTATCGCAGGGTGTTTTGGTTCACGTCTTCGGGAGTGTTGAGGGTCGTATCACCGGACGCGGACGCGGTGGCGTCGATGCAGGCGGACGAGCGTGATCTCGTTGGCGTCGTTTTGCGATTTTCGAGGAAGGTGTGCGCGCGGAGCCGGTGTTCGTCGACGAGCTTGAACGTGACGAGGGCGTCCAGCCGCCTACGAGAGCTCCTGCAGTCGGTGATTGCGACCACGGCTCCCGCCAGTCCTTCGGCGACACCAGGACCGACAGCGCGCCTCCGCCGGCTTCTCAGGCCCCTCTTCCACGCCGACGCCCGTGGGTCATCGACCTTGAATCTGAGCGTGCGGGCGAATCGCCGGCGATCGTGCTCGCGTGTGCCATCGGTGGCGAACGGGATCGCGCGTTTGCGACTCGACGAGCTGTTACCCGCGAGTGCACGCGGGCACCAGCAGGTACTCGGGCGCCCGGCGAAGAGGTCCCTGCGCAGACCTGCTGCGCAGTCGCCCGCTAAGTCGTGGATCGGTACAGACTTCCGGTACAGGCGCGCGTCCAGCGCCGATCGCCGACGAGCCGTCTGTCCAGCGGTTCGTCCAGACGCGCGTCAAGCGGTGTGCGCGCCGTGCAGACATTGCGTGCAGGCCTTGCGTGCAGACGCGTGGGCCAACTCGGCGCGGAACCTCCCCGACGCGAGCGGTCGGAAGTGACGCATCAGAGCCTGTTGCGCAGTGAACGGACGCGAGTGTGTGGCGTTGACGCTGAGCTGACAATTGCGGCCGCCAGATTCATTGCTGCTCATCCCGCTTGTGGGCGGGAAAGTCTGTGAGCCTCTTCAAGGAGCGATTCGAGGTCGCGAGGTCAGGTCGCGGCGAGGCGATTGCTGAGCTCGGAAAGGTTGCTCGAGAGCCCTGTGCAGATCAGGATCCGAGTCGGATGCAAGCAGCGGATGAGGCTCGTTAGAAACTGAGATCGGGGCGTCGACGATCGTGCAGGCACGGCGTCGGCTGCGATGCGCGGAAACTCGCAGCGACGGTTTGGCCGTGCGCGTCGCGACGTGGCACGTCCGGCACCAGCCCTACGGCGGCTCTCGACCCGAGCCGGGTGTCGCCGGCGAGGGCCAACGGTAGGAGCCGCCGGCGCCACGGACCCACGTGGGTCGCACTCGACGAGATGTCAAAGGGTCGATCGACCGCGTTCGAGCCGTCCGAGACAAACGAAGGCCGGGCAAAGGCCATTCGATTGTCCCTTCAGGTAGTCGAGCGCCGTCAACGGTCGTCTGCACCGAACATCTGCACGGTAGATCTGCACGCAAACCCTGCACGTACGAAAAAACTCAGCAAGCGACAGGCAAGGACCCGCGGCAGCTCGGAATTGTCACGTCCGAGTCAACATCTCAATCAAGAGGTTTCTGACCGCTGCCAAACCTGACTCGGACCCTTCCCGAACATCCGATCGCGCCCGGGGCGTCAGGAAATTCATCGAGCACAGAAATTTCTTTGTCCACTTCGAGGACCTCGCCGCGCTATTAGGAGTCATGGGAGAGAACCGCGCGACGTACCGAGCAGCACAGGACAATCCAACGCTCCTCACGATCGAGGATGTTGCGGTGATGCTCAACGTCGGACCGCGCTTCGTCCGACGCCTGGTCGCGGAACGACGGATCGCCTTCCACAAAGTCGGTCACTACGTTCGGTTCGATGCTGTTGATGTCGCGGCGTGGATCGCCGCCGGGCGCGTCGATACGACAGGTGGCGAGCGCCGGAGACGTTGAGGCATGCTTACGCCGCGGTGACGCTCTTCCCTGCGACCGAGACTGCGGCCGCGCCCAATGCGGCGCTTCTCGCCGTCATTCGATAGGAGACGCACCGTGAGCTCTATCAACCCGATGACGCGCAACCCTGACGGCAAGCCGGCACGGGATACCAGGTGGCGCGCACGCTGGCGCGATCCCGACGGCCGCTCAAGGTCGCAGACGTTCGATCGCAAGGGTGACGCCGAACGTCACCTCGAGCGGGTCGGCTCGGATATGCAGCGCGGCGACTACACGGATCCTTCACTGCGTCGAGTTCGCTTCGACGAATGGGCTGACCAGTTCTGGGCGACGGCGGTACACGTGAGGCCGTCGACGAGGCGCGGCTATCGCCAAGCCTTAGAGGGACACTTACGGCCAGCTTTCGGTGGTCGACCAATCGGGTCGATCGACCGCGCCGATGTCAAGGCATGGGCGGCGGAACAAATCAACCACGGCCTGTCTGGGAAGACCGTCCGGAACTGGCTCTCCGTGATGATCCTCGTCTTCGAAGAGGCGCTCGACGCGAAGGCGATCCGAGAGAACCCGGCGCGGGGCGTCAAGCTGCCGCGGGCGGCAAGAGCAGAGCCAATGTTCTTCACGGCGCAGCAGATCGAGACGTTGGCGCGATCGCTGGATCCGCCGCAATATGCCTTCCTTGTGCGCTTCGCCGCCTACACGGGACTACGGCCTGGCGAGATCGCGGGACTTCGGGTGCGCCGTCTCGATCTTCTCGCCGGCAAGGTTGAAGTTGCCGAGACCTTGATTCCCGTCGACGGCAAACTCGTCGCGGGTCCGACGAAGACGTACGCGAGCCGGACACTGCCACTACCGGCGTTTCTTCGCGATCAGGCCGGCGCGTATCTCGCGTGGCTCACTGTCGAGCAGGGCCGACCGCTCGAACCCGACGACTACGTCTTCCGCGCCGCGAAGGGCGGACCACTGAACCGCCAACGTTTCCGCGAGAAGGTGATGCGGCCGGCGTTGCTGCGCGCCGGACTTCCAGAGGAGTTCCGCGCGCACGACTTGAGACATACGTGCGCGTCGCTCATGATCAGCCTCGGAGCGCACCCGAAGCTTGTCATGGAGCGTCTCGGACACTCCGACATCAGCATCACAATGGGCGTCTACGGCCATGTGTTCGAGTCGATGCACGAGCACGTGACCCAGCAACTCGATGAGCTCTACGTCCGCACCATCGCCACGCCAGTCGAAGCGGCCGAGAACAGCGTGACGCAGCTGTTCGCCTGAGCCTCGCATCGGCTCGGATCCACTTCGAACGACGACGGCTGCCGAGCGACGTGGAGCGCCGGCTGTTCGACCGCGAGATCACGCAATGTGGTCGCTGAAACGGCGCGACGAGCTCGCGTTCGTGACACGGTTTTGACACGCGAACACGCGCATGACACAAAATTCGGGTCACCAACGGTAAATATCGGACACCACTGGTAAGACCGAATCTCTACTCTGACCTGGACTTATGCCGAAAAATCCGGACTCTGGAGGGAGCGCGGACGCGGGTTCGACTCCCGCCACCTCCACCACTGTTTCTATGGCCTGACCAGGGCGTTTATATTTCGCGCGGCCGGCCGTGACACCTGTGACCCATCGTGTCGCGGGCGCGTACGTCGTTGACGTCGGGGTCACTGGCGGAGCGTGACTTCCATCAGCCGACCCGCCTGCGGCCGATCTCTCGGGGCGCTTCCCTCAGTTGGTGATCTTGAGCGGACCGACGGTCGTGGCCGCGCCGGCTCCCCGAACGTTGCTCGCGGTGACCGCGCACGTGTACGAAGCGCCGAGACTCATGTTCTTCACCACGATTTGACCGCCGCTACTCGCGGCGCCGCGCAACGTCCCGCCGTTCGTTGAACTGCACCGCGCGATGTACTCGGTGATCGGTTTGCCGTTGGCGGATGGCGCGAGCAGTAACAAGGTCAGCCCGCGATTCTTCTGCACCGTCTTCGACACAATCGGCTTTCCGGGCGCGCCGAGGGTCACTTTCGCGACTGCCGATGCGACGCTCGTTCCGCCGGGACCGATGTCGAACGCAACGCAAGAGAACCCGTGTGCCGTCGTGAGTCCCGTGAGCGTGATCGGCGACCTCGTGCCGGCCTTGGTGGACTTGCGACCGTTCCTCATGTCTGTGCACGTCGCGCGGAACGACGTGATCGGGCTGCCGTTGGTGGCTCCCGCAGTGAACGACACGGTCAGCGGTCCGGTCGCGCCGACCGCGATCCCCGACACCGCAGACACCTTCGTGGGCGCGCCCGGCGCAGTCCTCGGCACGACGGCGGCGGACACCGGCGACGGCAGGCCCGTACCCAGGTCGTTGGTCGCCGTTACCGTGCACGTGTAGGTCTTCCCGTTGGTCACACCGACCACCGTGATGGGCGAGAAGCTCTCCCCGAGATCCTCCGGCTGGGTGAACGCGCCGCGGCGGGCGCCACCGTTGCTCGAGGTGCAGGTCGCAGTGGTCCGCTGGATCTGGTTGCCGTTGCCGGAACCCAGCACGAAGCTGACGACGATTCGAGAGGGGCCGGCATTGACTGTCGGCTTCGAGGGCGGGGCCGGGACCGCGTCGGCGAGCGCCGAGTCGGACTCGTCGGAGTTGGAGCTGGTGCCCGCGCTGTTCGTCGCGCTCAGATGGCAGGTGTACGTATTTCCGTTGGTCAACCCCGAGACGTTGATCGGTGAAGAGATACCCGTCGCGGATCCGGTTGCCCCACCATCGGTCGACGTACAGGTGACGTCATAGCGCGTGATCGGCGCGCCGTTGTCGGCGGGCGGGACGAACGCGACCTGCATGAGATTGTTGCCCGCGGAGATCGTCGGCGCCGCGGGAGTATCGGGGATGGCAGCAGGGGTTGCCGGAACGGACTCGGGCGAGTCAGGGCCCGCGCCGACGCTGTTGTAGGCGGTCACGTGGCAGGTGTACGACTTGCCGTTGGTGACGCCGGTAACGGTGATCGGCGAGCCGGCGGCCGAGGCCCACGCTCCGATGCCGCCATTGCTCGACACACAGGCCGCGGTGTAAGGCACGAGTGCCGGCGCGGAGCCGTTGAGATTCACAGGTGTGAAGCCGACGACGAGCTGCGTATCGCCGGGCGCGACAGTCGGCTGGGCCGGCACGTCGGGCAGGCCGGCAACGATCGCGCTATCGGGTGAGGCCGCTCCAGTTCCCCCGTCGTTCGTAGAGGCCACGTGACACGAATACGTCTTGCCGTTGGTGAGCCCGTTCACGACGAGTGGCGAGCTGCCGGTCGAGGTCCGTGGGGCGTCACCCGTAGCCGTGCAAGTCGCCGTGTTGCTGATGATCGGGTCGCTGCTGGCTCCCGGCGCGAACGTCAACGTGATCTGACTGTCCCCTGAGGTGAGCGTCGGCGCAGCCGGAGCGTCCGGGGTGCTCGTCGCCCAGGCCGGTGAAGCAGCGAAGCCGGCCGCGAGGAGAGCTCCGAGTATGGAAGCGACCGCGCGACCCCGCATGCGGCCTCGATTCCGTCCCTGGTGCACGCAGTCCACTCCCCCACGGGCCCATTTGTCCTCGACGCGGCAGTTAATCCCGTTCTGGCGCGCTGTGCAAGCCCCGCAACAGGCTGAAGATCAGCGTGCAAGCGCCGTCGCAATTGTGCTACAGTTGTCGCATGTCCGAGATTGCCTCGCGCGACCTTCGGAACGACACCCGCCGCGTCCTTGCACGCGTCGAAGCCGGTGAAGTCGTGACGATCACCGTGAACGGGCGAGCGGTCGGCATCCTCCAACCCGTGCGTCAGCGTCGTCGTTGGATCGGTCGCGACCAATTCGTCCGTCGCCTCGTGCAGGCCGATGCCGCGCTCACGTCGGACATCACCGACCTCGCACCCGACACGACCGACGACCTTCCGCTCGCGTGACGGCCGGGATCGCCGACACGAGCGTCTTCATCGCTCGTGAGTCCGGACGCGCGCTCGACGTGAGCGCGCTCCCCGACGACCTCGCAGTTTCGATCATCACCATCGGCGAACTGCGCGCCGGCGTGCTCGCCGCGGCCGACATCGACACACGCGACCGCCGGCTCGCGACATTCTCGGCGGCACAATCCCTCGACCCCATACCGATCGACGAACCGGTCGCTGACGCGTGGGGGCGTTTGCGAATCTTGCTGCGCGACTCCGGTCAGCGCATGCCCGTAAACGATTCATGGATCGCCGCAACCGCGATCGCGCTCGGAGTCGCGATCGTCACACAAGACGATGACTACGTCGACGTGCCCGGCCTGCTCGTCATCAAGGCGTAGACGCGTTCTCGCAACTCGCAACTCGCAACTCGTCGTATTGGCCCGGTGTGCCCTGATCAGCAGGCACCGGTTGCACGTGGTTGACTCACTCCACGTGATCGGACACGTGCCGACGCTAGCGATCGACCGCGACGAGGTCCCGACGTCGTAGATGGAGGATGCGACGACGTTCGCGTTCGGACTCGCCACCCCATACGCCGTGCTCGATTCGGTGGAGCAGCGCGTAGTCAAGACACTCGGTCTTGACTGGGCACTCGGCGCACACGCGCTGCGCGAGTTCGACACCAAGACCGTTGGAGGGGAAGAACCCGCCGGGATTCACGTCGCGACAGCGTCCGCGGAACATCCACTCGTACTCATCACGATGCGCTTCGACTGTCATCTCTGGCTCAACCCTCAATCGCGGTCGTCTGAGTCCTTGGTGCAGCTATCGCTATATCGTGCGACCCCGGCGACCGCGCGTCTCGTTGCCCTTCGACTTGAACGTCATGTCCGCGACGGCAGCATCGAGCCGCTCCTTGCGTTCCTTGCGCGCCTTCGGCGTGGCGGGCTTCGCAAGCATCGGTTCCGGGATCTTGCGAGTGGGCGGACTCTCGTTGCCGTGCTCGATCATCATGGCAAACCTCTCGTCGAACTTGTTTGTACGTCGAGACACTGAACCTCGTCAGCCCGACCTCGTACAACGGCGGGGAAGATCAGTGGCGGCGTGTGTTGTTGCAGCGTCGTTGCCGCTGGACACGAGAGAGCCGCCGCGCCTCTCGGCCGGCGGCTCCGTCGCGAGTCACGTAGGGGTCAGATCACCCTGACGTTTTGTGCCTCTTCGCCTTTGCGGCCGGGAGCGACATCGAACTGGACGCGCTGACCCTCATCAAGAGACTTGTAACCATCTCCGGCGATGTTCGAATAATGAACGAAAACGTCATCACCTTGTTCGCGGGAGATGAACCCGAAACCCTTTTCGGCGTTGAAGAACTTCACTGTGCCTTGTGTCACGAACTACTCATTTCTCAGCACGGCTGACCAACTCATTCGGCCAACTCGCTCTTTTCATTGTACCCGTGCGTGTCAACGGACCGGTCGTTGCGTCGCGTCGCGGTGATGCTCCGTACGCACAGCGATGCCCACAACGCATGACGGTCACCTCGCGTCGCGCGGAGTAAGCGTGGAGTAAGAGTCGCGCGGGAGTAATTCTTGCCGCGCCCGTGTTGGCATCTTTGTGGCTGTGGTCGACTCGGACTTCGCCTTCAACGAACGAGGTCGAGTTGAGTCCCGCGTTCGAACTCGGGCGGGTTGCCCTCGCGCTGATTGACGATTGGTCAAGGTCGGCTTAGGTTGACACTGGACCCAAGGGGGAGGTCGGCTATGCGCGGGCGGCTGAACGCGAGTCGGCTGGTTGGCGCGCGAATGCGCCCGGCAGCGATGACGCTGGGCGTCGCGGTCTGTCTGATCGCGGGCGTACTCGTCGTGGCCGCACCACCGGTCGGCGCGGCTGCGAGCTTCTCACTCGTACCGAGCCCGAGGCCGCCCGGCTACGCCCCCGTTGTCCTCAACGCGGTGTCGTGCCCGAGCACGACGAGCTGCTTCGCGGTCGGCTATGCCTATCCCCCGAACGGTGCGATCGCCACCGCGTTGGTGGAGCACTGGAACGGGCACACCTGGTCGATCATGAAGAGCCCGAGCTCCAAGGGCACCGACGGCACTTACCTGTACGCAGTGTCTTGTTGGAACGCGACGAGCTGTTTCGCGGTCGGCTACCTCCAATCCGATCGTGCCTCCCACCTGTCCAAGACCTTCGTAGAGCGATTGACCGGGAACACTTGGTCGATCGTCCCGAGCCCCAACGCCAACACCTCCGCAAACGCTTCGCTCAGCGGAGTGTCTTGTCGGGCCACGAGCTGTTTCGCGGTGGGTTCAACCCGTGTCCCTCCTCACTCGACAACGCTGGTGGAGCACTGGGCCGGCAACCGTTGGTCGATCATGACCAGCCCCAATCCGAAGGGCTACCAATACGACGGCCTGGGTGGGGTCTCGTGTCCGAGCACGACCAGCTGCTTCGCGGTCGGTAGCGCCCATTTCCGCTCGGGCTACAAGACGTTGATGGAACATTGGAACGGGCACACCTGGTCGGTCATGACCAGCCCAACCCTCACCGGCGCCAACATGGGAACAATCTCGTGTTCGACCACGACGAGCTGCTTCGCCGTCGGCAGCTACTCCGTCGGCGCACTCGACAAGAGCCTCGTGATGGCTTGGAATGGGCACACCTGGTCGATCATCACCAGCCCGAACCCCACCGGCGCCACGGGCACAGACCTGCGCGGCGTGTCGTGTCCGACACCGACACATTGCTTCGCCGTCGGCGACTCCTCCTATACCGTGCCCATCGGCCCGGTGGAATCTGGCACAGCCGAGAAGACGCTCGCGGAATCTTGGAACGGCCACACCTGGTCGATCACGAGCAGCCGCAACCCTTCCCCGGGAGGCTTCAGGGAAACGGTGCTGAACGGGGTGTCGTGTCATCGCAACGCGAGCTGCTTCGCGGTGGGTGACTTCGGCGGCTACCCAACCGACAGCGCCTGGTCCACCACGAATCTGATCGAGCGATACGGATAGCACGCCTACGTTCTCGCGATCGCCATCGCAAGCGGGAACCCGCCGGATCGCGCCGTGAGACTTGGGTCGAAAGTCTCTATCTCTCCTTGTTCAGTTGCTCCAGAGTCTTCTGACACAAGGAGGATGGATGACCGCGGCAATTCGAACGGTCGGGCTCGGGAAGTCGTTCGGCGAGATGTGGGCGCTGCGATCGCTCGATCTGGAGGTCGCGCCGGGCGAGGTCCTCGGCTACCTCGGGCCGAACGGGGCCGGCAAGACCACGACGATTCGCTGCCTGCTGGGGCTGATCCGCGCCACCTCGGGCCGAGCGGAGATCTTCGGTGTCGACGCGCTCGCGCATCCCGTCGACGCGCACCGTCGCCTCGCGTACGTCCCGGGTGAAGCCAACCTGTGGCCGTCGCTGACCGGCGCAGAGACGCTGCACCTGCTGGGCCGCGTGCACGGCCGCGTCGACGTCGCATACCGCGACGCATTGATCGAGCAGTTCCAGCTCGACCCGTCGAAGCGCGTGCGCGCGTACTCCAAAGGGAATCGCCAGAAACTGATCCTCATTGCCGGCCTGATGACTCGCGCCGACTTGTTGTTGCTCGACGAGCCGACCAGCGGCCTCGATCCGATCATGGAACAGGCGTTCCGTTCCTGCATCACCGAGGCCCGCGACCGCGGCCAAACCGTGTTCCTGTCCTCGCACATCCTCAGCGAGGTCGAAGCGCTCTGCGATCGAGTCGCGATCCTGCGCGCCGGCCGGCTCGTCGAGATCGGCACGCTCGGCGAGATGCGACACCTCTCGGCCCTGTCGATCGATGCCGAGTTCGACACCACACCGCCCGACCTCTCGAACATCCCCGGCGTCACCGCGGTCGTCGTCGAAGGCAACCGCGTCCGCTGCCAGATCACCGGCTCGGTCGAACCGCTCTTGACCGTGCTCGCCTCGACCGGCGTACACCACCTCCTCAGCCGCGAGCCGTCCCTCGAAGAGCTGTTCCTGGCGCACTACGGAGCCGCGAACGCGACACCGCAGACGACCCATGCGGCGTAACGACACCTACGGTGACCGCCGGGCAACGACCTTGGTCGCTCGGGTGACCGCGAAACGAGCCGTGCGATCGGGAGCGATCTGGGGGCTGGGGTTCGGGGTGTACGCCGCGCTGCAAACCTCCGCGTACCGCTCTGCTTATCCGACGGTCGCCGCACGCGAACGGTTCGCCCAGTCGTTCGCCGGGAACCGGGGTCTCGCCGCAGTCCTCGGACCGGCCGCGCACCTCGAGACTGTCGCCGGGTACATGTCGTGGCGGCTCGGCGTGCTCGGCATCATCGGTGCGATCTGGGGTCTTCTGCTCGCCACCCGACTGCTCCGCGGCGAAGAAGACGCCGGACGGTGGGAACTCCTGTTGTCAGGCCAAACGACGCGCCGCCGGGCCGCCGGCCAGGCAATCGTCGGCCTCGCCGCCGGCCTCGCGGCGATGTGGGCCCTCACCGCCGCGTTCATGGTTGCCGAAGGAACAAGGACGGCGGTCGGCTTCTCCGCCGGCGCGTGCTCGTTCTGGGCGATCTGCGCGGTCGCGAGCGCAGCCATGTTCATCGCGCTCGGTCTCCTCATCGGTCAGCTGTGCGCAACGCGTCGCCGCGCCAACGGCTTGGCCGCCGCGGCCTTCGGCGCCTCGTTCCTGATCCGGTTGGTCGCCGACTCTTCCGACGGGCTCGAATGGCTGCGCTGGGCGAGCCCACTCGGCTGGGTCGAAGAGCTCCATCCACTCATCGGCACCCGCACGACTGCGCTCGTCCCGATCGTCGCGCTCGTGATCCTCGCGACCGGCGGCGCGCTCGTCATCGCCGGACGGCGCGATCTCGGCGCCAGCGTCCTCGCCAACCGCGACACGGCGATCGCGCACACCAGACTGCTCGGCGGACCCGGCGGCCTCGCAGTGCGGCTGAGTCGCTCGGTCGCGCTCGGCTGGATCGCCGGCCTCGCGGTCCTCGGCCTCGTGATGGGAGTCGTCGCCCAATCCGCGTCCAAGGCGTTCAGCTCGAAATTCGACCAGAAGTTCTTCCACGTCGGCGTCCAGCACGGCGGCGCCGAGTCGTACCTCGGCATCGCCTTCATCGTCGCGGCCGCGCTCATCGCCTTCGCCGCCGCGGGTCAGATCACGTCTGCGCGCAACGACGAAGCCGACGGATCACTCGACAACCTGCTCGTCCAACCGGTTGCCCGAGCCCGTTGGCTCGGCGATCGACTCGCACTCAGCGCCACCATCATCGTCCTCGCCGGCGCGGCCACGGGAATCGCGGCCTGGATCGGCGCCCGAACCCAACACACCGACGTCGCGTTCGGCGCACTCCTACAAGCAGGGTTCAACGTCGCCGCTCCCGCACTGTTCGTGCTCGGCATCGGCGCACTCGTGTACGGCCTGCTTCCCCGCCTCGTCTCCCCCGTTCTGTACGGACTCGTCGTTTGGTCGTTCGTCGTCGAGATCATCGGACCGAGCATCAAGGCCAATCACTGGATCCTCGACACCGCCATCCTCTCCCACATCGCGCCCGCGCCCGCCGCCGACCCCAACTGGACCGCCGTCGCCTGGCTCATCGCACTCGGACTCGCCGCCGCAGCCGTCGGCGCGCTCGCGTTCAACCGCCGCGACCTCGCAAACGCGTGAACCCCGCGTCTCCCGCCACATGAATCGAGTGTCGATGCCGATGATCGCATCGATGACAGACGAGCCTTTGCTCGCCGGTGACGAGGCGCGCGGGCTCGGCGCTATGTGAGCGGTGGAATCCCGACCATTGCGCGGAACTCGTCCGTGGTGTTTGTCACCGGGAACGGCTCGGCGGGTACCGGGAGGCCGAGCCGTTCGCATATCGGTTCCCATCCGTCGCCGGGCGTCCACTCGAGGAGCCGGCCGGCGGGCACCTGGGCGCGTACGGCGTCGTTGTGACGCGTGAAGGCGTCCATCATCGCGGTCGGGTCGTCGAACTGATCGCTGAATCGATCGCGGAGAAGCTTCCGGACGGCATCCATCCAGGGTGCGATTTCGGGCGGCATGTGCTCGAACGTCAAGAAGATGGTGTTCGACGCGCTGCGATACCAGCTCTCGGGATCGCGTACGGAGAGCAGCACGAGTGCGTTCGGATTCGCAGCTGACAGCTCGGGCCAGAACGACCCGCCCGGCCAGTCGACGATCGCCCGGTAGGCGCCGAGCATCTTCGGCCAGTCGACCGGACGGCCCTCGATCGCGTCGGTCCACGCGGGAATCTGGGCTGGATCGCCCAGGATCTCGAGCATGTGGTGACACGGCCCGTCGAGCAGCTGCTCGAGCGCAATCTTCAGGGAATGGGTACCGGTGCGGCCGACGCCGGCACCGACAACGACGAGATCCATGCGTGACTCCTCAGCGGGTGATGCGTTTCGGTCGTTGTCGAGGCTGCGGCTCGGGAAGGTCGTCGGGGAGCTCGGCGGCAGCTTGGCGGATCTCGCCGAGGATGTCGAGCAGCAATTGTTGGCGCTGGGGGTCGATGCGCTCGACGAGTTGACGCGCGACTTGTTGGATCGCGGGCAACGCTTCGTCCAGGAGTGCTTGCGCGGCCGGGGTGATGTCGACGAGTACCCGGCGTCGGTCGTTGCGGTCGCTGCTGCGAACGACGTAGTGCTTGCGCTCGAGGTTGTCGAGCAGCGACGTGACGGTGCCACTCGTGATGTGCATACGGACGGCGACTTCGCCGGTCAGCATGGGTTGGCCTTCGCCTTCGATGACCGCGAGCGCGTTCAACCCGGCATGGGACAGGCCGTACCGCCGACAGACGGCACCGATCGCGGTCTCGACGAGGTTGCCGACCACTTCGAGCTCCCGGGCGCAGCGGCTGGCCAGCCAACTCGCGCCCGGGAACTCCCGTTCGAATGCGATGGCCTCGGGAGGCCGGCGAGGAGACAGGTCTAGGCCTCCACCACGATCTCGATGCGGGGCGGGGCGGTCACGCCGGCCTTCGCCATCGCGTCCTTCAGTCCGGGATCGGCGACGAACGCCTCGGCCTGCCCCACCGACGGGAACCAGTGCAACACCGTCAACTTGTTGGGGTCGGCCGGGTCCTGGAGCACGTCGGCTGCGCTCACGCCGTGCTTGTCACGTAAGGGCTGAACCTGCTCGTAGACGGTGCGCCACGCGGCGTAGTCGCTGACGGGGTGTTGCACGATGCTGAGTACCTTTGTCATCTCGCTCCTCTTATCTTGGAGTCCAATATCTTGAGATCAAGATATATCGGGAAGCGCAAGGAGTCAAGGACTCCTGCCCGCTCGGGCAGCACGCATCGACCTGGCACGCGACACCACGAAATCGCGGCGGTCAGCGAGACAGTCTCCACACGCCGCGTCCGTGCGTGGCGGCGTAGAGGTTCCCGCCACTGTCGACCGTGAGCCCGACGACCTGCACGTTGGGCAAGCCCGTCCCGACGGCCCTCCAAAGCGTGGCTGCGCCGTTCGGTGCAGTGGTGAAGAACACGCCCACGTCGGTGGCGACGACGAGCGCACCTTGATCGAACACGACCGAATTCGACGGCGTGCCGCTCGGGAGGTTGCCCGAGACGCCGGTCCAGATCGCGGTCGGTGTACCCGACAGCGTCACGGCGACGGTGCGGACAATCGGCGGCGACGGGTAGAACTGCACGTAATCCGTGCTGAAGCTGACCGCGATCGATCCCGGATTCGCCGGATCGACGGCGATGTGGGTGACGAGCTCGGACACCGGCGACGAGAGGCTCGAGAACACCGGGTGCGCCGCCGTCGCGTTCTTGGAAACGAGGACCGTCCCGTCTCCGAAGCCGACGTAGACGTCGGCCTTGTTCGACGGCGCAACGGCAATCGCCGAGACCGTCGTTCCGACGTGCGTGAGCTGCGTCCACTTCACCGGGCTCGCGCCGGCGTTGCGTGTGACGAACAGATCCGAGCCGCCGTAGTACAGGGTCGGCGCTGCAGGAGCACTCGCGTTGGGAACCAGGGCCAACGGTGGCTTTTCCCCGGCCGGGTCACCCTTGGAAGGGAAGATGCTGGTGGCGTCCCGGAAGAGCTCCCCGTTCTGCTCGGCGAACCGTTGCGCAGGGTCCAGTGGATTGATCGCCGTGGCACCGCCGTCGCCTTGGAGCACCTGAACGCCTGCCAGATGCCCGGTTTGCAGCACCGTGCCGTTGTCTTGCGTTCCCCCGAGTATCTGCACGCCGTTCTTTTGATAGACGTCCATACCCGAATAGAACTGAACCGTGTTGATGTTGGTATTGAGATCCGAGACGGTCGAGCCAGTGCGCGCGTACACACCCCCGTCGCAGCCGATGATCGCCGTGCCGGTCTTCGTGAACGCGACGGCATGGAAGTCGACGTGCACGCGGTTCACGTACAGCCAGCTCGCACCGCTATTGCTCGTCTCCACAAGACCAAGACCACCGGCGTAGACGTGTGCCGGATTCGCCGGATCAACACCGAGCGTGTTGTCGTACCAAGCTTGGTCACCGGAGGCTGAGCCGCGGCCGACCAGACCCCATTGCGTCGTGTACGGCGGCGTGGTCACGTGCACCCAGCTCGTCCCGCCGTTCAGGGATTTGAACAGCGAGAGAGTCCCGCCACTGGCGTCATGGGCCCCTTCGAGTTGGATTCCGGTGTAGAGGTCGAGGTTGGCCGTCGGAAACTTCGTCGTACGCGTGCCGATTCCCAATGACGTGACGCCGAACCGACTTGCGGGCGGAAGGCCGCCGCCGAGCGTCGTGAAGTTCACGCCGCCGTCGATCGACTTCTGGATGCCGACGCCCTCGGTTGCGATGTACACGGTGGTAGGAGCCGTCGTCGGATCGAGCACGACGGCATCCGTCTGTCGATCGGCGGGGCCGCGGAAGTTGCCGCTGGGATGTGCCCAGCTGAGTCCGGCGTCTGTCGACTCGTAGAACCCGGCGTCGGTTCCGGCGTACAACCGCTGGCCATTGTTCGGGTCGACCGCCAGCGACGTGAAGTGCGTGCCGGTGAAGATCCCTCCCGGATTCAGCACTGCCCACGTCTGGCCCGCGTCGGTTGATTCGAGCACGCCGGCACCGTAGAAACAATCGCCGCAGTTGTTGCCTTCACCCGTACCGGCGTAGACCACCTGCGGATTCGAGGGATCGACCGCGATTGCGCCGATCGCTTCCCCCGTGAGCACCGCGTCCGTGTGGGTCACCCAGCTGGTGCCGCCGTTCGTCGAGCTCCACACACCACCGCTCGCGGTCCCGACGAAGATGGTTCCCGATTTCGACACCGCCACGCTCGTGACCCGACCTGAGTTCGCACCCCAGTATCCGCCGGTGATCGGCGCCGGCCCCTGCGCGCTCCAGGCGCCGGTGAAGCCCGAAGGGTCGGCTCCGCTGGGCGTGGACGCGAGCGAAATCTGGCGCGCCTGCACCTCGGACTGCAGAAAGCGGTTGGCGTCGGTTCGGTCGGCAATGCGGTCCGGACGCCGGTGCAAGGGTCCTTCGTCAGGATCCCCGCCGTGGTCGTCGTCCGCGTGCTCGGTTGTGTCTCGCTCCCGCACCGACGCCGCGCGACCGGGTGACCTCCCGCGCTGCAGGTGGCGTACGCCGACCACACCTGCTGTCGCCACGCCGGCGAGAACCAATACCAGCACGACTCGACGCACCACGAAGCGCCCGCGCAAAGGTTCCCCCCGCCATCCCCGTCTCACTCGACCCGAATGGAGACGTTGTAATCGGCCGAGCTCGCGGCAACAAGCCCCCGCTTGCGGGCCCCTCCAACCGTCCGCGGCGAACGGGCAGGAAATACCGCAAAATGCGTCATAGCCGCCCGACAAACGCGCGGAAAACCAGACCCGACGACTGACGGCTGCGATCGTTCACGTCGAACCTTCGAACGGGAGGACCACGATGCCTGATCTTCGCGACTGGTTCTCGCGAGCGGACGGCGACCCGCCGGGGCTCGATGCCATCGCGGAACGACGGGTCGTCGCCCGGCGTCGACGCCGGCGCCGCGTCGTGGCCGGCGCGTTCGTCGTGGCGGTCGTCGTCGCCGGGAGCGCGGTCGCGTTGGCCGAGCGGCACGTCAACCATCACGTGGCGAACGCGTCATCGGCGGCAACGACGAAATCAGCGCCGCCCGCGGCGACCGCGCCGGGGACGACAGCTCCGCCGACCGAGACACTCGGCTATCCGAGTGTGGCAACGCATCCCGAAGCGTTCCGCGGCTTCGGCCAACTCGCGTACGAGTCCGGCGCCGCGCTCCGGATCCTCGACGGCACGGGTGCGCCGCCGCGTTCGGTTCCGCTGCCGGGCGCACTCGAGCAGGCCCGCTGGTCACCCGACGGCGCCTGGCTCGCGATCCAAACCGACACTGGTCCCTATGCCGGCAACGGTCAGGGCGAAGTCTTCGTCGTGCGCGCCGACGGAACCGACCGTGTGCGCGTCCCGGTCGCAGTCGCGGGCTGGGCCTGGTCGCCCACGCGCGACGTGCTCGCCGTCGTCAACCAGTTGCCCGCGGCGCGCAACGGCTCGATCACTCTCTACGCCGCGCCCGACTTCACGACTCCGACCTCCACACCGATTCCCGGCGCCGAGCCCGCCGGCTTCATCGCGTGGGCACCCGACGGAGCACGACTCTTCTACAAGACCTACACGCCGCGGCCGCCGTTCGTCGATCGGTTGTGGAGCGTCGACGAGACCGACTGTCCGCCCGCGTGTTCCGCTTCACCGCGCGCGGTTCCCGTCGCGGTCCCGCGCGGGGAGGAGTTCGGGTTCGATTTCGCGGGATGGTCGGCCGACGGCACGCGTCTGCTCATTTGGCTCGACGCGGCCCACTCGGGATCCATCGCGCTCGACGGGCTCGCGGTCGCGTCGGTTCCTCTCGGTGAGGGCCGCGAAGCCCAGCTCCCTGCGATGCTCACCAAGCCGTCGTGGCTGGCCGACGTGCCCGGAACCGAGCGGGCGATCGTCGCCGTCGGGAGAGAGCGGTTCTGGGACTCGCACCGCCAACTCGACACCTGCGGCCTCGACACCGGCGCGTGCACCACGCTCGTGAACGACCCGGGGCCCACGATCGACCCCGCGGTGTCACCCGACGGCCGGCAACTCGCGTATGTCGCGACCGACGCGGTCGTGTTCGCCAACAACGCCGAGCTCCCACCCAAGTCGTCGATCCGCTGGACCCGGTCACGCCGGCTCGTGATCGCGGGCATCGACAACCAAGACCCGCACGTGATCGCGACCGGCGGCGTCGTGGCCCCGCGATGGACCGGCGACGGTTCGCGCATCGTGTTCTGGCGGGCGGGCTACCTCTGGCTCGTGGACCCCGCGCACCCGGCGCCGATCGCGATCGTCGGACAGCTCGAACCCGCCGGGGCCGGCACCGACAGCATCGAACCCTTCGCGGACAACGCGTACATCGTCCCCGGCAACGACGTGTGGGACAGCGTCGCCTGGCTCGCGCCCAAGGCCTGAGTCGATCCCTTGTTCATTGCGCGTTTGACGTCGATATTCGACACGAAACGCGCAATGAACGAAGTCGTCACCGCGGTGGCGCCCCGCGAATCAGGGCTTACGGGCCGAGACCGGCGATCAGCGCCTCGAAGGCAAGGGACCAGCGGCGGTCTACCGACGCTTTGGAGCTCCCCAACCAGCCCGCGTTCTCTTGTGCCGCGAGTCCTTGGGCGAGCGCGAGCAGCGCGTGCGCGATGTCGGTCTCGTCGCCCGCGAGCACACCCGCGTCGGTGCACCGCCGGACCCGCTCCACGACGATGCGCCGGACGGAGCCGGTCTTGCGGATCTCGGCCGGCCCGGGGTCGAAATCGGCGAACGGCCGGGAGAACATCACGGCCGCGAGCACCGGGTTGCCGCGCACGAACGAGCGGTAGGCGTCGACGACGGCAAGCAGGTCCGCTCGGGGATCGTCCGACTGCGGAAGCGCATCGAAACGGCGGCGCAGCTGCACGAAACCCTCGAAGAACATCTCCCGCACGAGGCCGGCCTTGTCGCCGAAGAGCTCGTACACCGCGGGAACCGACGTCTCGGCGCCCTGGGCAACGTTGCGCGCGGTGAATCCGCTCACACCGTGCTCGTCGAGCATGGCGATCGCGACGTGCAGCACGCGGTCGCGAAGCTCCGGTGTGCGTTGTTTCGTCCTCGGCACTTCGATCCCTACGGGAGGCTCAACGCCGGGCGCCGCAGCGCCGCGTAGTCGGCGTCGATCCCGGCGCGGATCGCTTCGAGCGAGGGCGCCCTCGCGCGCAGCTTGGTCGCGGCGTGCGCACGCATGTCGAGCGACGAGACCGCGACCGCCGTCGCCCGGGCAACCGATTGGATCTCGGCCGGCTCGACGACTTGATCGAGGAAGCCGGCCTCGACCGCAGTCTCCGGCGAGAACGTCTCGGCCAGCATCACGGCTCGGTTGAAATGGGCGGGCGTGAGCCGTTGGCGAAGGATCTCGATCGCGGCGAGCGGCATGGTGAGCCCGATCGCGACCTCGTTCGCCGTGAACTTGTACGGCCCGCGCGCGCCAACTCGGTAGTCGCCGGCCAGGAGCAGGAAGGTGCCCATCGCCACCGCGTGACCGGTGCACGCGATCACGACCGGCATCGGGAACGCGAGCACTCGCTCGGCGAGCTCGAAGCCGGCGCGCACCATTGCGATCGCTTCCGAGCCGCCCGCGCGCAGCACCCGCAGATCGAAGCCGGCCGAGAAGATCCCGTTGCGGCCGCTCAGCAACACGACCGCCCGGTCCGCGGCGGCCCGATCGAGGGCCGCGCCGAGCTCGGTGAGCATCGGGAGCGACATCACGTTGACGTTGCCGTCGTCGAACGTGATGTTGGCGATCGAGTCGTGCATCTCGTACGACACCAACGTGCTCACACTCGTCTCCTCTTCCGTTGCTCCCACCGGCGTGAGCTACGGGTCTCACAGACACGGGTCTCACAGACCCCGAACTCACGCCGGTACGTCTTGGTTCGGTCCGGGAGACTCTAATCGGAACAATGTTTCGGAATCAAGTTCCGATTCGACGCGTCAGTGATTCCGCGGGTCGCCACGGTCGCGCCCCGGCCGGGCGTCAGCGGCGCGTAGAGTCCGCGGCGCGTTCGCCGCCGCAGGTGACGGCGTCCGGAACGGCACCGGCAGTGTCCGACGAGAGGCACCTATGCGCAGGTTGGCGGGAGCGCTCTTCGCGTCGGCCATGATGCTGCCGCTCGGATTGATCGCATCACCGGCCGGTGCCGTCGCGGGACCGACCTGCAAGACGCTGAGCGGCACTGCGAAGTTGGCGCCGCCGCTCCCCGGGTTGCAAGAGGTCGTGTCGAACAAGCCGACGGTGACGATCAAGGGCGCGAAGCTCGGCGGCTGCAGCGGCGGCGTGACGAGCGGCACGCTGTCGGCGACGCTCAAGTTCGGGGTGGCGACGAACTGCCTGGACCTCACCCTGCCCGGGGGCATTACCGACGCGAAGATCAAAGGCGCCGGCACCGTGGTGTGGAACACCAAGGCGACGTCGACGATCTCGTTCGCGATCACGAACGGCCCGAAGATCAACGGACACGATCAACCGTCGCACATCTCGATTCCGGGAACTGTCACCGTGGGCAAGTTCAAAGATTCGAAAGTGTCCGGGACGCTCACCCAGAACCAGGCCTGCCTGCTCGGTCACGCCACCGTCGCGAGCATCACCTTCAAGCAGTTCACCAAGATCGCGCTCTGAGCGTACGGAAGCTACGCGATCATGCGGTCGGCGAAGCGGCGGAGCAGGTCGATCTTCTCGGCCAACGGTTGCGTATCGGGCTCGGTCGTGTAGGGCCAGCGGAAGCCGACGATCGCGTCGGTGACGCCCGCGTCCTCGAGCCGGCGCACGCCGTCGGGCGTGTACGCGTCGACCGACACCGCGTGGATCTCGAACGGATCACGTTCGCGTCCGTACTCGGCGCGTAGCTGCTGCACGCGCGGGATCATCTCGGCCAGCTCGCCTGCATCTCCGCCGGCGTGGATCCAGCCGTCGCCCCGCAACGCGGCGCGCCGCAGGGCCGGTGCGGAGTGGCCGCCGACGAGGATCGGGATCGGTTGCGCCGGGACGGGCGTGATCTTGCAACGGTCGAGCTTCCACACGTCACCGTCGTACTCGAACCAACCGCCGGCCGTCAGGCCCCGCACGATGTCGATCGTCTCGTCCATGCGCGCGCCGCGCTTCTCCCACGGCAGGCCCATCGCCGCGAAGTCTTCGGGCCACGGGCTGATGCCGACACCGAGCCGCAGCCGGTCGTCGGAGAGCACCGCGATGCTGGCCGCCTGTTTCGCGACGAGCACGGGCGGGCGGATCGCGAGCTTCACGACGAATGTGGTGAAGCACAGCCGGCTCGTCTGGGCCGCGAGGAACGGGATGAGCGTGAACGGCTCGATGATCGGTTTGTCCTCGAGGAACGCGCGGTCGCCGTCGGCGGTGTACGGATACCGCGTGTCGGAGTGCGCCGGGAACAGCACGCTGTCGGGGACCACGAACGAGTCGAATCCCGCGTCCTCGGCCGCGCGGGCGAGGGGCGCGAGGTACACGGGATCGCAGAAGGTCTCGGCATAGCTAAATCGCATACCGGGAGGCTCGCCATCGACCGGCCGCCCGGTCAAGTCGCGGCGTGCGAATGCGTGGAGGCGATCACGCCCGCACGAGGAGCAGCACCAACGCGTAGTGGCACACGCCGGCGCCGACGACGAACGCGTGCCACACCTCGTGGTAGCCGAACGTCTTCGGCCACGGGTTCGGCCAGTTGCGCGCCAGCACGACCGCGCCGAACGTGTACAGCAGACCGCCGACGAGCAGGAGCGCGAGCTCGGGCCGGCTGAGCGACCTCGCCAGTTGGGGCGCGGCGATCACGGCGAGCCAGCCCAGCCCGAGATACATGGCGAGCCCGAGCGCCCGCCACCGTTCGAGCCGAACGATCGTCACGGCGATGCCGACGACCGCGCCGCTCCACGCCAGCACGAGCAGCGTGATACCCATCGCCGGTCGCAGCGCGAGCAACGTGATCGGCGTGTACGAAGCCGCGATGAGCACGAAGATCATCGAGTGGTCGAGATACTTCATCACGCGTTCTGCGCGCACCGACCAGCGCCGGCGGTGATAGAACGCGCTGACGCCGTAGAGGCCGGTGAGCCCGGTCGCGAAGATTGCCGCGCTCACCTCGGCCGCGGCGCCGCGCGCCAACGCGACGAGCGCGATGCCGGCGGGAATCGAGACGAAGAACGCCACCTCGTGGAACCAGCCCCGAAGCCGCGGTTTCGGGGTTGTGTGAAGGTTCACTCCGGCGACGATAGCCCGCCGGCCGGTCAGCCGAAATGGTGATTCGTTCGTACTCCTCGCAGACCCGGTACCCAGAACGGCCACCTCGTACGGCGAATGTGACACCGGGTTCGCGGGCCGGAAAGGACCGACCTGAACGAAGTCGACCTCGCCCGGCTGGCAGACTCTCTGCTTCACGTGGACACCGGACCTCTTCTCCGCCTCGACGGGCTCACCAAGCGCTACGCGAGCACGACCGCGCTCGATCACCTGACCGTCGAGCTCCCACGCGGGCGCATCGGCCTCGTGGGAGCCAACGGCGCGGGCAAGACAACGACCTTTCGTCTCCTGCTCGGGCTCGCGCACCCCACGGAGGGCCACGTCGAGGTGTGCGGCCTCGACGTCGCGCGCGACCCGATTGGCGTGCGGTCGCGGCTCGGCTACATGCCCGAGCACGACTGCCTGCCCCTCGATCAGACCGCGGCCGACGTCGTTGCGACGTTCGGCGAGCTGAGCGGTCTGCCGGCCCGAGCCGCGCGGCAACGCGCGTCCGACATCCTCGAGCTGGTTGGGCTCGACGAGGCTCGATTCCGGCCGATCGGCGAGTTCTCCACCGGAATGCGCCAACGCACGAAGCTCGCGCAGGCAATCGTCGGCGACCCCGAGCTGGTGCTCCTCGACGAGCCCACGAGCGGTCTCGATCCGGCCGGTCGCGACGACATGCTCGCGCTCGTCTCCCGCCTCGGATCGTTCGGCATCTCCGTGTTGATGGCCACGCACCTGCTCGACGACGTGCAGAAGGTGTGCGACTACGTGGTGATGATCGACGGGGGCCGGCTGGTGGTCGCCGGCGCCACCAACTCGCTCCTCGAGCGCACCGGCGCCGTCACCGTCGACGTCGGTCCGCGCGGGCCCGATCTCGTTGCCGCACTCCATGCGATCAACCGGACGGCGGTCGTCGCCGAGGGTGTCGTCGAGGTCGAGAGCACCGGCGACGACGACCTCGACCTGCTGCGGGATCTCATCGCACGGCTCGAGTTACCCCTCTACCGGCTCTCGACGCGCGTCACCTCGCTCGACGAAGTGTTCCTGCACCGATCCGAGGACCTGACGTGAGCGTCGTCGAGACCCACGGCATCGACGCCGGGCGGAGCGGTGCGGTGTACGACCGCGGCTACCGCCCCTACGAAGGCAAACGCGGCGGACGCGGCGCGGCCACGTTCGCGCTGTACAAGGCGTCGATGCGACGCGCGTTGGGCATCCGGAGATCGTGGCGCCAGAAGGTCGCACCGTTCGTGCTGCTCGGCATCGTCACGATCCCGGCGGTCGTCGAGGTCGGGATCGGGTACGTGACCCGTAACCGCTTCGTCGCAGAACGGTTCCACATCATCACGTATCGCGGATACGTCGGCGTGTCGTCGGCATTGTTGCTGTTCGTCGCGCTGGTCGCGCCGGACGTCATCTGCCCCGACCGCCGGCAGCGGGTGCTCCCGCTGATGTTCGCCCGGCCGATCACCGGCGTCGACTACGTCGTGGCCAAGCTCGGTGCGATCGCGACAATCCTCTTCGCGTTCTCGTTCCTGCCCCAGGTCGTGCTCTTCGTCGGCAACATGCTCGTGAGCGACAGTGCGCTCTCCTACTTCACCGGCCATCTCGACGTGCTCTGGCAGGTACCGACGGCGGTCGCGCTCCTCGCCGTGTACTACACGGTCATCGGTGTCGCGATCTCGTCGCTCACCGACCGCCGCATCGTCGCGGGCGCGTCGATCATCGGGCTGTTCCTCATCACGTCGGCGTCGTCGATGATCTTCGTGGGTGACTTCCACTTCAACGGCGGCTCCCCCGGCGGGTTCCTCAACGTGCTCGCCATGCCGTTGTACTTGCGCGACCTGGTGTTCCTCGGCCACATCGGCGACCCGTCGCAGCTCTCCGGAGTGACCGACGGCGGCCTGCTCGCGGTCATCATCTACGTCGCGTTGGTCGCGGTCGGAGCAACCGTGCTCCTGCGCCGGTACCGGTGGGTCGAACGATGACCGCGCCGCTCGAAACAACGCCGGACGATCCCGCGTTCGCCGAAGACGCGACCGTCACGGTCGACGCCGTGTCGGTGTGGTTCCGCCAGAAGGTCGCGTTGTCGGAGCTCAGCTGCTCGTTCGGTCCCGGCGTCACCGGCCTGCTCGGGCCCAACGGGGCCGGCAAGACCACACTCATGCGCGCCATCACCGGACTGATCGACGTGAACCAGGGCGCCGTGCGGGTAGAGGGCAGCGATCCTCGCCGCAATCGCGAGGTCTTCCGCCGGCTCGCGCTCGTGCCGGAGGACGAAGCGGTTCCGGCCGGGCTCACCGCGCGCCAGTTTGTGCGCTACGTGGCCGACCTGCACGGTGTGGCCGACCGGGCCGCGCCCGACGCCGCGTTGGCCGATGTCGAGATGCTCGACGTCGCCGACCGCAACGTCGACGAATTCAGCAAGGGCATGCGCCAGCGGACAAAGGTGGCCGCCGCCCTCGTGTGCGATCCCCACGTGCTCGTGCTCGACGAGCCGCTGAACGGCGCCGATCCGATCCAACGCCTGCATCTGATCGCGTTGTTCCAACGGCTCGGCGCGCAGGGCCGGACCGTGATCGTGAGCTCGCACATCCTCAACGAGGTCGAGCGCCTGGCGCCGCGCGTGATCGTCCTCATCAACGGTCGGCTCGCCGCGGCGGGCGGACACCACGCGATCCGCGACGCGATGGACGACCGGCCGCGTCACGTGCTCGTCCGCTCCGACGCGGGCCGGCGCCTGGCGTCTTCGTTGATCGCGCTCGACTCCGTCGGCGGCGTGACGTTCGACGCCACCCGGGACGGGCTCGTGATCGAGACCGCGCGCGCTCGCGAGTTGGCGACCGCACTGCCGAGGCTCGCACGCGACGAGTCGATCCGGTTGCTCGAAGTGCGCGCGCTCGACGACTCGCTCGAAAGCCTCTTCCGGGAGCTGATCCGATGAGCTCGAGCGCGCCGGAGACCCGGGCGCGGGCCCGCTCGGCGTTCGTCGCGATCGTCGTCTACACCTTGCGATCGTGCTTCCCGCGCAAGCGATGGATGGCCGTGCTCGTGCCGTGCGCCGGCGCGCTCGCGTTCGGGCTCCTCGCGTACGCGGTGAACGACTCGACCTCGCGAGCCTTCGCACGCGTCGCGGCCGACGGCATCTTCGCGCTCGTCGTGCCGATCACCGCGCTCGTGATCGGCGACTCCGTGCTCGGCGCCGAGGTGCGCGCGGGGACGTTCCACTTCACGTGGCTGTCGCCGACACCGACGTGGCAGATCGTGCTCGGTCGCTGGTTGGGAGGCGCGATCGTCGCCCTGGTCACGATCGCTCCGGCCACTGCGGTCGCCGCGGTCATCGCCGGCACTCCGGCGAGCGCGGCCGCGGCCTTCCTCGGCGCGGCGGTGGGCAGCATCGCGTACATCGCGGTGTTCATCGCCATCGCGTCGCTCACGCGCCGTACGGCGGTGTGGTCACTGGCGTTCGTGTTCCTGGTCGAGCGGCTGCTGGGGAGCGCGCTCACGGGCATCGCCCAGCTCTCGCCCACCTGGGAATCACGCGCGATCTTCGTCGGCTACCTCGCCCACCCACCGCACTCCCTGGTGCGCAAGGGGATCCCGCAGGGCGGCGCCGCGGTCGTGCGGCTGCTGATCGTGGCGGTCGTCGTCCTGGCCGTCGCGATCTGGCGGATGAACCACATGCGCATGGCCGGCGCCTCCGACTGAGCGCGCCGGGTGACGAAGAGGTGAACTCTTCGCATAGATCACGGCACAGGGGTGGACGACGGCGCAAGAATGCCGGGCCATGACCGAGATCAACATCTTCAAGAGCTCGACCGACGCAATGCCCGTCGGAGCAGGCGAGGTGCTGTTCCGTGAGGGCGACGAAGGCGGCGACATGTTCGCCGTCGTCGAAGGCGAGATCGAGCTCGTCCGCAGCGGCGCCGTCGTAGAGACCGTCCGCCCCGGCGGCATCCTCGGCGAGATGGCGTTGATCGATCCCGCACCGCGCAGCGCCGCCGCGCGAGCGCGCACGGACGCGCGGGTCGTGCACATCGACAAGCGCCGGTTCATGTTTCTCGTGCACGAGCACCCGACGTTTGCGCTGCAGGTCATGACAGTGATGGCGGAGCGGCTCCGGAAGACCAACGAGAGCGTCGGCAGCCGCGAGCACTGAGCGAACCGCTCACGCCGGCCGGGTTCTCACCCGATGCCGGCACTGCGACGTCGCACGCGAGCAGCTCGACGCGGACACCGCCCGGGACTTCCGAGAGACTCGCGGCCGCGGCGGCGCGTGGCGCGCTCACCGCCGGCGACTGCCACGCCAACGTCGTCGCGGCCATCGGTGACGCATCGATGGCAAACGACGCCGGCGCCAGAGGTTGGGTGCACGCCGGCGCGTACGGCTCGCCGGGGAAGTAGATGTCCCACTCGGCCGGGCTCAACGGCCGCGCCGCCGCCGCGCACAGCTGACTCAGCAACGCGTCGGGTGTCGTTCCCCACGAGTCGGTGAAGAAACGGGTTCCGCTGTCGTCGAGCGCGACCGCCGCGATCTGACCGTCGGCGGGCATCGCGACCGACATCCGCCCGGAGGGCTGCGCGTTCGCGGGTGAGAGACGCGCGATCCCGAGCGGCTGCAAGAGCCGTCCCAACTCGTCGCCGGTCAGCACCGAGTAGGTGCCGTGCACGCCGTCGACGTCGGTGTAGAAGTTGAGGCCGACGGTCGCGACCTCGCCGTTGTCGGTGATGGCCAGCGACGTCGGGTCGAACGGCGACACCGACGTGAGCACGATGTCGGTCAACACCGCTTGACCACTCGCGGCCGAGCCGACGTCCCAGACCACGACGCCGCCGCCGGTGTTCCACGCGAGCTGCTGACCGTCGGGTGTGAAACCGAGCGCGTAGCCGTCGTTGCCGTAGAGGTTCGGGTCGACCGTCACCACTCCCGGGCGCATGCCGAGCGTGTGGACGATCGCACCGCTGCGCGCGTCGACGAGCACACCCCCGACCTCGCGGGAAGCTCCCTGCGTCGCGACGAGCGCCACGATGTTCGTGCCGGGCTGGAACGCCGGCACCGACACGAGCTGCTCGCCCAGGCCGACGCTTGCGTTCTCGATGACCTGGAGCGGCTGCCCGGTCGCGAGCGCGTAGGTCGCGAGCGCGCACTGATGCGAACCCGACGTGCCGGTTGCGTTGTCGTCGAAGGTCACGGCCACGACGTCGCCGGAGTCGTTGAGGGTCACCCCGACCGGCGTGTCGTGCGGCATGTGGTCGAGCGCGGTCGCGCCCAGGGCGACGCCGCCCACGACGTTCCCCGTCGCGGCGTCGAGCAACACCACCCGGCACGGGCACGCGTCGTGGGTCGCGATGATCACGATGGCTCGCGCCCCACTCGGATCGAATCCGACGGCCGCGATCACCTCACTCGGGCTCAGTCGCACCGCGAGTGAACGCTCCACGTGCGCGTTCTGGTCGATCATCACGATGGCCTGCGGGCTCCAGCTCAGCGCGCTCCCGCCCGCGGGCCCCATCACCACGCGCGTACCCCGCGGCACGACGCCGGGGTTGGGCACGATCCCCGACGACGTGCTCGCCGGCGCGAGCACGTGGATGATCTGGAGGGCCGACACGCTCGAGACCGCCAGCTGGCTGCCGTCGGGGCTGATCGAGAGACTGCACGGGTTCGACGAGCACAGCTCGAGCGACGCGACGCCCGCGGTGGTCCACCCCGTCGGTGACAACGACCAGATCTGGTAGGTCGGGCTGCCGCTCGGGTTGAGGAACACGGCGCTGCGGCCATCGGGAGTCGACGTCTGCAGGTTGGTGAGACTGCCGGCGTTGAACCCGGGTGGGACCGTCCGGATCTTCACGACCTTCGCCGTCGGCGCCGACACGGTGCGCGCCAACGCGGCGCCGACGTGGCGCTCGTTGTTGTAGACCCAGACGGTCGAGCCGCCCGCCGCGAACGACACGGCCGGCGGATCGGCGGTCTCGGTCGGCACTTCGCGCGGCGGATTGTCCCACGGACTTCCCGAAAGTGCGCCGAAGCCGCCGAGGTCGAGCGGTGCACCGGCCCGGCCGGTGGCCACGTCGATCGGGACCAACGAGTACAGGTTGGCCCGGCGGTCGACGACCGCGGCAACGAGTGAACCGTCGCCGCTCACCGCGACACCGACGGGTTGGAACGTCAGCGCGACGCGGCGCGGCGCCGAGCCGCGGGTGGCGATCTCGATCGCGTCGGCGTTGTTCGGCGCGAGCCAGGCCATGGTGGAACCGTCGGCCGACAGCGAGGGCAACCGACCCAGACTGCCGGGATCGACTGCGGACTGCGACGTGAGCGACCACGCCGAGACCGCGCCGAGCCCCCCGGCCGCGTTGCCGGTCAACCCCAACACGGTTCCGTCCCCCGAGAGCGCGACTTCCGGGTTGAGACCGGCCGCGCTGGTGGCAGTCGCCGCGAGCGAGCCGTCCGTGTTCCACACCTGCACGACGCTGGGCCGGTTCGACTGCGCGGAGGCGAAGGTGGCAAAGCGCCGGCTGTCGGCCGACCAGGCATCGAGCGCCGAACCATTGTCTTGGTACTGCGTGGCCGGCCCGGCGCGTTGGCTGGTCACGAACCGGCCCCCGGCGTTCGACAGCGACAGGAGCGCGCCGCTCGAAACCGAACCGTCGATCCCGATCCCCGGCTGCAGACAACCGGCATCGGGATAGTTGTCGGTCGCGGTCGCGACGGTCGGGTCGATTGCGCTGCTCGCGCACGCGTGCCGTACGGCTTCGGCCGAGAGCGCCACGCCGAGCTGGTAGGTCTGGTCGCCCGAGCTCATCAGCTGCTGGCTGCGGCGCGCGGCGAGCCTCGCTTCGGCGAGCAGCGTCGACTTCCGGAGCGCGAGGCCACCCTTGATCAGGTTGGTGTTGGCGGTGCTGAGGTTGACGTTGGAAATGCTGAGGTTGGTGACCGCAGTGTTCAGGTTCCCGTTTGCGATCTTGAGATCATGCGACCGCGCACGAATGACTTTCTCGCCGGCGCGGATGACCTTGTTGCCCGCCTCGACCTGTCCGAGCCGCCTCTGTGCCAGCCCGTTGGCCGAAACGGCCTTTCCGGTCTCGATCAACGCGACGTGTCGCTGCGCGTCCGCGTTGTGCTGCGCAGTCCTCGCTCGGGCGGTGGCCTTCACCGCGAACACCGAGGTCGTGATCGCGGCGACCGTCAGCAGCGCGAGCGCGACCGCGGCGCCGATGGCGAGCCGCACCGCGCGCCGGTGCTGGCGCACGTCCTCGCTGGCGAGCTCGTCCTTCGCCATGCCGTGCACCGGCGCGGCGAGATCCGCGACCTGGTCGCGGAAGCGGCCGTCGGTGAGGTCGAGTTGCTCGGCCGACCGCGCCCAGCGCATGTCGATGTGGAACGGCTCCTCCGAGAACGCGCCGGCGATCGCGGGACCGAGCGCCGTGGTCGCGTTCCAGTCGAAGTCGTTGGTCTCCTCGTCCCAGAGGATCTCGCCTTCGGTGAGCAGCACCAACAGCCCTTCCGAGCCGTGCTTCGACCGCCAGTGCTCCACCTCGCGTTGGCACCACACCGACGCCGCCGCGTCGGGTGACGCCAGGACCAGGAAGTACCGCGAGTCCTCGATCGCGTCGGTGATCGAGGTCCACAGGCCCGGGTTGGCCGACAAGGCAGTGCGGTCGCGGAAGACGTTGAGCGCCCGGCGCCGGTACCACGGCTTCGCGAACTTCGTCAGCCCTTCCTGCACCCGTTCGGACAGCAGGTCGTCGCCGCCGTGACTGTACGAGATGAACACGTCGTAACTCATGCGGCTACGACCTCCGGCCCTCGACCGCCCGGGAGACGCGGAGAAGCGTCCGGGCCTACGGTCTGCGCCTCGCTACTCATGCCGACCCTCCCGCCTCGCAACGCCCGAGCATCACCCGCGGCCGCACCGAATCACCGTCCCGAACACCCGGGCGCGTCGCATCTTGCACCGGGAACGCGTTCGCGCACGCGATGCCAGTCCGACACGCGACCGTTCTGAAGCGAGTTGACCGCCCGCTCAGCTGATCGTGATCGAGACTGAGATATTGGCCGATTGCGGCCGGGCTTCGGAGTCGGTGACGTGCACGACGCACTTGAAGGTGCCCTTGGCCGTCGGCTTGCCGGTCACGGTGCCGCTCGCAGCATTGATCGCGAGCCCGGGAGGGAGCTTGCCCGACGTGATCTTCCAGTGGAAGGGCGCCTTGCCGCCCTTCGACAGCAAGTGCGTCGAGTACGCGGTGCCGACCTTGCCGTTCGGGAAGGTGGAAGGCCAAACCAGTCGGCCCGTCGGCAACACCACGCTGAAGGTCGGGTCACCGCCCGGCACGAGGATCGTCGCGACGACGGTGCTCGCGGTGTTCCTCGTCAAGAGCAGGCACGGCGCCTGGTTCGCCACGACCGAGCACCGCAACAAGATGCCGACGCCGGCCGTCGGGACCGTGGGATGCGACTCGCTCAGGAACGGGATCGTCGAGCTGTAGCAGACCTTGGCGTGCCCGGTCGCGACTGCCCGCAGCGTGATGGTGACGGTGAGCGAGTTCGCCGACGAGAACCCGGTATCCGACATCGTGGTGCCCGGCAGCACGGCGATCGACGAACCCGGACACGCGACCGGCGCGCCGCCGGCGACGACCGAGATGCTGCCCGTCGGCAGGTCGGTGGTGCCCTTGACGTCGACCGATCCGGCCGGAGCCGACGACGACGACCCGCTCGACGAATTCGCGTTGCAGACCTGCGTGTCGGTGCACGTCACCACGCCCGCCGTCGGCACGAACGCGTTCGATTGGCCCGATGGGCCACTGGTTTGGGGCGGGTTCGTTCCCGTCGAGGCGGTCGCCGTGCAGGTATAGGTCTTGCCGTTGGTCAATCCCGTCACGACGACGGGTGTGCCCGTGCCCGACCCCGTGCCCGGCGCACCGTCACTCGAGGTGCACGTGACCGTGTAGCTCCCGATCGAATAGCTGCCGTTCGGAGCCGGCGGCCCGACCGCGACCGACGCCGAGCCGTCGCCCGGGGTCGCGGTGCCGATCGTCGGAGGATTCGGCGGCGGTGCACCGGCGTTCACGTAGACGCCGAACGTTGTCTGCGCGGTTGCGGGCACGTCGAAAGAGTCGCCCGTCGCCGTGCACACCACGGTGCTCTGCCCGGGAGGGAACGTCGTACCGGACTCGTGATCGCAACTCACCGATACCAGACCGCGCAGGTCGGAGCCCTTCGGCATGGGGAAGGAGACCGACGCACCCCCCGGACCCGTCGCCGCGACGAGTACGGAGTTGACGTGCACGATCGTGATGCCGGGGTCGTACAGCGTGACCGTGAAGCTGTGCGTCACCGTACTCGGAGTGTCGTCGGGGTCGGTCACCGAGCAGCTCACCGTGGTGACCCCGATCGGGAACGCCGAACCCGAGACCAGGCCGCCGCCGCTCGCACAGCTCACCGGGGGCGCGGACTCGTCGTCGCCGTCGGTGGCGACCGGAGTCGCGAACGACACAACCGCTCCGGCCGCGCTGGTCGCGTTCGCCGTGATGTTGGCCGGCGGCGTGAAGTCGAGATCCGAATCGATCTGCTCCGGAGTGATCGTCACGTTGACGGAGCCGGTGTTGTCGGCGTAACAGCAGGGCCCGTCGTCGGCGGCGAGCAAGAGCTCACCGGGCCCGGTCACCGTGACGCCCAATCCGATCTCGAACCAGCTTCCGCCACCGTCCAACGAGCCGAGCAGCGACTGGTAACTCAGGCCGGGGGCAAGGCAGTTGCCGGCGCATGGAGTTCCCAGACCTTCCGGCCCCGTAGCCGACTGATTGGGGTCGACATTCCAACTTCCACTGGCGGTGACGGTCGCGGTTTGACCGGACGCGAGCGACACGCCCGAGTCGGTCGAGAGGCTCGAGGCCGAAACGATGACTGTCGCGGCGCCGGCCGGAGTCGCCGCCGCCATCGTCTCCACGACGCCCGCCGTCATGGCGACTGCGAAGAAGACGGCCAACCACCGATGCGGTCGGCTCACGTGTCGGAGACCTACGACTCGACGTCGGCGTAGCGCTGCGCGCATGACTACCTTCCTGGATCGCGTCCGGCTTCGCATCCTTGCATCCCCGCAGCCGACGTGGTCCGTGCCTTGCATCATTCCTCGGTCCGAAACGCTATGTGTCTTCGTGATTTACCGTCAACTCGCCGCGTGCCTGCTACCGACATCGAACCTTCAATGTGCAAGGGCGCGTATCTGCGCGTTGGCGGCGCGGAGACGGCGCGAGAGCAGGCGCGCCAAGTTCGACTGAATCGTCGGACGCACTGTCGGGTATTCCTCGTCGAGCCGGCGCAGCGCCGCGAGGGAGAGCTCGGCGACCGTGCAGGACTCGGCACAGACCACATCGGCAGAACGTCGCCCCTCGTCGAGCAACGCCATCTCGCCGAAGGCCACACCCTGACCGAACGTCGCGAGCCGGCGGCTCCGATCGCCGCTCCGGGAGTGCAGCGGGAGCACGACGTTGACGCGGCCCGCGAGGAGAAAGAACATCGAGTCGGCGACGTCTCCCTCGCGGAACACGTCCGTACCGGTTCCCAGCGCGCGCACCTCTGCGGCGCGGGTGATCGCCGCCAGTTCGGCTTCGCCGAGCCCGTCGAGGAGATCGAAGTCTTCGAGTCGCGTGACGGTGTCGTGCCGCACCGAGCGATCCGACGCGAGCAGCAGACGGTCCTCGCACCACTCGATGGCCGCATCGTGGTCGACGAACGTCTGGACACTCGGCGCCAGCTTCGTCTCGATCCGGGTGTCCGGATGAATGGATGCCGCGACCACCGTCCGGCCCGAGTCGGCGAGCGTCTCGGCCAGCGCGTTGATCACGGCGAGCGCCGGCTCGTCGACACCGGTGACGTACTTGAAGTCGACGACGACGAAGTCGACGTCGTCGAGGCCGGCGACGACGGTGCGATGCGCCTTCTCCGCCGTCGCGAACACGAGGTCGCCCTGGAGCTCGAAGAGCGCCATGGTGGAGCGCACGTCCGCCAAGATCTCTTCTTCCGAAGCTGTTCGCACGCGATTCGACGCGATCTCGTGGCCGCGAACGACGCGCCGCACGACGGATTGGACACCTGACGTGCCGCTCAGCAGGTGCAGCTTGAGGTCACGCGAGAGTCGTTCGCACACGCCGATCCCACGGACGCTGTTGCCGCGGCTGTCGAGCGGCGGCGAGAACACCCCGATCCCGAGCTGGCCGGGGAGCACCGCGAGCACGCCGCCGGCGACGCCGCTCTTCGCGGGCAAACCGACGTTGAAGACCCAGCGGCCCGCGTTGTCGTACATGCCGCATGTCGTCATCACGCTCAGCATGCTGGTGACGTGTTGGGAAGCGATCGCGCGCGTGCCCGTCAACGGGTTCACGCCGTCGTTCGCCAGGGTCGCGCCGATCACCGCGAGATCGCGGCACGTCACCAGGATCGAGCACTGACCGAAATAGAGGTCGACGACTTCCTGCGCGTCGCCATCGAGCATCCCGAAGCTGCGCATCAACCACGCGAGCGCGCGATTGCGATCACCCGTGTTGCGCTCCGACTCGAGCACCGCGTGGTCGATCCGGAGCTCACGTCCGGCGAAGCAGCTGAACGCCTCCAATATCCGGTCGAGCCGATCGGCCGGGTCGGCGCCGTCGATGAGCGCGGTGGTGACGATCGCTCCCGCGTTGACCATCGGGTTGAACGGCCGGCTGCTCTCGGCCTCGACGGTCACGGAGTTGAAGGGGTTTCCCGAAGGCTCGACGCCGACGCGCGACAGCACGGCCTCTTCGCCGCGATCGGCCAGCGCGAGGCCGAACGCGAGCGGCTTCGAGATCGACTGGATCGTGAACGGAATGGTCGCGTCGCCGACTTCGAAGATCTCGCCGTCGACGGTGGCGATCGCAATGCCGAAGGTGCTCGGGTCGGCGTGGGCCAACTCGGGGATATAGGTCGCGACCTCGCCGTCGACGACCGGAGCGAAGCTGCGGTGAACGGAGTCGAGGATGTCGACCAGCGGCGACACGGCGACCGCGTGCTCGCCGCGGTTGCGCGGAGACTCGCGCTCGACCATCGTCCCCCGCGCCGCACTCACGCCAGCACTATCGCGGAGGCCTTCGGCGTCCTTGTTACCGAAATGTGAACGCTGGGTTAGATCAACGGCGGCGGCGGCACCCGGCGGCCGGGCGCCGCAATACTGCGGGAGTGGAGGAGCTCCTCGGACTCGCGAACGGTTCTCCGCGTCGCTCGTTGAGCGCGGGCGAGACGCTGATCGTCGACGGTGCGCCCGTCGCCGCCCTCTTCGTGCTCCTCTCCGGCCGTCTGCAGATCGAGAAGGACGGTGTGGCGATCGCGGCCGTCACCGAACCGGGCGCGTGCGTGGGCGAGATGTCGCTGCTGCTCGGCGTGCCGGCCACCGCCACCGTGACGGCAACCGAGCAATCGTCGGTCGCCGTGATCGACCAGGCGCCGGCGATGCTCGAAGGTGAGTCGGGCCTGTCGCTCGCGCTCGCACGGCTCCTCGCGAAGCGCCTGCAGGTGATGACGAGCTATCTGGCCGACCTCAAACAGCAGTACGCCGACCACGAGGGTGGGCTCGGCATGATCGACGTCGTGCTCGGTTCGCTGATGCGCGGCGCGGGCCCGACGAGCCGGCTCGGATCGGAGCGCGATCCCGATCCGGAGTACTAGACGCCGCTAGACCTCGGCGAACGACCGCGCTTCGTCGCCGGCCAACGAGACCCAACGCGCCGACTGCTCGTCGGTGTCGAGATCGATGCGTGTCGGCACCGGTCCGATCTGGCGGCCCGCGTTGAACACCAGCGTCGATCCGATGCGATCGATCCACGCGCCGCTCGATGCGAACGGCGACTGGTGCACGTGGCCGCACAGCACGAGGTCGGGTCGGTGACGCTCGATCCAGGCGACGAGTGCTTCGTCTCCGTAATGCCGCTTGCCGGTCCAACTCGTCGGCGAATCGTCGGGCGGTGCGTGGTAGATCCAGATCCAAGGTCGAGCACCCACGTTGGCCGCGTCGTCGGCGAGCTGACGGTCGACGACGTCGCGCGTGCGGGGTCCGTCCCACCACGGGCACACCGTGACGGTCGCGCCGTCGAGATCGAGGCGCATCCCGTCGACACCGACACCCGACGAGCGCGCGGCTTCGAGCCACACCGCGGCCCGCTCGCCGAGCTCGTTGCTCGTGTTCAGATCATGATTGCCCGAGCACGCGACCACGGTCGTCTTCGCGGCGATGCGCGCCAAGTACTCGAGCACCACCGCGATCTGCGCGTCGGGCTCGACCGCGGAACCGATGTCGAGGTGGTCGCCGGCCATCACGACGAGGTCGTAACGATCAGCGACGGAGATCACCCAATCGAGCTGTTTCAGCGTGTAATGCAGATCTGAAACCAACAGGATCCGCATGCGCGCCGATGGTACCGCCCGGACCGACCACTTCATCAGACGAAGCCGAGCGGAATGCGAGCGGTCGCGGCTCCGGTACGCTCACATGCTCATGTCCGACTGGAACACACCTTGATCCGCAAGCCGGCCGCGGCCGTCGTGGCGATCCTGACGCTCGTCGGTTGCTCGGGATCCTCGAGCAAGACGAGCACGCCGCCGACGGTCACACCGACCATCCCGCCGCTCTCGTCGACGACGTTCGTGTCCCCGAAGATCGACCCGTGCCGGCTGCTGACGGTGCAGGACGCGGCGAAGCTCACCGGGCGCACCATGAAGCGGGCGTTGGTGAGCGGATCGGGCGCCATCATCTGCACGTACGCAGAGGGCACGTCGGCCGGGGCGGAGATCACAGTGAAGTTCGATTCGACCGCGCTCGCCGCGCACGACGAGTTCCCGTCCTGGGTGCAACCGATCCCCGGCGTCGCGGTCGGGCGCACTACCACCTCGGTGCCCGGTGTCGGCAGTGAAGCAACCGAGAGCCGCACGCAGCAAGTCAACGACGGCATCTACGTGCGTCAAGGCGCGACGTTGATCAAGATCGGGGCGTTTCCGGCGGTCAGCGACGCGGCGCTTCGGGCCGCGGCCAAGGCCGCGCTCGCGCGTTTGCCGGCTCAGCGTTGAACACGATGCCTCATCGGAAGTTCGGGATCACCTGCTCTGCGAACAGGCGGAGCGACTCGGTCTCGGGGTAGTCGGAGCACCAGGGCACGAAACCGGTGCAGCCCAGATCGACGTAGGTCTGGACCTTCTCGGCCACTTGCTCGGGAGTGCCGACCAGGTTGCCCGCCTGCCACGACTCGAACGGCTCGCCCCAGAAGCTTCGGGTCCCGCCCGCGACGAGCTCGGCCTCGGTCTCGCGGATGCACACCTCGGGTGACCACGTTTTCGCGATCTCGTCGTAGTCGCGACCGACCTCCTTGCAGTGCGCCTGCAACACCTCGCACTTGTGCGCGAACTCGTGCGGCTTGCCACCGAAGTTGGATCGATCGGCGTGGCGCGCGACGACCCGGAGCGTCAACTGCTCTCCCCCACCGCCGATCCAGATCGGAGGATGCGGCTGCTGGAGCGGCTTGGGATCGCACTGCGCGCCGCGCAGTGAGAAGTACTTCCCCTCGTACACGGTGTCAGGCTGCGTCCACATCGACTTGACGATCTCCACGGTTTCGCGGAGCACTCCGATGCGGTCCTTGGCGGTGGCGAACTCGTAGCCGTAGCCATCGAACTCGTGCTGGTACCAGCCGGCGCCGACGCCCCAGTCGAGGCGGCCTCCCGACATCACGTCGATGTTCGCGGTGATCTTCGCGAGCAGTCCGGGGTTGCGGTACGGCGCACAGCCGACCATCTGACCGAGCCGGACGCGCGTCGTGCGCTGGCTGATCGCCGCCAGCGTCGTCCAACACTCGAACACCGCTTCGTGCGCGGGAACCGGGACGTTGTGGAAGTGGTCGTAGACCCAGATCGAGTCGTATCCGAGCTCCTCGGCGAGCACCGCGGTCTCGACGGTCTTGGCCCACTTGGCCTGCGGATCGGCGATCGCCGACAGCTCCATCTTCCAACCCTGGGGAACGAACGCGCCGAACTCGATCGGATGTGCAGGCATGCCGGCAACCTAGCGATCCCATTAACTTCGCGCGGTGACGCGCCGCGACGCCCGGCCGCTGGACCAGCCGCATCCCGCACGCTTCCCGCCCGGCGCGCCCGGATACGACGCAGCGATACAGGCGCACCGCGAAGCAATGGAGCGCGGCGAGCCCGGATACGCCGACCCCACCACCGGCTACTTCGTGTTCACCGCCGCACACCTCGCCACGCGAGAGTGCTGCGAATGCGGCTGCCGGCACTGCCCGTACCTCGCGTCGTGATGCGCCGGCTCAGCCGGGTGTCAGCGGTGCGTGATCGGCCGCGTACCGCTCGCGGCAGCGGTCGGAGCAGAACCAGACATCGGCGCCGTCGTGCACGAGATGGGCGGGTGCGTTGGCGATCTCGACCTGCATCGAGCACACCGGGTCGATCGCGTACCGGTCGTTCGCGTCGTCCTTGGGTCGGCTCCGGTAGAGCCAGTAGATGATCGCGAACACCGCGAGGAACACGATGTTGAGGAACGTCGTGTAGTTCCACTGGAAGTGGGTCGTCACAATCGTCGCGGAGCGCGAAGTCGGAACGCCGCCCGCGAGCGAGAAGAGTCCCTGCACCAACAGTCCCGCGGCGACCATCACTGCGTAGAACCACCCGACCAACCGAACGGTGAGGCGCGTGCCGTAGAACTTGCGGTACACGAGCACCAGCGGCAGTGCGATGAGATCGGCGAAGATGAAGCTGATCACGCCGCCGAAGCTGATGCCGCCGTGCCAGAGCGCGGCGGCCATCGGGACGTTGCCGATGGAGCACACGAAGCTGACGAACGCGATCAGCGGGCCGACGAACGCGTTCTCGGCACTCGTCCAGAAGCCGTGCCCGTGGAGGAACACCGCATTCCAGACGTGTTGCGGCACGAGCACGGTGAGGAACCCGGCCACGCCGTAGCCGATCACGAGCTCCTTTCTGAGCATCGTGATGTCGGCGATCGTGTAGCCGGCCGCGTCCGACCATCCGGCTCTTCTCGCGAGGCGCTGCCGCCACGGCAGGCGTTCCGCAGCCGTTGGGCGGCGGTCACCGGTGCCGGCGCGTAGTCGCGCTCGCGCGCGTTCCACCAGCGGACCGCGCAGCACTAACGCGCCCGTGATCGCGAGCAGCACGATCATGATCGGGCCGCCGATGAATTCGGCCGCGGCGAACCGCCAACCCATCAGCACGATCAACACGATCCCGAGCTCGACCACGAGATTCGTCGACGCGAACATGAACACCATCGCCGAGACGAAGTCGGCGCCCTTTTGGAAGAGCGACTTGGCCATGGCCGACGCCGCGTACGAGCAACTCGACGAGACCATGCCGAAGCCCGAAGCACGGGCGATCGAGGCGGGTCGGTGATCACCGAGCACGCGCTGCATCTCGTCCTTGGAGACGAAGGCCTGCACCGCGCCCGACAGGCCGAAGCCGAGCACCAGCGCCCACAGCGTCTCCCAGAACATGAAGAACGCCTCCCGGAGGCTGTTCCCGATGTCGGGCAGCGACACGAACGCGAGCGCGCGCAGCAGGTTCACCGGTGTCTCACGACTTGACCAACCGAGCGACTGCGGCCGATGCCTCTGCGATCTTGTCCTGCGCGGTGGCGCCGCCCTTGCCGATCGCGTCGGCAACACAGGTGCTCAGGTGCGCGTCGAGCAACTCCAGCGCAACCGCTTGGAGCGCCTTCGTGGCCGCCGACACCTGGGTGAGCACGTCGATGCAGTAGGCGTCCTCTTCGACCATGCGCTGGAGGCCGCGCACCTGGCCCTCGACCCGGCGCAGCCGGCGCTGCACGTCGTCCTTCTTCTGGCCGTACCCCGTCATCCGCACTCCTCGCCGCACTCGATTGCCCTACCCCCCTAGGGTATCAGGTGCACGCGCGCGACTCGTTGCGCGACACCCGGTCGGCGCACGAAGATGCACACGTGACGTATTCCGTCGTGGCCCGTGATCCGGAGACCGGAGCGTTCGGGGTCGCCGTGCAGTCGCACTACTTCTCGGTCGGCGCGGTCGTGCCGTGGGTCCAGGCCGGCGTCGGCGCCGTCGCGACGCAGGCGTCCGCAGAACCGAGCTACGGACCGCTCGGACTCGAGCGGATGCGCGCCGGCGAGTCGGCGGCGGCCGCGCTCGCCGCGCTGGTGGCCGCCGACGCCGGGCGCGACACGCGCCAGGTCGCGATGGTCGACAACCGCGGCGAGGCCGTGGCTCACACCGGTTCGGCCTGCGTGGCGCACGCCGGCGCTCGCGGCGGACCGGGATGGTCCGTACAGGGAAACATGTTGCGCAGCGCCGGCGTCCCGGACGCGATGGCCGAGGCGTTCGCGGGCGCCTCCGGCGATCTGCTCGACCGACTGCTCGCGACACTCGATGCGGCCGAGGCGGCCGGCGGCGACGTTCGCGGGCAGCAGTCGGCGGCGCTCCTCGTGGCGATGCCCGCACCCGACGGCACCATCACGACCGGCGCGGCACTTCGTCTCCACGTCGAGGATCACGAACGTCCGCTCGTGGAATTGCGGCGCCTCGTGAACATGCGCCGTGGCTACGAGCTCCTCGACGCCAGCTTCGTACGCGTGCAGACCGGAAACCTCGACGGGCTCGTGCCCGAGCTGGAGCGCGCGCTCGAGCTCGCGCCGACGAGCGACACCATCCGCTTCCGCCTCGGCGCGGCCCTCACGTTGTTCGGTGATCCCCGAGGCCGGCCGATGCTCGACGAGCTGTTCGCGCAGAACCCGGGTTGGCGCGAGCTGATCCCGCGCCTCGCGGCAGTCGGCGAGATTCCCGATATTCCGGGCGCGGTCGAACTACTGACCGGCCCCGCGTAACCCCAGTGCGTCGGCCGCAGCCGTGAGCGCCGTCAGGTGGTCGTCAACGGTTCCCAACCCCGCGTTCATCGTGTTGATCGACAGGTGGGTCGCGCCGGCCGCGCGCCAGCGCCCCACGTGGTCGACCAACTTGTCGACGCCGTCGGCGGTCCAGCTCACGCGACCCTCCAGGCCGAGCGTTCCCGGGTCACGGCCCGCAGCCCGCGCGGCATCGTCGACGATCGCGCGCGCGGCATCGAGGTGCGGGCCGGGCGGCACCTGCGGGAACCAGCCGTCGGCGAGGCGGCCGACCCGGCGATACGCCGGCTCCGAAGCCGCGCCGAACCAGATCGGGATCGGTTGTTGCACCGGCCGCGGCGCGAGGCCGGCGCCGATGACGCGCTCGTACTGTCCGTCGTGGGTGACGGATCGCTGCGTGAACAGCTCCCGCAGCAGCTCGACCTGCTCGCCGACCCGCCGGCCGCGGTCGGAGAAGTCGGCGCCGAGCGCCTCGTACTCGACCGCGTTCCAGCCGAGGCCGATGCCGAGCCGGAAACGACCGTTGGTGAGAACGTCGACCTCGGCGGCCTGCTTCGCGACGAGCGCGGTCTGACGTTGGGGCAAGATGATGATCCCGGTCACGAGCTCGAGCGCCGTGAACGCCGCGAGGTAACCGAACAAGACGAACGGCTCGTGGAACATCGTGTCGATGTCGTACGGGCCCCGCCACGGTTGGTGCACCGCGGGATCGGCCCCGAGCACATGGTCGTAGGCGAGTAGGTGCTCGAAGCCGAGCTCTTCGACCCGCGCCGCGTACTCACGAATCGCGCCGCGATCGGCACCGATCTCGGTCTGCGGGAACACGACACCGACACGCATGGTCGGGTGCACATTAGGCCCGGTGCCGGCTACTCGTCGGCGCGGAGCGCGCCCGCCGGGCGAAGGCGCCCGGCGCGCCGGGCCGGCGCGGTCGTCGCGACCAGCGACGCGACGATCACCGCGGCCACAATCGCGACGAGGGGCACGATCGGCAGGCTGAACGCAAGGCGCCGGCCCAGTCCACCACTCGCCCCGAGCCGCCACGCGAGCACCACGCCCGTGACGACGCCCACGCCGATCCCCTCGAACGCGATCACCGCCGCCTCGACGCGGAACGCGCGCCGCACGATTCCGCCGCGGAACCCCAGCGCGCGCAGCATCGCGATCTGCCGGCGCCGCTCGCGTACGCGATCGACCATCAGCACGCCGATGCCCACGAGGTCGGCGAGCAAGCCGACGCTCGCGTAACCCGCGCCGATGTCGAGGAACTGGCGCTGCGCGGTGAGCGTGTCACCGGCGAGGGTGCGGAACGACCGGGCGTAGGCACCGTTGGGAAGGTGCGTCCCGTCGACGATCGCGGCCACCACTTCGTTGTTGGTGCCCACCCCGGTCTGCACGTAGAGCAGGTTGGCCGGAGCCGGGCCGCCGCCGAGGTCGTCGGCCACCGCGCGAGCCGCGTACACGTGATCGACGCCCGCCCACCGCGCCTGCTCGACGACTCCGACGACGGTGAGCGATCGGCTCCGGCCGGTGAGTGGATCGGCCACGTCGACCCGGTCGCCGACGCGCACGGACCTCCCGGGAAGCCCGCTCTGGAGATCGGCGCGCAGATCGGACCCGACGATCACCGAGCCCGGATCGCGAGCGACCGCTTCGAACCGCGCTTCACCGCGCGCGCCGGCGAGCGGGGGCGAGCCGTGACCGACGAAGGCATCGTCGAAGCCGACGACGGTCACGGGCACCGGCGCCGTCGACGCACCGTCGCGAAGTTCGCCGTTGATCGCGCTCGTCTCAACGACCCGGGTGACACCGGGGAGCTGCGCGACGTCCCGAGTGGGAACCGGCCTCGTCGCGTCCGACGACACCTCGAGCGCGGCCGCGCCGCCGAGCCGGTGGGCCACACCGTCGACGTTGTGGCTGTAGAGCTGCCCGACAGTGAGGAGCAGCGTCAGCGTGAAGACCGCGACCGCGAACATCGACACGATCAGGGTCGTGCGCCGGGGTGCGGTCCGCGAGTACGCGAGGCCGAGCCCGGCCGCCAGGCCCCTCCGACCCCGGGGATCCGACACCCGCCGGGTGAGGGCCGCGTGGTTCACGCTCACGACCGCCACCGCGGCCGCGCACATCACGATGCCCTCGGTCGCGATCGTCGCGAGGTCGAGCCCGGAGAACGCGTGGCGCACCACGGTGACCACCAGTGCCGACCATACGAACACCGACGCGGCGGCGACCGAGACCACCCAACGCGTGCGACCCGGACCGTGGACCAGCGTCACCATCCCGATCGCGCAGATCGCGGGTCCGGCAACGCTCGCGACGCCGTTGGCGGTGACGAGTCCGGCAACGAGTGTCGCGATCCCGGCCGCGGCGAGCGCCGCGCCGAGCACGCGCCAACGGCGCATCGCGAGCGCACGCGGCGGGTCGGCGAGGCCCTTGATCATGCGAACGATGTTGCGGCGCGACATCACGATTGCGGCCGTGACCATCACGACGAGCGCGGCCAGGAATCCGACCGCACCGGCCGCCACGACGCTCGACGCCCGCGCCGAGAACACCAGCTCGACGCGGCCCGCAGTCTGCGTCGCGAACACGCTGCGGGCGGACACGACCACGAGGTCGGCGAGACCCGCGCCGAGACCCGCACCGGCGACGGCGCCCATGATCGCGTACAGCCAACCTTCGAGTGAGAGCGCCGCGATCTGGCGCGCCCGACGGAGCCCGTTGGCGCGCAAGATGCCGAAGGCCCGGGCCCGATCACGGGCCAGCATGAGCGCAGTGAGCACCAGTAACAACAGGCCGGCTACCGCGCTGAAGAACCCGAACGCGCGGAAGAGCTGGGTGAACCGGCTGCTGCGCGCGTCGGCGTCGGCGAGCAGCAGCTGCTTCACGGGCTGCACCCGCGCGTCGACGCCTCGCGGCAACACGGTGCGCAGGTGCGCCGACACCCGCGCGCTCTCTGCCGCGTCGTAGGGTCGGCGCGGCCCGTTGGAGATCGCGAGCACCGACACCGGCGCCACGGAACCCGTCGCGCCCCGCGCCTGGCGCAGCATCGACGCGATCGTGCCCGGCGGGACGAACAGGTTGAGCGACAAGCTCCCGAAGCTCTGCGCGACCGGTGCCAACCCGGCGACACCGAGCCGGGGCACGACGCGATCGATGATGAACGTGCGCGACACGCCGTAGGCCTCGACCGTCATGCGGTGTCCGGGCGCGATCGACGTCCAGTCGGCGAGATCGGCGCCGATCACGGCGCGGTCGCCGGTCGGGGTCGCCCCGCTGATGCCGGTCGCGGCCGGATCGCCGCCGAACCGCGCGGCCTGCGCGAAGTCGACCTCGAGCACCTGCGCCTGCGCGACGCGGGCAACGAAGTCCCTGCCGACCACGGTGGTCGAGAGGCTGAGCAACGGCAGCGTTCCGAGCCCCTGACCGGCCGTCGACCGGTCGATCGCCGACTGCACCAACCTTCCGGAAGCGAGGCCGCTCGTGAGCACTTCCTCGTCGACCGGACCGAGCTGCGTCACGGCCGAGCGCCGCACTGACGCCCGCAAGGAGTCGCCGACCACGCCCGCGCTCGTGATCACCGCGGTCGCGATCACGACGCCCGACACGATCAGCACGCTCTGCGCCCGGCGCCGGAGCGGGTTGCGGAAGGCCAGCGAACGGAGCTCCGGCCTTGCTGCCGCTACACCCACGAAGCCGACACACGCCGCGACCGTCACCGCGACGAGGACCCACGCCGTCATGTCACACGATCTGCTCGGACACGATGCAGCCGTCGCGAAACTCGATGCGCCGGTCGGCGCGCTCGGCGAGGGCCGGGTCGTGGGTCACGAGGATCAGGGTGGTGCCGTCGCGGTGGAGCTCGACGAGGAGATCGAGCACCTGCTCGGCCGACTTCGTGTCGAGATTGCCCGTGGGTTCGTCGGCCCAGACGATGCGCGGGCGCTTCGCGAACGCGCGGGCGATCGCGACGCGCTGTTGCTCGCCGCCCGAAAGCTGGTCGGGATGATGGCCGAGCCGGTGCCCCATCGCGACCCGCTCGAGCGCCGTGCGCGCCGCGTCACGCGCCACCTTCGGCGCCGTGCCGGTGAGCACCATCGGCAGCGCGACGTTCTCCTGCGCGGTGTACACCGGGAGCAGGTTCGCCGATTGGAACACGAAGCCCATCGACTGCGCGCGCTGATCGGTCCGTTCCGCATCGGTCATCGCCGCGAGATCGACACCGTCGACCACGACGGAACCGGCGTCGACCTCGTCGAGACCCGACAGGCAATTGATCAACGTCGTCTTGCCCGAGCCCGAGCGGCCGGTGATGGCGAGGAATTCGCCGGCACGCACCGTGAGGTCGACGACCACCACCGCGTGCACGACCTCGGCGCCGGTGCGGTACGACTTCTGTACGCCGGTCGCCACGAGCAGGTCGGGCGTCGACCCGGGCGCCGGCGTCAACTCGAGCCCATGTCGGGGATCGTGCCGTGCAGCAACGGGTTCGCCTTCGATCCCGTCTGGCAGAGATGGATCGTGAGCGGACCGGTGTAGCCGGCGTCGGGATCCTCGACCATCACCTCGGACAGGCGGTTGACGTTCAGCTGGGTGAACTTCGATCGGATGCACGCCTTCTGCGGTGCAGAAAGATCCGACGGAGCGAAACGCATGTAGAGGTCGAGCACATAGTTGTACGCGCAGTTGAGGTAGTCGGTCATGACGAGCTGACGGAGATCCTTGTTCTCGATCTGCGCCATGTCGTTCGCGATCTCGTCGACCGTCGGATTGAGCACGACCACGCGCGCCACGCACGCGACCTGCGCCGGACTGGGCGACGTGGGCTCGTTGTCGGGATCGACCAGCCGGCGGGCCTCCGCGAGCTGCGCGGCCGTGAAGCCGCCGCTGCCGCCCGAGCCGGTGCTCGGAGGCGGGCTGCTCGGCTTCGCGCTGCCGCCGCACCCGGCGAACACGAGCACGGCCGCGACCGAGAGCAATACCGCGAAGCGCCTGCCCGCCACGTCACGCGCGCTGTCCGTGATCCTGCTGCCCGGCATCCGGACAGTGTGCCAGGACCCGGTACTCACTTCGCTTCAGGCGCCCGAGCGGGGAGAGAATGCGCCCCGTGGCGAGCGCGATCGGAATCGACATCGGAACCACCAATCTGAAAGTGGCGTTGGTTGCCGACGATGCGAGCGTGATCGGCGCCGCGCAACGGCCGCTCGCCGTGCGTCACGGTCCGGGAACCGCGGAGCAAGACGCCGACGAGATGTGGAACGAGCTGGTGTCGGCGGTCCGTGAAGTCACCGCGGCACATCCCGCCGCGGCCGCCGGCGTCGTCGCGTTGGCGGTGTGCAGCCAGTACTCGTCGATCGTGCCGGTCGACGCGAACGCGAAGCCGGTCGCGCCGATGTTGATGTGGCAGGACCATCGAGGCACCGACCATTCGTTCGAGATCATGAGCCGCGACGAGCGCGCCTTCATGGCGTTCGTCGAGCGCCATGGCATCCCCCCGATCGGCAGCGGGCTCTCGCTGGGCCACATCCTGCACTTCCAGATCGACCGGCCCGACGTGCACGCGGCGACGCGCGCGTACGTCGAGGCGATGGACTACGCGACCGCGCGTCTCACCGGCCGTATCGTCGCGTCGCAGCACACCTCGTTCATGGTGCAGTGCTGCGACAACCGCGCACTCGGCGCGACGACCTACGACGACGAGCTCGTGGCAATGGCCGGCGTCGACGCGTCGCGCCTCCCGCCGTTGATCCGTGTCGACGACGCCGTCGGGCCGCTCCTGTCCGAGATCGCGTCCACACTCGGGCTCCCGGACTCGGTGCTCGTCTACGCGCCGACCAACGACACGGCCGCGGTCGCGGTCGCGACCGGCGCGTTCACCGAAGGTCGCGCCGGTCTGGCGATCGGCACCACGAGCGTGCTCGTCGACGCGGTTGGCGAATTCCGCACCGACCTCGAGCACCAGATCCTCTCGATGCCCGGTCCGTACGCCGACCGCTACGTCGTGTGCGCCGAGAACGGCCTCGGCGGCAAGCTCCTCGAACACGTGCTCGAGCGGGTCGTGTACGCAGGTGACGCGTTGGGCGATCACCGGGTCGACGATGCCTACGCGCGGCTCGATGCCGCGCTCGGCGCGACCGAGGCCGGGGCCGGCGGCGTGATGTTCCTGCCGTGGCTCGGCGGATCGCTCGCACCGGTCGCGAGTGGCTCGATCCGGGGCGGCTTCGTGCACATGTCGCTGGAGACCGGCCGGGCCGACCTCGTGCGCGCGGTCGTGGAGGGCGTCGGGCACAACCTGGGCTGGCTGCTGCCCTACGTCGAGACCTTCACCGGCGAGGACATCCGCGAGATTGTGTTCGTGGGCGGCGCGGCCCGGTCGGCGCAGTGGTGCCAGGTGCTGGCCGACGTGCTCGGCCGGCGCGTCTCGCCGCTCGCCGACCCCGACGGCGGCGCGGCGCGGGCGATGGCCCTCCTCGCGCTCGAGCGCCACGGGGTGTGCTCCCGAGCGGATCTCGACCGCGCGGCGACGGCGACGACCGCCGCGTTCGAACCCGACCCCGCGCGCCACGACCGCTACGCATACCGTCAGGTCCAATTCGAGGCCGCACACGCGGCGCTCCTCCCGATCAGCGAGGCCCTCTCGACATGACTTCCAGCTTTCCGTACGCAGAGACTCACGACGTGATCCGCGGCATGCCCTCCGAGGGACGGAGCCGCGAGGCGATCATCGCCGAGCTCACCGAGTTCGCGCGCCGCGAAGACGCGACGTGGGAGACCGGCAAGTGCTCGGGCACGATGTATTGCGGCGACCACGCCCACTACGACTTCATGGGTCGCGCCTTCGATCTGTTCGCGCACGTCAACGCGCTGCAACGCGACATGTGCCCGAGCATGACGAAGTTCGAGGGCGAGATCATCGCGATGACACTCGACTTGCTGCACGCGGACGCGATCGCCGACGGCTCGCCGGCCGGACTCGTCACGTCGGGTGGGAGCGGGAGCATCCTGCACGCGGTGCTCGCCTACCGCGAGCACGCCCAACAGACGCGCGGTATCGAGCGCCCCAACTTCGTGAAGCCGGAGACCGGTCATCCCGCATTCGACAAGGCGTGTCATCTGCTCGGCGTCGAGCTCCGCCGCGCCCCGATCGATCAAAAGACCGCGACGGCCGACGTCGACGCGGTGGCCGGCCTCATCGACGCGAACACGATCGCGATCATGGGCTCGGCCTGCAACTACGGCTACGGCACCGTCGACCCGATCTCGGCGCTCTCGGACCTCGCGCTCGAGCGCGGCGTCGGCCTGCACGTCGACGGGTGCCTCGGAGGGTTCATCCTCCCGTGGGGTCAGGAGCTGGGTTACGACATCCCGCTGTTCGACTTCCGGGTGCCGGGAGTGACGTCGATCTCGGCCGACACGCACAAGTACGGCTACGGCTTCAAGGGGTCGTCGGTGCTCGCCTTCCGTGACAAGTCGCTGCGAAACAGCCAGTACTTCTTCATGACCGACTGGACCGGCGGTAAGTACGCGTCGCCGGGCATCGAAGGCTCACGCTCGGGTGGACTGCTCGCGGCCACGTGGGCGGCGATGGTGAGCATCGGCCGCACCGGGTACCTGGAGTACGCCCGCCGGATCTTCGAGACGGCGTTCACGATGCAGGACGCGGTGCGCTCGCACCCGGAGCTCCGCATCATCGGCAACCCGACGTTCTGCTTCAGCTTCACGAGCGACGAGTTCGACATCTACCACGTCAACGACTTCATGCGGACGCGGGGCTGGCGCTTCAACGGTCAGCAGTACCCGAACGCGATCCACATGGCGGTCACCCGGCCGCAGACGCAACCGGGGGTGGCCGAAGCGTTCGCCACCGATCTCGCCGAGGCGGTCCCGTACGCGGTCGCGCACAAGGGCGAGAAGCCGGCGAGCGGCGCGATCTACGGCGGTGTAGAAGGGGGCATGACCGACGAGGCCGACGACTTCATACGCTCCGTGATGGCCGACATGCTCGACAAGCACCAGAGCCTCCCCCGATGAGGGCCAGGCGCAGAACGGAGGCCCGGACGCGGACCCGCGTCCGCCCGGGCGATCGAGGGCCGGAGGTCGTAGCCGCATGAGCACAGCATCCTTGTGCACCCACCTCGACGCGATCGCCGACGTCGAGCCGAGCGGCAACGGCTGCGTCGAGTGCCTCCTCACCGGCAGCCGGTGGGTTCACCTCCGGCGATGCACCAAGTGCGGGCACATCGGCTGCTGCGACCAGTCGCCCGGCAAGCACGCGACCGGGCACTTCCACGAGACGGCGCACCCGCTGATCCAGTCGTACGAGCCGGGCGAGGACTGGTTCTGGTGCTACATCGACGAGATCGCGTTCGAGGACGACGATCCCGCGCCCAGCCCGTCGCACACCTGATGCGGGGCCGGCTGCTCGTCGGGATGCTGATGTGCCTGCTCGGCGCGGTGTGGTTCATGCAAGGGATCGGGGTGCTCAAGGGCTCGTTCATGACCGGTGAGGCCTTCTGGACCGTGGTCGGAGTGATCCTGATCGTGTTCGGGGTGCGAATGATCGTGCGAGGTGCGCGGCCGGGTGGGCGTCCGGCGTCGGGCACTGACTAATTTCGCTCCCGATCTGGAGGTCACGCGATGGTTTCGGTGTCTGCCACTGCGCTCGATTCACTCCGCAAGCAGTTCGGCGGCGAGCTGCTCGTCGGAGGTGACCCCGGCTACGACGAAGCCCGCGCCTTGTGGAACGGCGACATCGACCGGCGGCCCGCGCTGATCGCGCGCGCCACGAACGCCGAAGACGTTGCCGCGGCAGTGCCCTTCGGCCGCGAGCAATCGCTCGAGATCGCCATACGCGGCGGCGGCCACAGCTTCGCCGGCCACGGAGTGGTCGACGCCGGCTTGATGATCGACCTCAGCCCGATGCGCGCCGTCACGGTCGATCCCGCCACGCGCCGGGCGCGGTGCGGCGGCGGCACGACCTGGGCCGATCTCGACGCGGCCACGCAGGAGCACGGCCTCGCGGTTCCCGGCGGGGTGATCAGCCACACCGGCGTTGCCGGGCTCAGCCTCGGCGGCGGGATCGGCTGGCTTTCGCGCAAGCACGGGTTGAGCTGCGACAACCTCGTGTCGGCGCGCGTCGTCACCGCCGACGGCGGCGTCGTGACCGCGTCGGCCGCCGAGAACGCCGACCTGCACTGGGCGCTGCGCGGAGGCGGCGGCAACTTCGGCGTCGTCACCGAGTTCGAGTTCGCGCTGCACGAGGTCGGACCGATGGTGAACCTCGGGTTGTTCTTCTGGGGCGTGGAGAGCGGCGTGGATGCGCTGAGCCACATCCGGTCGTGCCTCACGTCGCTCCCCGCGCACGCCGGCGCCCAGATCATCGGCCTCAACGCCCCGCCGCTTCCCTTCGTCGACGAGGCGTACCACTTCGCCCCCGGCTACGTGTTCGCGGTCGTCGGCTGGGGCTCGCCGGAGGAGCACGCCGCGATGGTCGAGCCGATCCGGAGCTTCCCGCCGTTGTTCGAGTTCATCACGCCGGTGCCGTACGCGGCGCTGCAGCAGATGATCGACGACAGCGCGCCGTGGGGCATCCTCGCCTACGAGAAGGCGTGCTACCTCGACGAGCTCACCGACGACGCGATCGCGGTCATCGCCGAGCACCTGCCGCGCAAGTCGTCGCCGATGTCGATCATGCCGGTGTTCCCGATGGGCGGCGCCTACCACGACGTCGCCGACGCCGACACCGCGTTCGGCGGCAGCCGCGCGTCGAAGTGGGTGGTCAACATCGCGGCGACCGCACCCGATCCCGAGCTCCTCGCGGCCGATCGGGCATGGGTTCGCGCGTTCTGGGATGCGTTGCAGCCGTACGCGAGCGGTTCCGGCGGCTACGTCAACTTCCAGAACGACCCCGACGAGGCACGCGTGCGGGCTTCGTACGGTGCGGCGAAGTACGACCGGCTCGCGCGCATCAAAGCGCAGTACGACCCCGACAACCTGTTCCACAAGAACGCGAACATCAAGCCCGCAGTGTCGGTGTAGCTCGCGCCGGCGCGTCGCCGGCGCTCGCCGGTCGGGAAGCCGCGCCGCGCCGTCGGTGAACCGCGAGCGAATCGGCGTAGCGTTGCCGACATGCCGGAGCACCCGTCGGGAACCCTGCTCCAGCTGGTCCGGCCGTGGGTCGTGCCTCCGCTGCTCGCGGTGATCGTCCTGACAGTCGGCGCGGAGTCGGCCGTGATCGCCGGAGGGACGCACGTCGTCGGCGCCCCGGGTCTCCTGCTCGTGCTCGTCGCGAGCGCGGGCTGGGCGCTCGTCGTGTCCGACGAACGCGCGGAACGTCACCCGCTCTGGATCGCGATCGCGATCGGCACCGCACTCGCGATCGGGCTCGTCGTGCCGCCGCGCGATTCGCACGACCTCTGGTCGTACGTCATGTACGGCCGCATGGTGAGCGTGCACCACATGAGTCCGTACACGCACGTGCCGATCGACTTCCGGCTCGACCCGTTCTTCGGACGGGTCGGCGCGGGCTGGCGGCACGCGGTGTCGGTCTACGGGCCGTTGTTCACCGTCGCGTCGGCGGCGCTGACCCGGATCGCGGGCGGCTCGGCACTGCGCGAGCGGGTTGCGTTCCAGGGTTTGGCGACGATGAGCGTGGTCGTGACGCTCGTCCTGATCTGGCGGACGACGCACAGTGCGCGCGCACTCGCGTTCCTCGGCTTGCACCCGGCCGTGATCACCGCGATCGGCAACGGTGGCCACAACGACGCCCTGGTAGGGCTTGCGATCGTCGCGGGCACGCTGCTCGTGTCGCGCAAACGTTGGGCCGGCGCGGGGTTCGTCATCGGCCTCGGCATCCTCGTGAAGGCATCGGGCCTGATCGGCCTGGTCGGTCTCGGCGCGTGGAGCTTCCGCCGCGACCGGCGCGGCACCGCGAGACTCGTGGCCGCGTCAGCGGGCACGACCGCGATCGGTTACGCGCCGGCGGGGATCTCCGCAGTGCGCGCGGTCGCGCACGCCGGGAACGGGAACACGCGCGCGTCCGTGTGGGACCCGATCTCGAGCCTGCTCCATCCGAACACGACGACGATGCTGGTCGGGATGGCGGCGCTCACGGTGATCGCGGCGTTCGGTTGGCGGGCTGCCCGCCGGCCGCAGACGACGACACTCGCGGTGCTGGCCGCATCACTCGTCGGGGGTGTCTACGTGCTCGCGTGGTACCCGGCGTGGGCGTTGCCGACGGCTGCGCTCGAGCGCAGGTCACGGCTCTCGGCGCTCGTCGCCGCGCACGCCGCGTTCCTCGTCGCGGTGTACGAGTACGAGCGCCCGAATCACACGACGTTGCACGGCGCGTGGGGGATCGTGCGCGACGTGATCGTGCAGGCCGGGGCGTGGACCGCACTCGCACTCTTCGTCGCGCTGCTCGCGCGCGCGTGGCCGCGTCAGCCGGCGGAGTAACGAGAAGGACTCACCGCGCCCGGGCGCGCGCCGCGCCGAACAACCCCACTCCGATGCCGACCGCCGCGCCGCCGAGCCCGCGAAGTTGCTGCTGCGCACTCATCCGGCCGTGATTCGCGATGCCGCCCAGGAGGTCGGCCGCGTCGGCGCCGGCCGACGCGAGGAACCAGCCCGCCGCCTTCTCGTCACGCACGAGCCCGCTGCGGAGCAAGAGCCCGCCGATGAGTGCGTCGCGGTATCCCATCGAGCGCAACAACAGGCTCGCGGTCGGTCCGGAGTCTTCGGAATCGCCCCACATGCGGTTCGCAGCCTCCGGCGCGACCAGGAACGACACGCCCGAGGCGAGCCGGATCGCGCCCGCGGCCACCGCCAACCAGTCCACCCGCTTCGTCGTCATGGCGCCGATCTTCCCGCTCTTCGCGCGGTCCTGTCATTCCGGCAGCTCACGGATCACCCGGCACGGGTTCCCCGCGGCGAAGACACGCGGCGGGATGCCACGCGTCACGACCGACCCGGCGCCGATCACCGCGTCCTCGCCGATCGTGACGCCGGCACACACGATCACCCCGCCGCCGAGCCAGGTGCCGTCGGCGATGCTCACCGGCGCCTGCGTCTCCCAACCCGCGCGCCGATCGGCCGCGTTCATCGGGTGCAACGGCGTGAGCAGCTGCACGTTCGGCCCGATCTGCACGTGGTCGCCGATGTCGACGCGGCCGACGTCGAGGATCATCGCGCCCGCGTTCACGAACGTGCCGCGCCCGATGGTCGTCTGGTACCCGTAGTCGAAGTACACGGGCGGCTTGATCACCGACTCCGGGCCCACCGCGCCGAGCAGCTCCGCGAGCAGCGCCGTTCGAGTGTGCAGATCCGCGGGGTCGGTGGCGTTGTAGTCGCGCACCAGGCGCGCGCATCGGAGCTTGTCCGCGACGAGCTCGGCATCGTCGGGCAGGTACGGCTCCCCCGCCAACATCCGCCGCTTCATGCTGCTGCCGCCCGCAGCGATGTCGGTCAAACCGGTACCCGAGTCGCCGGCGGCTCCACGGAGGTCGACCGTACCGGCGTTCACCGATCTCCCGACACCACGACCTCGCCGTCGGGTGTCGAGATCGCCATCGCGTCGATGCCGGGCTCACCGCCGCCGGGCCGGAGCGGCAGGTCGCGCTGACCGTCGATCCAGCGCGCCAGGCGAGCGGGGTCGGGCGTCGACACTTCGAGCCAGGACAGCGCGCACTCCCCGACCGGATGCGTCACGGGCAGCGCACCCGGGTAGTCGCCCGAAACGTCCCACTGCATGAAGAACGGCAACCACGCGTCGCGTAGCGAGAGCTCCAAGCCCGCGGCCCGCCACGTCAACAAGGTCCCGTCGGGCCGGAGCCGCTGCCGGCGCTCGGCCGCCAGCCCGAGTCGTGCGCTGACCACTTCGATCTGGTCGGTGCGGATCGACCACCGCACCAACCGATCCCCATCGGCGATCCGGCCGAGCAGCGACCGGCCGAACTCACGCGCGGTCGCCGCTTCGTGATCGACGACACCGAGCAACTCGAGGTACGCGTTGCCGAGCGGCACCACTCGATTCGCGGTGCCGAGCCCGGGGTGCGCGCCGCCGTCGATCACGGTGAAGCCCAGCGCCTCGAAGTGCGCGGAGGACGCGTCGAGATCACGAACGCCGAGGATCACCTGCCCGATCGCCACACCCCATGGTGGCGCGTCCGCGGCGCGGGAGCGCGCGTTCCCAATTCCGATGCCGAAACGGGTCGACGCGTAGGCTCCGGCGGGTGACCGACGACGACGCGCCCGCGGGCACCATGTACGAGCGGGTCGGGGGGTCGGCCTGGTTCGAGGCGCTGACCACCCGCTTCTACGACGCGGTAGCAGCAGATCCCGTGCTGCGGCCGCTCTATCCCGACGACCTCACCGCGGCCCGTGACCACCTCTGCGGCTTCCTCGTGCAGTACTGGGGCGGGCCGACCGACTACAGCGATCAACGCGGGCACCCGCGGCTGCGGATGCGCCACGTCAAGTTCGCCATCGGCGCGCCGGAACGGGACGCGTGGTTCGGTCACATGGCCGAGTCGGTTCGGGCCGGCGGTCTCGACCCGGCCGACGAGATGGAGATGCTCACCTACTTCGCCAACGCCGCCGCGCATCTGGTGAACCAACCGTGAGCCCGTCGCCGACCGCGCGGCCGCGGTCATCCAAACCGTCACCGGCGCCGAACAACTACGGCACCCGAGCTGTGGAGGTCGCGGATGTTCGAGCTCGGTCCTGACAAGCTCGTGTTCATACTCCTCGCGGTGCTGGTCTTCCTCGGCCCGAAGGAGCTGCCGGCCATCGTCCGCACGATCGGGAAGTGGCGGCGTCAGGTGCGGTCGTTCCAGGACACGTTGCGAGCCGAGATCGGCTCGGTGCTCGAGCTCCCGAGCGGCACGACGAAGCCCGCCGAACCGCCGCATCCGCCGACGCGACGAGACGACGACGACGATCGATAGCGTCGAACGCCGTGGACCGAAGGGAATTCCTCCGACTCGGTGCGCTCGCGGGCGCCGGTGCAGTGTTGGCACAGTGCTCGGGCACCGGCTCGAAGACCGCGAGCGCACCTGCCACTTCCACCACTACGCCGCGCCTCGAGTCGGTGCTCGACCACGCGCCCGCCGACAGCGGCATCGACACCGTGGTCGTGGCGATGATGGAGAACCGCTCCTTCGACAGCTACTTCGGGTGGCTGGCCCGCGACGCGCATTACCTCGAGCAGGGACGATCGCGGTACGGCCCGAAATTTGCGATCAACGCCAACTCGTTCCAACGGTTCCACCGGCCCGACGGCACGGTGGTCGAGACCGCCCGGCGCGCGCTGAGCACGGACCCGACACCGTGGCGCGGTTGCAACCACCCGGACCCCGGGCACGGCTGGGACGACGGGCGCGCGCAGCGAGACGGCGGCTTCCTCGCCAAGGCGAGCGGCAACGACGACTTCGCGCTCTCGTACTTCGAAGGCCCCGACCTTCCGTTCTACGAGCTCCTCGCGCGGCGCTTCACGGTCTGCGACCGGTGGCACGCGTCGCTGCTCGGACCGACCTACCCGAACCGTGAGTATCTGTTCTCCGCGCAGTCGGGCGGCCACAAGGACAACTTCTTGCCGTTCGCGCAGGGCGGCTTCCAGTGGACGACCATCATCGACCGCCTGGCGGCCGCGCACGTGCCCGTCGCCGAGTACTACAGCGATCTGCCGACCGCGCTGCTGTGGGGTTCGCGGATGACGCCCCACGTCCGCAAGATCAGCGGGTTCGGCGCCGACGCCGCCGCGGGCAAGTTGCCCCCGGTCACGTTCGTGAGCCCGGCGTTCGTGGGCGGCAACCGCTCCGACGATCATCCGCACGGCGACCCGCGCGCCGCGCAGAAGTTCGTGCGCGACGCGTTCGCGGCGTTCGCACGGTCTCCGCAGTGGAAACGCGGCTTGTTCGTACTCACGTACGACGAGTGGGGAGGCTTCTTCGACCACGTCGCTCCCCCGATTCTTCCCGACGGGCGCACGAGCACCAACGACGAGGACAACTTCGCGCAGGCCGGCTTCCGGGTACCGACCGTGCTCGCGTCTCCCTACGCGCGGCCCGGCTCCGTCGATCACACGCTCTACGACCACACGTCGGTGCTGCGCTTCCTCGAGTGGCGGTTCCTCGGTGCGCCACCGCGCGGGCCGGGCGCGGCCGGCGCCAAGTGGTTCCTCACGGCACGCGACCGCCACGCGAACAATCTCGGCGAGGGCCTCGTGCCCGACCGTCCCGATCCGGAGGTCGGGTTCGACCTCGACGTCGAGATCGGCGCACCCGAAGCCCCGTGTGTCAACGAGACCGCGGCGAATCCGGCACCGCCGCCGAGCACCTTCGAGGTCGCGCTCGACCGCGGCTACTACGAGCGGGTCGGCTTCACCGTCTGAGCTCGATCGAAGACCGCGCTCACGAGCGAACGAGCACCGCGATCGGGCCCGCCGCCCCGCCGAGCTTCGGCGCGTCGCCGAACGCCCCGACGGTGCCGTCGCGCGCCGCCAGCCAGTAGCCGTGACCTGATGTCGTGCGCGCGATCGCGACGACCCGCGCCGATGTCTTCAGGTGGCCGGCGTACGGGTGCGCGTCGCCGTAGGCGAACACGCCGCCGCCGGCCGTCACCAACCAATATCCCTTGCCGGAAGGGGTAGGTGCCATCGAGGCGATCGGCTTGCTCAAGTGGCGAGCGGCCGGCGAACCGTACGGCCGCGCGTCACCGAAACAGTGCACACCACCGGCCGCCGTGACCAACCAATACCCACGGCCCGAAGGCGTGGCCGCCATCGCGACGATCGGCTGGCTCAGGTGCCCGCCGACCGAGCCGTGCCGCTTCGCGTCGCCGAAGCAGTGCACACCGCCGGCGGCGGTCACCAACCAGTAACCCTTGCCCGACGTCGTCGCGGCCATCGCGACGATCGGCTGGCTCAGGTGCCCGCCGACGGAGCCGTGCGGCTTCGCGTCGCCGAAGCAGTGCACACCGCCCGTCGCAGTCGCCAACCACATTCCCAGGTGTGTCGGTGTCGCGGCGCCGGCCACGATCGGATGCGTGAGATGCGGGATCGAGCCGAACTTCGTACCGCGACCGAGCCCGTGCACCGCGCCCGAAGGTCCCGCGAGCCAGTATCCCGACTCCGAAGCGGTGAACGGCGCGGCCGGCTTCGCACGGAACAGCGAGAGATCGTCGTACGTCTTGCCGAGCACCTGCTTGTCGTCGGACGCGAGCCAATCGCGCAGCACGGTCGCGTACACGGACCGGAAGTCGACGGTCGGCACCACGTTGCCGTCGTCGTCGAGGCTCGTGAGGCTCGGCTGCGCGCCGTGCAAGCCGCCGCTCACGTGGTCGCCGATGACCAACACCGGCTCGGCCGTGCCGTGGTCGGTTCCGCCGTCGCCATTCTCCTCGGCGCGGCGACCGAACTCCGAGAAGGTCATGATCGTGACCTGGGTCTTCCACTTCGGGTCGAGCGCCCGGTAGAAGCCGTCGATCGCGGCGTCGAGGCGCGAGAGGAGCGTCGCGTGGAACGTCGCCTGGTCGGAGTGCGTGTCGAATCCGTCGAGCTCGGCGTCCATCACCCGGATGCCGAGGTTCGCGTTGATGAGGTTCGCCGCCAGCACGAGCTGCGACTCGATGTCGCTGTTCTGCGCCGGGAATCCGTAGGCGGGCAGGATCCGCTGCGCGAGCTGCAGCAACCCGCTCTCGGCGTCGTTGTACTCGTCGCCCAGCGCGCCGAGACCGGAGGCGCCCGCGCCGAGGCGGATGAGCGTGTCGAACATCCGGGCGTCGGAGGGATCCTTGCGGTCGACGCCGAACGCGTCGCTGATGCTCAGCGGCAATGACGACGCGTGCGAGACGTCGCCGGTGAGATGCTCGTTGACCCCACCGTGGAGCCCGACGCCGTACAGCGACTCGTGCGCAGTGTTCGGGAGCGTGTCGAGATAGCGACCGAGCCACCCGGAGGTCGGCATGACGGATCCACCCCATCCGTGCATCCAGATGTCGGCCGACGAGAAGTGACTGAGATCGGCGGGCTGGTAGCCGACACCGCGCACGATCGCGACCTTGCCTTGGTCGAAGCGCGTCTTGAGCTTGCCGAGCGACGGATGGAGCGCGAGCCCGCCGCCGACCGAGTGGCCGCCGACGATCTTGAGCGTCGGGCGCAGCGCGGCGTACGCGGGATCCGCGACCGGCGCGACCATGTTCAAGCCGTCGTTGCCGCCGGCGAGATAGATCGTGATGAGGATGCCCTGATCGTCGGCAACGGGTGGCGCGGCGAAGGCCTCGAGCATCCCGATGTACGGGCTGGCCGCGACCACACCTGCGGTCAGTGCGGTGCCCTTGAGGAACCGCCGCCGCGACAACGCCTCGCGATCGAACACGCTCTCGTCAGGCAAGGTTCATCTCCGGGCTCAGCATCACGAGCGTCAGCAAGTTGATGAACGTCAGGTTTCTCCACGCGTCGTTGTCGGCGCGTTGGTCTGTCAGCCAGGTCTCCAACTTGCTCCGCGTATGACTCGACGGGCTGTCGATGCCCATCACGTCGAACGCGTGCTGCACCGCGTCGAACGCAGTCATCGTTGTGATCGAGCTCAGCGCATCACCGGTGTTCTTCACCCAGATGATGTAGCGAGACCAGTTGGCGCGCGCCCAGAGGCGCGCGGTCGTGAGCCAGTAGTCGTTCGGCCTCCAACCTGACACGTTGGGCGGCTCGAAGAGCTGCTGGCCCATGTCCTCCATCCACCACTGCGGGTTCGCGTCCGCGGCGCTCAAACCGACGGACCGTATGCACGCCACGATCCACTCGGCCGGTGACCGCACGAGTCCCTGCTTGGCGACCGGCGAGAGGAACGCCGGATGGTTGAAGAGCGCGCGCAGGAGCTCGGCCACCGAGAGGTCTGACGCAAGGAAGGCGTTCGCGAGGTTCGTGACGATGCCGGCGTCGGGATTCTGGAAGGCGAAGAACTCCCACATCTTGGTCGCGATGAACCGGGCCGCGATCGTCTTGTGCGCCGGGTCGTCGCGGAGGATGAAGTTGATGATGTCGGGCCCGTCCCAGTTCTTGGTGACGCCCATGAACGTCTTGAGCCCGTTGTCGTGGCGGTTGGGATAGAAGTGATATTGCGTCCGGTCGCTGCTGAGTGTGTTGTGACCCGTCCACGCGCGCGCCGACGCCACGATGTCGTCCTGGGTGTACTGGTCGACTCCGAGGGTGAACAGCTCCATCAGCTCACGGGCGAAGTTCTCGTTGGGGCTGCCCTTCTCGTTCGGGTCGTTGTCGAGCCAGATGAGCATCGCCGGCTGCAGCGACATCGTCTGCACCAGGTCACGGAAGTTGCCGGCCGCCATCGAGCGGAACAGCGCGTTCTGCAGGTACATCAGGCGCGAGTCGTCGACCTTGTAGTTCGCCGTCGCGAAGTGCCCGTGCCAGAAGAGCGTGAGCTTCTCCTGGAGCGGAGTGGTGGTAGTGGCCATCCGGTCGAGCCACCACGCCTGGAGTTTGAACTCCTTCTCCCAGTCACCGATGTCCGACGTCAGGAACGCCGGTTCGGTGTCGGCCGGAGCGCCCGAGAAGTCGAGGAGCTGGTTGACCGTCGTCGCCCAGTCCTGGGCCGCCAGCGTTGCGATCTGGGCGGCAGTCCCGCCGAAACCGGCTCGGCGGAGCAGATGTGCGATGTCGGCAGGCTGTGGCACCGCGGCGATCCCCCATGGCATGACTTTCCGGGCAGCTGTTGATCGACGCGAAGGCCCGCCGATCTTGAGTGCGCGCGCACTCCGAGGTCACGAATGTCGGTTGATGAGGCACGATGGTGGGCGTGCCCGAAGGTGACACGATCTTCCGCGCCGCGACCCGACTGCGCGCCGCGCTCGTCGGCAAGGAGCTCGTCGAGCTCGAGTTGCGGCGTGACCCACGCGGGCAGCGCGGGCCCGAGCCCGGGACCACGATCACCGCGGTCGAGGCGACGGGCAAGCATCTGCTGGTGCGTTTCGGCGACGGGACCGTGCTGCACACGCACATGCAGATGACGGGAGCGTGGCATGTGTACGGAGCCGGTGAGCGTTGGCGGCGGCCGGGTCACAGCGCCCGGGTCGTCGTGCGCGTCGGCGACGGCACGACCGCGGTCTGCTTCTCGGCCCCCGTCGTCGAGCTTCGCCGGGAGCACGACGCCCGGGACCGTCCGACGCGCGCCTCGCGGATGCTCGAGCGCCTCGGGCCCGACCTCTGCGGAGCCGGCGTCGACCTCGACGCCGTGCTGGCGCGGCTGGCGGCGCTCGACCCGGCGACGGAGCTGGCCGCCGCGCTCCTCGACCAACGGGTGGCGGCGGGGATCGGCAACGTCTTCAAGTCGGAGATCTGTTGGGCCGAGGGCATCTCGCCGTTCGCGGCGGTGGGCGCACTCGACGGCGCCGCGCGGCGACGCCTCTACGAGACCGCGCGGCGCCAGCTCACCGCGAACCTGACCACCGCTCGGCGCACGACATACGCAAACGGGCTCGCCGTCTATCGCAAGGCGGGGCGCCGTTGCCCGCGTTGCGGGGAGACGATCAGGAGCCGGCGCGATCGCTCCGCTCGCGCGACCTACTGGTGCCCGGGCTGCCAGCCCGACCCCGACTCAGCGCCGGCCGAGACGCACCGGTAGCGCGGCGAAACCCCTGATCGCGGCCGAGTCGGTGCGCCGCGCGCCGTCGAGTACCGCAACCTCGCCGACCCGCTCGCCGAGCGTTCGGAACACCGCTGCACCCTCGAGCCGGGCGAGCGGGGCACCGAGACACAGGTGAATGCCCGAACCGAAGGCGAGATGCTCGGAGGCGCCCCGGTCGATCAGAAACCGCTCCGGCTCCGCAAAGACCTGCTCGTCGTGATTCGCCGATCCGTACAGCACCACGATCGACCTTCCGTCGTCGGTGCGGCGCAGGAAGAATCGCACCGGCGCGTCGAATCGCAGGATCTCTTCCACTACGGCGGGCGCGCGGCCGGCCGGATCGTCGATCAACACGCGCAACTGCGCGGGGTTGGCGGCGAGCGCGGCGACGCCGTTGCCGATCAGGTGCACCGTCGTGTCCAACCCGGCGATGATGATCGAAGCGAGCGCGACGAACGGCTCGTCGTCGCGCAGACGATCGCCGTCGCCACCGTGCAGGATCGCCTCGGCCAAACCGCCGGCACGAACACCGGCGAAGCCTTCGCCCAACGCCCACTCGAGGAACTCCGCGAACACTGCGGCCGCGCGCTCGGGCGGATCGGGCGCGCCGAGTCGGAACGATGCATCCGCCCAGGTGACCGCCGCGTGCGGGAGGACGAGTCCGAGCCACTCGCTCATCACGCGGATCGGGACGCGGCGCGCGAGCGCGGTCATCACGTCACCGCCGCCGGCGCGCACGAGATCGTCGATCAGCTCGTCGACGATGGCATCGACGACTCCGGCGATGCCGGCCATCGCGCTCGGCGTGCACCATCGCTGCACCGCTCGCCGCACGCGAGTGTGCTCGGGCGGGTCGTTCTCGATGAACGTCGCGCGCAGTCCGGCCTGCTCCACCGGGATCCACTGCACGCCGAGTCCCGACCGGTAGGTCGCGTGGTCGCGGAGCACGGCCCGGGCGACCTCGTGCCGAGCGGCGACCCACACGTCGCGTTCGGGCACCTCGATCAGGTCGGCCGGCTGCGCACGCAGACGCTTGTAGAACGGGTACGGGTCGTCGAGGTGCGCCCGCTCGAAGGGGTCGTCGGCGCCGGTCACTCCCGGAGTCTGTCATCGTGGCAGACTCGCCGGCAGAGCTCCGGACGACACCGAGGGCAGATCCGAGCGTCATGATCTTCGTCCGCCACGGCCGCGCGATCGCACAACCCGAGCTCGCCACCGAAGACTGGCCGCTCGATCCCGCGCACGTCGGCGACATCGACCGCTTGCGATCGGCGTTGCCCGAAGTGCCGGTCATTTGCAGCGGCATGCGGCGCGCCGTCGAGACCGCGGCCTACTTCGGCGAACCCACGATCGACGAACGGCTGCGAGAGGTATCGCGGCCCTGGACCGACGACCTCGAACGAGCGCTGGCGCGCTACTTCGAGGACGCGGTGCTCGACGGGTGGGAGCCGCAAGCCGAAGTTCGGACGCGCATGCAATCCGTGGTCGACGACTACGGCGCGGCGATCTACGTCAGCCACGGGACCGCGCTGTCGCTCTATCTCGCGTCGGTCGCGCCTGCGCTGCGTGCGATGGAGTTCTGGAACCGGCTCCGGAGCCCCGATGCGTGGGCGCTCGACGGCATGCGCGTCACCCGTGTGGAGGGCGACGTCACCTAGCGAACCACGGGCCGCAGCGACTCCTCGAACGAACCGGTCGCGGCGCCGCCGAAGTCGTGCTGACGCCACGCTTCGTACACGACGATGCTCACCGCGTTCGCAAGGTTCAAGCTCCGGTTCGACGGTCGCATCGGGATGTGCAGCCGCCGCTCCGGAGGGAAGTCCTGGAGGAACGCCTCGCCGAGGCCCGCCGACTCGCAGCCGAACACGAGCGCGTCCCCGGCCCGGTATTCGATGCCGTCGTAGCGCTCGTGCGGAACGTGCGTCGTGGTCGCGAACCAGCGCCGTTCCTCGCCCAACGCCGACCGGCATTCGCCCCACGTGTCCCACACCTGCGTGTGTGCGAGCTCGTGGTAGTCGAGCCCGCCCCGGCGCAGCGCGGCGTCGTCGAGATCGAAGCCGAGCGGCCGGACGACGTGGAGCCGGCAGCCCGCGTTCGCGCAGAGGCGGATGATGTTGCCCGTGTTCGTGGCGATCTGCGGCTCGACGAGCACGACTTCGAGCATCGGTCGAGGTTTCCCTTCGTCGGTGATGGGCGGGCCGGCGCGGGCTTCAGGTTCGGATGGTCCGACCCGACCGGTCGACGGTGATGTCTCCGAACGACGTACGCGCGCGCACCTCGACGGTGTCTTCACCCGGCTCGGGTTCCGTGGACGCGTCGAGGTTGTTCCGCACCTTGCCGAACTGGGTCTTGAGGTCGAGCCAGGCCGCGACGCCGTCGAGGACGCCGATCTCGACGCGTCCGCGCGACGTCTCGGCGAGCACCGAGCCGCGCGCCACCTCGTGGAGCCGCACGTCGCCGTTCGCGGTCTTGGCCACCACCGTCGCCCGCGCGTGGTCGACCCCGATGCTTCCGTTGGCCGAGTTGACCCGCAGATCGCCGGTGATCTCGCCGATCCAGGTGTCGCCGTTGGAGTTCTTCACCACCGCGTTGCCGTCGACGCGGTCGATCCGCAGCGCGCCGGAGCTGGTCGCGAGCTCGGCATCGCCGACGACGTGTTGCACCGCGATGTCGCCGACGCTACTCCTGAGCCGCACCGCGCCCGCTTGCTCGACATCGATGTTGCCGGCGCTGGTCTTGAAGTGGCAGGTGCCGAGGCGCCCGACGCAGTGAACCGATGCCACCGCGGCGTCGCCCTGCAGTTGCGAGCCCGACGGGACCCCGATCTCGACGTCGATCGACTCGCCGCCGCCCCAGATCGTGTGGCGCCAGGTCTTCGGCGCCTTCACGAGCAGCCGGCCGTCGGAATACTCGACGCGGGTCTGCTCGGCGGCGTGCACGTGGGACCTCCGCGCGCTGTCGCTCGGGCGAATCTCGACGACCGTGTCGGCGCGCTCACTCGCCACGACCCGGACGTCGCCGACGCCGAGCTCGACGGTGACCGAGACGGGCTCGGGAGTTTCGAACGTGTACATGGCAATCCTCCAGTTCTGCGGCTAGCGAGCCCAGCCCGTGTACTGCTGAGCGCTGCGCAAGACGTTGCCGATGTGACGGCGTGACGGATCGGCGCGCTCCAACGCGGCGCCGGCCGCGCGCACGAGCCACGAGTTGACCGAGAGCCCTTCGCGGGTTGCGCTCTGCTCGACCCTGGCCTTCAAGCTCTCCGGCATGCGCAGATTGATGCGCGAGACGCCGCCGTCGTCGTCGTCGGACGGGACGCGTGCGGCGCCGGTCGTGTCGTCACCGACGCTCGGCTCGCTCGACGCCTCGGACACGGCGAACTCGAGCTCACCGCCCCGCAGCCGGAGCTCGACGGAGCCGGGCGCGAGCTCGCAGGTGATCTCCTCCGCGGCCGCGGCGAGCGCGTCCTGCAGCGTGAGGCGGATCGCGGCGTCGAGCGGAGCCACGAGCCGCTGCGCGAGCGCCCGGGCCTCGTCGCCCCCGGCCTCTGCGGCGACGATGAGCTGGCGGTGGACGTTTTCGACGTACGGTCGCAAATCCATGGCACCATGGTGATGCCATAATGATGCCATGTCAAGCCGGAGTGGCGCGACGCTCGGTCAGCCGCTCGTCGGCACCACTCGCTCGGGAGAGCACGGGGCTCGCCCGTGCCCGGCGTCGACGCACGCGAGCGCGTCCCACGTCGCGCGGCCGGCCGGGGCGAGGCTCGACGCGACGCGTACCGCGTCGCGCTCGTCGAACCCGTGCACGCTCACGCTCGCCACGACATCCGGGCCGTATTGCCACTCGACCGAGAAGTCCGAGCCCGGCACGCCCTCGACGTCGCTGCTGTCGATGAGGACCGCGGGAATCCCGTTGATCGTCGTCAGCTTCAACGACCGTCGCATGCCGGGGTTGCACGCACACGTGTCTTCGGGCACGAGCGCGCCGGGCGTGACGGAGATCTGCATGCGCGGCACGTCAACCGGGCCGAACCGCAAGAGGTACGTCACGACAGACGATTTCGGGTTGCGATCACCCTGCGCGACGAGCCGGAGCCCGGCCGGCAGTGCGCTGGTGTTCCACCCGGGCGCGTTCACGCGGGGGCCGAGACCGTCGAGCACGGCGCCGAGGTCACCCTCGCTCAACGCGACGCCGATGAGCGTCACGTCGCGGCCCGCCACCTTCGCCGTCACGCCGATGATCGAGAAGGTCGGCGTCACCATGCGCCACATCCGCACCGGCCGGCTCCCGATGTGGCCCGCCGCAGTGGGGCCCATTCCTGCGGGCCGTTCCTCGATCACGAGCTCGGGCAGTGTTCCGGCCGGGTCCGGCGTGCCGTAGTACGACTGCGTATACCCGCCGTCGTAGTGCGACTGGTCGTAGACCCACAGCGTCGCGGTCCCGACGCCCGTCGGCAGGTAGGTCGGGAACAGCGCCCGGCCGGGCGACGCGGGTGCCGTCGTCGACGTCGACGACACCGACGACAACGGGACGCCGGAAGTCGTGGGGAACGCGCTCGACAACGTGGTCGACGCGGGCGCACTCGTCGTCGAGACCGGTATCGCCTTCGGGTGACTCGACGATCGGGAACGTGCGACGAGAACGGTCGCGATCGCGACGATCAGCACCGCGGCGACGGCGCCGAGCACCAGCGGGCGAGAGAGCGGCCGCGTCGGCGCCGCGTTCCTCGCATCGTCGATTGGACCCGCCATCGCACACCACCTTCTCCCGCTCGCCCGGATCCCAGTAGAGCGGTGGATCGGCGCACGAGCCAGGGCCCAACGTCACCTTCCGGCACGAACGCACCGTTGCCCGAACGGGCCGACCGTTGGAGGCGACGCGGTCGATCACCGGGTGACCGGTCGCGAGCGCGACAATGCAGAGCGTGGGCAAACCGGAGCAAGGGATCGCGATGGTGCGCGTCCTCGGCGGGGTGCACGCCGTCGCGAGCGACGGGTCGCTCGTCGACCTGCCGAGCGCCAGCCAGCGTCGCCTCCTCGCAGTCCTGGCCCTGCACTCCCCTCGCCGGCTGCGTTCGGAATGGCTCGCCGACGTGCTGGCGGTCTCGCCCGGCGCGCTGCGCACGTCGGTGTCGCGCCTGCGCGCCAAGGTCGGCAGCGACGTGCTCGAAACGGCGAGCACCGGCTACGCGCTGCTCGGTGAGGTCGATGCCGATCGGTTCTGCCGCGCGGTCGCCGATGCCGCCGACGCCGACGCCGACGATCGGGTGGAGGCGTTGCTGCACGCCCTCGCGCTGTGGCACGGGCCCGCGCTCGAGGAGTTCGCCGGCGAAGCGTGGGCCGACGGCGAGATCGCCCGGCTCACCGAGATCCACGCCGGAACGGTCGACGACCTCGCCGAAGGCCTGATCGAGGCGCATCGGCCGACCGAAGCCATCGCCCTGCTCGAAGGCCAGATCGCCCGCTACCCGTACCGCGACCACTCGCGCGGATTGTTGGTCCGGAGCCTTGCAAGCGGCGGACGCCAGGCCGACGCGCTGCGCGCGTACCAGCTCTACCGCTCACTGATGGTCGAAGAGTTCGGCACGGATCCCTCTCCCGACGTCGTACGCATCGAGCGACGCGTCGCGACCGGTTGGGACGGCGTCGAGTCGGCACTCGAGCGGGCCGGCGCGCGGCCCGTCGAGAACGCGGACGCGATCGACCTCCCGCTGCCGCCTTCCCTCACGCCCGGCGACACGTTCGTCGGACGCGCCGAAGAGCTCGAGACACTCGCCGCCGAGCTCGGGCACGCCGCTCGCTCGGGCCTGCGCTGCGTCGTGCTCACCGGAGAAGCCGGTATCGGCAAGACGAGCTTGCTGGCAACGTTCGCGCGGTCGGCCGTCTCTTCCGCGAGCGCGACCGTCGCGTACGGGCGCTGCGACGAGACCGGCGTGTCGTTGCAACCGTTCCGCAGCGTTCTCTCCGCGTGCATCGAGCACGCGCCGTCGACGATGTTGAACGATCACGTCGCGCGGCACGGCGGCGAGCTGGCCCGCATCTGCCCGGCGCTGGCGAACCGCGTCCCGACGATGCCGGCGCCGACGACGTCCGACGACACGACCGAACGGTTCCTCGCCTTCGAGGCCGCCGCCGACTTCCTTCGCCGCGTCTCAGCGGCGCGGCCGCTCGTCATGCTGCTCGACGACCTCCAGTGGGCCGAGCCGACCGCACTCTTGCTGCTCCGACACCTCGCGCGTGCACTCGCCGACGCGCCGGTCTTGTTCGTCCTGAGCAGTCGTAGCGCCGACGAGCATGCGCCCGATGGCCTACGGCTCGCGCTCGCCGACATCGATCGGGGCGCGACACCCCGGCTGCACCTGGCCGCATTCGATCGAGCGGAGCTCGACGACCTCGTGGCGGCGACGGGGAGCTCGAACCGCGGGCTGCCCGCCGACCAACTCGTCGAAGCGTTGGCGGCTCGCACCGCCGGCAACCCTCTCTACGCGGCGTTGCTGATCCGGCACTGGCGGGACGACCGCGTCGATCTCGACGCAGTACCTGCGAGCCTGCGCGACATCGTGTGGGGCCGCGTGACGCTCGTAGGCGGAGCGGCGCAACAAGTGCTCACGGCCGCGTCGGTACTCGGTACCGACTTCTACGAAGACGTGCTGCTCGACATGGTCTCCCTGCCGGAAACGGCCGTCATCGAGACGCTCGACGCTGCGGCGCGCGCCGGCCTCGTGATCGACGCCGGCTCGGCGCGCAGGTCGCTGCGCTTCGTGCACGCCCTCGTCGCGAATGCGCTCTATACGGAGATCGGATCTTCAGAACGCGCGCGCCTGCACGGTCGGGCGGCGCGCGCGCTCGAAAAGAGCGTCGAGGAGCTGCCACCGCGGGCGATCGTCGAGCTCGCGCGCCATTGCGCGCTCGCGGGGTGGCCGGCCGAGGCGCAAGCGTGGTCCATTCGCGCCGGCGACTACGCCCTCGCGCACCTGGCGCCGGCGGAAGCTGCGCACCACTACCGCGTCGCCCTCGACATCGCGATCGCACTCGGTCAACCCGACGCCGAGCGGGCCGACCTCCTGGTGCGGCTCGGCGACGCCCAGCACCGGTCGGGTGACGCGCGGGCGCTCGAGACGCTCGAAGAAGGTGCGCTGCTCGCGCGGCGCAGCAACGCGCACGACGCGCTGGTTCGCGCCGCAATCGCGACCGACCGTGGGCTCTTGCGAGCCGACAACCGGGCACCGGAGTACCTCGAGTTGGTCGAATCGGCGCTTGCCGTCACCGATCCCGACGATGTCGCGACCTTCGCACGGTTGCGCGCCCTCTTGGCGCAGTGCCTGCTCTACACGCCCGACTCCGCGCGACGTCTGGCAGCCGCGCACGAGGCGCTCGATCTCGCGACCGAGCACGGTGACGCGACCCTGCTCGCGCAGGTCGCCCCGACCGTGCTCTACGCGCTCTGGACACCCGGGCGCAGCGAGCTGCGTTCGCGCGTCGCGGCGAGAGCAATTCGCGCCGCCGAAGCCACCGGCGATCCGTGGCTCGAGTTCAGAGCGCACATGTCGGCGTACAACGTGGCCGTGGAGACGGCGGATCACGTGGTCGCCGCGCGCAGCCTCGCCAACCTCCGTGCGATTGCGCGCGAGATCACCGAACCGCGATTGCAGTGGACCATGGGTCTCTACGAGACGTTCGAGGCGATGATGGCCGGCCGGCTCGACGAAGCGGAGACCCTCGCCACCGAGGCCTTCAACCTCGGCGCGCAGATCGGCGCGCCCGACGCCTTCACCCTGTTCGCGGGCGAGGTCTTCGTCATCGGCACGTTTGCCGGCCGCCACGAGGAGCTGCTCCCACTCGTCGAGCAGGCCGCGAGCGACAATCCCGGCGTCGCGCCCTTCAAGATCGCCCACGCGATCGTTTCCGTCGCGCTCGGGCACGAGGAAGTGGGACGCGACATGCTGAACGCGGGCATGCCGACCCGCTTCAGCGAGCTCGCAGTCGACAACATGTGGATGACGTCGATCATCGGTTACGCAGTGCTGGCGATCGAGCTCGGTGACGCCGAAGCCGCCGCGCACCTGCTCCCGATCGTGGAGCCGTTCGCGACCGAAGTGGCGTTCAACGGCGTCACGAGCCAAGGCCCGGTCGCGGCGTACGCCGGCAAGCTCGCGTCGCTGCTGGGCCTCCACGAGGAGGCGGAGCAGTACCTGCTGGCGGCGCTGGACACGGCGACCGCGTTCGGATGGAAGTACCACCGCGCCACCACGTTGCTCGCGCTCGCGCAGAACCGCCACCGGAAGGCCGGCCGGCTCGACGCCGAGAGCGAGTCGTGGCTGAGCGAAGCGTCGGAGCTGTGCCGGGCCGGCGGCTTTCGGAGTTGGATTCCCCAGATCGAGGCGCTCGCGGTGCTCAGCCCTCGGTGAGCACCACGATCGTCTCGGGCCGCACGCCGTCGAACTTCATCGCATCCGCAGCCCCGGGCCCCTGCAGCGCCTCTTCGAAGGCCTCGATGCTCGGGACCTCCGCGAGCAGCCCGACCCGGTTCGAGCCCGTCGGATCGACGAAGGTGCGGACGGTCATGCCGAGCGGACCGAAGAACTCTTGACGCTTCGGTGACTTGAGCCAGTGATCGACGTCGTCGACCTCGTGAAAGATCATGATCGTTCTCATCGGTGCCTCCAGTGGCGGGCAGGTGTCAGGTCCTCGAAGGATGCGCCGGGGCGCGCATCAGCTGCGCGTCACTTCGATGCCGGCGCGCGATGCGCCGTGATGCCGCCCGGGCCGGCGCCGGATCAGGGGGACCTTCGAGATCGTCCCATCAGTCGAGGGCCGTGAGATCGAGGCGGTCGAGCCGGTCCGGATCGGCGATCGCGTCGATCTCGACGATCCTCCCGCCCGCGACCGTGAACCCCATCACCGACAGCGGGCGCCCGTTCACGGTCACGACGACGCCCGCCGCCCCGTTCACCAGCGCGGCCGCGATGCGCGCCTCGGGTCGGGCGAACATGAGCGCCCGACCGGCGACCGCCGCCGCGCCGCGCACGACCGCCGACGCCGGAGAGCCCGCGCCGGCATCGGCGACCAGCACGACATCGGGATCGAGCAACGACACGAGGGCATCGAAGTCGCCGCCGCGCGCCGCGGCGAAGAACGCGTCCACGACCTCTCGCCCGCGGGCGGGGTCCGTATCGGGCGCAGTCGTCGCTCCTTGCAGGCGGCGGCGCGCCCGGCTGGCAAGTTGGCGAGCCGCATCGCCGGAGCGGCCCAAGATCCGCGCGATCTCGTCGAACGGGACCGCGAACATGTCGTGCAGCACGAATGCGAGCCGTTCCGGCGGAGCGAGCATCTCGAGCACGACGAGCAACGCGAGCCCGACCGAGTCGGCGAGCAACGTCTCGTCCTCCGGTCCGAGCCCGGTGTCGCGGGTCACGATCGGATCCGGCACGTGCGCCTCCAGCGGCTCCTCGCGCCGCGCCTTGCGCGAGCGCAACATGTCGAGGCACACGCGCGCGACGACCGTCGTGAGCCAGCCGTCGAGATTCTCGACCGAGCTCGTGTCGGACCGATCGAGCCGTATCCACGCCTCCTGGACCGCGTCGTCGGCTTCGCTCAGCGAGCCGAGCATCCGGTACGCCACTGCCGCGAGCCGGGCCCGACTGGCCTCGAATCGGTCGACCTTCGAATCGTCGTCGTCCATCGGTCACAAACCCTTCGGCGGCTTCGTCATGGCACTGACGGACGCAATCCGGCGGATGTGACAAGGAGACTCATGCAACCACGAATGAACCACCCCGCAATGGTGCTCGCCGAGGCGATGCCCGCCCTGCAGGCCGTGGGCGCGGCGGTGGGGCAGGGCGGCCTGCCGACGAAGACGATTCAACTCGTCAACGTGCGCGCCAGCCAGATCAACGGGTGTGGAGTCTGTCTCGAAGGCGACGCGCGCAGCGCGAAGAAGGAAGGCGAAACCGACGACCGCCTCTTCGTGGTCGCCGGTTGGCGCGACACGCCGTACTTCACCGACGCCGAGCGGGCCGCGCTCGCGCTCACCGAAGCGGTCACCCGGCTGAGTGACGTGGCCGACCCGGTACCCGACGACGTGTGGGACGAAGTTGCCCGCCACTACGACGAGAAAGCGCTCGCCGCGCTGGTGCTCGCGATCGCCAACATCAATCTCTGGAACCGGCTCAACACTGCGACCAAGCAACAAGCCGGCACCTACGAGTGGTGACAGCGGGAAGGCCCGTCAGTCGAGCACGGCCAGGACCTCACCGATGATCTTCGTGGCCTCGTGCGCGGGAAGCGGCTCGCCGCCCTCGGCCGCGGCGACCTCGTCGGCGAACGCCTCGACCGCGTGCACCCCGCCGACCAGCACGTGGCGCAGCGCCTGTCCGCTCGCTTCCGGATCTGCGAGTGCTTCGACTGCCCGGGCAACCCCGTGATCGGATGAGATCGCGACCGCGTGCACCAGCGTCATCGCCTCCTGGCGCCCGCGAGCGGTGGAGACAACGGGCGGGCGATCAGGGTTCTGCTGGGAATCCCATTCGGCCAGCGCTTCGTCGTACCCGCCCTCGCCCGGATGGATGACGCGCGTCGTCGGTGCGACCGGCGACTCTGCGGCCTCGCCATCGGACGCGACGGGCGCCGTGTCGTCGTCGTGGCCGTGCTGCCGGCTCTTCACCAACGCGACGACGAGCGAACCATCGGCATTGCGAACGATTTCCATGTTGACGGGTCTCCTCGGCTCACACCTCGACCCCCGCCAGGAGATCGATGGTAGCCACGCGCGCGCGGTCCGCACTGCTCTTGCGTCGCGGCCGCTTCGACGCAACGCCGCGTGAGCCGCTCGGGGCGGATCAGAAGCCGTAGAGACGCGCGCAGTTCCCGGCGAGGATGAGGTGCTTCTCGTGAGCCGGAACACCCGACATCGACGCTTGGATCGTGCGCCAGGAGTACGGCCAATCGGCGCTGATGTGCGGGTAGTCGTTGGACCACAGGATCCGTTCGACACCCACGTCGGCACGGACGCGCAGCCCGAAGGAGTCGGTCATGTAGCCGTAGTGGAAGTGCTCGGCGATGTACTCGCTCGGCAACTTGCGCAGTCCGAACCTGCTCACCGGGTCGAGCCGGTGGTAGTTGTTGTCGATCTGCTCCTTCACGTACGGAACCCAGCCGAAGTCGACTTCCGCGAACACGACGTTCAGCCGGGGGAACCGGTCGAAGACACCGGCCATCACCAACTCGATCATGCGGTTGGGCGCGTCGAAGAACCGCCCGTAGCCCGGGAGATGCGAGCGGTGCGCGGCCGGCATCTGCTGAGACAGCGAGACGTGGATCCCGAGCGGGACACCGCGCTCGGCGAGCGCGCCCCACACCTGATCGTCTTCGGGTTCGATCGAGAGCGTGCCGTTGGGATAACAGCCCATGACCACACCGCGCATGCCCGGCCGATCGAGGACACGGTCGATCTCCGCGACGCTCTCGCCGACCCCACCGCGGTTCGGGAGTATCGCGAGGCCGCCGAAGCGACCGGGTGCATGCGCGACGAACTCCGACATCCAGTCGTTGTATGCCTTCACCATCGCGAGGTGATACTCCGCGTCGCCGTTGGAGATGATCGCCGCTGAAAGCCGCGGCGTCGGGTACAGCACCTCCGCGTCGACTCCGTCGCGATCCATCTCGTCGAGACGGGCGGCGGGCTCGTAACCGCCCGCGCGAATGTCCTCGAACCTGACCCATCCCTTCATGGCCTCGGGCGCCAGGCCCGCGCACGCGTTCATGCCGAAGTTGATCGGATCGCGCACCCCTTCGATGACCCACGCGTCGCCTTCGTCGAATCGCTCGATGCGTGGGGCTCGCTCGCGCAGCGCGGCGGGAACCCGGTCGAGCCAGAGATCCGGCGGTTCGTTCACGTGGCTGTCCGCCGAGATGAGCTGATACCCGACGGAGTTGGTGTCCACAGCCGGGTAACTTACGAGCATCTTGGGAACCGCCACCGTCGGTCCGCGCGCGGCCAGTGTCTTCGCGATCAGCATCACGCCCTTCGACGCCGAAGGCCGGCTCGACGAGACCGCGTTTCGCCGGCATTTGCAGCGGCTGGTCGCCGCCGGAATCGGGGTGTACGTCGGCGGTGGGGGCAGCGGTGAAGGCTTCGTTCTCACTCCCCCGGAGCGGCGCCGCGTCCTCGAGATCGGCGCGGAGGAGCTCAGCGGCAAGGTCCCGTTCCGATCGATGGGAGTCGAGACGCGCTCGGCCGAGGAGATGATCGAGTACGCACGGGTTGCCGAGTCGGTCGGAGTCGACGCGGCCCAGATCTACTCGCTCGATCTGGGGCACGGTCATCTCCCCACCGACGACGAGATCCTCGAATACCTGATCGACGTGCTCTCGGCGACCACCGTCCCAACGGTGCTGTCGACGCATCAGTCGGTCGGGTACCGCATCGCCGTCGAGTCGATCACTCGCGTCGTCGACCGCTTCGACCATGTGGTCGGCGTGAACAGCAGTCACGGCGACCTCGCCTACCTCACCGCGCTCGTCGACGGCGTCGGCAACCGCGTCGACGTCCACGTCGGCGGGCCGCTGCAAGCGTTGGCCGCGCTCGCACTGGGCGCGAACGGGTTCTTGAGCTCCGAGGCGAACCTCGCGCCGCGTCTGTGCGCTTCCGTGATCACCGCGTACGAACAAGGCGCCGGCAACGAGTTGCTCCCGGCGTTCGCGCGGCTCGCTCGGCTGTCGATGGCGCTGTATTCGCAGGGTGGGATCCGGGCGACGAAGGCCGTGTTGAACCGCCTCGGGCTGCCGGGTGGCTATCCCCGCAAACCTCAGCTCCCGGTCGCCGACGCGACCGTCGACGCGCTCATGATGGTCATCGACGACCTCGGGCTCGCCCGGCTCGAAGGCTGGTGAAGCCGCTCACCCGCCGGCCAGGCCCAATCCGTCGATGCGGGCGCGGAGATCCGGCGGGAGACTCCCCATCGCTTCGGCTTCCACACACTGCGCGAGCTCGGCCCGGTTCTTGACCCCGAGCACGACCGTGTCGACGCCCTCCATGTCGAGGGCGTACCGGTGCGCGAGCAGCGCGGGATCGGTTCCGAGCTCGGCGCACAGCGCGCGGAACGGAGCCGCCCGCTCGTAGTCGGCCGCTTCGGGATGGCTCGCCTTCACCGCGCGGTCGAACTTCGCGGTGAGCGCGCCCGCCTGCACCGCGCGGATGCCCATCACCCCCACGCCATTGGCCTGCGCGGCGGCGATGATTGCGCGCGGGCGCGGCGCCTCGGAGTATCTCCGGATTCCACCGGGCGAATCTAGCAGGTTGCTCACCGCCTGCACGACGCTCGGCTTCACGGTGTGCTGCACGGCCTTCACGATCGTTCCCGGTATGCCCACACCGGTGATGCCCCAGGCTCCGATCCGTCCGCGCCGCTTCAGGTCTTCGAAGGCCGGAACGACTTCGTCGACATACTGGCTCCACGGCGTGGCGAACGCGGCGCGCTGGTCGTTTCCGTGCGCGTACACGGTGTCGTCCTCGCAGATGTTGCTGTGCAGGAAGTACACGTCGACCCGTTCGAGGCGCATGGCGACGAGACTCGCGTCGAGCGATTCCTCGAGCTTCGCGACAACCGTTCCGACGGGACGCGTTCCGAGTTGACACTTCGTCGTGATGCGAACACCGGCCGGCAACGCGCCGGCGAACGCCGCGGCGATGACCGACTCGCACCCGCCGTACATCGGAGCCGTGTCGACGAGGTTGACACCCGCCGCGAGTGCCGCGTGGACCGTGGCGACGGCCTCCTCGTCGGTGGTTGCTCCCCATCCCTGCCCGAGCCCGCCCCCGCCGAGGGTCAACCGACTCACGTCGCCGAGCTCGCCGAGCCTCGAATTCTGCATTGTCGACCGTCTCCCGAGGTGGCGACCGTCGACGGCACCACCGTATGCAGCGACCCCTTCGGGACTCAGTATGGTCGGATCGGGACAGTTGGCGACGACCGCGACAGGAGCACGAGCATGGGGACGAACCAGCGATCGCAGATCGTGATGACCGACGAGGAGATCGCCTCGTTCATCGAGCGCAGCCGTACCGCGACGATGGCGACGATCGGACCGAACGGGACCCCGCACCTCGTCGCGATGTGGTTCGCGGTCATCGACGGCCAGATCTGGTTCGAGACGAAGGCGCGCGCCCAGAAGACGGTCAACCTGCGCCGCAACAACCGCATCACCTGCATGATCGAGGACGGCCTCACCTACGACACGTTGCGCGGCGTCTCGATCGAGGGCACCGGCACGATCGTCGAGGATCCCGACACGATCTGGAAGGTCGGCGTCAACGTGTTCGAGCGGTACACCGGCCCCTATACGGAGGAGATGAAGCCGTTCGTCCAGGTCATGCTCAACAAGCGCGTGGTCGTTCGTGTCGACGCGACCCGCACGCGATCGTGGGATCACCGCAAGCTCGGAATGGACCCGATGCCGATCAGCGGATCGACGGCGCAGTACCTCAACACGGACAACGGTTGAACCTGCGACCCGCAACGCGTGCCGGTACCGTGCACCGATGCCCGACGAACCCACTGAGTTGACGCCCGTCGCCGGCGCCGCGTTCGCGCGCCGGTACGGACCGCGCGCGCTGGTGGCCGGCGGCGCCTCCGGCCTGGGCGCCGAGTACTGCCGTCAGATCGCCGCGACCGGCATCGACCTCCTGATCCTCGACCGCGACGAAGCGGCGCTGGAAGCAACCGCGACCGAGTTGCGGTCGGCGCCGCAGGCAGTCGAAGTCGTGACTGCCGTCGTCGACCTCGGTCAGCCGGCCGAGCCCTTGCTCGACGCGGTGCGCAACGCCGTCGGCGACCTCGAGATCGGTCTCCTCGTCGCGAACGCGGCCTGGTCGCCCGTCGGCCCGTTCCTCGACTCCGGGCTCCCCGCGTTGCTCGCAGCCATCGACATCAACTGCCGGGCGCCCGTGGTGCTGGTTCACGAGCTCGGCGCGCGCATGGCCGCCCGCGGCCGGGGCGGGATCATCATCATGTCGTCGCTCGCGGCCGAGACCGGCACTGCACAAGTCGCGCTGTACTCGGCGACCAAGGCGTTCGATCTCGTGCTCGCCGAAGGGCTCTGGTACGAGCTACGCGACCGCGGCGTCGACGTCGTCGCGATCCGCCCGGGATCGACCCGGACCCCCGGATGGCAGTCGACGCAGCCCGCGAGCGGCGAGCTCAAGGGTGTCATGGAACCGGCCGACGTCGTGCGCGACGCGCTCGCCGCGCTCGGCACGACCCCCTCGATCGCGGCCGGGGCCGCCAACCGCGCGGCCGAAGCGATGTTCCGCAGCATGGCCCGCCGCGACGTGATCGAGCTGATGAGCGGCATCACCTCCCGGCTCGTCGCGCCCGACGCCTGAGCGACGGCGCGCGTCAGGCGTACTGCGCGATCGCGGCGGTCGCGGCCCCGACGTAACCGCCGCCGAACTTGATCGCGTGCACGACGAGCGGCGCGATCTGGTGCAGGGCGACGCGATCTTCCCAACCGGGCTCGAGCGGGAACACCTCGGCGTACGCGGCGAAGCACGCGCTCGAGAACCCGCCGAAGAGCCGCATCATCGCGAGGTCGAACTCGCGGTGACCGCCGTGCGCCGCCGGATCGATCAGCCAGCTGCGACCCGCGACGTCCACCAACCGGTTGCCGGCCCACAGGTCGCCGTGCAACCGCGCGGGCGGCTCGCCGGTGTCGAACGCGGCGAGCCGGTGCGCGAGGCGCTCGAGGTCGGCGATCGCCGGCGGCGCGAGCGCGTTGCCCTCGCGTGCCAACCGTGCGAGCGGCAAGAGCCGGTTCACCGCGTAGAACTCGGGCCAGGTTGCACACGGCTCGTTCGGCAGTCCCCGACTCCCGGTGCTCCTCCGGTCGTCACGGCCGAACGCGGGCGCGCCCGCCCGATGCATGGCGGCCAGACCGACACCGAGATCGGGCTCGGTAAACGGCGCGGCGCGGCCTTCGTCGACCCATTCGAGCACGAGATGATTCGGTGAGTCGTCGGAGACCGCGAGCACCTCCGGTACCGCGAGCGTGTCGGTGGCCCGCAGCCACGACAGACCCGTCGCCTCCGTCGTGAAGAACCCGGGCGGCGCCGACGGGTGCGTCTTCGCGAACACACGACGCCCGTCGTCGAGGTCAACGGCGTACGCGAGCGCGACATCTCCGCCGCGCACCGGCGCCGCCCGGGTGACGCTTCCCGCGAGTTCGGTCTCGATCGCGCGCTGCAGCGCAGCGTCCATCGCGCAGAGGCTACGGCCGGTCCGGCGTGCCGCTCGGCTCGTCGACCGGTGGCCGGCGGTCGGCCCACGGTCGTGCGTCCTCGAGCGCCGCCGCGAGGCGAAGCAGGGTCACGTCGTCGCCCGCACGACCACACAGCTGGACGGCAAGGGGCAAGCCTCGGGAATCGAATCCGGCGGGAACCGATGCCGCGGGCTGCCCGATCGCGTTCCACGGCGCCGCCCACGCCACCTCGTTGAACGACCGATACAGCGACCGCACGACGCCTCGACCCGCCACGTCGGTGATGATCGGCGGCGGTCCTCCGACCATCGGCGTCAGCACGACGTCGGCCCGCTCGAAGCTGCGGTTCATACGCGCCGCGATCGCGGGCTCACTCCGGCGTGCGATCGCGAGCCACGAATCCGCGACCAACGAGCCCAACGCGGCCAGGCGGCGGGTGTTGCGCTCCAATCGCTCGGGCCGGGGCATCGCCGCGACATCGTGCTCCACGCCCTTGAGGTATCGCACCGTGACGTTGAGCAACGCGTTCAGTCCGTAGTCGACCTCGTGCTCGAAGACGTCGTGACCGAGCGAACGCAGGAGTGCGGCGGTTCGCTCGATCGCGTCCCTCTGCTCGCTCGTGAGGCGCGCGAGCGAGCCGAGCGGCGGTTTCAAGGAGACTGCGATTCGCAGTCGGTCGGGCGGGCGCTCGAGCGCGGCGCGGAAACCGCCGGCCGGAGGGTCGGCGACCGTGGCGTCGAGAAACACAGCTGCGTCGCGCACGCGGCGAGCGAGCGGGCCGTACACCGTGAGGCCGTTCCAGGCGTCGAAGTGATCGGGCGCCAACGAGATGCGGTCGCGTGTGGGCTTGATGCCGAACACGCCGGTCAAGGCCGACGGGTAACGGATCGAGCCGCCGCCGTCGGAGCCCAGCGCGACACCGCACATGCCCGCCGCGGCCGCGACCGCGGAGCCTCCGGACGAGCCGCCCGGTGTCCTCTTCGTATCCCATGGATTGCGCGTCGCTCCCCATGTGAGCGACGCGGTCCACGGCCAAACCGTCATCTCGGGAACGTGCGTCTTGCCGATCACCAGCGCGCCGGCCGAGCGCAGCCGCGTCACAACATCGGAGTCGACCGACTTCGGCGCCCCGAACGCCGACGTCCCCCATGCGGTCACCTCTCCGGCCACGTCTACGTCGTCCTTGATCGCGACGGGAACACCGAGCAGCGGCCGCTCCGGATCAGACGAGTGACGAGTGTCTTGCCGGGCCGCCTCCTCGAGCGCGCGCTCGGCGAAGACGACGCGATACGCATTGAGGCCGGGGTTCAGCGCGTCGATTCGTGCGAGGATTGCCGACACCAACTCGCGGGCCGACACCTCGCCGGTGCGAACCAGACGCGCCTGCTCGGCGGCGCCGGCATACGCAAGATCGGTGTCGTCCATCGCGATCGGGACACTAGCGACGGGCCGCGGCGGTGCAAATGGGACGCGAACGCGCCGATGTCTCGCGGGTGGCTACTTGGAGGCACTTCAGTATCAAGTTGTGCAGGTGTGTTTTCGGCCCCGTCGTTGGTAGGTTCGCCGGTAGGTGGGTGTTTGGGGGGACCCGTGCTGCGGACCGGGAGAGCGGGAAGAGGGCGCGCGAACGCGGCCGGAAAGCGGCGGCATCGTGCGCCGGCCATCGCCGGCGCGGTCGCCTTGGCGCTCGGCGGTCTGATCGCCGCGTCCGCGGCGCCGGCCGCCGCCTTCGACGGGACCAGTTACGCAGCGCCGATCTCGGGGGCGAGCGACTTCGTCACGGGGTTCCCGACCACACCGACGCGCGCCGGCGACCTCGGCCCCCTCGGGATGATCGACGACGGTGTGAACTTCTTCGTCAGTGATCCCGTCGACGGTCGGCTCTACAAGTTCCCGGTCGCCGGAGGCGACGCGAGCGACCCCTCGATACCGACCGCGACCGGTCTCGTTCTCACCGGTCTGGTCTTGTCGAACGGCGCCTACTTCGGAACGAGCGGGAGAACGATTCGGACGTTCGATCCGATCACGTTGGCCGCCACCGAGACGGCAATCGTCCTCCCGTGCGCGACCGAGGGTCTCGTCGGCGATCCCCTGAGCTCCGATCTCTACGTCTCCACGTCGTGCGGCGTATATCGCGTGGAGAAGCCGATGTCATCGAGTCCGACTCCAATCAAGTTCTCGTCGATCTCCGACTATTTCGACGGCATTGCCATCTCCAGCGACGGCCAGAAGATTTGGGCGGCTGACCCCGATCACAGCGAGGTGATCGCGTTCAACCGATCAGGCGGCGTCGTTCAGACGGTCGCCGATCCGCACGGACCCGACGGCGTCAGCCTCGTGGCCGCGCACGTCGTGTCCGGTGGCATCGA